>Ga0208461_1003025_pt1 | contig 13140 bp, 13 predicted proteins | sample AD_JPNTR4_MetaG_FD_184448 | JGI IMG/M metagenome (GOLD analysis project Ga0208461, IMG submission 184448) | Active sludge microbial communities of municipal wastewater-treating anaerobic digesters from Japan - AD_JPNTR4_MetaG (SPAdes) (version 2) | ecosystem: Engineered > Bioreactor > Anaerobic... | reverse complement strand
AGCTGGCTCATGGTGGATGCCAAGTGTTTGGGAGTTTGATAAAATTATCAGTATGGTAACAAACGGAATATCAGGAGTTGAACAAGATATTATTACAAAAGGTTTTATCGAAGCCGGACTTACACCGATAAGCGTAAGTTTAACATATTGGTTATCATGCGAATATAACTCCATCCTTGCTTGGGCTTACGGTAGCGGCGGCGGTCGTTTCCGGGGCGACATCGGTAAGTATAGCTCGTGTAATTGTCGTATTGTGTCAGCTCTTCTACTTGAACCTTAAAACTTAAAATTATGTATCAACAAGAAATCAACAATAAGTATCAAAAGATACACGAATATAGGTCATTGCTTAATAGTACCGATTATGCAGACCATCGTCAAGATGATGAGCCGAATAAGCCGATGTCCGAAGAAATAAAGGCAGCGAGAATAAATGCAAGAGAACAGATTAATACACTTGAATCAGAAATTGCAGATTTAGAATTACTCGAGCAAGAATATTTAAAAACAATTGATGAGATAGAACTATGATTAAAATAACTGATAAAATATTGCATTTTAGTATTAGCTTTTTAATTGCCTCAACAATATTCTTATATTGTTATTTGTTCAATTTATCTATTTTATGGTGTTTTTTATTATCAAATGTTGGTGCGATAGGAATTGGTATAGTAAAGGAGATTATCGATTCAAGATTTGATTGGAAAGACATAGTTGCTGATGTAATTGGCGTTATCGTTAGTGATATAGTAATTGAGATAATATTTGAGATAAGATGAAAAGATTCTTTATATCGGGGTATAATTACATTCAGGATATAGTCCTTGAGGCGGGAACATACACGTTCTGGGCTTACATTAAAAGCGACTTCGGAAATACTTTCACCTTCGCACTTGCAAACGCAGCAAACGAATGGGAAGTATTTGACGTTGATGTACAACAAGGTCAATGGACAAAAGCATACGAAGTATTCACCATAAAAGAGAAGAAGGTAAAGTTAAGCCTGATATATAGATATTTTGACGCCGAACATCCTGTTTATGTTTTAAAGCCTCAATTGATCAAGGGAAATATCCCGTCCGATGCAGGATCAAGCCCTTTTGATATTGACAAGGTTACTGACGATTTGCATGATGCAATAGGAGGTATAGAAGATTTTACCAATGAGGAGTTTGCTGACAGGGTGTTAAGTTCTGGCGAAAGAGTTTCGTTGAGGAGAGATTTGGAGGCCGTAGAAGTTATCTTTCAAAGTTTGAAGGGCAGCTATGAAAAATTACTCATCAACCCATTTGTAAATGCACTTGTCTTGGCCGATTTAACCGCAAAATACAACGCTGTTTCATCCGCTAAAGATAACTTGTTTACTACGCTTAATACAATAATAGCCGGAGACAATATCGTTACGCCAGAAGAGATTGCCGCAAAAGACCTTGCGCTGTCATCGCTCAACAATGCGCTCTACGCTTATAACACTGCGGAAAAAGAGATTGCGAATGCACTGGGAGAGGACTACACGCAAAAGATAGGGGCTATTCGAGACTTCACGGACACCGAATTTGCGGACAGAATGCTAAGCGAGACGGAAAGGGTATCTCTTCGGCACGACTTGGATAATGTACAAACGTTATTGGATGAGATAACGGCGAGTTATGACGAAATAGTGCTTAACCCATATCTTACCGTTGCCGATATTACCCTGTTAACTGACAAGTATAACGCACTTTTTGACGCTTGGGACTGGGATTATGATATTGACCCGTCAAAACCAGACGGGTTGAAAACGGTTATCCTCGATATAATCAACGGTGATGAGATAGTAACTCAAGCGGAGATAGACGAAAAGGACTTGGCACTTGCAAATTTCAACAATAAACTTGGCGAGTATAGTACAGTCGAGGTGCAAATGTCTAAATTTGCCATAGACCATGCAATAGAACAAGCTGCTTTCTGGAGTATTAATGCCACATCTCCCGTAATATATAAAGACGCTAAAGATGCAATAACAGATGGAGTACATACACAAGTAACAGTAAAAGGTCAACTTCACAGAGGTACAGACATACAGGATGGTGGGTTTATCACGATAACACCTAATGGGGAAACAGAACCTGCCACTGCTGTCTCAAGTCCTATAACCATATCCCCTTCCGACAATGCAGATAAATCGTCTTATACTGTTAGGCTGTACGATACGGCATCAAAAACCACTCTCTTGGATACATTGACAATACCTGTTGTATTTAAAGGTGCAAGTGGGGTTAATGCTATTAATGTAGTATTAAGCAACGAAGCTGATGTCTTACCTGCATCACCAGAAGGAGTTGTTTCGGATTATTCAGGCTCTGGTACAACTATTCGTGTGTTCGAGGGAGCGACAGAATTAGATTATGACGGAATAGGTTCTGCAAATGGTAAGTTTAATGTAACAGCAACATCAACAGGCATAACCGTAGGAACAAAAAGCGAAAACGGATTAATGTGCGTGTTTGGCAATGCGTCGAACATGACCTTAGACAATGCCTTTATAACATTTACCATAAGTGGTAAAACGCAGGCGGGTGCTTCATTTAGTGTTACCAAGACACAGTCATTCGCAAAGGCAAGGACTGGGCAAAAAGGTGATCAAGGACTGCAAGGAATACCTGGAGTGCCTGGAGCTGATGGGGTAACTTACTACACATGGATTAGATATGCCGACACGCCAACTTCTGGCATGAGCCAATATCCTGACGGGAAGCCATACATAGGATTAGCCTACAACAAAACGACGCCAACCGAAAGCTCGGTGTATGCGGATTACAAGTGGTCTCTATTAAAGGGTGAGCAGGGAATACCGGGACAAAAGGGTGCGGATGGCATTCAATATTATACATGGATAAAGTACGCTGATTCTCCCACCAGTGGGATGAGCGATGACCCCACAGGAAAAGCATATATAGGTATTGCAGTTAATAAGACAACGGCAACAGAGAGTACAAATTATGCAGACTATACTTGGCAACTGACGAAAGGCGAAAAAGGCGACACGGGAGCAAGCGCACCATTACTTTACCTATCAGCGTCTTCACATGTGATGAAGTGTAATCCTGACAACACACCCCAAACAGGACAAACAATAACATTTGAGGCTAAACTTCAAAACGTAACAGGAACGGCTACATTTACGGCTACGCCATATAATGATGCAGGCGTTGCTCAAACACCAATAACATTAGGTGGCAGTGGCAATATTAGGACATTAACAGATTCTCAATGGCTTGCTGCTTATAAAAGAGTAGAGGTTGTTGCTACACTTGGTTCATTAACCGATAAAGTTACAATTTATCGTGTAACCGACGGTGCTTCTGGTAGAGGTATTAGTTCAACAGTCGTAACCTATCAGGTTGGATCATCTGGAACAACAGCTCCCACTGGAACGTGGCTAAGCACGATACCAACCGTACCAGAAGGGCAATATTTGTGGACAAGAACAGTAACCACATACACAGATAGTACTACCTCAACATCGTATTCTGTATCTCGGCAAGCACCCACTGGTGCGGCTGGTAGGGGTATTATCTCAACGGTTATTACTTATCAGTCAAGCGCATCAGGTACTGTAATACCTGACGGAACATGGAGTTCGACAATACCGTATGTTGCAGAAAATGAGTATCTTTGGACAAGAACGGTTATTACCTATACCGACAGCACGACTTCAACATCCTATTCGGTGGGTAAAATGGGAGCAAAAGGCACAGATGCAATAGTTGGATTTCTCACTAATGAAAGCGTAACTTTACAGGCAAATTCATCTGGTGTTGTGTCTTCATTTGCTTCTGCAAACGGTGAGTTTTGGGTGTACAACGGCACGACCAAAGTAACTTCTGGAATCACATTCTCAAAAGTGAGTGAAACTGGATGCACCGCAGCGATAACATCTGCAGGAGTGTATTCAGTTAGCGCAATGAGCGCAGATAATGCAACCGTTGTATTACGTGCAGTCTATAACGGTGTAACAATTGACAAGATTCTGTCTTTGAGTAAAAGCAAGGCAGGAACTGATGGGGTTTCCATAACATTAGTAGATGTTGAATTTGCAAAGAACACTACACCAGCTACAGCGCCAACGACTGGATGGACTACCACCGCACCGACATTGGCAGAGGGTGAACAGCTTTGGACGAGAACAAAAACTACTTATTCAAGCGGAAGTCCTACTTATTCAACTCCTGCAAATATTACTCCGAAAAAAGGAGATACAGGAGCGGCAGGACAAGGGGTTGAGAGTGTGACGGAGGAGTACGCTATCTCTACATCTAAAACTACACAACCTACAACAGGTTGGAGCACAACTCAACCTACATGGGTACAAGGGCAGTATATCTGGTCGAGAGTTAAGGTTGTTTATAAGAACCCTGCTTCAACTGTCTATACAGGCTATGCAGTGAGCAGTGAGTGGGAAGCGGTGAATGAATTGGAGATAGGGGGGAGGAATTTAATATTAAATAGTCAGGCAAGAGCGGAAGTTACAAATGGATCAGATCAAAATTGGATTGCGCCCCCATATTATTTATCAGAACCTTTAAAAATCGGACAGAAATATACATTCTATTGTGAAGGTATTGAAGGAACATCAATCAATAGGCTGTCTTTTAGAGATCCTGCTTCAGAATTTTTTGGTGTTACAGGCAATAAACTCACGTTCACAGCTACAGCAGAAAGTACGTATTTATACCTATACCTTAGTGATTATTCTGCAACTTACAAGATTGGAGGAATCAAATTAGTTAAAGGAGATAAATGTGATGATTGGACACCAGCCCCCGAAGACGTGCAGGCCGAGATAGATGCGGCGGCTATTACTGCACAATCGGCTCTCTCCGCTGCTAATACGGCACAAGCTACGGCAGATGGAAAGATAGAGACATTCTATCAGACCACTGCTCCAACAACGGCGCATGAAGGGGATATATGGTTTGATACAGACGAAGGGAACAAGATATACACGTATCGGTCAGGAACGTGGGTAAATACACAAGACAGTAAGATAGCACAAGCCATCAACTCCGCACAGACGGCACAGACAACGGCAGATGGTAAGGCTAAGGTTTATTATCAGACATCAGCCCCTACAGGAATGACGGCCAACGACAAGGGCGACATGTGGGTAGATACTGACGCCAACAACAAGTTGTACATTTACAATGGTTCTGCGTGGGTTGTTGCACAGGATTATTATGCAGCTTTGATGGCTGCTAATAATGCACAGACAACGGCCGACGACGCTCAATTAGCCGCCGAAGGCTACATGAAAGCTCGCTATATAAGAGATTGGATTAAAGGTAGCACGTTAAGCACGAATAATGTATGGAGAGAGATTAATGTTATACGTAAAGATGGTACTAATGTCGCACAAGGTAAAACTCCATCATCTAACGGTACATTTAACGCAAGCTATCCTGCCGCAAAAGCAACCGATAATAACATAAACACGTATGCACAAATAAACGGCACAACCCCTGCTACTTCAAACTATATTCGGATAGATTTGGGACAAGTATATAACGACATCGACTATATTCAGATATGGCACGATTACGCAGACGGACGAACATTCTACGGCACTAAAACAGAAATTTCTGTTGACGGCGCTACTTGGACTACCATCTATGACAGTGCCACGATGGGTACTTACGAAGAAACGATAGGAGGCAAGACACATTCTCAAAGGCGTAATCGGATAGCCGCAGAGGTAAACAGAAGTAAGGCGATAACCGACAATTTCGGGACAAGGGTTAACGGAGGCCTAATCAGCACGGTAATAACCGAATACAGGGAGTTAGACAGTCCGCAGGTAACAGGCCTTATCAGCGGGATACAGGGTACGAATAAAGATTTGCCGTTTCTTGTGGCTGGCGGGACGTATAATGATGCGCTTAGTGGTACAGCTAAGGCAATAATACGGCATGATGGGAGTGTGAAGTTTACGGACGGCTTATTTGATGGTATTATTCATGCAACATCAGGAGAATTTACAGGATTAATACATGCGCAGGGAGGAAATGTAGGAATACTTGATATTGATTTAAATGGAAATGTAAAATTAATGGATTCAACATACCCTACACTTGTAAGACTATTATTCACAAGGTCAAGCATTCCTACTGTGGACGATATTGTATCGACGTCTCAATATGGAGGTTCCACAACTAACTCTAATGCAATATATTCCACTTCAGGTTCAACGACACTCACCAATTACATTACCGTTACTAAAGATAGTTCTAAACTTACGTTCTCAGGAACTGTTTCATTAGAAGCGGAACTCGATATTTCGCACGGTTACACGGACGGATACGCATCGGTAGAAATAATTTTAATTAAAGATGGTAGCACGTATGTAACACTTTCCTCAATAGAAGAAGTACTTGACGAACAACATCTATCTACATCGCGTTCTTTCACAGTTAATAAGGAGCTTATTGTACCGGCAGGAGTTTACAAGATTCAGGTAAAGCGTACATTTGCCAATACTCATAGTGCGGCTGGCGGTATGTCAGGCACATCGACGCTTGCATGGAGTTTTGTAAAGGATATAAGGAGGTTTGAGTTTGGTCTTAATGGATTCATGGCGTGGTACACGAATAATCATATGCACTTTTCCGAAAATGGGGGGCTTGATGTTCGTGGAAAAACAGATATTCCGGGACTTCTTGCAATGGGTAGAGTTTCAAGTACAGGAGCGCAAGATACGAATAAAATTTGGGGAGCAAAAGCGGCAACGGATAACTGTACAAAAAATGGTACGGGAGTATTTAGAGTTCCGCATAAGGTGCTTCATTCAAAAATTACAGGAATAGCAATACCTACATCGAGTAATTATCTTATTGCGCAAACAGGAGAAACTGCGGCTTATATCAGCGGAGAAACACTTTATAACGGATATGTGGAATTTACGATTACGAGTAGAAGTAGTGGTGCAAACTCGGATATTGGATTTAATTATTACATCTATGGGAAAAACTATTAAAAAAAGCCTCCTGAGAGGCTCAATTTATTCCTTGCAATTTGAGTGCACGCCATTCACTTCCAGTTATTGGAATGAATGTGAACGCTTCGTTAAACAAGCGATACACTTCTTCGTAGTTTTCGTTTTGAAGTGCTGCTTCAATGTTATTTCGAGCTTCATTAATCACGGAATTTGGCACATAGGCAACCGTGTCAATATTATCATGCGTTGTAAGAATAACATCATATCCGTATATAAATTCCCTTTGATATACACCATTTTGCGTGATTATATCAGTTGCAAACATTTTAAGTGCAGGGATAGTAAAATCTCGCTGCATGTCGGAAAAACCACGACCAGCCGGAACTTCTTCAACCGTGTATTTATTGTCGAAATAATGTGTTTTAAAAAGAATATTCATCGTTTTTTCGACAATTTCAATAGCCGTATAATGTGTCGTAGCAGAAGAACGCAGTTGAACACCATTTGCGGGTCGAAGCAATATCATTGCATTTGGATCAGGAACGAAAATGTCCGTTTTTTGTTTCGGGTCGCAGCTTATTAGCAATCCGATGATGAATAAAAAGGATAGAATCTTTTTCATAATTTTAATTTTTTATTATTTGGCAAAGATATATGGTTATAGTAAATAAACAAAATATTTCACGTTAAATATTCGAAAATATTTCTTATATTTGTATGTAAGATGTTTAAAAAAACATAAGACGATGAAAATAATTAGAAACAACATCATCCCTATAAAAGGGTTTAAGGCGATTAATTTATTCGGCATTCTGTTTGTGAGAAAAAACGCAGAGATTGACGAGTTGACAATAAACCACGAAGAGATTCACACGGCGCAGATGAAAGAGTTGTGGTACGTGTTATTTTATTTGTGGTACGTAGTCGATTGGTTAATAAAGTTGGTAATATACAGAAACTTTCGAGATGCGTATGTCAATGTAGTATTCGAGAGAGAAGCTTATGCCAACGATGAGGATGAGGATTATTTAAAAACACGAAAGCGGTTTGCTTTCATAAGATATTTGTGAGGTGGATATGTAATGACATTATTAAATAAAAATAAGGCAACAATGGATAATGGGCTGAATTATTTCAAGGTATTATTTATCACTGTAGGAGGATGTGTTGGTCTTTTAATAAAAGAATTTAAGCCGACATTTCCCCTCATGATAGTCGTAATAATTTTCATTTTGTATGATACGTGGACTGCGTATCAGCTTAACAAAAGGGCAAGCCTAAAATATCCAGAAAAAGTGCCAATAGAAAAGGCTAAATTCAAAAGCTTTTCATTCGCAAGGGTAATAAGGTCAACAATACCTAAACGACTTATGCTTATTATATTGGCGTATCTTGTAGAGCATTGGGTTTTCATGTACATGGACGTACCGTTGTCATACATTGTTGCCGGAATAATTTGCTTTGAGCAAGCGTGGTCAATTCTCGAAAACGAAAGTTCATGCAGAGCTGAAAATGAAAGCATGTTTTGGAAAATGCTACAAAAAATAATGATTGACAAGACAGAGCGTCATTTCGATGTAAATCTTGATGAATTGAAGAATAAAGATAATTCAGAAAAAGAAAATATATGATTGCATTTGAAGAATACGTAAAAGAGAACAAAGAAGAGTTCATTAATAAAGTCATAAAGATTTCAGGTGAACTCGGCATCGATCCAAATTGGTTGATGTTCGTTATGTGGTTTGAAAGCAGGGTTAATCCGAAAGCGGTCAATCAAACAAGTATGGCCGCAGGCCTGATACAGTTTCTCCCATCGACCGCGAAAGCATTAGGCACGACGACGTGGGTTCTACTTTCGATGAACAACGTGCAGCAGCTTGACTATGTATTGGCTTATTTGAGGCCGTACAAAGGCCGAATGAAGACGTGGGTAGATGTGTATTTGGCCGTATTTTATCCTGCGGCCATCGGTAAACCTGATTATGTGATTACGAAAGATATAGTCGCTAAGCAGAACAAAATATTCGATCTAAACAAAGATTTGGATATTAGCGTGAAAGAGATAGAGACTGTTTTAAGAAAGCAGATACCATCAAAATATAAACACCTTTTTAATTAAGTCATGACAAAAGAAAAGATAAAATACCTATTTCGTGCAGTCACGAAAATGGTCGTACTACTAATGATTCTGTTAATCATAATAGGATGCAAACCTAAGCAGATTATTCAAGAAAAAGTAGTAACTAAAGTTGATAGTTCGCAGGTTATTACGTTAAGAGATGAGCTTCAAAAGAAGACCATAGAGGTAGAGCTATTAAAAACCGATTTAGAACGCACAAGAGACGAGAATATAAGACTGCAAAGCGAAGTATCGTCTCATGTGATTAATTACGACACAGGGGCTAAGATTAAGCCTGACGGGCAATATCCGAAGGCTAATGAAACGATAACCCAAAGTAAGGTAGTTTACGAAAACACGATAAAGCAATTGGAGTTTTTAAGTCAGAGCTACGGCAAGAAGGTTGACAGTCTAATAACGCTAAACAAAAATCTTCAACAGTCGATTGAGTTGGTAACAAATGAGAATAAAAGTTTGTCCGAAAAGACAACTCCGACGACAGGTTTCAATTTTAGATTATTCTTTATAGGTGTAATAGTCGGCATTTTAATTTGTTTCATCCTTTGGCTGCTAAGTAAAAGATATAACATTAAACTATTAAGATAGAACCAATTACGATATTTAAATCTTAATGGCTTCGTCGTTCGGCGAGGCCGTTTTTGTTAAATAACATTAAATCACAGAAAATAATCGACTAATTATTTGGAGGTTCAAAAAATACATGTTAGCTTTGCCGAGTAAAATTAATTAAAGCAAAATGAAAATGAATAATTACAATTACGAAACAGTGTTCGACACTGCGCACAGAACGATGACGTTCATAATCCACCCACGCTTACAGATAGTAGTGAATTTCGCAAATAGTGAAATATCCGTAGTTAAAGATGGCAATGTGGCTGTCAAAGAGAGCTTAGAAGATGAACAATTGTCTTTGGACGACATGGAGTTGATACTAAAGCAGGCTTGTGAAGCCGCTGATAAATTGAAAAGATTTGATTAATAAATACAATTAAAAATTAATGTTATGGAGAAAGAATTAAACGACAAGTTGATTGCCATTCAAAGCAATCTAAAAGCACCGAAGAACCAATACAATAGCTTCGGTAAATATTACTTCAGATCTGGTGAAGATATTTTGGAGGCCTTGAAGCCGCTATTAAAAGAAAATGGATGTACATTGGTAATGTCTGATGAAATCGTTTTTGTGTCGGACAGGGTATATGTGAAATCTATAGCAACGCTTTCTGATGGTAAAGATAGTGTTAGTACTACTGCATTTGCACGAGAAGAAGCCGACAAGAAAGGTATGGACGGTGCTCAAATCACAGGTGCTGCATCATCGTATGCGAGAAAGTACGCTTTAAACGGACTATTCTGTATAGACGACACGAAAGACCCAGATGCTACCAATAAGCACGGCAAAGATGAACAAGAACCTACACCCAAACCATCGGCCAAACCTACACCTAAAAGCGACATTGAACAAGCAAGAAAAGCATTAGAGTTGTGCAAAGACAATGCCTCCATAGATGCAGTAGTTAAGGTTTTCAAGAACCTGTGGAAGGACGAAGAATTTAAGAAGTTGGTCGAAGAGGCAAGGGGACGTGTGAAATGATAGAGCTTAAAAAATCGGGGGTAATCTTCAACCCAGAAAACCATACATATTGGTACGGCGACAAACAATTGTTTGGCATAACGGGGGTAATCGGGCGGCAGCTGTTCCCGAACAAATACTCGGACGTACCAGAAGCTATGTTAAGAAGCAAAGCAGAAAGAGGTACTGCCATTCATGAAGGATGCCAATTATACGACGACTTTGGTATAATAGACCGAGAAGAAGTGCAGTGGTATGCTGACATGAAGGATGAAATAGGCTTTGAGGTAATCGAGAACGAATATTTGGTTACCGACTACGAACACTACGCTTCTGGTATCGACAAGGTGATATTATTAGAAGGAGAAATATGTTTGGCCGACGTAAAAACAACTTATGTTTTGGACGAAAAGTATCTTAGCTGGCAATTGTCGATATACAAGTACTTATTTAATCTACTAAACCCAGAGATTGAAATTAAGGGTTTATATGCGATATGGATTAAAGATGGTGCTAAGTTTGTTCAAGTTCAAGAAATCGACCAAGAAGAGATAAAAAAACTTCTCGAATGCGACAAGAACGGAGAACAATATACACCTGTTTCGCTTGTACCCAAAGAGTATGAGGACAAGGCACTTGAATTGGTCAAAAACATAGCCGATATTGCCGAACAAATAGATGCGCTTAGTGAAATGAAGAAACAATATCAGTCTAACATAGAAGAGTTGTTTGAAAAATTCAACATCACTAAATGGGAGACTGATTACTTCATCATTACTAAACGAAAAGATTCTGTCAGGGAGAACTTCGACACGAAGAAATTCAAAGAAGATCATCCAGAATTAGCAAAAGAATATATAAAAACATCACCTATAAAAGGTGGCATAGTAACTCAATTAAAAAAATAACCAATTAAAACAAAAAGAAAATGACAACAAAAAAACAAACAGAAAGTGGCTCATTAACTTTTTCAGACATGATAGACATATTGTCTAAAAACATTGAAGCCTTGAACAAGAAAATGGCAGAAGCCGATAGATTAATTGAAAGATTAAATGATGCGGCAAGAAAAATCGACAACAATTTTGATTTGGCTAATCGATATGGATTTATCGATGACGAGATGTATTATATAGGATATGCAAGTGGACGTGTTTATCGTAGGCCGATGAATAAAACTATTTTAAGAAAGATAGAGAATATCAGAAATCTTAATTGGAGAGAAATAGGTGAGGTAGGAGATTATTTTATATACGGTAAGGTGGTCGATGATGAAAATGTTGACAACGCTTAAAACACAAAATTAGATACGGTAATGCAGATAAGGCCTTTTATGGTATGGTTTGGTGAGGTAAGGTCAGTTATGGCAAGCATTACTAATAATTTTGATTAAAATGTTATGAATATGGATAAAGTCAATAAAAACATCACCTATAAAAGGTGGCATAATTACTCAATTAAAAAAATAACCTATTAAAACAAAAGAAAATGAGAACAAAAAAACAAACAGAAACAACTATTGAAATCCCTAAAGTAGAAATTGCAATGGTGAAATTCAGAGTTAGAGGCATAACACCTCTCATCGTATCAAGATTCAGCGAAAAAGCGAAACAAATGATGCTCGACCGACAAATGAAAAAGGCAATCGCAGGCAAAGAGGCTAAAAATCCAGTAGAACAATACGAAAATTCTCTTTACAAGTTTGCCGACGGTAAACGGACAGGATTCCCTGCAGTAGGATTTAAGGCGGCTATGGTTCGTGGAGGTAAACAATTAGGGTTTGTTATGACCGATTTACGTGGGAGTTTTCATGTAATGGCAGATGAAGGCGACTTGGTAGAGATACACGGAGAGCCGCACATGAGAGAGGATATGGTTAGACTTGCAAATAATGTCGCAGATGTTCGATTTCGTGGTGAGTATCATGCAGGTTGGGAGGCTGAACTTACTATTCAATATTTCAAGAATGCAATTAGTGCAGAGCAGTTGGCGCAGTTATTGTCAATTGCAGGATTCTCATGCGGCATCGGAGAATGGAGGCCTGAAAAGAGCAACTCTGGTTCTTACGGATTATTTGAATTAGCATAAAATTAAGGCAGCTTCGGTACGGTAGGGTGAGGCTTGGTACGGTTCGGTTCGGCAGTTTGGGTAAGGTTATGTCTGGTTAGGCAGTTTTGGTAAGGTGTAGTTCGGTCGGGATTGGTGTGGTTCGGTTGGGATTGGTGTGGTTCGGTTAGGCAGTTGTGGCGAGGTGTGGTGATGTGAGATGCGGTCTTGTGGTGTTTGGTTTGGTATGGCAGCTAAGGTGCGGTGCGGTAGGGTGATGTCCGGTGATGTGGGGTAAGGTTTAGTTCGGCAGCTTAGGCGAGGTTGGGTAAGGTGTGGTTTGGTGGGGTTTAGTTCGGCAGTTATGGCGAGGTCGGGTTAGGTAGGTTATTGTGTGGCGTAGTGCGG
>Ga0208461_1003006_pt1 | contig 13194 bp, 14 predicted proteins | sample AD_JPNTR4_MetaG_FD_184448 | JGI IMG/M metagenome (GOLD analysis project Ga0208461, IMG submission 184448) | Active sludge microbial communities of municipal wastewater-treating anaerobic digesters from Japan - AD_JPNTR4_MetaG (SPAdes) (version 2) | ecosystem: Engineered > Bioreactor > Anaerobic... | reverse complement strand
TAGCAGGTCCTGCACCCGTTGCCCCAGGTGCGTCCGGGTGATCATCGGCCTCTCCACCAGTCGGCCGGCCCTTGTGTCCAGGATCGTGCCGTCAGCGTTCAGCCTGAGGAAGAGATCCGGGAAAGAATCGATCACCGCGCTCAGTTCGGACGCGGTCTGCTGGAGGCTCTCCTCGATCAGGGTCTGCTCGGTGACGTCCCTTACGGAGAGGAGGATACAGTCGTCATCGATGGGTGTTCGGCGGGCCTCGATCTCGCGCACCCTGCCGTCTTTCCGGACAATGGTAACAACCATGGAGTTGCACCTGCCGCTGAAGAGCTCCTGCCTGAGTTCATGCACCTTCTGCCTGTAGGTCGGGTTCGGGTAGGCGCACTCAAACCAGGTGCTGATATCGGGGAGATCCTCCAGGGTATACCCTGTGATCCTGGTAAAAGCCGGGTTCATGTAGCGGTACCTGCCTTTCCCATCCAGAAGAACGAACCCATCCGGGGCTTTGCGGAGGATCGAGAGGCAGAGTTCTCTTCCCGGCTCTGGCGATTCATCGCCATCGCTTCTCGTGCTGGGCGCCTCCACGGTATCGTTCTCTCCTCTCTCCTCTCTCATCGTAACCAGACTTCCATTGGACGCCTCCATATTCGGATCTGCAGGCACGCCTTGCAGGATGTTCTTCTCTCAGGAGTAAATATATCCATCGTTACGCCTTTCTGCTCAACGTTTGAGGATCGTCGCTTCAGCAGGCCATCGTGCAACCCGGCTATAAAGTCCGCCGGGGCACGCCCTCTCCATCCACCTGTCATCTTTCTGCCCCGCGAAAGACTGATCATAACACCACATCATTATATCCTGATCTTGAGTGTCTGCATACAATACTGGTCAACGCTTGAGAAAAACGTAGATCTGGCGCGTTTTGCACGTTCTTCATCCCCTTCAACGAAGTCCCGGAGGATATATTCCAGCGCCGTCAGGTAGTAATCGCGCGCCATCGAAGCCTTCTTCACCTCCTCAAAGCAGAGAAGACTTTCGGTCCTGTGATTGCACATAACCTCGAGCACGGTGTCAAGCAGCAGGAGCAGGCGACGGGGAAACTCTTTCAGGATTGCCAGTTTCCGAAACCTTGCATAAGAACCTGGTTTTCCACCAAGGATTGCCAGCTTCATCCCATAATAGAGCGGCTCGTGGTCGTCTGGAAACTGCTGCATCATCTGTTTGACTATGGATGCGGCACCGCTCCCGTTGCGCAGGTCCACACTGGTGTTGAATGCCTCAGCCAGGAAGTACCTGTCGTTTGCAAAATGTTCGGTGGCACGGTCCAGGAGTTGCAGTCGGCGTTCAGCATCTCCCACATGTTTTGTCCATGCGATGCCGATGCGGTAGAACGCCGGTTCGCTTGGGAACCAGGTGAACGCCAGGTCAAGCATGTACCAGAATACCGAGTTCAGCCGGCTCTCCTTACGATCGAGCGGCCCAAGACGGCTGAGCGGGGGACGAACAAGGGCAAGCGTCAGCATCTCCTCGCGAGCCTGAAGTTCCATGTCGTCGGGGCGGGGACCAGGACTCTGGTTCTTTGCCAGGGAGAGCGCGTAGTAGCAGTAGGCTATTGCGGCGTTGATGCGGATGTCATGGTTCCTGTGGCGTGAAAGGTATTCGAGTGCCTGATAGTAACTGCCGATATCGATCAGGTTGAGGGCCACCATCACCTCAAGCGTTGCCCGCCCCTTCTGCTCTTTTTTGTTCCCAACGGCATGCCGCAGCACCTTCTCCAGGAACTCGGGTGTCGGGGGGCCGCGCTTTGCGTTAAGAAGTGCAAAACCTGTTTCATCAATGAAATCGTCGTAGGTTCTGTCATCGAGGTCGGGGAACGACCGATCGAGCGTGGCGGCGACATGCCCGAAGAAGACGGGGAGGTTTCCTTCAATCTGCTCGATGTTCTTCGCTATATAATCGTCCATGGTAGCCCTGAGTTGTTCGAGTCTCCTGTTCTGGAGAGCCTCTGGCTGCCACGCTCTTTCCATGGATCTACTGGTGGAAGGTGGAAGAGATATTTGTTGTCATATGCTTACCTGGCTAAAACGCAGGAATTTTGAGGCTTGATCAGCCTTTCATCGCATAAATGCCTGTAGACACTCAGCAGGACAGAATAACGCCAATCTGCGTGACCCCTTCTCCACCGGCACCCGTATTCATAATGCTTATCATTGGTAATCCCAAACCCTCAAGAAGGCGGGTATGATAGCATGGGCTACATTGAGAGGTTAAAAGAGGTTGGAAGGGATGCGAATCCCTTCTTCAAGATGATGGGTATAGAGGTTGAGGATTTTGGAGATGGGTATGCCTCTCTCTGGATGGAGGTCAGACCGGATATGCTGAACGGTGCCGGGTGGCTCCAGGGTGGTGTCTACGTGGCGCTTGCGGATGAGGCGGTCGCGCTTGCCCTCTACACCCTCCTTGAGGAGGGAGAGCGTATAGCCACGATCGACGAGCATACCTGTTTCATAAAGGGCGTCAATTCCGGTGTGATCGCCGCCACCGGGGATGTCATCCGCAAAGGCCGCCGGGTGGCGTTTGCAGATGGCGAGGTAACGGGCGGGGAGGACGGGGCGCTCCTGTCCCGGACATCGACATCTTATGCGGTTATCGGGAGGTAGCGCCGCCCTCCCTTCAGAGAGAGGGGCGCGCGGGATCTCCCGAGCAATAGATTCTCAATACGCGGGATCACATATCTAGGAGAGAAGATCTGGAAACGATCGGGGGAGGAGCGAGAGTTTGAAGTATATCGTTGTAACCGGCGGCGTCATGAGCGGGCTCGGGAAAGGTATAACCACGGCGTCCATCGGCCGCATCTTGAAGAATCGTGGTTACGAAGTGACGGCGGTGAAGATTGACCCATACCTGAACATCGATGCCGGCACGATGAACCCTGCCCAGCACGGCGAGGTCTTCGTCCTCTCCGACGGCGGGGAGGTAGATCTCGACCTCGGCAACTATGAACGGTTCCTGGACATCAACCTGAAATCGATCCACAACATAACGACGGGCAAGGTCTACCGAAACGTCATCGAGAAGGAGCGGCGGGGCGACTTCCTCGGCGCGACCGTCCAGATAATCCCTCACATCACAGACGAGATCAAGCAGAGCATCAGGCGTGCGGCCGAGGAGCCTGTCGACGGCGGCAGAAAGGCTGAGATCTGCCTGGTTGAGGTCGGCGGCACTGTGGGCGACATCGAGAGCATGCCGTTTTTAGAGGCCGTACGGCAGATGCACGGTGAGCTTGCCCGGGAGGACATGATCCTGGTCCACGTCACCCTGGTCCCGGTCGACACCATGGGTGACCACAAGACCAAACCCACACAGCACTCGGTCAAGGCGCTCCGGGAACTGGGGCTGCAGCCCGACATCATCGTTGGGAGGAGCAGAGAGGTGCTCAGCCAACAGACAAAGAAGAAGATATCGGCCTTTACCGACGTCCCGGCAAAGGCCGTGATCTCCGCAAAGGACGTCCCTGACATCTACCAGATCCCGATGGAACTTGAGAAAGAAGGGCTTGCGGATGTCGTCTGCAGCTACCTTGGACTGGAGAACAGGCAGCCGGATCCGGCCTGGTACAGGGTTGTCTCTATGGAGTACACCAACCGGGTGACGGTCGCCATAGTAAGCAAGTACGGGATCGAGGACGTCTACATGTCCATCAAGGAGGCGCTCAAGCACGCTGGAAGAGCTCTCTCCACAGAGGTGAACATCCGCTGGCTGGATGCGGAGGCGTTCGACCCCCGTTCTCTCGCTGATATCGATGGCATACTGGTTCCCGGAGGTTTTGGGAAGCGCGGTATCGAGGGCAAGATCCAGGCGATCCGCTACGCCCGCGAGAACAAAAAACCCTACCTTGGTCTCTGCCTCGGTTTCCAGCTTGCCGTGATCGAGTATGCCCGGCACATACTTGGCATAGAAGATGCCACAAGCGAAGAGATTGGCGAGGGGACGCATGTCATCGCCCTCCTTCCAGAGCAGGAGGGGATCAGTGAACTTGGGGGCACGATGCGTCTTGGGGACTGCAGCGTCACGCTCAAAGAAGGGACGATGGTTGCCGGACTCTACGGCGAAACTTCGATCGTGGAGCGGCACCGTCACCGTTACGAGGTGAACCCCGCATTCATCGCAGATATTGAAGCCGCCGGGCTCGTCTTCTCGGGTTTCTGCGGGCAGCGGATGGAGGTCTGCGAGCTCCCGGGTCACCCATTCTACCTCGCGACACAGTTCCACCCCGAGTTCAGGTCGAGTCCGACCCGCCCTTCCCCGCCCTATGTAGGGTTTGTGGAAGCATGCAAGAAGAATAAATCTACCCAGAGCCAGGTGGCTGAGCAGAATGATGAACGTTGAGAAATTTATCGATCAGGCAGTCAGTGGGATACGCGATGCTGCCGGCGGTGAGAAGGTTGTGATGGCGCTCTCCGGCGGTGTGGACTCGTCGGTCTGCGCGGCGCTCGGAGCACGCGCGATAGGCGATCGCTTGATCCCGATATATGTGGATACCGGACTAATGCGAAAGGGTGAGACCGAGCGGATACGCTCGCTCTTTGCCGATAAAAACCTCCGTGTGGTGGACGCCGCAGACGAGTTCTTCGAGGCGCTCGCGGGTGTGACCGATCCAGAGGGGAAGCGTAAGGCCATCGGCGAGAAGTTTATAAGGGTTTTCGAGCGCGAGGCAAAACGGACGGGAGCGACGATGCTCCTTCAGGGGACGATCTACCCTGACCGTATCGAGAGCGAGGGGGGTATCAAGAGCCACCACAACGTGGGCGGCATGCCTCTCAACATCGATTTTAAGGGTGTCATCGAACCTCTCGCAGACCTCTACAAGGACGAGGTGCGCGAGGTCGCCGCCGCGCTCGGGCTCCCGGCGGAGATTCAGCACCGGATGCCCTTCCCGGGGCCGGGGCTTGCTGTCCGGGTGCTTGGCGAGGTGACGAGAGAGAAGATCGAGATCGTCCGGGAGGCAAACGCCATAGTCGAGGAGTGTCTGGTGGAGGAGTTCGGACCCTGGCAGTGTTTTGCCGCTTTAATCGGTCTTGGCACCGGTGTCAAGGGGGACGTCCGGCTTCATGGCTGGATAGTCGCTGTCCGGGCGGTCCAGTCCAGGGATGGAATGACCGCCGATCCACTCCGTCTCCCCTACGAGACCCTCTTTCGGATAATGGCGCGGATCACAGCCGAGATCCCCGGTGTCTCACGGGTCGTCTATGACGTCACCCCGAAACCACCCGCAACGATAGAGTATGAGTGAGGTGGAGAGAATGGAGCAGGATTCACGGGAACTTGATGCACGTTACTACATGCCCGCGTTCTCCCGGACTATCAAGATCGTCCGGGGCGAGGGGTCACGCGTCTGGGATGACCGGGGGCGGGAGTATATCGATTGTGTGGCTGGAATTGCGGTCTGCAGCACAGGTCACTGCCACCCGAAGGTGGTCCGGGCGATCTGTGATCAGGCAAGGCAGCTGATCCACTGTTCAAACCTCTACTATGTTCCAAACCAGGCGGAACTTGCTGAACGGCTTGTAGAGATCACGGGGCTTGCAAAAGCGTTCTTTTCAAACTCCGGGGCAGAGGCGAATGATGGGGCGATCAAGCTTGCACGCATCCGGACCGGCCGGAAGAAGTTTGTTGCGTTCACCCACGGGTTCCATGGCAGGACGTGCGGATCGCTTGCCATCACTCACAAACCCGCGATCAGGGAACCTTTCGAACCGCTCTCGCCCCCCTGCACCTTCGTCGACTACGGTGATCTTGATGCCTTGGCGGAAGTTGCCGATGCGGATACCGCCGGGGTCTTTGTCGAGCCGATCCAGGGTGAGGCGGGTGTCCTGATCCCTCCCGATGGTTTTCTCCAGGGAATCCGGGAGATCTGCGATGATTCCGGTGCGCTGATGATCGTCGATGAGGTGCAGACCGGTATGGGCCGGACAGGGAGATGGTTTGCCTTCCAGCACACCGGTGTCACCCCTGATATCGTCACGATCGCAAAAGGGCTTGCAAGCGGGTTTCCCATCGGGGCGCTCGTTGCGCGCGAGGGGCTGGAATTCAGGAAGGGTGAGCACGGGAGCACCTTTGCGGGCGGACCTGTTGCCTGTGCGGCGGCACTCGCGACTATCGGCATCATAAAGGGTCTTCTCCCCGACATACCCCGGAAAGGTGAGTTGTTCATGAAGGGGCTTGCCGCTCACAACCCGCGCGGCCGCGGGCTGATGATCGGGATCTCGGTCGGTGACCGCTGTACGGAGGTGCAGCAGACCTGCGCTGATAACGGTGTTCTTGTCAACTGCGCCGCCGATGGAAACCTCCGTCTGATCCCGCCGCTTGTGATCACGGATGAGGAGATCGAGACGGCTGTCGGGGTCATCGATGCAGCGCTTGGTTAGAGCGTGTTTCTCAGGTGCGAGCGGCTACTCCTTCGCGAAGAAGGCCGCGGACGTGGCGCGGGAGCACGGAATCGAGAGGGTTGCCCGCCTGGCGAGCAACGAGAATCCGCGGCCTCCATCTCAGGCCGTGATCGAGGCGGGGCGCGCCGCACTCCTGGAGGCGAACCGCTACCCGGATGAGCGGGCGTCGGTCTTTGTTGAGGCTCTCCGCCGATACCACGGTGATTACCGGTTTGTCACCGGCGCAGGGATGGACGGCGTCATCGAGACGCTGATCCGGACGGTCGTCGAGCCTGGTGAGACTGTGGTGATCTCGACACCGACCTTCTCGTTCTACGGGATTGCGGCCATCGCGCACGGTGCCCGTGTGGTGAACGCCCCGCGGAGGAAAGAAGACTTCTCGGTCGACCCGGCAGACTTCATCAGGGCGTGCGGTGGCGCAAAACTTGCGTTCCTCTGCACCCCGAACAACCCCACAGGGAACACCGTCGCGCTCGAAACGGTTGAGGAGATACTGGAGGGGCTGGAGGGGTTGTTATTCCTGGACAACGCCTATATCGAGTTCTCGGATATGGATTACCTGCCGCTCATGCACCGGCACGAGAACCTTGTCATCGGCCGGACGATGTCAAAGATCTTCGCCCTGGCGGGGCTGCGGGTGGGCTACGCTTTTGTGCCCGGATGGCTTGAACCGTTCTACAATCGGGCGGCAACACCGTTTGCGCTGAACTCGGTCTCGGCCGCCGCTGCCGCTGCCGCCCTCGCGGAGGAAGAGAGGGTGCGCGAGACCCGCGAGTATGTCCTGTGCTGGAGGCGGCGGTTCATCGAGGAGATCCCGGGTGCGTATCCGTCGGATGCAAACTTTGTCATGATCGATGTTGCCCCATACACAGGCGACGAGGTGGTGGAGCGTCTCGCGGCACGGGGTGTTCTGGTGCGGTCCTGCACCACCTTCCCCGGTCTCGGCGACCACTACATAAGGGTCAGCATCGGTGACGACCGGGAAAACGCTCTATTCATGGAGGCGATACGCGACCTATGATGGTGGGGCTCACCGGCACGCCGGGAACCGGGAAGAGTTCCGTTGCTGCCGAACTCGAACGGCGCGGGCAGAGGGTCGTTCACCTTGTTGATACGGTTCAACCTTATATCCTGGAGGAGGACCGCGCCCGGCAGACGATGGTGGTTGACACCGACCGCTGGGTGGCAGAGTTCGAGCCCGTTGACGGGATAATCGAGGGGCATCTCGCCCATCTCCTCCCTTGCGACCTTGTGGTGGTGCTCCGGTGCCGCCCTGACGTCTTGCGGAGACGCCTTGAACTGCGGGGTTATCCCCGGGCAAAGATCGCGGAGAACGTCGAGGCGGAGGCGCTCGATGTGATCCTGATCGAGACGCTCGATGAACACCCCGCTGAACACGTCCTGGAGGTGGATACAACCGATCTCTCCATCGAGGAGTGTGCCGGGCTTGTTGAGCGGTTTATCAGCGGAGAACTCCCGCCATCCTTTGGATCGATCGACTGGACGGACTACCTGGAGACCGGATTATGACGCTCGACCAGTACAGGCCGCAGGCCCAGCGCATCATGCAGCCGGCGATAAACCTGGTGCGGAGGGCTGGCATAACCCCGGACGCCCTGACGGTGGGATCGTTCATCGTATCGGCGCTTGCCGGCATTGCGTTCTATCTTGGGGGAGTGGTCTCTGGCACCATCCTGGTCGCGTTAAACGCCGCCTTTGATGCGCTCGACGGAGCGCTTGCACGTGAGATGGGGATCGCCGGAGCCCACGGGGATTTCCTGGACCATGTCATCGACAGATACGCTGATATCTTCATAATCACCGGGATATTTGCTGGCGGTGCTGCCCCCTGGCAGATAGGGGTATTCGCGCTGACGGGTGTCCTGATGTCCTCGTACCTCGGCACCCAGGCGCAGGCAGTGGGGGTCGGCAGGTTTTACGGCGGCATACTTGGCCGGGCGGACCGGCTGCTGCTGGTCATCATTGCAGGAGTGCTCACCGTCCTGGTTCCGGTTGAGATCTGCGGTTTGAACTACCTGGGGTGGCTCCTGGTCATATTCGGTACTCTGGGGCACTACACCGCCATCCAGCGTTTCATTCACGTCTGGCGCGAGATTGGGAAAAAATGATCTCCACCATCATGGGTTGAGGATGTAGATGCCGTGGTTGAGGTAGGCCGCGAAGGCAACCCAGATGAGATAGGGGACAAGGAGCGCTGCTGCGGGGATCGAGACCCGGTAGAAGGCGACTATTGCCAGCAGGATTGCAATCCAGAGGAGCAGGATCACGGTGAGCGCGAGGAACGGTGCCTGCAGCCCGAAGAAGGCATAAGACCAGAGAACGTTCAGGAATAACTGGACACCAAAGATCCCTACCGCAACCGGCACACCCCGCTGCTTCCAGCCCTTGCTCCAGACCAGGTAGAGTGCAATGCCCATAAAGACGTAGAGCACCGTCCAGACTGGAGCAAAGACCCATGCCGGCGGGGTCAGCTCCGGTTTTACCAGGGAGGCATACCAGGTTGGAATCGCCGGCATGGCAAACGCCGATCCTATCTTTGCAGCTGCAAGGCAGATCCCGATCGCCACAATGGCCTGGACGGCCCGGATGTATACTGGTGCAGGTTTCACGAGGTGAAATGATAAATTGTCTTACTTAACCATTTTGGTCTTCGCGCAAATGTCAGCCCTCGAGCTGACGGTGTGACCGGAGCCCCGGTGCGTCTGGAGCAGTGAGCGGCGGCAACCCTCTGGAAGCCGCTGCCACAGATGGTCGGAGGAAGCGGAGAATATCCAGAGGAAGAGGGTTACTTTCTCTTCCTCTCCCGCAACCGTGCGATCTCGTCGCTCCCGGGTATCTTCACCACAAAAGTTCCGTGACAGGGTTTGGTGTAGGGGAAGACAATGTTTTCACCCTCGATCCCGACATAGAGCGGCGGCACGCCGATGATGTGGACGTCCAGTATCCGGTAACCCGGTTCAACCTCGTAATACTCTTTAACGTTCTTCCGGATGAACTCTCGCGCCTCTTTAAAAGACGATCCGGAGAGTAAGACCTCGGGTTTCATAGCTTCGAGACAACCGGCCATTGCATCACCTCGTCAAGTCTTCTTTTCAGCGGCATTGGGTTATGCACCGCCTTCGCCGCGATAATCTCGCAGGGAAACTCGATCTCGCCGGCGAGTTCCTCTGCGTGCTCCCCGAATATAAGCGCGTAGACCCGCGCTTTCGAGATGTACGCCATCGTTCCGGCGTATGCAACCCCAGAATCATTGTGGATGAAGACGAAACAGAGTTTAAAATCCCGTTGCTTCTCTGCTATCTCATCGATCATATTGTCAAGGTCGTTCATCTCGTCGATGTAGCAACGGCCGGGATCGGCCACCTCCATCAGTTTCCGTGCCGCAGGTGTCCCGGCGATCACCGGACGGCAACCCTGTCTCCTCAGGTTGTGTGCAGCGTATAGCGCCAGACTCGTCTGGACGGGCACCTGCGGGCACCCGAGCAGGAGCAGCGCCTCATTCTTCAGGTTACCTGTTTCTACCATGGTCTCCCCAGTTTTTTCAGAACTTCAGGCACCCGTTCAGGGTGCGTGTAGATGGTGAACCGCTCGCCCCGCGAGAAGCCTATCAGGGTGATCCCTGCACGCTCTGCCGTCATGATCCCCCGGTCTGTGGATGCAGCCCGGGAGACGACGATCGGGATACCTGCATTGGCCGCCTTTGCTACCATTCCTGCAGGCTGCCTTCCCGTGCAACCGAGGACGCACCCCGACCTGTCCAGCCCCCGGAGGGTCGCATACCCCACCACCTTGTCGACGGTGTTGTGCCTGCCAACGTCGCAGGCCCTGGTGACGAGGTCGCCGTCACAGAAGAGGACGGAACAGTGGACGCCGCCGGTCCGTCGCCAAACATCAGACTCGATCGCTGCCGTGACCGCGCGGACACCGTCAGCGGTGATCGTGATCGTCGAATCCACCTCCTTTGCCTCGCCGAGCACCCGGTAACCGCCGGACGACTCCATCTCGAGCAGGAACTCCCTCTTTACCGGTGCGGCTATATGGACATCCCCGCCAGAGACCTCGACGGACTCGACCGTCTCCGCCAGCCCCTCGCAGACGACAAACCCCGCCCCGAGATCTTCGAGGCGTTCAGGGCTTGCCACAATGGTTGTAAGATACTCTCCGTTCAGGAAGAGCCGGACACGGCCTTCGACGATGATACTGTCCTGGACCTCGCACACCTCATCCCCGTTCACCTGGATCCCCGTGCGGCGGACGGTCTCCATCAGCCTGTCTCCTCCCGTATCCAGTTAAGGTATGGGCCATACCCGCCGATGATCGGGATGGCGATAATCTCAGGCAGGTCGTAGGTGTGCTGGCCGCGAATCCTCTCTATCAGGGGATCGAGGAGGCGGTGCTGTGTCTTCATGATCAGGAGGCGCTCGTCCTCTGTAGATACCGCCCCCTCCCACCAGAAACACGACCTGACATCCACAACGTTCACGCAGGCTGCAAGACGGGCATCGACGAGCGACCCGGCGAGATTCTCAGCCTCGCCGGCCGGGGCCGTGCAGAAGACCATGATGCAATCGGGAGGATCCATGGTTTAACCTTCGTATCCGCTTTATTTAACCTTGTGGGGATGAAGGGGGGGCGGAGCGGGAAGTCCCGGATATTCGAGCCGGGGATGAAGACGGAGCCGCCATTCTTCCTTGTAGGGCGTGTTGGATGGGGAAAGGAACTTTTCCCCCGTCTCCGCATCTCTTCAGGAATACGGCCTTTCATCGACCCGCCGTCTCTTCCAATCTCTCGGGAATTGCGTCTTGCAAAACCCTGGCTACCCCACACATTCAGATGGCGGGATGATCCGCGGCGATGCGGACCATCCCCTGGGTATCCATCGTCCCTGGGGAAGATAATCAGATGGGGGCACAGCCTGAAGGGATTGGTACGGATAGCCTCAGACTGTCGCCGCACCGTCGCCTCCCGGGCGGCGATACTCCTTTTTCGTCCACTGCGCGCCAGAGCGTAAACGGTATCCCTTTTTCCGATCATGTTGTCCGGGCATGAGTTTCCCGTAAGGTGAGAAGATAAATAGGGTTTCGTGTGCAATACCTGAATGATGTATTCGAGACGCATGGATCACCTCCCTCCCTACCTTTTTGCGCGCATTGACGAGATGAAAGAGGAGAAGCAGCGTCAGGGCGTCGATATAATCGACCTCGGGGTCGGCGATCCCGATCTCCCCACGCCTAAGCATATCGTGGAGGCCCTCTGCGCCGCCGCCCGTGACCCTAAGAATCATCACTACCCCTCCTATGCCGGTATGCCCGCATACCGCAGGGCGGTGGCAGAATGGTATCAGCGTCGGTTCGGGGTTGACCTCGAGCCGATGAAGGAGACCCTCGCGTTAATCGGTTCAAAAGAGGGGATCGCGCACATCGCCGAGGCCTTTGTCAACCCCGGTGAGGTTGTCCTGGTCGCAGATCCCGGTTACCCCGTCTACAAGACCTCCACGCTCTTTGCCGAGGGCAAGGTCTATGAGATGCCGCTCAGCCCCGAGAACAATTTCCTCCCGGTGCTTGAGGATATCCCCGCCGATGTTGTTAAGCAGGCCAGGATGATCTTCATCAACTACCCGAACAACCCCACGGCAGCAGTGGCGCCACTCTCATTCTTTGAGGAGGTTGTTGAGTTTGCACGGGAGCACGATATCGTCGTGGTCCATGACAACGCCTACTCCGAGATCGCCTTCGATGGCTACCGCTCGCCCTCATTCCTCGAGGCCGACGGTGCGATTGAGGTTGGTATCGAGATGCACTCCCTCTCAAAGACCTACAACATGACCGGGTGGCGGATCGGGATGGCCTGCGGGAACGCCGATATTGTAGCAGGGCTTGGCCGGGTCAAGACCAACGTCGACTCCGGGGCGTTCGATGCCATCCAGCACGCCGCGATCGCCGCATTAACAGGTCCTCAGGACTGTGTTAGAGAGGCTTGCTCGATATACCAGGAGCGCCGGGACGCGCTCTTCTCGGGTCTTCGAGAGATCGGGTTTGACGTTCAGGTGCCGAAGGCCACCTTCTACGTATGGGTGCCGGTCGACGACTGCATGGCATTTGCCGCGAAACTCCTCGATGAGGCCGGGATTGTCGCGACCCCGGGGATCGGTTTCGGTCGAAACGGCGAGGGGTTCGTCCGTTTCGCGATCACCCGGTCGGTCGAGCGGATCAACGAGGCGGTCGAGCGGATGCGGGGGCTTGACCTGTGATCCTTCCGCCGCACCTCATGGTTAAGGGCGGTCATCTCTGGATCGGCGGCCAGGATACCCAGGATCTCGCGCAACGGTTTGGCACTCCGCTCTACGTCACCGACGAGGACCGGATCCGGGAGAACTTCAGGCGCCTTGCAGGCGCCCTCACCGCGCATTATCCGAACGTCCGGATCCTCTACGCCGCCAAGGCAAACGGCAATCTCGCGGTCTTCAGGATACTTGCCTCGATGGGCGCGGGTGCCGATGTGTTCTCCGCAGGGGAGGTCTCTCTCGCCCTTGCCGCCGGGATGCGGCCGGAGTCGCTCCTCTTCAACGGGAGCTCGAAATCCCCTGCTGACCTTGCCCTCGCGGTTGAGAAGGGGATAAAGGTCTCGGTGGACTCGCTTGACGAACTCCGGCAACTCAATGCGGCGGCCGCAGAGGCGGGAAAGACGGTCGAGATTGCTTTCAGGGTCAACCCTGAGATCGATGTTCCTACCCACCAAA
>Ga0208461_1002995_pt1 | contig 13228 bp, 11 predicted proteins | sample AD_JPNTR4_MetaG_FD_184448 | JGI IMG/M metagenome (GOLD analysis project Ga0208461, IMG submission 184448) | Active sludge microbial communities of municipal wastewater-treating anaerobic digesters from Japan - AD_JPNTR4_MetaG (SPAdes) (version 2) | ecosystem: Engineered > Bioreactor > Anaerobic... | reverse complement strand
TTTATACTTGACAAAATTTTGGTGATGTTATAAGTGAAAATTATAAAAATGAGAAGGCAGGATATGAATAGTATGAAGTATGTTGCTTCTTTAAGGGGTCAAGGGTGAAAATCCGATATCTAATTGTAAAATGGAATGATGTTATTATTGAACCAAGGGATATACCTAAGCTTAGAGGTTTCTTTCTAACGCAATTTCCTGAGAATCACCTTTTTCATAATCATCTTCCAGGGCAGAAGTTTAGTTATAAAATGCCTCAAATACAATATAGAATCATTGATAAACATCCAGCCTTGCTGGCTATAAATGAGGCAATAGATTTAGCTAAACAAGTTTTCTTAGAAGTTGGGAAGTTAGAATTAAATGGGAAAACTATTATCTCTAACGAAAGAGAGATGATTCTAAGAGAAGAAGATTTTGGACAATCCAAAGAATATTATAACTACTATTTTGCCTCTCCCTGGATGGCATTAAATCAAGAAAATTACGATGCCTATAATAAACTGGATACTTTTAAGAAAAACCAGAAACTTAAAACCATCCTGAAAAACAACCTGAAAACACTTTCTAAAGCTTTTCAATATTGGATCCCGGATACGGAAAACTTGAATGTGGATGGATGGTTTCATCCTGCAGAAGTTAATTTCCACAATCAAACTATGCTCTGTTTTACTGGAGATTTTACCACTAATTTCCTTATCCCAGAATTTTTTGGACTGGGTAAACAAAGTGCAAGAGGTTTTGGCGTAGTTAGAAAAAAGGAGGAGTAATTATGATACCTTTATATAAAGAGATTGGAGAAATTATTTTAAAAGAAAAAAGATTTGATGAGTTATCTGAATATGAAAAGAAATTTTTTATCGTAAAACAATTTCTGTATGATATGGATAAACTTTCCTGGAATGAAAAAACGGATGGTCAAGAAACCACCAAATATGGCAGATTAACTGAATTAAATATTGATACCAGCAAAAAAGAATGTAAGTTTGTTTTGGGTCCAGAATTGGCCCCTTTTAATAAAGACCAATTAATGATTTTTGAAAATTACGCACCCGGTGATCCATCAATCTATGCTTCTCATATTTCGCCCAAATCTATTTTTCAATTTGAACTTGCTGATTTTATCAAAGATTTAAAAGATAAAAATAATTTTGATAAAATCGGCTGGACAGATGTAAACAAAGCAGAACAATTTCTAGATTATATAATGGATATTCAAAATACCTTTTACAAGAAAATAAATAATGTAAATATTCTCCGCTGTGACTATATTGTAGATTCGCAAAAAGAAGGCTTTCCCGATCCAGAACTGATACCAGAATTAAATTCAAGTGAAAACATAACGAGTACCAGTAAGTTTAAGGAATCGTATAAAAAATACTTAGATAAATATTTATCCTCTACTTTGAAAGACCTTGTAACTAAGAGAAAAGCCTTTGCTTTAAGAATTGATGGCAAGCTATTACATCAAGGAGAATATGCTGATTGCTATATTGATGTCCTTTATTACTATTTATTTGGAAGACATTATTCCAACAAAAACAATCAAGGATATTGCCATATTTGCGGTAATTATGCTGTTTTACCTAAGAATGTTGCTCTAAATCAGAAGTTTTACGGCACTACCAATCCTCTCTACTTTGATAGTGTTGATAATAGATTTACTAGCAACGCTTTTTCAATGTGCGAAACTTGCAATCAAAAGGTCCTTATTGGAACTCAATATTCTTCTACCAACCTTAATACAAGATTACTTGGTCTGGATACCATCATTCTGCCTGAGATTAAATTCAAATTTGAAGAGAGTGAAGAGCTTATTGACCCTAATGAATTAAAGAATCTGGTAAGACTACTTGAAAGGAAGCCAATCAAGGTGTTAAAAGATATTGATTTTATCACTAAGTTGGAACGCAAAATATTGGAACGCAAAATAAATGAATTTAATATCCTTTTCTATAATAAACCAAGTCCAACTTCTCAAGAATTTATCATAAACGGCTTTATTAGAAATATCAATACAAAGCAGTTGATTCAAAAAACTATAGATTTAGCTGAATTGGCACAGCAATACAAATTGGAGGAAATGTATGGGTATGTAGGTGAATTATCTTTAGAAGGATTGAGATATTTAATTATACCTTCCAGAGAATCGCATCCTGGTCAAAATGACTATACCAAAATTAATAAAAATATTATCAATCTCATAGAAACTTATCTTAATAACCATAAGTTTAAGTATAAAAAATTGATTTACCAGTTTGTGGATATTTTTAATAGAAAGAATAATAATTTAAGTAGTAATGATTACAGACAAAATCTGGATATATCGCCATATATTATGAATCTCTATTTAAAACATTTAATAAAATTTAATCAACTAGAAGGAGTGACCATTATGGAAGAGCGCAAATTAATTTCCGCTTTAGAGGATAAAGCACTTAATGAATATTTTAACACACATTCTGAAGTGTATGGAAACAATTATTATGCTCAGGGTTTATTTATCTTAGGAAAATATATTGCCGAAGTTGAAGCTAAACAAAGACAAAAAAATATCCAATCTACTTTGATTAATAAGCTAAACCTTAGAGGCATACCCGTTCAGAAAGTTTTATCCCTTGTCGCATTGGTAGATGATATGCGAAATGTTTGGGGTACTTATTCTGATCCCATAACCGATAATTATTATCGCGAATGTCTACAAAATATTTCTAAATCGTCTTTAACACCAGAAGAAGTGGTCTACCATATTTTATGTGGTAGAGCTTATGAAAATTATAGAAGAAAACTTTATTTCCAGGAAGAAAATAATAATACAGAAACAAATCAGGAGGAAAATAATGATTAACAATAATTCCGAAATCCTATTTCTTTACGATGCTCAAATGTGCAATCCCAATGGGGATATGGATAACGAAAACAAACCACGGATGGACTATGATACTTCCACTAATTTAGTATCTGATGTCAGATTGAAACGCTATCTTAGAGATTATTTTGAAGAGGTAAAAGAACAGGAAATATTTATCACTAACAAAGCAAAAGATGCTAAAGAAAGAAACAAACAAATTAAAGATGAGGGTAAAGATCATTGTGACCTTATAGATGTTCGTCTATTTGGTGCTGTTACTGCCGAAGAAGAAAAAGGTGGACATTTTACTGGTCCGGTTCAGTTCAATTGGGGTTATTCTTTACATCCAGTTGAAATTGTGGATAGTTCTACCATTACTTCCAGCTTTTCTGGTGGGCAGGGAATAGGTAAAGATTATCGGCTTTATTATTCTCTAATAGCATTTTCCGGAAGCATTAATGCCAATACATCTGTAGAAACAAATCTCACCGAAGAAGATATCCAATTATTAGATGAAGCAATGATTAAAGCTATTCCTTTAGCAAGAACGAGGACTAAAATAGGACAGTATCCCAGACTTTATCTGAGAATTGAATTAAATGGGAAGGATAAATTTTTGAAAGACTTAAGAAGTATGATTAAAGTCAAATCTTTCATTCCCTCTATTGCACAAAATCTTAGACTTATCCGAAAACCTGAAGATTATGAACTTGATATCAGTGCCCTAATTAACTATTTAAATCAGAACAAGGATAAGATTAATATTATTCATTACTGGAAAGACGAGGAGATTTCCATTCCTGATTTTGATAAGATTTTTATTCAGGAAGATTGGAAACATAAACTTCCTTACTAATTAGGGGGAATTATGAATATTCCCTTAAATACAGATCAGGTCTTAGAGCTGAAGCTTAGTGGTAAATTTGCCCATTTCAGGAAATTTTATACTAATGCTTCATCGCTAACTTATATGTTGCCACCCAGAACCACTGTTTGTGGTTTATTGGCTTCTATGCTACAAATACCTCGTGATAATTATTATGATTTGATGAGCTCTGATAAATTAGGTATAGCTGTCTCGTTAACGAATAGTAATAATTATCTAAAAATCTTTCAAACTCTGAATTATGCTTCAGACAAAAGTAAGATCATCAATGACCTTTCTGAACATAAACAATGTAGACTGGAATTGCTGAAAGCACGAGGTGATGGAAATCTGGAATGGTTAATTTACCTTTGTTTTAACAGTAAAAGTGAAGAAAATAGTTTTCTAATCCTGAAAGATAAAATACTCAAGCGAGATTTTGGATATGGGATTGCTTTAGGTCAGAGACAATTCCTGGCAAATCTTGAATTGATTAACTGTTATGAACATATCAGTCTTGTTGCAGAATCGGATTATTTAGACTCAGCAATTAATATGGAACAGATTAGAGATATAGATACTGATAAATATGATTTGATTATGGAAAGAATGCCTCTGGAACAAAGATTAGAAAAAGGAAAAAAGAAAGAATACCGACAGACCATCCGTTTTGGCAATATCGTTGTAGATATTAATGGGAATAGAATAACGGGTAAATTTCAAAATGTCTATGAACTGGACGATGAGAAAAAAAGGAGGATTGCTATATTATAATTTCTCATCCTGCAAGGACTGGTTATCCAGAATTGACTTTAGATAAACATCTTAGAGAAGTGGCTGATAAATCTAAAGAATTAATTCTGGACCTTTCACTAAATTTAAGTTTAGTCACGAAAGAAAATTTAGCTGATATCGCCGAAAAAATAGGTCTGATGCATGATCTGGGTAAAGCTTCATATTTTTTTCAGGAATATATTAGAGGCGGTTCAAAAAGCAATTCTCAACATAGCTCTGTCTCTGCTATTATCGCTTATATCAATTTTAAAAATTGGAAAGAATATTCCTTTTTTGCCCCTCAGGCTTATAAATGTATCCAGAAACATCATAGCGACCTAACTGCCTTTGGGGAAGATCATAATGACTCACCTTATATCACTCACCAAATTTATGAAAGTGTAAAGACCAGTCTGATGGATGATAAGGTTTTGAATGCCTTATTAAATCAACATAATATCCAGCTACCTTCTTTAACCAAAGAAAAGATTGATGATCTTTACGATGAAATAGATGATTTGCCTGAAAACACTTTTGGCGATGATAGAGAAAAAGCTATGGAATTGTTTCTTATTCAAAATCTACTGTTCTCCGTACTTATAGATGCTGATAAACATAGTGCAAGTAGAATGATTTTCCTCCCAGTTAAAGAAATTTATTCTAAACTTAATTACTCTCCTTCTAAAATAATCGCTGAAAAAAATCAAAGTCCTGATAAATTGACTTCTTTGAGAAATCAATTCCTGGATCACATCAAAAATAACCCCCACCTATCTGATTCACAAAAACTATATTCTATCACTGCTCCTACTGGAAGTGGAAAAACTTTTGCTTGCCTGGAATTTGCTAATTGCATACAATATCTTGAAAATAAATCTCGCCGGGTTATATATTGTCTTCCTTATACTTCAATCATTGACCAGAACTATCAGGAATTTGAAAATGTCCTGAAATCTAATCTTTCAGATTCTTTACCTCTGGATTATAAATATATCGTTAAGCATCATCATCTCGTTGACTACACTGAAACTAATAATCAGGAAACAAATTATAATTATTACCAGGAAGAATTACCCAAAAACCTCTTCTTTATTGAAGCCTGGGAATCAGGTTGTGTAATATCTACCTTCGTGCAGTTGTTCCATTCCTTAATCAGCGATAAAAATAATATGATTAGGAAGCTACATAATATCATCAATGCTATTATTCTCTTAGACGAAGTCCAGAATATACCCCCAAAATATTATTGCTTGCTACAAGTTCTATTTAAAGTGCTCGCTGAAAAATTTGATACTTACATTTTATCCTGTACTGCTACGCAACCACATATTTATTCTCCAAATTCATATATTGAATTATCACCATCTTCTCTATTTGATATTCCAGATTTTAATCGCGTTAGGATTCATATCTCACCTTTAGACCAGAATAAAGCGCTTGATATAAAAGATTTTTGTAAAGATATTATTAATCTGGAAGATGCTGAATCTGTTCTGATTGTTATGAACACAAAACGCTCTGCTATTGAAGTTTATAATTATATCAAATCCAACTATTCTGAAGATTATCAGATTTTTTGTTTAACTACTTTGCATATACCTAAACACCGGAAAAGTATCATTGAAAAAGTTAATAACTTATTAAAAGATAAGAAAAATAAAGTGATTCTTGTATCTACCCAATTAATTGAAGCTGGAGTTGATCTTAGTTTCCAGAAAGTTTATCGTGATTTTGGTCCTCTGGATAGCATTATTCAAGTTGCCGGAAGATGTAATAGGCATAATGAATATGGAGAGCTTGGCGGACAAATGTTTGTAGTTAATTTGAAAGACGAAAAGCATATATTGAGTAAATTAATTTATGATAAGTATCTACTACAACAAACCGCTGAAATTCTTGAGGATTATACAAACATTACCAGCATTCAATTTGATGATATCGTGAAAGATTATTATAAAAACTTAGATATTAGAGCTGAAGGTGAAGCTATATTAAGGGCTATTAAAGATCTGAACTATGATCAATATTTTAAAAATCAAATTCCTATAAAGAATTTTAAGTTGATTGAAAATGACTATGCTAATTATTCTTTATATCTGCTTGCAGATGATACTGCCACTCAAGCTAAAAACTCTATTATTGAAGATATAAATAGCTTAAAAATAATAAAAGGCGATAAAAACGAGTTCTTCAAAATAAGGGATAATATCAAACAAAATTATCGCATTCTCAGTTCTTATGAAATTAATCTAACTAGTAACGAAATCAAAACCATTCAAGATTCTATTAACTTAGAAAAACTGGATGATTATATCTATTTTGTAGAAAAAGAAAATATTTCGGAATTCTATAATTTTGATTCTGGCTTAAATATATATTCATTTGAAACTTCCTCCTGTCTCTCTTTATAATGGAATTACATCTAAATACCTATGGCAGTTTTATCAGAAAAAAGGATGACTTATTTGAAATCCTGGTTGAAGATAAAAAAGTGAAATTAGCTCCAGAAAAAGTTACTTCCATCATTATTTCCAATGCGGTTACCATAACTACTGATGCCATTCAACTGGCAATGGATTATAACATTGACATCGTGTTTTTGGATAAATATGGCAATCCCTATGGAAGAATCTGGTTCCCTAAAATTGGAAGTACCGTATTGATTCGTAGGCGTCAATTAGAAATGCTTTCTGATAATACGGGTCTACAGTTCATTAAAGATTGGATTTGTATTAAGATTATGAATCAATACCGCTTTTTGCAGAGGTTAATCTCTAAAAGAGAGGTTGATAAAAACATTTTTAAGGATAAAATGGATAATATGGTACAAGCTGCAATTAACATAATGAATTCTGAAGGGAATATTCAAGATCTAACTGGCTCTTTTATGGGTTGGGAAGGCAACGCTTCTAAAAATTATTTTTCTGTGCTTGACGAGTTAATTCCTCTCAATTACAAGTTTGAAGGTAGAAGTTCAAGACCTGCTAAAGATCCTTTTAATGCTATGCTTAACTACGGTTATGGTATCTTATATTCTAAAGTGGAACGAGCTTTAATTATTGCTGGTCTTGATCCCTATCTCGGTATTTTTCATAGTGATAATTATAACAAAAAATCCTTTGTATTTGATTTTATTGAACCATACCGCATATTAGTGGATGAACCTGTCTTTTATATCTTTTCAAGACATAAATTCTCTCCCGAATTTATTGAACCGGTGCATAAAGGTGTGTCTCTTACTTCCGAAGGAAAAAAATTCCTGGCTCCAGAACTCATTGAAAACTTCGATACTATCATCCGTTATCGTAATAAAAATAGAAAAAAAATTGATATGATTCAAACGGATGCCCATGCTTTTGCTAATTTTCTTATAAAAAAAAGGGATTATTACCTGGAAAAATCTATTAACAAAAAATTAAATAATTTCCTAAATAGTTGCTTTGAAGATGATGGAGAAGAATAATGCTAACCTGGGTTATGTATGATATAGTTAAGGATAAAACCCGCAATAAAGTTGCTAAATGTTGTGAAAAAGCTGGTATATACAGAGTGCAGTATTCTGTATTCCTCGGAGATATGAATAAAACTAAATGTAAAGAGTTAAGCTGTCAGATTAATGAGCTTATCAATCCAGAAGTTGATAGAGTATATATTTTCCCTATGTGTAGTGAAGATTTTAATAATTGTGAATTACTCGGACAAGCTTTTGACCCTGCATTAATAACTGACGAAATAAAAGCGTTTTTCCTATGAATGATTTTCAATATATAACACCTTCCGAACTGATAGAGTATCTTTTCTGTCCTCGTTATGTATATTATATGAATGTTATAAAAGTTGAACAACACGAACATAGAAGAGCTCTTGTAAATAAAGGTAGAGATATTCACAAGCTAAAAATCATACAAAATAAGGATTATTTAAGAAAAAAAGCCGGCGCTATTGATAAACTAATTGATGTATATCTTACTTCCGAAAATCTAAAACTGGTAGGCAAAATAGATGAAGTTCTTTTTCTTCAAGATGGCACAGCCGCACCCTTAGATTATAAATATGCCTTCTGGGAAAATAAAATCTTTAAAACACATATATACCAACAAACACTTTATGCCCTGTTAATTTCTGAAAATTTCAATATTCCAGTTAATAAAGCTTTTATTGTCTATACCAGATCCAATAATCCTCTAGAAGAAATTACTATCACGGATAATATGAAAAATAAAGCCATTATTTTAGTTGACGAAATATTCAAAATTATAAACTTAGAATATTATCCTAAAGGATCTAATTCTAAAGTAAAATGCTCAGATTGTACCTATAGAAATATCTGCGTTGCCTGAGAACTATTTATTGTGTTTTTTGCTATTTTATCGTTCTTTTATAGAAATATAGAGTGTTAGTGCACTCCCGAGAGTATTTTTTTAATGCTTTGGGATATGGTTAATTGTAATTTAACAGCAATTTTGATTGCCGAAATTGATATATTAACTATATTATTTGTGTAGCACTTAGATAAAAAGATAGGTTTTTATACATAGTTCCATTAAAACAAGGATTGAAACTTCCGTTCCAGCACTCCAGACTTTGCTAATTTCAGCTGGTTTTTATACATAGTTCCATTAAAACAAGGATTGAAACAGAGAAAAGAAACCTAAGGCATTTCTATTGGAAAATGGTTTTTATACATAGTTCCATTAAAACAAGGATTGAAACTTCCGAATGCAAACACCTACAAACTCACTGAAGCGGTTTTTATACATAGTTCCATTAAAACAAGGATTGAAACCATAAATATATGCCTGCAATTGTAAGCCCTTTCTCCTGTTTTTATACATAGTTCCATTAAAACAAGGATTGAAACGATATATAATTATATAAATTGTCTATTTTATTTTTGTTTTTATACATAGTTCCATTAAAACAAGGATTGAAACGGTTGAGAGAAGAATTCGCCATAGAATGAGACGAGGTTTTTATACATAGTTCCATTAAAACAAGGATTGAAACAGCTCTTCTATTTCCGCCTTCAATTCTTGCAAAACCCGTTTTTATACATAGTTCCATTAAAACAAGGATTGAAACTCAATGTTTTCGTTTCTGGTTCTGCTTCCGCAATAGTTTTTATACATAGTTCCATTAAAACAAGGATTGAAACATATCCATTCTTTCTGCAATCTAATTTTCAGTCATGTTTTTATACATAGTTCCATTAAAACAAGGATTGAAACACGAGTTCGGCATTAAGCATACTCTCCAGAAATCTGTTTTTATACATAGTTCCATTAAAACAAGGATTGAAACATTATTTCCATTAAAACCATTTCTACATAATCTTTTGTTTTTATACATAGTTCCATTAAAACAAGGATTGAAACTTTCTGCCATAAGGCAAATATTTTTTGAAATTTAGTTTTTATACATAGTTCCATTAAAACAAGGATTGAAACTATCTGCGCTAATTAATTCCCTTCTTTCCACAATAGGTGTTTTTATACATAGTTCCATTAAAACAAGGATTGAAACACCTAAGACCTGATAGAGCTTGCATTCGTCTAATAGCGTTTTTATACATAGTTCCATTAAAACAAGGATTGAAACAATTCATATTGCATACCGCTGGTCGCTACATAATCGTTTTTATACATAGTTCCATTAAAACAAGGATTGAAACATGGCATAAGAAGGAAAACTGAATTGCTTATTCGGAAGTTTTTATACATAGTTCCATTAAAACAAGGATTGAAACATAACTTTTAAGTCTTAATAATACATCTCCTGCCTCAAGTTTTTATACATAGTTCCATTAAAACAAGGATTGAAACATAGACAAAATAAATAAATAGTGGATACCATAGAAGAGTTTTTATACATAGTTCCATTAAAACAAGGATTGAAACACAATTTAGTGTTATAATTATCTACAATTCATTAATGTTTTTATACATAGTTCCATTAAAACAAGGATTGAAACGCAAAATTACCAGTAATTAAATCATATACAGTATCGTTTTTATACATAGTTCCATTAAAACAAGGATTGAAACTGAAATCTGATTGCTAATCGCTTTTCAAAGTTGTTAAGTTTTTATACATAGTTCCATTAAAACAAGGATTGAAACTCCAAGCAAATATTCATCAATTCTATTTGCCTATGGTTTTTATACATAGTTCCATTAAAACAAGGATTGAAACATTTATCAATTATTTTGATTATCTGGTTATGAAGTTTGTTTTTATACATAGTTCCATTAAAACAAGGATTGAAACCCTTTGGTATAAGTTCCTGCAGATATACTTACATAAGTGTTTTTATACATAGTTCCATTAAAACAAGGATTGAAACGCGGGTATTTCTTGCACGGAAAATTCTAATGAAGGAGTTTTTATACATAGTTCCATTAAAACAAGGATTGAAACCGGGAAAGAACTTAACCGATGTTATTATAGACGAGTGTTTTTATACATAGTTCCATTAAAACAAGGATTGAAACCGAAGGTCTAAGTCCTTGAAAACCGTCTGGTCAATGTTTTTATACATAGTTCCATTAAAACAAGGATTGAAACATATTGAGATTTTTCCACTTATTACTCATTATTACGTTTTTATACATAGTTCCATTAAAACAAGGATTGAAACTCTTTATTTTTACATAGAATACTTTATCACCATTCGCGTTTTTATACATAGTTCCATTAAAACAAGGATTGAAACTTATTTTCCGTCCAGATTCTATAATCTGAAGCGGGGGTTTTTATACATAGTTCCATTAAAACAAGGATTGAAACGAAGGAATAATATACAAGGAGGTATAAAATGATATTGTTTTTATACATAGTTCCATTAAAACAAGGATTGAAACTCTACAGAATGAGACAAGATAAAAATTAAATTTGACTGTTTTTATACATAGTTCCATTAAAACAAGGATTGAAACTCTTAGCGATTTTAACTGTTTCTTCTGCAGTCATTTAGTTTTTATACATAGTTCCATTAAAACAAGGATTGAAACTCTAATTTATCATCTACATTATCAGTTCTTATATAGTTTTTATACATAGTTCCATTAAAACAAGGATTGAAACCAAACTCATTCGGATTCACTTTCCAGTCCTAATGGGTTTTTATACATAGTTCCATTAAAACAAGGATTGAAACGCAAACGGAAATTTCATAGACCATAGATTGCTACAGTTTTTATACATAGTTCCATTAAAACAAGGATTGAAACATCTTAGCAGATATTTCTTTATAACTATTTGATTTGTTTTTATACATAGTTCCATTAAAACAAGGATTGAAACTAACATCCGTAAGGTTCTTTCCCGTAAGTGAAGAAGGGTTTTTATACATAGTTCCATTAAAACAAGGATTGAAACACCATTGAAGATATTAGAGACAATCTTAATAAGTTTGTTTTTATACATAGTTCCATTAAAACAAGGATTGAAACCAGGTCAATCTATAGAACAAGTGCACAAGCAAATCAGGTTTTTATACATAGTTCCATTAAAACAAGGATTGAAACTCCTGCTTCAATCCAGAAATCAAGGATTTTCCTTTGTTTTTATACATAGTTCCATTAAAACAAGGATTGAAACCACCAGATAAATGCTATGTCATAGAAAATCCTGAAGTTTTTATACATAGTTCCATTAAAACAAGGATTGAAACTTAAAGTAAAATATTAATAAAATAAATACAGCCAAGGTTTTTATACATAGTTCCATTAAAACAAGGATTGAAACGACCAATTTCTGTTTCCCACAATCCTTTTGATTTCTGTTTTTATACATAGTTCCATTAAAACAAGGATTGAAACTTCTTTTATAAAAAAAGACCGCACGGGAAAATTCCCGTTTTTATACATAGTTCCATTAAAACAAGGATTGAAACCCACCAGGATAACTTTCTATGAATTCTGCATCATCTGTTTTTATACATAGTTCCATTAAAACAAGGATTGAAACCACGCCATCGGTTTCGTCCCATCTGACTGCATAGATAGTTTTTATACATAGTTCCATTAAAACAAGGATTGAAACCAGAATCGCCAATACAAATAGGTAAATCATATATAGTTTTTATACATAGTTCCATTAAAACAAGGATTGAAACGTAAGCATTGCAAGTGAATCTGAAGTCAATCTGAGGAGTTTTTATACATAGTTCCATTAAAACAAGGATTGAAACTCATTAAAACAATCACCCTTTCTTTCTTCAGTTATAGTTTTTATACATAGTTCCATTAAAACAAGGATTGAAACTAGAGGTCAATATCGTCCAGAAATTGCAGGAATGCTGTTTTTATACATAGTTCCATTAAAACAAGGATTGAAACTTATTAAAAATTAACCTAATACCCCAATCTTTTAAAGTTTTTATACATAGTTCCATTAAAACAAGGATTGAAACGCTACTGCTGTTTGCAGTATTCCGCTATGTTTTATGTTTTTATACATAGTTCCATTAAAACAAGGATTGAAACCTTGAAGTGCACTTATAACATTATAGTATCCTGATTGTTTTTATACATAGTTCCATTAAAACAAGGATTGAAACTATCATTTGGGGGGCAGTAAAGAATATCATTATGATGGGTTTTTATACATAGTTCCATTAAAACAAGGATTGAAACTCGGGAAATACAGTTAAATCTGTCCACGCCATATCATGTTTTTATACATAGATCCATTAAAACAAGGATTGAAACACCTTAACTTCATATACTAAGTTATTG
>Ga0208461_1002978_pt1 | contig 13272 bp, 3 predicted proteins | sample AD_JPNTR4_MetaG_FD_184448 | JGI IMG/M metagenome (GOLD analysis project Ga0208461, IMG submission 184448) | Active sludge microbial communities of municipal wastewater-treating anaerobic digesters from Japan - AD_JPNTR4_MetaG (SPAdes) (version 2) | ecosystem: Engineered > Bioreactor > Anaerobic >... | reverse complement strand
TCGGCCGTGAGCTTCCTGAACATCCGCATGAAGCCGGCCTGGGCCCAGAGATCGTGATATTGCCTGAACCGCTCGACCCAGGTCTCGAGCAGGCGGTCGTCCCGTCCCAGCATGTCGATCTCCGAAGCATCCAGGCCGAAGAGCGATCCGGCCAGGGCCGTGCGGACATAGGGCTCGACATAGGGCTGCGCCACCGCTCTGAGCAGAAACTCCATCTCCAGGGCCTCGGGCGTGTCGAAGATGTTCTCTTCGCTGGAGAGCACGCAGGGGATGCCGCAGGCGGCCAGAACATCGCGGATGAGCCTGCCCTGGCTGTTTTCCCGCACGATGACCGCCACGTCGCGGGGCGCGACCCCGCTTTGCCCGAGCACGGCCTCGCCCCGCACGCCCGAGCTGAGGAGTCGGGAGATCTCGGCCGCCACGGCCCGGGAGATGAGCTCCTCGGCGTCGTGCCTGGTGAGCCCCTCAGGGGAGCCGTCGTCGGCAAACCAGATGGTGAGCGGCCCCGTGCCCGGGTCGTGCAGGACCTTACGCAAGGGGTTTTCTCCAGGTGTTACAGGAATGAAGCGGATCTCATCGAAGACGAACGAGCCCTGCCTGTCGAAGATGCTGTTCACCGCCCTGACCAGCCCGGGCTCGCTGCGCCAGTTTTTCTCCAGGGTGTGCACGTTGCCTTTGCCCACCTCTTTTGAGGCGTTGAGGTAGGTGAAGATGTCGGCGCCCCGGAAGCTGTAGATGGCCTGTTTGGGATCGCCGATCAGAAACAGCGATGCGCCGGAAAATACCGTATGGAAGATCTCGTACTGCACCGGGTCGGTATCCTGAAACTCGTCGATCAGGGCGGCGCGGTAGCGCTCGGCAAGGTTCTCCTTGAGTATGGGGCCGCTCTTGGATGCCAAGCTGTCGCGTACCTTGAGCAGCAGGTCGTCGAAGTGCACCACGCCCAATGCGTCTTTCTTTGCGGGCAGGCTGGTCCTGACATGATGGAAGAGCTGCACCCTGAGCCAGGCAAGCCAGCGGTCCATGCCATCCGTGAGCTCGTCACAGATCCTTTTGTGCTCACCGCACAGGGTGAAGAAAGTGTGCCGCAGAGGCTCGAATCCCTTTTTTGTCGCGCTCTCCACGGCCGTGGCCGTGAGCTTCTCGAAATCCTTGAACAAAGGCAGCACCGTGCCGTTGGACGAGGCGTACTCCTCCATATCTTCGATCAGCCGCAATACCCCGGGGGTGCGGTATCTGGTGCGGTTGAGCCCGGGGTCGTTCAGCAGGAGGCTCGCAACCTCCCTTCCCGCCTCTTTCCAGAGGCGCTTCACACGCCCGAAGCTCTCGCGGTATGCGCCCAGCAACGGCCCGAGCCCAGGCTCGGGGAGGTCGGGGATGATCCGGACATCGAGGCTCGCCTGCCGGATGAGCCTGAGGAAAAAGCCGAAGGTGTGACTTTTGTTCATGGCATAGTGGGCGAGCTCCCGGGGCATGGAATCGGTGAAGTGCATCCGGTAGAAGTCGCCCACGGTCTCGTAGAGGAGCTCGGTCTGGTCTGTGATGAGCTCGTGGTCGAAGAGGACCCTGCTCTCGAAAGCGAGCTCGCTCAGCACCCGCTGGCAGAACCCGTGGATGGTGAAGATGGACGCCTCGTCGAACCGCTTCAGTGCGTTTTCCAGGCGCCGGACAGCCTGCCCGCGGCTTTCAGTGCGCTGAACAAGATCCAGCAGAAAGGGATCGTCTCCCTCGCCCGACACAAAGCATTTCAGGGCTGCTCGCACCTTCTCCCTGATCCTGCCCCTGAGCTCGGCGGTAGCCGCCTCGGTGTAGGTGACCACCAGTATTTCGCTCACCCGAAGCGTGGTCTCGATCAGGAGCTTCACATAGAGCGAGGCAATGGTATAGGTCTTGCCCGTGCCGGCGCTCGCCTCGATCAGGTGCGTGCCTCTTAAGGGGATTTCGAACAGGTTCAGCGGCTTCATGATCCACCCCTCAGCCTGTGGCGGATGAGCGGCTCGAACAGGCGCGATGCGATCTCCTCAAACTCGCTGTCCAGGGCGTCGCGCCCCTGGAAGCAGATCCGGTAGGCGAGGTCGCTCCCCTCGCCCGGGTACTGCTTCGTGCCCTCCCACACGCCCCGGGCCCTTTTCAGCTTCTCCTCACGCGATTCGTCCTCCTGCCTGCCCGGAGAGGCGTATTTAAACGAGGTCTCGGGAAAGAACGGCAGGGGCCGGCTCATGCCCTCCCAATAGTGTTCGAGCAGAAGCCCGAGTACGTTGGAGCTGTTTTCCACCGGGGCGAACTCGACCATGCCGTCGCGGGAGATGTAGCAGCCCGGCGCGCCGGCGCCTCCGCTGAGCGAGCACAGGACGAGGTGGTGGATCCAGGCGGTGAAGAGATCGAAGGCCTTTGTCCTGGCAGGCCGGTACAGAACGACCCTGCCCGGGGGATACACCGTGAGCGAGCCGCTCAGGGTAAACGGGCCGATCTGTACGTCCACGGTCCGTGCCTGCGGGCCTGTATTCGCGATCCGCTCTCTCACCCGCCTGACAAAGGCCGCAGTCTCGCTCCGTATCCGGGAAAACAGGATCTCGCCCGGTGTCCCGTGGGGAAGGCGGCCGTCCATCTTCATGACCCGGTAGGAGAGCTCGTCGTCCGCCCCGCCCAGGATGTGGCCGGCATAGGTTTGTCTGAGATGATAGAGCTCCCTGTGGTCCGGCTCGATGGGCTCGCGGTCTTCCAGGGAGAACGACGTCTCGGATATGCCCATGGCGAGCCTTCGGGAGAGCAGAAACCGGCAAGGGTTGTGGAAGAAGCTGCAGAGTGTGCCCAAGTCTACGCTCCTCCACTCGTCAGCAGGCTCGGGGATGGGCCCGGGTATGAACACCCTGCTCTGTACGTCGCTGCCAGCCAGGCTCCTGGCCGCCTCAGCATTCTCTTCGGAAAAGCTGTAGAGCCCCTCCTCACCGGTGAAGTAGCGGGGGTTGAACGCCTGGAGGCAGTGCTTCTTCACCACACCCTGAGCTGCGGGTGTGCCGTCGTGCATGACCCAGCCGCTCTCGAGATAATCGAGCAGGATGCTCACGGGAACAGCGGGGGGGATGGGCGAGTTGTCGTCAATGCTCTGGCCCGTGAAGCTGATGTGCAGGGCCTTTCTCGCCGAGAGAAGCGCTTCGAGGAACAGGGAGAGGTCTTTGTTGCGCACGCTGCAGTCTCCCCTGCGGGGTCTGCGGCAGATGAGGTTGAACCCCTTGGCGCGATGCCTCCCGGGAAAGTCGTCGTGGTTCATGCCGAGCAGGCACACCACCTTGAAGGGGATGCTCCTCATGGCCGGCATGGAGCAGAAGGTGACCCCGTTCAGAAGATAGGCCCTGCCCTCTTCATCACGTTCGAGGGCGCCTCTTACAAAGGTCCTGACCACCTCGCAGTCGACTTCGCGGTCGAACCCCGTGATGTCCTGGATATCGGCCAGCCGCCGGAACACGGCCCGCACGGACTGCATCGCGGGCATGAGGATCTCGTCGGGCTCGAAGAACTCATCGAGCATCGCCATGAGCGTCTCGGACCACGCCGCGGGCGTCTTCTTCTCCTGGAAGGACCTCACACGGGCGAACAGGGTGGTGAGAAAGTCAAGGAACGCGCCCAGCACCTGGGAGCTGTCGCCCTCCATGTCGTCGTAGGGCAGGATAGAGCCGAACCCGCGCATGCCGTCGGAGGGCATGGCATATCCGAGGAGCAGCCTGTCCAGCCCAAAGCTCCAGGTGTTCTCATACACCTCGGGCAGGCCCTGCTCGCGCTTCCACTTTTCATCGCACCCCCACCTGATGCCGCTCTCTTGAATCCACGTGAGGATCAGCTCCAGATCTTCTTCCCTCAGGCCGAACTTCCTGCGCACGGGCTCGGACTCGAGCAGCGCGGCCACCTTCGTGGCCTCGAACCGGCTGACGCCAAGCCCTAGGATGCTTCCGATCACATCCGCAAGAGTGCCCCGTGCCTCACGGGACCGGTCGGAGAGCGTGAAGGGAATGTACAGGGGGCTGTTCCGAGGCACGTCGAACACGGCCTGGATGTAAGGAGCATAGACCCGAATGTCGGGAGCCATGACCACGATCTCTTCGGGCTTGAGGTCAGGGTCTTCGTCCATGAGCGCCAGGAGCCTGTCTCTGAGCACTTCAACCTCGCGCATGGGGCCGTGGCACGAGTGAATCTCGAGGGAGCAATCATCCGCCCCTACCCTTCGAAGCTCATCGGGCCGGGGGTTGCGCAGGTCGAGGATGTCGGCTTGGATGCTCTGGAGCAGGGTATGGCCCGGGATATCTTCGAACAGCTCGGTCTCATGCGGGTCGAGCTCTTGCAGCATGTCGAAGAGCTCTCTTTCCAGCCGGCCCAGGGCCGCGAGAATGCTGTTGCCCTCTTCGAGGTACAGCTCGTCCTCGGGGTGCCCGGACCTCTCGGATATCGCGGCGATCTCTCTTTCAGACCGGATATCGCCCCAGTATTGTCTACAGGGGTTGAGTGCGAACACATGCACCGGGATGAGCCGGGACAGGGCGTGGAACACCCCCAGATGAAACGGCGGCAGGTGCGAGATCCCGAAGAGGCAGAGCCTCTCGGGCAAGCGCGGGATGCACGAGGGGTCGAGCGCCTCCATGAACCGCTCTCTCAGCCGCGCCAAATGAGCATGCCCGCCGCGCTCGCACACGGCCCTCCACAGGACCGACTGCCAGTACTCGACCTTTGCGTGCGCCTCGGGCAAAACCAGCCTGCCTTCCTCCCAGGCGAGCAGCATGTCGGGCCGGTAGACCATATAGCTGTCGAACATCTCTGCCATCCGAAAGCTGAACTGATAGCTCCTCACTCCCCGGCGGTCGTCAGCGAGATACGACGTCAGGGCCTCGAAGCCGGGTTTACCGACAAACCCGGGCAGCACATCCATGATCCTCCACGCCAGGGCATCGGTCTCGAACAGGGCGGACCCGCGCGTAACTTCTTCGGGCAACACGCGCGCAAAGAGATCGGCCATGATCCGATTAGGGAAGGGAAAGGCGCAGTTGGCGCAGATGCCGTGCTCCCGCGCGAGCTGCATGGAGAGCCAGTGCTCCATGCCCTTGCTCTGCACCACGACGATCTCCTGCGAAAAGGGCGAAGAAAGAGGCTCCGCAAGGACTTCGGCGATCTTGTGCGCAAGCTGCTCGAGCCTGTTGCCGGAATAGAGCATCAACCCCTGCATTTCAACAAACACCCCTCTTCCATCTAAAGCCAGCCTATACCATGAAACCGGGCCAGGGAGAAAGGATGAGCTGAGAAACATGCTGAAGAGGTCTGTGGGTGTGGCCGGGTGATGCCATCGCCAATTTCCAGAGGTATATGCTCTCACATGGTATCTTCACGTCTTACAAGGTTAATGCATCATCAGTGTGTCATGATGGGTATCTATTGTAAAAAAATAGAGTGCTTATCCACCGCTGCAAATTACATCTTTACTGTTGACCTGAAAAGTTATATCATATCCTTAAGTTATTATTGAACGACATGAACTTATCCCAAACGGTTGTTGGTATTCGCAATGGATAAAAGAGGGTACAGACTATTTACCCACTCACTCCCAATGGATGGAGTCTGCTTTCACAAAGACAACATTCCTTAATTGATGCCATATGGTCTTTGACATTAGTCATAGATAAAGGAGAGTATTATTGGGCAACAGACGTTATTTTTTCTAATATCTCCAATTCAGTGGTAAGAAATTCCAGTGCAGCATTAGGTATGATTCTATGGAAAACAAAACAGACACTTATGATATTCATGCTTCCTTAGCCCCAAAGCTTAATCTCGCCTTCTACCAGAACTCCGTCCCCATCCTGCGTGAGCTTGTAGTAATAAATGGCGGGGATGAGCCTCTGAAGAACGTTGAACTGGGACTTATATCCGAACCAGAGTTTATAAAGCCGAAAAACTGGCGAATCGACGTCGTCGATGCCGGTCAGAACTATCATATTACCAATCTGGACCTAGCACTCGATGGAGCACTTCTGGGCAGACTGACAGAAGCTGAAATCGCGCAATCGAGATTTATTCTGAAAGCGGATGGTAATATCATTGCTCGGCTGGATAAACAAATTGAGCTCCTGCCCCGCAATCAATGGGGTGGAATGGGCCACATGCCTGAGATCATAGCGGCTTTTGTGCAACCGAATGAGCCAGCAGTCGAGCAGCTGCTAAAGAAGGCTGCTGAGATTTTACGGAAGCATGGAAAAAGCGGCATGCTGAACGGTTATCAAGGAGGGCCAAAGGGCGCATGGGAACTAGCTGCAGCCATATGGTCCGCCATTGGCTCTATGGGGCTGGATTATTCTCTACCACCGGCAAGCTTTGAACAAACCGGTCAAAAAATTCGAAACCCCGGTCAGATTGCAGATGCTGGAATTGCCACTTGTATGGACATAACGCTTCTGTTTTGTGCAGCACTGGAGCAATGCGGCCTCAATCCTTTGGCGGTTTTTACACGTGGACATGCCCTAGCCGGTGTTTGGTTGAAAGACGAAGAATTCACCACGGTTGTGATAGACGACATTACAGCCTTGCGAAAACGGGAGAAACTCAAAGAGCTGATCCTTTTTGAGACAACCCTTGTAACAAATCGCCCGTGCCCAAGTTTTAAACAAGCAATAGAAGTTGGTGTTCGCCGTCTTTCCGAAAATAAGGAAAAAGATTTTGAGCTTGCAATCGATATCAGACGAGCCCGTTTGCAGCGCATCAAACCTTTGGCAAGCGAACAAGCCGTTAATCCTTCTGGGCAGTTTTCAGAAACAGAGGAAAATCTAGAGCCGATTTTTGAGGAAGCACCCGATCTTCCAGATGATGAGATCGTCCACCAGAAAGATATAAGATCTTCCGAAACCCGGGATCGGCTTGATAGTTGGCAAAGAAAACTCCTAGACCTGACGCTCCGTAACAGCCTGCTCAATTTTCGTACCACTAAAAGGGTAGTCAAATTGGACGCTCCCGATCCCGGAAAAATTGAGGATTTGCTCGCCGATGGACATGTGCTTAAAATTCTTCCCCGCCCCGATCTCATGGATGGATCAGATCTTCGCAGTCAAGAAATTTATGAAGACCGCACAAATGAAGATATCAGGCGTGCTTATGCTTTAGATGCACTCAACAGAAAAGAACTCACGGTAAGTCTTCATAAAGATGAACTAAACAGTCGCTTGGTAGAACTGTACCGTTTCGCCCGCAACAACCTGCAGGAAGGAGGCGCAAATACCCTTTTCCTTGCAATGGGGTTTTTATCATGGACGAGAGATGAAAAAGAAAAGAAGCAATACCGAGCCCCGCTGATTCTTGTTCCGGTTATATTGCAGCGCAGAAGTGTGCGGTCGGGATTCACACTGAAAATCCATGATGATGAGCCGCGTTTTAACCCCACACTTATTGAGATGTTGAAACAGGACTTCAACCTCGAATTGGGCGTAACCCAGGGAGAGCTTCCACGGGATGCACACGGATTGGACATACCCGGAATCTGGAATGTCGTTTCGCAAGCTGTAAAAGATATTCGGGGATGGGAAGTGGTTGAAGATCTGGTAATCTCGACCTTCTCTTTTGCAAAGTATCTGATGTGGAAGGATCTTGTTGACCGCACAGATCAACTCAAGCAAAACCCGGTGGTTGAGCATCTCATTGATAAGCACAATGAGCCATATCTATCCGGAATCAGCTTTGTCGATCCATATACTCTGGACAAAACATATGGCCCGGAACAGGTTTTCTGCCCTCTTTCCGCCGATTCTTCGCAACTGTCGGCTGTCATTACTGCTGCCAAGGGAAAGGATTTCGTTCTGATTGGTCCGCCGGGTACGGGGAAGAGCCAAACCATTGCCAACTTGATTGCACACTGCCTTGCCGAACAAAAAACCGTGCTGTTCGTATCTGAGAAAATAGCTGCCTTAAATGTGGTATACCGCCGGTTGTGTGAAATCAAACTGGGAGACTTCTGTCTTGAGCTCCATTCAAACAAGGCTCGCAAACTAGATGTACTTCAACAACTTGGCTCCGCATGGAATGCTAAAGGCCATATAGATGCAAATGAGTGGAAACGTGAAGCTCAGCATTTGAAATCACTTCGCGATGAACTTAACCAGTTTGTACAACAGCTGCACCTTAGACGAAGAAACGGGCTGTCCGCATATACTGCCATTGGCCTTATAGTTTCAGGGAGTGAAAATCCACAATTGGGTTTGTCATGGCCCTCAGCGGATTTTCATAGTGAGGACGATCTCTTTAAACTAAAAGAGCTTGCCGACAGAATAGACATAAACGCACGGGAAGTCGGAGCGATAGCCAACAGCCCGCTTGCACATATCACCTATGGTGAATGGTCTCCAAGTTGGCAGCATTCGCTGGTCAAAGCCGCTCGTATGCTTATTACAGCGATTGATTCTCTTGAGAAATCTGCAGCTAGTTTCTTTGAGGTTTCCGGACTTTCCAGTTTTCCACTCGATGGCAGCAGAAGTGAAGGGTTGAAAATGATATGCCGGGTACTTCCCCAAGCAGCTGGTCGGGATTGGCGGTTTGCGTTGCGCCCTGATGCGCGCTCTATAGGCGAGGAACTGCGAGAAGGATTGGATTTATTAAAGCGGTACAAAGAGATAAAAAGCTGTCTATCCTCACCATGGAAAACTGATTTGATCATAAGGATCAAGCAAGGATTGGAATTTATCGAACAGCATAGACATATCACCTCCCAGCTTTCCGCACCCTACAGCGAGAGCGTAATTGATCTTGATGTGGTACAATTAAGAAATGATTGGGATAAAGCGGATAAATCATGGTGGCCATTTAATTGGATCCGACGCCGTCGTGTGCAGACCACTATGGCTGAGGTCACTCAAAATAAACATCACCCTGATCTTCCATCTGATTTGGATCGGCTAATCGATCTGCGCAACCTGGAAACGAAAATTTCCGACTTTTCTGATTTAGCTCAAAAAACATCTAATCTTTGGAATGGCCTCGAAACGCATACAGATGACATGGGGGATGCAATCCGATTTCAGACGGCGTTGTCAACATTTGAAACCGGGCAAGATTGGGACGAGAACGGAATTGCTGCGGTTGCTGCTGGCCGATGCGGGGCTGAAATGGTCACTGATTTGGATCGAATGCGGTCTTTACAGTCGATAAAAAAAGATATCGCTCGCCTCGAACATTTGCGCGGTAAAACTGGTGGACTTTGGGCAGGACTAAACTCCCGCATTGATGAGTTGGAAAAGGCCTTAAGTTTCCAACAACAGCTATCATCGGCCATTGGCAGCATTGTCACGACTGCGGAGTCGCTGGATACAATCAAACAGCCCCTGGAAAAATTGTTGGGGAGCGGAAATGCGTTGCTTGAACCAATGGGGCCCATTGCTAGTGCCGGAAATTCCTACTGCGAAGCATTGGAATACTTCCGATCGTCTTTCGAAAATCTTTCGACCTTGATTGGAAAATCCGATTCTGAAAAGGGGAATACATCAGATGACTCACCTGCCAGAATGAGGGAGCTGTGTGAGGGAATCCTTCAGTTAAAGCCCAAACTTCATGCGTGGTGCGCGTGGCGCAAAGTGAGAGGCGAAGCGGTTGCCTTAGGCTTGAAGCCTCTGGTGGATGCCATAGAAAACGGATTGGTCGAACTTGGAAAGGCTAAAGAATCTTTCATAACTGATTACGCCCGCTGGTGGCTGAATGCTACGGTTGACAGTGATTACGTGCTTCGGACATTTGTTTCGGCCGAACATGAGAAGCGCATTGCCGATTTCAAAGCATTAGACGATCGGGTATCCGATCTGACTCGTGATTACATAAGAGCCAGCCTTTGTGCAAATCTTCCAGACCAAGATGACTCGCGTAAAAATTCGGAATGGGGAATCCTGCGGCGTGAGATGCAAAAGAAAAAACGGCATAAACCTCTCCGGGAGCTAATAAGCAGTATTCCAAGCACGATCACAAAGTTGGCACCCTGCCTATTGATGAGCCCTTTATCAATCGCTCAATACCTTTCTACCGACACCCCGATGTTTGATATCGTGGTGTTCGACGAGGCTTCTCAGATCCCAGTGTGGGATGCAATCGGTGCGATTGCACGTGGGAAGCAGGTGGTCATGGTTGGTGACCCCAAACAGCTTCCACCGACCAGTTTTTTTGACCGGGCTGAATCTGAAAACGATTATGAAGAAGTGGAAGGAGACCTTGATAGTATCTTGGATGAGTGCATCGGCGCCAATCTTCCAACCATCAATTTGTCCTGGCATTACCGTAGCAGGCATGAAAGCCTTATCGCGTTTTCAAATAGCAGATATTACGGTGGCGGTCTGGTTACTTTCCCGTCACCAAGTACCGAAGACAAAGCGGTCAGCTTTCATTTCATATCGAATGGCGTGTATGAAAAGGGGGGCGCGCGGATAAATAAACCGGAAGCTCGGGCATTGGTAGATCATATAGTATCGCGACTCAAAGACAAGAATTTTAAGACCCGTAGTATGAGCATCGGGGTGGTAACTTTCAATTCTGAGCAGCAGCGTCTGATTGAAGATCTTCTTGATGCCGAGAGGCGGAAGAACCCAGCTATAGAATCTTATTTTGCCGATGATGAAATTGAACCCGTCTTTGTAAAAAATCTTGAAAGCGTCCAAGGTGATGAGCGGGATATTATGTATTTTTCAGTTACTTATGGCCCGGATGCGAGTGGTTCTATCTCAATGAATTTCGGACCTATGAACCGAGATGGCGGCGAACGTCGTTTGAACGTAGCTATCACACGTGCCCGCCAAGAATTACTGGTTTTCTCTAGTCTAAAGCCTGAACAGCTTGATTTGTCACGAACAACTGCTGTAGGCGTGCGCGATCTGAAACATTTTATGGAATACGCCGAGCGTGGCCCAAAAGCCATTGCCGAATCTGTTTATGGAACAATCGGCGATTACGATAGCCCTTTTGAAGAGGCGGTTGCAAAGGCTTTGGCGATCAAGGGTTGGCAGGTTCATTCCCAGGTGGGTGTCTCTTCCTTTCGCATTGATATTGGGATAGTAGATCCTGATGCACCTGGGCGATATCTGGCGGGTATAGAGTGCGATGGAGCCACATATCATCGTTCCGCCACTGCGCGGGATCGTGACAAATTGAGAGAACGTGTTCTGAAAGGACTCGGCTGGCAAATTATCCGAATCTGGTCGACGGATTGGTGGATAGATGCTGCTGGCGCACTTGAAAAAGTCCATACTAAGCTGAACAAATTACTTGAGGAAAGCCGTGCAAAACGAGCTGAAGATGAGCATAAGCGTCAAGAGGCTGCTAACACCTCGAAGAAATCGACCGATGGTAACGGCAAGGAACCTGATGGTTTAGAAGTTGTCGAATATATTCTCCCTTCTGGAAAACTGCATCCAATAGATACAATCAATGGAAGACCTACAACACAAATGGTTTTTAAGCCTGAGACTGAGTCAAGAATAAACCTCGTAAGCGATGGAAGCGATTTAGAACCTATTGGCGTATATCGTAATGCACGCACAAATTCAGAGCTTCTTATAACCTCATCACCATTACACCTCTGTTTTAAAGACTACACAAGCTATGAAGGACCTCCATTCCAAGATCCCCGTAATGCCGAAATAGTGGAAATTTCAGAAGGTCTCTGCTCAATCATTGAGGTCGAAGGGCCTATGCTGGTCAAACGCGCTTACGATATCTACTTGCGCGGGTGTGGTATCAAACGGATGGGGCATGAATTAAAAAGCACTATGAATAAAGCTCTGCAGTATGCAGTTCGTCAGCATCGAATTGTTATTGAAGATGAATTAAACACAAAGGAGTATATTCATTCAATCGTTCGAATCACCAACACAAGTCAGATAAAACTGCGGAAAAGAGGGCCGAGATCATTTGAGGAGATACCACCAAGCGAAATTCTGATTGCATCTCATATTGCCCTAAATAAGGACTCTTTTCATAAAGGAAGCGATGAGCATCTTCGCGCAATCCTGGAATTATTTGACCTTAAGCGGCTTACTACTCAAACTGGCGCAAGGCTCTTGGAAATACTGGACCTGAACATTAGCTACGTTCTCGAATGGCTTGAGAAATACGCATGAGTAATACTCATCAATGCATGCAGGGGAAATAAATACATCTGCCACCTCTTTTCCGCTCTCGGCTGATGCTTGAAGTCAAACAAATGGGCAAAGGCGATCAATAATGAATATCCCAAAAATGCGCCGGGCAGAAGATCATGATCTGCCTGTACTCCAGAAAATCCGGGTTGCGGCTTTTACGCCGGTTTTTGCCTCGTTCCGCAAAATGCTTGGTGATTCGCTCTACGAGCTGGTGCAGGCGCGTGAGGATGAGGCTCAGTCGGAACTGCTGGCTTCTTTTCTGGCATCTGAGTCTCCCTGGGAGCTTTTCATTGCCGAGGTGGCCGGTGAGGTTGCAGGGTTTGTCGCATTTCGGCTGAATCAGGAAACACGAGTCGGCGAGATCGGGCTCAATGCGGTCCATCCGGACTATGCCGGCCGGGGGATCGGGACTGCCATGTACGAGTTTGCGCTGTCACGGATGAAGGCTGGCGGTATGCGCGCGGCAACCGTTGCAACCGGCGGCGACGAGAGCCATGCACCGGCTCGCCGGGCTTATCGGAAGGCAGGCTTTACAAAGCAGATTCCGAGCGTCTGGATGTATCGCGAGCTGTAGCCGGCCTTGCCCGGCTGCGGGCCTGAGCCTGCGGTCGTAGGGGTTACGCCTTGGTCCTGGCGTCAGAAATTGGTTTATGGGTGAGGAATCAGTTGTATTCCTGGTTTTCATCACTATTACTATAATCTGGCCCATCATAATGATGTAACAAGGAGGAACGACGCATGAAATTTGAAATCCCCCACCCGCTCAAGGTCGAGCATGAAGAGCTTCACGAGAGCTTGCGCAGAGCCACGAAGGAGAACGGCGAACTCGGTGAGGCGGCAAGGGCTGTTGCCGGGCTGCTGCACCCGCACTTCATCAAGGAGGAGGAATATGCACTGCCTCCGCTCGGGCTGCTGCGCGATCTGGCTGGCGGCAGGGTGACTCCTGATATGAAAGACGTGCTCGGGCTAACTGACCGGCTCAAGGCGGAACTCAACCAGATGCTCGCAGAGCACAAGTCGATTGTTGCGGCGCTCGAGAGGCTGTCCGACGCGGCGAAGAAGGCAGGCAATATGGAATATGCAGAGTTCGCCAAGGCCCTCATGCTCCATGCTAAGACCGAGGAAGAGGTGC
>Ga0208461_1002976_pt1 | contig 13277 bp, 8 predicted proteins | sample AD_JPNTR4_MetaG_FD_184448 | JGI IMG/M metagenome (GOLD analysis project Ga0208461, IMG submission 184448) | Active sludge microbial communities of municipal wastewater-treating anaerobic digesters from Japan - AD_JPNTR4_MetaG (SPAdes) (version 2) | ecosystem: Engineered > Bioreactor > Anaerobic >... | reverse complement strand
CAGCAAAAACGCGAAAAGGCCGGTCGCGCCGGGAAAACCTCAAACCTGAAACCTCAAAAAAGACATCGAAAACCCAAGCAAATACGCATGGGTAAGGGCTGATTGCGCGGCCTATGGGATGCTAGTGGACAAAGGTCTTTATATGAGCCACCGCCACGCATATTCAGGGTTCCGCCTTGAACGATGACCGTATTGCTAACCCCATACTCCATGTAGAAACCGTTGATGTCCACGTGCGCGCCTTCATCGATGATGACCGTGCGGGAATCACCGTTGTTCACGGTCATCCTCACCGTGTCGCGATCATCACTTTCCAGCGTAACATCAGAACCGCCCAGAAAGCGTAACGTACCGCGCTCGATGCCGATACGCGCGCCGGAAGTCCCGACGGCCGTACCGCCCAGGCGCAGTTCGTGCGCCCCGGTCTTCTGCAGGGATTGTCCGCTCGCCCATGTCAGATTCCCGGCCAGCGTCAAATCCGTATTGAGCGTGTTGCAGGTGACGCCATTCACCAGGACCATTCCGTTGTTCAGCGTGATCGGTGTCGCACCTGTCATCCTGAATCCGGATCCACCCTCAGCCGAGATGGGGCCGCTGCCCAGATTAGCCGGTCCAGAAAGCACCACCGCACCTTGTTGCAGGCGCAGACCACCACCAAACGTATTGGCCTGTGTCAGGGCCAGGTCGCCTGCGCCGGTTTTGACCAGTGCGCCGTCGCCGCCGATCGCACCGGCAAAGGTGACCGATGCGCCGGCATCCGGTGCCACAGCCAGGTCGTCGTCTAAAGTCAGCGGCGCATCGATGACATGTGCACCCTGTAACGCGTTGATTGATGCCGTTGCGCCACCAGCATCGAAGGTGAACCCCGATCCGCCCAGCGTGTAGGCATTCGGGTTGTCGAGAATCAGTGACCCCAGCGTGACCGGGGATGCCGCGTTAATCGTGGCCGGCGCAAGAATCGCCGAGCCCAGGCGTACGACGCTTCCGGCCGTGTTGGCCGGCAGGATTGTCCAGTTCCCTGCGGTACCCCACGCGCCTCCGCCCGGCAGCAGCCATTCGGAGACCGTTCCGCCACCAACGGCAATGCGCATCGTGACGGTCTTCTCGCTCTCGTTCAAATGAAAACTGTAAATACGGTTCACAGCCGGATCAGGCACAAAGAAACGACTGACATCCGGTGCACTGCCCGTGTAGGCGAGCACGGTATAATCGCCCGGACGTGATGACCGGATCTGCGTACCCTGAACGACCGGGGCAAACGCGAGACGGTCCAGCACGGCTCCGTCCGGCAGCACCAGACGGTCGCTGGCCGCACTGTTCCCGGAGGTCTCAAGCTCAACGATCACGGGTGCCGCAGTCCCGCACGCGAGCGTACGCGGTGCGAAAACCGAAAACGCTCCGTCGCACAGGCTCACGCCGCAGCCGGAAGCCACCGCGAGATCCGGCTGAAGAGCCGTCGCCTCGCCGCCAAAACATAACAGGCCACCCAGCACGCGCGTCGGGCCGAGATAGGTGCTCGCCCCCGTCAGTGTGAGTCTCCCCGCACCGAATTTGGTCAGCCCCCCCTTACCCGCACCCAACAGCGGCGGCGTGAGTGTCAGCGAGTTGTTTCCCGTATCAATGTTCGCACCACCGTCGCCGACATTGAGTGTCAGCGCGTCGTTTGAAGAGCCGGGGCCGTCGATCAGCGCACCGCTGTCACACAGGCGCAGCAGCCCGCCGTTGAAGGTCAGGGTTTTGGTCACATTGGGACAGGCATCCACATAAATCCGTCGCGTAGCCAGCGTACCGCCGTTCAACACGATGGCTTGAGCGCCGGTGGATCCGCTATTCTTGCTGCCAATCTTGATGATGCCGTTCGTGAAGAGCGCTTCGCCACCGTTGACCGTTAACGTGCCGGATCCGTGGGACGCGGTAGTGCTGTCCTGATAGTTGTTGCCGATCATCAGTGCGTAGCCGCTCAGGGAGGCTGTGTCGCTACCGGCGGTGGCCTCGAGCCGACCGCCGTTGACCGTGATCGAGCCATTGCCGTTGTTGATCGCCAGGCGCAGGTATGTGAGAGTCAGGCTACCGCCTTCCATCAGCAGATGGCCGGTCGCGTTGACGCCGACAAAATTCGCGTTGGATTCGCGGTCGCCGCCACGCACCACGTGCACACCGTTGCTGATGATCAGAGTCGCGATACTGTCGGCGTAACGGCCGACATAGAGGCGTGCGCTGGAACTGGTGGAGGTAAAATTCAACCCACCGTTCTTGCCGGTAATAATATTCGTGCCCCGCTGCAGTTCAAAAGTCGTCGCGGTGGTACTCGTGATCGGACCATCAAAGATCACGGTGCCCCAACCGGTCCGTCCCCAGTTGCCACCCACCGAGATCGTCAGGGGGCCGGCAAAGGTCAACGTACGCCCGGCCGCCACATCAATACTCACCGCCCCGCTCATCGACACCGGTGCCTCGAAGGTGAGATCCTGGGTGGCACTGGCCAGATTGATGTCCGTCTCGGCCCCGCCGTCCAGAGTGAGCAGGGCGTTGCCGCCCACCGTAACCGGACCGCCGGGGTTCAGGATTTTGATGCCGTCCCACGTGACCGCCGCATTCAGCGGCGCAACATTCGCGGTGTTGACCGTATTGTTCCAGACCGCCACGTCGGCGGCTCCTGGCGCGACACCGCCAACCCATGACAAGCCGGAGTTGAGCGCCTCCGTGTTATTCTGCTTCACGATCTCGGCGGCGCATAACGGCAACCCTCCGGCGATCACGGCACACACAGTCGCTGCGAACTTATTTTTCATGGCCTGTCTCCTGCCAACGATAGCGATTAAAAGTTCCATAATAAAATAGCACTCTCATCTTCCATCGCACCACAAAAAAACGCTAGCCCGTCAGGCTCTCTCTTACCAGCGCAATACCGTCCTCCAAGCATGTGATCTTGCCATCGAGCTGCGCTTCGTAGCAGGCATCCAGAATGGATTTGAAGCCGGGGCCAGGCCTCATGCCCAATTCAATAAGATGCCGGCCCATGACTATCGGTCGTGGCACCGCCTCCTTCACACTCAACTCGCCGGCCATTTTCAGCAGCCACTCGCCGGCCGGGAACCCATCGTCGTGAGCGCCCAATCGCCCGTTTTGATCGGCCTGGGCCACACGCACAAGACGGTCAATCCGCTTGACCCGGCAAGCCAGTCGCCGGATGGCCGATGATGAGGCTTGCGCGTCGAAAAGCTCCTTCGGCCGGAGATGCTCCCTCACAAGGGGCACAACGGCTTCGACAAGATCCGATTCATCGGTCATGCCGGACAAGAAAGCACGCGTAGGAGCCTCCCCCGCCTCCGAGTGGCCTTTAGAACGGATATGGTCTTCATCGTGCACAGTGGTGAGTGGCTTACCGAAGTCATGGCACAGAACGGCCAAGCCGACGACAAGATCCTCCCGGTCGATCCCCGTCCGCTCCTCGGCAAAAGCGTCCATACCGAGCAGCGTGTGGTCCCACACGTCGCCTTCCGGATGCCATTCCGGGTCTTGCTGACAATGGACCAGCGCAGCGAGTTCTGGATAGAAGCGAAGCCACTGGCTCTCCCGAAGGAAACTGAGCCCCAGTGACGGTTTCACCCCCTTCAGAACAAGCTTCTTCCACTCCTCAAAAATGCGTTCCCGCGCGAGTCCCTCACTGTCCATGGACGCACACAACTTCAACGTCGCGGGGGCCGCCGACAATTGGAACCGTGCCGCAAACTGCATCCCCCGCAGAACACGGAGAGGATCCTCGGCAAACTTTTGTGAGGTATGCCGCAAGACGCGATGGCGCAGGTCATCCACGCCGTTAAAATAATCAAACAGCCGGTCACTCCGCGGGTCGTAGGCCATGGCATTGATCGTGAAGTCCCTACGGCTTGCGGCCTCTTCCACAGTCATGTTCGGGTCGGAGAGAACATCAAAACCTTTGTGGCCCAGGCCAGCCTTTGACTCCCTGCGGGGGAGGGAAACATCTATGGGAAGGTGGTGCAGCTTGATCACGCCAAATGCCTCGCCAACCAGATCAATACGAAAGCGGGCAGCCAGGCGGGCCTTGAGGACGTCAGCGGGCACGCCATAGACCTCAACGTCAATATCTTTGGCGGGCAGTCCTATGATCGAATCACGCACGCACCCTCCGACCAAGAGCGCAAGCCCGCCTTCGCGATGGACAAGCTCACACACCGCGTTCAGTGCGTCGCGGAGATCTTCACGCTCAAACCGCAGCAACATGATTATCCTTCCTTTATCCCAGTAAGGTCGTCTTCTGCCAACTTTATCTCTTTATTTTGCCGGCATCTCCGGTGCGTGCGCACCCCCAGTGCAAACGAAAAACCCCGTCTTTATTGGGCTTTTCCAACAAAAACAGGGTAAAAATGCCGTGAAAAATGGTCGGGGCGTCGGGATTTGAACCCGAGACCTTTTGCACCCCAAGCAAACGCGCTACCAGTCTGCGCTACGCCCCGAAAGGGGTTTCAAGTGGTGGAGGTAAGGGGAGTCGAACCCCTGACCTCTTGAATGCCATTCAAGCGCTCTACCAACTGAGCTATACCCCCACTTGGCCTCTACAAAGGCGAAAAACCGGGCCATTTAACCATTCCGCCCGTCCGATGTCAATCACGCCGTTGAAAAATTAATTTCCCCACTTTTAGGATTGAGTTATCGGGGTCGAACCGCTATAAGGTATGGCCTTTCGCATGGAGAGGTGACCGAGTGGCCGAAGGTGCAGCACTGGAAATGCTGTGTGCTCTTACGGGTACCGGGGGTTCGAATCCCTCCCTCTCCGCCATTTTGACGCCTTAGCGTTAAAATCTCCCCATCTCTGCCGATCCTGCCGGCACAACCGATCCCCAAGACCTCTGCGTCCCTGCGTCTGCGTTAATTGCCACCCGTCTTACCTCCGCGTTAAAAATCATACCCATGCCGTTCCACGATGTTGACCCGGGAAGCAGTGCCGTGGTATTTTCATCAAGTATGACTTGTTAATGTCGATACAGATTTGGGGCTAGCTCATCCAGAAGGGACGGATTGATGAAGAGACGTGATTTTCTCACGGCTTCGGCGGTGGCCGGGGCCGCCGCCGTGTGCAGCGTGCCGCGCGCCGTTGCGGATCAAGCATGTGGGGCCAACGGTATGCCCAAGCTGACGCCGCCGGAAAAGCCGGCCGAACTGAACCTCTGCCTGCAATGGGGGGCGATCCCGGGCGGCGAAATCAAAGAGAAGCTGGATTTCCTTGAGGCCAACGGATTTGCGGCGGTCGAAATTCCCTCGGGCGATTGGCCGATCAAGAATTGCGACGCGATGATCGAGGCCATGAAAGGGCGCAAACTGTTCCTCGCGACCGCGTGTGGCCCGAGTGATTTTTCTTACGCAGAGCCGGAAAAGCGCGAGGCCGAAGTACAGAAGTTCCTGCCGATCCTCGAGGCGCTCGGCAAGATGAGGTCGGTGGGACTGATCATCTGCCCCGCGCGCGGCAAGCTCAGCGAGCCGGGCCGTCTCAGCGCCAAAGAGCTGCGCAAAGATTTCGTCGAGAACACCGGCAAGCGGCTGGCCGAACATGCGCACAAGCACGGCACGTCGATCGTGCTGGAGCCGCTGCGGCGCAACGAGACGCCTTTCCTGCGGCAGGTGGCGGACGGTGCGCGTATGGCTGCGGATATCGGTCCGGGCGCGACGGTCATGGGCGATTTCTGGCACATGGCGCTGGAGGAGACCAGTTTTATGGGTGCCTTCATCTGCGCCGGCAAGCTGTTGACGCATGTGCACATCGCCGGTCTGAAGGAACGGATCATCCCCGGCGTGCACCGCGATGCCGACAACTATGTGGACGGCTTCAAGGGCCTCAAGCTCATCGGCTACCGCGGCGCGATCAGCTTCGAGGGCGGCTGGCCCAAGAACCCCGAGGATCCCAAAAAGGGATTGCCTCAAGAGGAGAAGACCCGGCTGATCCTCAATATGGCCGCGATGCTGCGCGAGCAGTGGGCGATGGCGTAAAGCCGGAGTTCTCAATGTGGCCTTTTTCAGACAGCCGACGACACAGAGGTGGACGACACGGAGGTGGACGACACGGAGGTCGTCCCTCCATCATTGGAACCAAACGGTCTTCGAAGGAACTGGAGGGTCGGGCTCCGTCCCGACCGATGGGAGAGGCAGTCATTAGTGCCTTGCGGCTCGACAAGCACAATAAAAAACAAGTTGTTTCTCACACGAAGCCACGAAGGGCACGAAGGTGGATGCCGTTTTAAAAGAAGCCTTTGTGGCCTTTGTGCCTTTGTGTGAGATTGAATTGGGTTGCGGGCTACGCCCGCGTTAGCATCGTTGGGCGTAAAGACGTTCACATGTGCATTCTTGTGTGATTTCACAAACATTGGATCGGGCCTACGTGTCCGTCCGAAGTCAAAAAGGGAGAGAGACATGAATCGGAGAGAATTCGTCAAGGGGTCATCTGTGTTTGCCGCGATGATGGCGGCGGCACCGACCATTTCCATTGCGCAGAATGCGCCGCGCGTGTTCAAGGTCGGCATGATCGGCGCGGGCGGACGCTGCACGGGCGCGATGGCACAGATCATTGAAGCGGCCAAGAACCTCGGCCATGAGGCCAAACTGGTGGCCGTGTGCGACTTCTTTGAAGACCGCGCCAAAGGCGCCGCGAAGAAGTTCGGCTGCGACGAGAAGAATGTCTTTTGGGATGCGAACAGCTACAAGAAGGTCGTGGCTTCGGACTGCGAGATCATCGTGACGGCCACGCCGCCGAATTTCCGCCCGATCCACGTCGAGGCGGCGATCAAGGCCGGCAAGCACGTCTTCGCCGAGAAGCCGGTGGCCGTCGACGGGCCGGGCCTGCGCCAGTTCCTGGCCGCAGCCAAGCTGGCTAAGGAAAAGAATCTCGCGCTGGTCGCCGGCTCACAGCGCCGCCACCAGAAGGGCTATCTGTTGCAGGCACTGGCGCTGCAGCAGGGCAAGGTCGGGCAGATCCTGGGCGGCGCGGTCTACTGGAACGGCACGGTACCGTGGGTGCGCGCGCGTAAAGAAGGCATGAAGAACGATGCCTATCTGTGCAGCAACTGGGTGAACTGGACGGAAATGTCCGGGGACCACATCGTCGAGCAGCACGTTCACAACTTGGATGTCGCAAACTGGTTCATCGGGCGTTACCCGCGTACGGCCGGCGCCTTCGGCGGGCGCGCGCGCCGCGTCTCCGGCAACCAGTATGACTTCTTCAGCGTTGACTTTGATTACGGCGACGGTGTGCACATCCACAGCCAGTGCCGTCAGATCGGCGGAACCAGCGGCTTCGTGGGCGAGCGTTTCCGTACCGAGCAGTTCGAGATCTCGGGCGGCGGCAAGATCCAGAAGATCGGCGGCGAGGCGTTGAAGCTCGAGGGCGACACCTACACGCTTAACGGCAACACCTATGCGATCAAAGAGGGTAACCCGTACGTCATCGAGCATGAGAACCTGCTGCTCAGCATCCTCGGCAAGATCCCGATGATGAACGAGGGCGAAAACATCGCGATGGGCACGGCCTGCGCGATTATCGGGCGTATCTCGGCCTACACCGGCCAGACGATCCGTCTGTCGGATGTCCTCGAGAACCAGAACTCCCCCTACTACAACCTCGCCTGCAAGCCGACCTGGCAGGAGTTCGAGGCGGGCGATGTGCCGATGCCGGAGTACGGTGACGATCAGGCGCCGTTGCCGGGCAAGCCCTGGGGTAAATAACTGCGCTTCCCGCTCCGGAAGATCATGCCGCTCCGGAAGATCATGTAACCACAGAGGGCACAGAGCCTGCAGTTTGTGACAGAAGAGCCTTTCCCCCAACAGGAGGCAGAAGCTTTGCGCAACACTTTCTGCGGCTTTGTGTTCCGTGTATTCTTTGTTTAATCTTGGAATCCGGTAGTGCCGGCAAGATCGGCAGGGACGGACAATGGAGGAAGAAAAAAGGAGAGAACGCCGAACTCTCAACTCCGAACGTGTAACTCCCAGCTCTCAGCCAGAAACCTGAAACGGTAGCGCCTGATCAAGAGCTACCGCGGTTCGATGTGAACGGTGGTGATCGTGTCTTCGCCGAACCGTTCCCGTAACTTTTGCTCCAAATCCGAGACAACGGCATGCGCGTCGGCCACGCGCATGTCGGGGTCCATGCGGACGTGCAGGTCGATGACCACTGTCTGGCCGACGGTGCGGGTGCGCAGGTTGTGCGGATAGGAGATGTCGGGGAAACTCAGGGAGATCGACTCGATCTCCCTGTGGATCTCCTCAGGCAAAGCGCGATCAACCAAGATGCCGAGCTGATCCTTCAGGATGCCGAACGCGACTTTCAGCATCAGGAGACTGACCAAGGACGCCGCGATCGGATCCATGACAGCCCAGCGACCGCCCAAGAAAATGGCCGCGCCAATGCCGGCCGCAGCGCCTGCTGACGATAAGGCATCCGCACGGTGATCCCACGCATTGGCGATGACACTGTCATTGGCCGTCGCCCGACCGACTTTGATCGTTTTCCGATAGAGCCACTCTTTGGACACGACTGAGCAGGCCGCCGCCCAGAAGGCGATGACGGAGGGCGGTTTGAGCGGCTCTCCTCCGATGGCATCGACAACCGTGTGCAGGGCATCTGACCCGAGCTTCAAGCCAACCACCATCAGTCCGGCCCCCACAACAGTGGCGGCCAGGGTCTCGTATTTGCCATGCCCGTAGGCATGATCCTTGTCCCTAGGCCTGTTGGAGAGGTGGATGCCAACCAGCACGGCGATGTCGGTGGCAAAATCGGAAAAGGTGTGAACCGCATCGGCAATCATCGCTTGGCTGTTGCCTAGGAATCCGGCCAAAAATTTGGCGGCCATCAGCGCGATGTTGACGACAATGCCGATCCACGTAATGCGACTCGCTTGGCGCATCCGCTCGTTCATGTCCATCAGGATGTCTCTATCCTTCATCGGACACTCCTGACCACGCCATACCCGCGCCGAGGCAACACCTCTGTCCGTCCAAAGCAGGCCGCCTGCCGCTCTTGCAACCCGCGTGCGCTTTTGGCGACCGTCAGGCAAATGCCACCCGGTTTGAGTGTATCATAGGCGGTCTGGATAAACAGCTCAGCGATGCGGAAGTCGGAGTAATAGGGCGGATTGCCCGCAAAAAGATCGAACTGCGCGTCCGATTGCGGCAGACCACAGTCCGAGAGTATCAGTGTGGAACGGTCAAGCAGACCGAGACTTTCGAGATTACGGCGGGTCGCCGCCATGGCGCGCGCATGCGCATCGACGAACGTGACCCGCACGTCCGGATGGCTACGCGCCAGCAGGATACCGACCAACCCGCAGCCGCACCCCATGTCCAGGACATGCTGACCGGGCGCAAGATCGCGAGCCGCAACTTCCGCCAAGGCCAGTCCGCCGGTATCCGGACGGCGGTGGCAGAAGACACCCGGCAGCGAAATGAGCGAGCAAGGCTCTAGGCCGGGCAACGAGGCCGGAAAGGTGGCGCTGAAATCCCGCAGGCGCGCCGCATCGCCCCTCTTCTTGACGACACAGCAGCAGACGCCCTTTTTGTCGAAAAGGACATGCAGCTTACCAAAGAGGGCGCGCACTTGTTTGAAGAGTGCGGCGCTGTCAGTTTCGCAGGCCAACAGACAGATGCCGCCTTCAACGAGGCGCGTATGGATCTCTTCGAGCTGGTCCAACACCAGCTCGCCGGTCATCGTGCCGGGCGTGGCCATAAAGAGCGCGGCGGCCAAAGGGCCCTCCGGCAAGGAGGTGGTACAATGCACCGCGATCTCCGTCCGGCCAGCCGGCGCATCAGCCGGCCAGCCATCCGGAGTATCGCCACACAGACTAACCCCGGGGGCGACCACGAGACGCGACGATGCGCCGTTGGCCGCGAGCGTGCGCTGGATGGCGCACGCGTGGTGCAGATCGAGCGCATGGCAGGCCAGCGCGCGCGTCGGGAAGCGCGCCGCAGTCGCGAGAGCGATGCCCCCACTCCGGTTACCTGCGATGAGCAGCGCACCCTCCGGCGCGGCGTCGAGTTGCGGCAGGTTGGCGAGCAGCAGACGTTCGGCGGCATGTAATCCCGATCGCGAGATCACAACGAGGGTCCCGTCGAGAAAGGTTTCAGTGACGGCGCGGCTTTTCGGCCGATCGGTGATGCGGATGGTGTGCATAAACAGGTGTCATCAATGCGGAATGAAGGCGCCGAAATCCAATACCGGCAGATCCACGGCGCCCAGCCGGCGAGCGTTGGCGCACAGGTCTTGGTCGTTACTGACCAAGAGAACCGGAGTGTCCGGTGAGGCAGAAGTGAAAAAGCGGATGTTGTCGAGTAGCACGCCATCGGCGCGGTGCTCGCCTTGTCCGCCGGAGTAGATCACGCGCACATTGGGCGCGGCCTGCGTGTCCTGACGGGTGGGACCGTCGAAGACGACCCACGCACGCAGCGCGGGATTTGGCGCGGCAAGCCGCACCACATCGCGGGTCAGCCTCTGCCGTTTTTCGGCTTCGGTGAGCGAAGATCCGCGCGCGGGATTGTAGCGGGAAGGCAGGCCAAAAAGCACATTGTGGCCGTCGAGCAACAGGATGGCCGGGATCTTCCCGGCGAGTGCGTGCGCCAGCAAGGCGGACGCGTGCGGCAGGTTTTCCGTCTGCGGCGGCGGTGCGCCGAGCGCTTCGAGTGCAGCCACACGCCGTTGGAAAGCCGCTTGCAGACGGGCCACGGCCTGCGCGTCTAAGACATGCAGCGAGCCCAGAAATTCGGGCAGCTCACGCAGACGCGGCAGATCATTATCGCACACGGTTTGGAACTGCGCGGCCAACGCGGTTTCGAGCGGAGAAGCGGGCGCGTCGGGATCGAGCAGGCGCTGGAGTCTGAGGCTTTCTGCGGCGAGTGCGCCTTCAACGGCGTTCAGATCGGCGACCGGCCGCAGCGCGTTGCGGAGCGCGGCGCGCACCTTGGCGTGCATGTGCTCGACCTTTTCGCGCCGTTCGGTCAAAGTGGCGCGGTTGCCGCTGTGGCGATCGATTTCGCTCTGCTTGCGCAGGGCGGCCTCGGCCTGTTCGAGCAGGTCCGCGTGCGGATCGGGACGCCGCGCTTCGCGCTCGACCTCGCGTGCCTGAGCGAGCCAACCGTGGAACTCCCGCGCAAGCGCCAGTTCGACGGCTGCGGTGACACGCTCCTCGCGATGCGTGCGCTCGCGCGTCAACTCAACGGTGGCGGCCTCCAGCTCGCGCGCCGTTTGACGCAATTCCTTTTCAAGCTCCTGAACACGCTGCCGGGCGGCGTCGCGCTGCTCGCTGGCCAAGGCCACTTGGCGCTGAAGTCCGGCGAGCCGGTCATCAACCCCTTTCAAACGGCGGTTTTCCGATTGAAGCTCGCGCAGGCGTTGCTCCAGCCGCTCCTTCTGGGCGAGCCACGCTTCCGGTGTAGGAGCGGTTCCGGCGTCGGACGGCGCACGCCCCAAAAGGCCGTGAAGATCGGCAAAGAGATCCCGCAGGTGCGCAACCGCCTCGGAGGGATCGAGAGACAGGAACGGGGTGGTCTGTTGCAGCCAGCCTTCGGTGCACTCCCTGACCTCAACGCGCTCGTCAAGCAGCAGCGCGACCAACAGGACCGGCGCACCGAGCAGCGCGGCGAGAGCGTGGCGGGCTTCCGAAAGCGCTTCAACCGCCATCAGGCCGGTGAGAGTATGCGCGCGCGAACGCCGGGCGATGACGCGTCGCAGCGTCGGCGAAATCTCACCTGCGCCGCAGACGATCTGCTGCAGACGGGTGCGCAAAACCGGGATGTTGCCCACGCGAAAACCGCCCTTTTGAAAGGCGGGCTCGGTGGCGACAAGCGCAGCAAAATCGACGTCCGGCACCAAGGCGATCAACCGGACGAGCTCTTTTTCGCATGCGGGAGGAAGAGGTGTGGAACAGAGAGCCATATCTGTTATCCATCATCTTATGCCAGACTCCGCTCGTGTTCAATCCGAATAAAGTTTCAGTCTGCATCCGCATATCGGTGAAGATCGAGCCACAAGAAACGGGGGCGGTAGATCTCGGTGGTTGTGGGCAAATTTCCGTGCTGGTTGACGTGGTAACTGATCAGCAGACGTCCGGGCGGAGAGAGGTGCGGATGCGCTTTGGCATTGTACGTGTACGTGGTGCCGCCGTTGATGGGGTTATAGGTGTCCGGCTCTGGCGCGCGGTAAACCAGCACGCCGTCACCGAAGGGACCTGTCGGGGTCTCGCCCACTGCGATCATCATGTCGCGCGTCTGCACATCACGGCAGTACACCATCAGAAACTTGCCGCGATACAGGCCTTCACTGATCGGTGTGACGCTAAACTCCGTGGAAACGTGACGCTGGAGCGCAGCGGCCTCGTGTGCGTCGGCCGCGATGTTCGGGCGCCATGCGTGGCCGTCCCAGAAACGCCATAGTGCGGGATCGGCGTAATCTTCACGCCGTACGCGTGCCACCACCGCATCCTTTCGCGAGCCCCGCTTTTTGTTGTCCTTGTATCCGTAGGCGTAGACGTATCCATCCGGTTGAGGCGCACCGGACGACTCCGAAAGATCCATCAGGGCAACACCGAACATGATGTCGATGTTGTCGTCCCTATAGAGCAGCGGGATGTCTGGACGGACGTGTACACGCTTGAAATCAGGCCGGCCATTGGACAAAGGCAAGGTGATAAGATCGAGCCGCACCGGCTTCCAGCCCTTTTCGGCAAAAGCGGTGATGAAGACCTGGCCGCCGATCGCGATGCCGTCATTCAGCCAAGTGTGTGTGCCGGTGAACAGGTGACCGAGTCCACCATCATCCTGATAGCCGAAATGAAACGACAGCGCCTCGGTACACGGCGCAGTGCCGTCGAGGATCGCAGCAGAATGTGAGGGCATGCCGCGTCCCGTAATGACATGCGTTCTGGGATCTGCATCGCCAATGCGCGTGTCGCTGAACACAAAAAGAGTGCGCGGCGCCGAGCGCGGGCCAATGGCCGCGTCAAAGCCGTTCAGAGGAATTGAATAAATGCCATCCGCGCCGAGCCACCCGTTGGTACGCTCGAACATGGCTGTCCATTCCGGCGCACGTGTGACGGCCAAGGGACGATCACGACCGGCAAGGAGACCGGTGGCGGTGAGGATGATGAAAAATTTAAGCCAGATCAGTAGTGTCCCAAAGATTTCACAGCAATTCCCCTTGAATCAGGTGGTTGTCAGGATTGATGACCGGCACCGTTTCTGAAAACACCTCGATTATAAGGGCTTTTTCAAAAACCGACACG
>Ga0208461_1002966_pt1 | contig 13325 bp, 10 predicted proteins | sample AD_JPNTR4_MetaG_FD_184448 | JGI IMG/M metagenome (GOLD analysis project Ga0208461, IMG submission 184448) | Active sludge microbial communities of municipal wastewater-treating anaerobic digesters from Japan - AD_JPNTR4_MetaG (SPAdes) (version 2) | ecosystem: Engineered > Bioreactor > Anaerobic... | reverse complement strand
TGTGGGAAAATGAATACGGTGGAAGTGACAATGATGAAGGATTGTGCATTCAAAAAACGAGCGACGGTGGATACATCGTTGCAGGCTACACAACATCGTATAATAATGACGAAGATGTGTGGGTTGTAAAACTCGATGTGAACGGAGAACTGGAATGGGGAAACAGTTACTCCAATGCTGGTGATGATAGGGCCAATTGCATTCAAGAGACGAGCGATGGCAATTATGTGTTGACGGGATATATGACCGTTACAGTAACGGCGAATTCTCAGAACTCGGGCAATAAAGACGTTTTATTCCTTGAGATCGATTCTGATGGAAATATAGTCAATGGTCCGAAGAGATTTGGTGGTACAAACATCGATGAAGGTAAATGGGTTCAACAAACAAAAGATGGTGGATACATCATCGCAGGCTATACGAACTCATTCGGTGAAGGCGGAAATGATATGTATAATGATATGTATATTGTGAAACTGGATAGTAATGGTGATTATGAGTGGGATAAGACGTATGGTGGGCTGAATAATGACATAGCTAATGGCATAGTTCAATCAGATGACGGGAACTATTTGTTTGCTGGAAGTATGGGTGGCAGTAGCATTTTAACATCACAATTGTACGTTGCCAAAATAAGTGCTACTGGCCAGCACAATGTATTATGGTCAAAAACGTATGGCGGTAACTATGTGAATTCGGCATATTCTATTCAGAAAACGAAAGATGGCGGTTACATACTCGCTGGTGTAAAGGACTTCCAATTGCTCTCGCCCATACCGTTCAGCGCAACTGGCGATGCGTACGTGTTGAAGTTGGATCCAAACGGCAATAAGGTATGGGAGAGGTCGTACAGTGAAGGTGAACTCACCGCTGCATATTCTGTGAGGCAAACATCTGATGGTGGTTACATTGTTGGAGGCATGTTAAAACAGGAAAGTAATGATCCAAGCGATGCATACGTGTTGAAGTTGGATCAACAGGGACAAATCAATTTAGATCAATGATTGTCGATGATATATCTGTGTGATTATATTATGTGACTATATAACGTGACTATACGAAAAATGGGGATATCGGTTGGTGGTATCCCCATTTCTTATTGTTCCAACTATAGCAAATTTTTGGAACGTTCCATAAGTTGATAAATTTGCAATTAACGTTGTGATAAGATTTCAAATATGGGGAGGTGGATAACATGATGAAGAGGAAAGCTCTCATCGTTTTGGGGTTGTTACTGATCTCTATTTTCGCATTTTCGGCGGTTACGTACCAAGATGGAAAGGTGCTTTTCACGTTCAAGACGAACATCAAGGCAACATCGGTATTCCTTGCAGGCAACTTTAACAACTGGAGTTCGAGTGCTATGCCTATGCAACTGGTAGATGGAGTATGGCAACTGGCAGTTACATTGGACCCAGGAACGTATCAGTACAAATACGTGATAAACGGTACAACGTGGAAGGAAGACCCGGAAGCTCCGTCGTACGTAGATGATGGCTTCGGTGGGAAGAATGGCGCATTTGTTTTGACAAGTGATTACCAAGTGAATTCAGTAGGTGGTCCGAAGAAAACGGTATCAAAGAATTACGAAATCAACGAGAACCGTGAAGATACAATATATGTCGATGAGGATGGCTACGTGGTTATTCGATTCAAAGCAAATGCAGACAGAGTATTCATAGCCGGTGATTTCAATGGCTGGAGTGATAAAGATACGGAAGCATATTACGTTGAGGATGGCCTTTGGGAGGCTGTTTTGGAGTTGACGCCAGGTGTGTATGAATACAAATTTGTTGTCGATGGGAATTGGGTAATTGATCCAAATGCGTTTGCGTTCGGTGACGATGGCTTCGGTGGAAAGAATGGTGCATTCGAGGTTGTAGAAGAGAATGGACAACTTACCGTAAGGGCACCACAAGTGGGAGAAGCAAAATAGGAATTAGTTTTTAATTTCGGGGAAATTAGATTTTCATTGGGTGGGGGAAATAAAAACCCCCACCTTTTTCTCTCAATCCTTCATCTCAGAATTTGCACAATAATTTTGGAGGTTAGTCATATGAATAAGTACTTCTATGTATTCTTGACACTTCTTGCTTTATTCTCCTTTCTTGGTGGTCTTCTTGTTGGTTGTACACCAGCGCCTCGTTTGAATGAATCTAAAACTTGGCAAAAAACTTACGGTGGAACTGGTTTTGACGGTGCACAATGTATCCAACAGACTAATGATGGAGGATACATTACCGTTGGCTGGACAGATTCGTTCGGTTCTGGTGGATACGATGGATACGTACTGAAATTGGATGGTAGTGGGGAGTTAGAGTGGCAAAGAACATTTGGTGGAAGTCAAGATGATTGGTTCAATTGTGTAAGGCAAACCAGCGATGGCGGATACATCGGAGTTGGCTGGACATATTCTTACGGTGAAGGTTTGGCAGATGTGTACGTTGTAAAGCTCGACAGAAACGGAGAAGTAACTTGGCAAAAGACATACGGTGGTAATGGCTTTGACGAAGGATATTCTGTTGAGCAAACCGAAGATGGTGGATTCATAATCGTTGGTGAATCGAATTCGTTCGTTTCAGGCCCTGTCGATGTGTACATCGTAAAGATCGATGCGAATGGCGATTTGAAATGTCAGAAAACATATGGTAGTGATGGCAGTGACGAGGCCTTTTGCATACGAAAAACGTCTGATGGAGGTTACATCATCTCAGGTAGAAGCGATTCACAAAACACGGGGATGTACGATGCTTACATTTTAAAACTCAACGAAGAGGGAATAGTTGAATGGGGAAAAACATTCGGTGGAGATGACTGGGACGAAGCAAGGTCCATATGTCAAACTAACGATGGTGGATACATCGCTGTCGGTATAACGAATTCGTTTGATTCTGAATGGGATGCGTATGCATTTAAGATAGATGCAAATGGCACGTTACAATGGCAAAATCATTTTGGTGGAACCGGTTCGGATGAGGCACACGATGTCTGTCAAACATCCGATAACAGTTACATGATAGCTGGTGTAACTTATTCTTTTGGAAGTGGTGGAGATGTTTATCTTCTCAGGCTCGGTGAGGATGGAAATCTAAGGTGGGTAAAGACTTACGGAGGAAGCACTTTGGACGAAGCAAATTCGATCTGCCACACATTTGATGATGGATACATCATCGCTGGTAGAACTGACTCGTTCGGTGCTGGTTTAGATGATTTCTACATAATGAAAATCGATGAAGACGGAAACATAGAAGACATAGATTCAATCAAGAAGCATATACAAGAAAAATAAATGAAAGAACCATCACAAAGAATTATCACAAGGCGACACCAGCGAAAAAGTGTGTGCACATTGAAAGATGGACACTCAATGGGCAGGACTTTCACCAAATCCGTTAACAAGTCTCTGACCGATAGAGCAGTGAGCTCGTAACTTTAGTGCTTTAGTCATGAATGACGGGAGAATTATCTCAAAGGAAGTTGTAAGATACGGTTCCATTTTTGAGCATGGAACATTTCCAAATGAAATTGAAAATTGGGGTACTATTTGTGATAAAATATTGTTGAATAGGATAGTAAGCCATAAGGGTTCCAACATCTTAAAAGGGAGGTTGAGGGTATGAAAAGGTATCTATGGGTTATTTTGTCTACGGTTATTGTTCTTGCGGTGTTATTCTCTTGCGTACCAAAACAGGAAAAGAGTTTGATTACTGTTGATGGTGATCTTGCTGATTGGGAAGGTATCTTGCAGACCGATTTAGCAACAGACTCAGCATGGGGATCTAATAATGAATTGTTCAATGTCGGCATAGCTTTCGACAGTAAGAACCTCTATATTGCGGGCGTCTATACGAAAGAAGGGTTAAACAATTTCATGTGTCTTGCAGATTTATCGAGTTTGACAGGAGCTACAGATACAACAGGCCTTTATAGGTCGTACTCGTTCAAAGAGGGAAACATAGATGTAATCTTTGAATCTTGGAATGAATATGCAGAAGATTCAGACGGTCCTAACAACAATTTCAATGCATGGAAGGTAACAAATACAACAGAAGAAGCAACTCTGACTGACATCAAAGATGAAGTAACAGCAGTACTAGATACTGTATTTGATGAAACGCTCAATGCTACTGTTACTGTAATAGAAGCTGCAATTCCACTTTCGAAACTTGGTATTACAAGTACAACTTCATTAACAGCAAAGGCAGCGTTTGCCATAACAGGCGGTCTTGGCAACGGAACACAATGGGTTGGCGACTTTTGCCCAGAACAGACTTGCGGAACTAATGGAATTACTGCACCAGCGACGATAGATAAATTTATTGTTTATCCAAATTCAAAATGATATTTTTTCAGATTTGTACACTTTTTTCCTAAATTGTAATGTCAAGGGGGCTTTTGCCCCCTTTTTGAAATCAAAAAAATCCTAAGAACTTTTCTTGGTTTACCAAGCTTTCTTGCCAATCCGATTCAATCATTCCCCTGTTTTGCGATTTAATTCGTCAGTTGAAGGGAGGTAACGACTTTGATGAAACTCAAGAATAGATTGAACAACAAGTCATCAAAATTTCTTATACTCATCTTTTCCGTCTTCATCTTTCTTGCACTCACAGGTTGTATGAAACTTCTCAATCTTCAGATGCCAGATGGCATATACGTTGTTGGCGATTGGAATGGATGGATGCCAACAGACGGTGATAAGATGAGTTACGATAATCAAGTGGATGCATATACATTTACGCTTCCGGCTGCTTCTATAACGTATGGCAAAACGAGTTCCGGTGACAATTTATTTGTTGGGCGTTACAAGGTGCTTTACAAAGAATCCGGAGTTACAAAGGCCTCTTCAGATATATACGTGTGGAAAGATAATTTGGATACGGCTGAGAGTAGTCAAACGATAACGGTGTATGCAACACCCACTGCTATGGTTGATGGTAAGGCCAAGGGCGTTGGTGATAGTGAGAAATCAACAGGTGATTGGTACATTGGTGGTAGCTTTAATAACTGGACGCTTGAAAAGATGACGTACGACGCAACGGAGAAGGTTTACTATCTTGAGAAATCCGTGACATTGACAGATCCCAATGTGCAGTACAAGATGGCGAGAAATAAAGACTGGAAACCATATGAGCTGCAATTCGATGGTCAAACATACAATGCTGGATACGGTATGCAAGCTACATTTGTCTCACCAAAAACTGGAGCTGTAACATTAGTGTTCCGATACTACCCTAAGTTCTCCATTTTGACTTGCCAACTCAAGGAAGAGAAATGAAAAATTGATAATCAATGAGAAACGTGATTTTACACATCGTTTTTGATCATTTTTGAGAGTGAGGTGGTAATGTGAAACAAATCGATAGAAACTTCATGAAATTCATCCTTTTATGCGTTTTGATGTTCTCTGTGAGTCTATTTTCTTTTTCAACAAATTATTCGGCAAAGTTCACATATTCAACTGACTTTTCTCAGCAACAGCCCAATACAAGTCTATCAACGGAGTTCTACATCAATGGTTCTTCGTTTGGTTCAAACTATGACCTTTCATTCGCTTTAACTGGCACGTCTCTAAACTCTTCAAAACTCAGTTTCAAGTTCGACCCGTTTGCACTTGTGGTCTACAAAAATCAAATATATGGGACATCGGGGGACCAAATAATACTTTATCGGATAAGTGATGGGCAAAATGGTGTATCTATCCATTACGCTCCGTTTAATGTGTATATGTTCAATTCGCTTGATTTAATGTATGCACAGTATAACTTGAACAACGGCAACATACTGGTTGGCAAGAGAGGTTCAAACTTCGATGGTGCGATCGATCTTTCCAACACGTTTGGCAATTTTAGGTTAGTAACGGAATTTGTCTGGCAGAATGTGAATAAATTCGATTTCAGTGATACAGTTTATCTGGTCATACTTTCAGATGTTAATTCGAACTGGGGAGTCAGATATGTTCTGGCACCATCCACAACGAAATATTTAGCATTCAGTCCACAGACACTTGGGAACAACAGTATAATAAACGCATGGTACAAGATACCTGGGAAGGTCAATTTAAATTCATATGTCAACACGAAATTCAATTTCGACAATGTCGAAGATAATCTGTACGGCAATACGGAAGTTGGAGTCGATTTGAACTATTCAGATGTCTCTTTGAGTTTAAAAAAGACAGGGCTTTCAGATGTTACCGGTGTTATGCCCGATGAATGGGGTAAGTTTTCCATAGGTACAAGCTATAGTTTTACGATTTTGGGTCTTAATGGAAAATTCGCATATTCTTTTGGAAAGCCCGCACACAACACGATAGCTACGCTTGGTGAGGTTTTCTATGTTGAACTGGGGAAGTCATTTGGAAATACGTCAATTTTCGGAAAGTATCAAAAGATCATCGGTTACTATGAAGAGAGGGATGCACTGTACGGCGAGATTAAGTTTGCAGGGTTCAACAATGGACAGGTAACAGTAAGTGTGGGAAATACGGATTTCTATAATGTCAATACATTCAAGCCGGTTCTCAACATTGAATTCAGCCTTTGGTGGTAATTGATGGTAATTATCTATAAAGTGTGTTAAAAAAGCGTTTTAGAAATTGAGATTATGAAAAATGTAACGGGAGGTGTAAATAATGGGTAAAATGAAATCTTTGATTGTTTTGTCTTTTTTACTTATCTCGATCTTTGCTTTCTCAGCAGTTAGTTACAAGGAAGGAAAGGTAGTATTTACATTCAAGACAGATATCAAGGCAAATGCTGTATTTGTAGCGGGTAACTTCAACAATTGGAGCACAAGTGCAATGCCGATGCAATTTGTTGATGGTGTTTGGCAGATCGCCGTTGCGCTGGAACCAGGAAGTTATCAGTACAAATTTGTAATAAATGGCACAACGTGGAAGGAAGATCCTGAGGCACCGTCTTATGTGGATGATGGTTACGGTGGAAGAAATGGCGCATTTGTTGTGACAAAAGATGGAAAGGTAGAACCAGTTAGTGGACAGACCTCGGTTGCAAGTCAGGCGTTGAAGAATTACGAGCCAAATAATGGACGTAAAGATACGATATATGTTGACCAAGATGGATATGTAGTTATACGATTGTACACGAATGCAAAAAGCGTTTTCATAACGGGAGATTTCAACAATTGGAACGAGAAAGATACGGAAGCCTATTTTGTCGATGACGGTATCTGGGAGGCAGTCTTAGAGTTGACTCCCGGGATATACGAATACAAGTTCATAACAGATGGAAATTGGATCGTTGATCCAAATGCATTTGCATATGTAGACGACGGCTTTGGTGGAAAGAATGGTGTATTCGAGGTATATGAGGAGAACGGAGGACTCAAGGTGCGAGCACCAATATCGAAAGGTGCTGATCAGTTGCAACCAAAGGTTGTAGAAGTACAAAAAATCGAGACTGCAGCAGTTGAACCAAAGAAGGAAGTAACCGAAGTTGAAGGAACAAGAGCAGGTGTTTCAATTGTTGATGGAAAGGTTGTTTTCGCTGTTAAGAACGATAGGGCGCAGGAAGCTTACGTTGCCGGTACGTTCAATAGTTGGAATGCAACGGGATTGAAGATGCAACTTGTTGATGGCTACTGGACCGCGTCATTACAGCTCTCCCCTGGCACGTACGAGTACAAATATGTCTTTGTTATAGGTGGTAATCAAGTCTGGCAGGAAGATCCAAATGCACCCTCGTACAAACCGGATGGCTACGGTGGAAAGAATAGCGTATTCAAGATCGTTAGTAAGGATAATCAACTAAGTATAGAGGGAATACAAGAACAAGGTGGTGGGCTTGCAGCAAAGGGAACTTATGACTTTGAATACAAATTTAAGACAGACCCAACAAAATATCTCGTAGGTAGCAGCGTTTCAAATAAGTTGATTTTGACATTTTCACCAAACGATGATATGTCTCTAAAAATTGCATATGATGGTGCAGCCATTTCAGAAGCTCAAGCAAAATTCGTCTCAGACAATTTGGCAATCATCATGCAATACAAGCTTCCAATGCACTATACATTGCCTTGGTTCTTGCCATTTGATGATCAAGAGAAAAGACAGACTGGAATTACGTTAAATTATGAGTTTGCAGGTGCTGATTTAATCGGCGGAATTGGATATGATACTAATAAGTTCCCATGGATTGCCGGTGTGCAGTTACAATCATTTGGAGTGTATTTTGGTCAGGATTATTTTGCAAATGGATATTCAGTCTTGGGTACTCTTTCTTTGAATGCACCTTTCAATTTGTTTAGCATCGGTGCAACCGCACTGTACAATTTCGATGATACTTACATCGTTTCTGCCTTGTTAACAACAAAATTGTTTGAAATTTACCACAAATTCGATGGAAACATATTCTATGCTTATGCAAAGACCTTCCTTGGTAGCAATTCTATAATTTTAGATGGTAGTTACGACTTTGACTACGGTGATATTAACGTAGGCCTTACATACGATACAACAAAGGACTATGCCATTTCAGCAAGTGTCATTTCATCCAACGACATTGGCCTCGGACTCAATTTCAAAAAGTATATTAAAGACGGGTATTTGAAATTCTCGGTGGATTCAAATGATGTGACCGATATGATTAATAATACGTACATATCAGTTTCTGGAGAGATCAATTTCTAAAGGAATCGTAGTATAATAAGTGCATAAGACATACTAAGAAGATATCAAAGGTGGGGAAGTGAATAAGCTCTCCACCTTTTTCATTTCAAATTCACTCAAAATTTATTGATTAGAAATATATATTATCATAGAATAGAGTTGCTTTTGTGTGTTATATTTTATGGGGTGATTTGCATTTTGTTTACAAGGGGGGACTATATCACGAGAAAAATTCTTTTGCCTTTTTTTCTCTCTGTTTTGTTGTTTTTGATCATATCGTCATTCCTCAATTATCTGAGTAGACCATGCGGGACTGTAATTGCGAGTTGGGACAGGAGCCTTCCTTTCTATCAAAAGGTTGAGAAACCAAGTAGAACATTCCTTCAAGCTTCATTTGAATTACCTGAACATCTGCTAAGTAGTACGGAAGAAATTGCGATGGTTTTTCAAAAGGTTATTGGGAATCAGTTGAAAGTCTACCTAAATGGTGAGCTTATTCATGTAGTTGGTAGTGAGTCAGGTAACATATGGCCATCACCTATTATCGTGAGGTTACCTAAAAACATTTTGTCAAACCAGAACTCGATAAGATTAGAACTCTTTGCTGTGATGAACTATGGTATTTCGTATTTACCGTACGTTACAACTCTGTCAGAAGCACAGAAGATATCTTGGTTGCAAGGTATGTTTCGTAATGATCTGAACTTGTTTGCAATGGGAATCGCAACGATAATCGCATACATAATGTTCTTTATCTTTGGTATTACGAATATTCCTCAAAGAAAAGAGTATCTCTACCTTGGATTTTCATCGTTATTTACGATCATCGGCTTATTTCAATTTGTTTTCAGAGAAACGAGCGGAAGTGTATTCTTGTACATGCTATTTGAAAAAGTGAGCATTGCACTACCTGCCTTAAGTGCAACTTTCATCTATTTATCGATAAATGAAAGATATGGCAAGAAAATACGGAAAATCTTTTTGAACGTTTTGCTGTGTATCCCAATCATAATATTGTGGATTATTATCTTACCTTTTGAAAATAGCGTCATTAATGTGCTATCAGATGTCTCAAATCTATACTCGTTATTCTTGGTGGGTCTCACAACGTGGCATGTTTTTAGGTACAAGGTTATCGAACTTGTTTTCCCAATATTGTTTCTTTTGATGACTGCGATACAGTCTACTACAGTTCTTTTATCAAGGCTTCCAGATGAATTATTGTTACCGTATGGTAGGATAATCTTTTTGGTGTTTGTTAGTATGGAGGCAGTCAGGCATTTCAAGAATTTGTCGAAGAGGAAAGATTATCTTGAAAGGGAGAATTACATTGACCAACTTACCGGAGCTTACAACAGGAAGATAATAGAGAAATTAGATAAAAACGATGGTATACTTGTGTTGCTTGATTTAGATGGATTCAAAAGGATGAACGATGTGTATGGTCACAAAAAAGGCGATGAGATATTGAAGAGGTTTTCTACGCTTGTAATGAATAATATCCGCTCGGATGATTACTTTATTAGATTGGGTGGAGATGAATTTTGTATAATTACAAAAAGTAGCGATATTAAGAATCAGATTTCTAGGCTTTACAATATAGCAAAGAATGAAATCAATTTAGGATTTTCATATGGCATAGTTGACCTTTCAGAATATAATGATTTCGATAAAGCATACATGAAAGCGGATGAAGAGCTGTATAAACACAAATGGTCAAAGAAGGATCAACCATATTGACAGGAGGTGGAAGTATGTTAAGGAGAATCTATTTAGCTTTTCTTGTACTGTTGACGTTTTGTATAGGTTTTGCCGAACCTGTCGTACAACCAGTCAGTCAAAATGTCAATGTTTTTGTTCATTCAGTGGATCAAACTTTTCCTGAATCTTTGTATAAGTCGATTGGTACAAAGACTTTTAACGTGCAATACATCAAGCTTTTCGCAGATACTGAAAAGAAGGGGTACATAGTCAAAGCTTGGTACTTCCAGCCAGGAAATTCTACGTTGAATTATTTAATCAAAATTGTCGATGAGAAAGCAAAGAGAGAATTTTCATATAGTTTTCCTGGTATGAGAAATGCTACATACATCAGGTTGAATCCAGTACTTGTCGTCTGTCCCGTGGATTTCAAGATATATGTAAATAATCAACCACTTCCAGATGAGGCAATACAGCCAAGAAATGAAAATGATGGTACCGGTTTGGTGGGTTTACCATCTGATGTTGGAGGTGCCATGTTGAGGATATTGGTAAGGGCAGATTCTGGGTACAGAGAAATCTCTGAAGGGATAGCTGTTTCGAAGAATGATGAAATTTCTATCCAAATAATTGCAGGCACATTCCCAACGGGTGGATATAGAATAGAATTGGATGAACCAGATATAATCTATCCATTGGCAGGAAAACGTGGTAAGATTACTATTGGTGGAACGTTCTACAAACCTGCTAAGGGTGATTACGTCACTCAAGCGTTCACAACACCTTCGAAAACGATTCAGATTGGAAAACTGCCAACAGGTGAGTACGATATAGTTGTAAACGTACAAGACCTTGGTGAGTTTATTAGGACACTTACAGTAAAATGATTAATCGGTGCACAATCGGTGCAACTGATAAATCATAGAAAGAGGTGGATGAAATGACAAATAGAGACATTGAGTTGTCCAATGAAGTGAGGAGCGCACTTGAAGAGAGAAAACCGATAATAGCATTGGAAAGTACGGTTATAGCCCATGGTTTACCTTATCCTCACAATATTGAAACGGCAAAAACGATGGAGGATATAGCGAGGGGAAATGGTGTTGTTCCAGCAACAATCGGCGTTGTGAGGGGCAAGATCATAGTTGGGATGAGCGAGGCACAGATCAACGAGATGTTGGAAGATGAACCTTTGAAGATTGGTACAAGAGAAATACCGTACGCAGTCGCTTTGAAAAAGAGTGCTGCAACGACTGTAAGTGCAACGATGAGAATTGCAAAACTCGTTGGTATAAATGTCTTTGCAACTGGTGGCATCGGTGGCGTACACATGGGAGAGTGGGACGTCTCCCAAGACATAACGGAGATGGCAAAGAGCGATGTGATCGTCGTAAGTGCTGGTTGCAAATCGATATTAGACGTGAGGAAAACGATAGAATTCTTGGAAACGTTCCAAGTAACTGTCTTGGGATACAAGACGAACAAATTCCCCATATTCTACGAAGGGCTTTCCGATTACCAAATTGACCATGCAGTTGATTCACCAAAAGAAGTAGCTGACATATTCAAGGCAAAGAAGTCACTCAACATAGAAGGCGCTATATTGGTAGCAAATCCAATACAGCAAGAGCATGTAATCGCAGAATCGGAGGTCCAAGGTTACATTGATCAAGCATTGAATGAATGCTTTGAGAAAGGCATTTCAGGTAAGAATGTGACCCCCTATTTGTTGTCAAGAGTTGCACAACTCAGCAACGGTAAGACCTTGAAAGCGAATATCGAACTACTGAAGAATAACGCAGAATTAGCATGCCAGATAGCAAGAGAACTGATAAGATAAAACAATCTCTTGAACAAAAGTTAATCCTTACAAGAACAGAAAAATTCTATCTGCAGGTGCTTGAAGCACCTGCTTATTTGCTTAGAGAACGATACTCGGATGTTCGAGAGATAAACGACGAGATATATCCTAGTTCCGAAGACTTGCATGCGTCCCTTGAAAAGTTATTGCCATTTTTGTACTTGCCCGATGAGGATGAGAGAATAGTTGAGTACATAATTTACAACATCGATAGTAAGGGAAAACTTAGAATATCGGAAGAAGAATTGTGCGATAAATTTGGTCTCCATCTTGACAAGGCTAAGTCCCTTATAAAACTGACTTTTGAAGAGTTTCACGATGAGATAGATCACTATTCAGCAAACGATGACGGTAGTATATATATCTTTCCAGATGCTACGATCGATGTAGACCGCGTCGAAGTAAGAAGGATAGAGGTATCAGATCCGTTTATTGCCAAAGCGCTCCAAATGCGCGAAGAGACGCTTTACAAAATCTGCAATTTTGTAAGGGAGATAAATGAATATTTTCTGAGAGGCTACAGAAAATACCCACAAATAGTAACTATGACACACGTAGCTAATGTTCTAGACGTAAACACAGCTACGATAAGTAGAGCTGTTAGAAATAAGTTCGTTAATACGCCTCGAGGTATTTTACCGTTGAGAATGTTCTTCGGTAAAGGACCAAATAAACTGCTCATAATTAATGAGATTAGAGAACTGCTAAAAGTGGACGGTAGCCTTACGGACCATCAAATCATGCTATTGCTGAGGTCTGTTGGTATCAACATATCTCGCAGGACGGTGAATAAATACAGAAACATGATCAATGGGGAAAATGAAGAATTATCGAAAGGAGATTTACAATGAGAATCCTTGTTATGAGTGACACGCATGGTTCTTTGAAAGCACTTTTGGATATTCAAGAACAATTTGATCTTGGGCAATTCGATGCAATCTTTCATCTCGGAGATGTTCTCTACCACGGCCCAAGAAATCCACTACCTGAAGGATATGATCCAAAAGGTTTTGTCGAAGTACTTAAGAACTATAGAATAAAGTACATAAGGGGAAATTGTGACGCAGATGTCGATTTGAAAGTGTTAGGGCTTGCCGAGATGCCGAGAATCTCTATTGAGTACTTCGGTGATTTTTC
>Ga0208461_1002958_pt1 | contig 13342 bp, 10 predicted proteins | sample AD_JPNTR4_MetaG_FD_184448 | JGI IMG/M metagenome (GOLD analysis project Ga0208461, IMG submission 184448) | Active sludge microbial communities of municipal wastewater-treating anaerobic digesters from Japan - AD_JPNTR4_MetaG (SPAdes) (version 2) | ecosystem: Engineered > Bioreactor > Anaerobic... | reverse complement strand
TCCCGGTCATATTCATCTTAAAAATATCGTTGAAGCGGTTAAAAAAGGTGTTATCGCCGCTGGTGGTACGCCAATTGAATTTCCAACAATTGGCGTATGCGATGGTATTGCGATGAACCATATAGGCATGAAATATTCATTAGGGTCACGTGAGCTTATAGCTGATTCAATTGAAATTATGGCAAAAGCGCATGCATTTGATGGTCTTGTCATGGTACCTAATTGTGACAAGATAGTTCCCGGCATGATAATTGCTGCTGTAAAGGTTGATATACCATCAATCATAGTTTCTGGTGGTCCAATGCTTCCGGGCAATTATAAGGGGAAAGCTATTGGACTTGACGAGGTCTTTGAAGCTGTAGGTAAAGCTGCAAAAGGGCTTATTTCCAAAGAAGATCTTTATGAAATAGAATGCTCAGCCTGCTCAGGCGCTGGTTCATGTGCAGGGCTGTATACTGCAAATTCCATGAACTGTCTTACTGAAGCATTAGGGCTTGCACTTCCTTACAATGGTACTATTCCAGCAGTAATGGCCGATCGTATCCGTTTAGCAAAGGAAAGCGGTAAAAAAATAGTTGAACTTGTCAAAAAACAATTAACACCAAAAAAAATAGTAACAAAAAAAGCAATTGAGAATGCGCTTTCTGTTGATATGGCAATAGGTGGATCTTCTAACACTGCACTTCATATCCCTGCAATATCGCACTATGCGGGAATCCCCATACGGCTTAAAGATATACAGCAGATATCCGAACGCATACCTCATCTTTGCAGCATTGCTCCAGCGGGTCCTCATCACATGGTTGACCTGCACTATGCTGGCGGGATGCCAGCTTTAATCAATGAACTATTAAAACATGGGCTAATCCATGGCAATGCCATGACGGTAACCGGTAAGTCAATAGCACAAAATGTTAAGGATAAATCTATATTTGATACATCGGTTATACGAAATGTAACTAAACCAGTGCATAGGGATGGAGGATTGGCGGTGCTTACCGGAAACTTAGCTCCTGATGGTTGTATTGTCAAACAGGCTGCTGTTGATCCATCCATGTATAAACACAGTGGACCTGCAAAGGTTTTTGATTCAGAAGAAGAAGCGGTTAAAGCAATTATGGGCGGGCAGATACAAAAAGGAGATGTAATCGTTATACGTTATGAAGGACCGCGCGGTGGTCCCGGTATGCGTGAGATGCTCACTCCCACGTCCGTTATAGCTGGTATGGGCATGGATAAAGAAGTTGCACTTATAACCGATGGCAGGTTTTCCGGTGCAACACGAGGTTCTTCTATAGGTCATATATCACCAGAAGCAGCCTCCGGAGGCCCCATTGCAATTGTCAAAGATGGTGATATTATTGAAATTGATATACCGGCTAAAAAATTAACCCTTAAATTAGATGACAAGGAAATAAAGGCTCGCCTTGCAAAATGGAAAGCTCCAAAACCAAAGATTACCAGTGGCTATATGTACCGATACAGTCTTATGGTTTCATCCGCAGATAGAGGCGCTGTTTTTGAAAGTTAGAAAATAGTTAAACAATTACTGCTCATAGCAATGGCAGGTTTTTTACCATGTACATTCCTGCCATTGCAAAAAATTCATTTCCAGTTTGTTAAATATTGCTCAAATCCTTTGACAGCAGATTTATTCTTTTCCAGAAAATCGCGTGTATGCTGAATAATAACACCTTCCCGCTCACGACTTAATTCTCCAATCATAACTCGTGTTCGTAAAAACACAAAATAAGTGTCCATGACATCAGATATACAATATTCGTGAATGGATTGTAACTTCCCTTCTTTGAAGAGATCATAAACATCATCGCCGGTCATTTCAACCTTGCCAGGCTTATCAATAACTTTTGCCAGTAAATTCAATCCTCCCTGCATCCTGATTGCACTGTAGTTTGACAGCCAATCATGAATATCAATATGTTTTGTACCAAATCTAAACCTTGAAGCAAATTTATCCTTAAAATGACGCTTTGCCGTAACGCCAAACCTGAAAGCCATCAACTCCATCAAAGGAAAATCAAAACCTCTACCATTAAAAGTAACGTATGAAGCATCATTATATATGCTTTCTATTGCCTCCCAAAACTGATTGACAATAACTTCAGTCCTGAATTGAGGTTCATCCAATGTATGCATCCGTATGGGGAAAAATTTTTCATCAACCTCAAGCATTGAAACTATAACAGGCAGTTGAAATGTCACAGGGATAAACCATGTTGAACCATCCGAAACGTTGAGAATCTCTTCCTGAAATTTTATAACCGCATCATGCTCGCCAATAGATAAATGCGGATATTTTACCTGTTTTATTAAAGGTGCATTAGGTATAGATTCTATATCAAAAACTACATATTTTACCTGTTGTTCCACGGTAACATTCCTTTGAAAATTAATTAAAAATTACATCTTCATGTAATAATTCATGTAATAATCAGCCCACGGTCTAACCCGTGGGCTGTTAATCTATTGCTTACTGTATACCAACAAACTTATGTACAGCATTACCGTCTAAATAGATTTTTAGACGCTACGATATCATTTACCTTTTAATTTATCTTCCATTTTTTGAATTAAATCTTTGATAAAAGGATCCTGCTCACTTTCACGGGCTTTCTGTATGGCATCATATGAATCTTTTGAACCTATCCGTGCAATCCCCAGCAGTGCAGTATACCGTACATCAGCACTTGGATCATTAAGTAGAGCATTATTTAAACTTTCTGCAGCAGACTCATCGGCAATCTCGCCCAAGGCAATTGCAGCATATAAACGCACCTTTACTCGATTATCACTTCGCAATAATTCCTGCAACCTTGATAATGCAGATTTTTCCTTATTATCAGCTATCCACTCCTCTGCAGCCACTACTACTGCTTCATCATTGCTTGAAAGATCAGCAATATATTCTTTTGTACCCTTTTTTACGGTATCCTGAGCAATACTGCTATCTGAAATTATTGCCAGTGAGAAAACAATACATAATGTTAACATCATTATTTTTTTCATCTTTCACCTCACAAATTTTGACCAAATAATCCAATGAATAACACTTTGAAACAATTATAGCTTATATTTAGAAAGCTTGTCAATGATTTTATTAAAATTATTCACCATAAATTCATTTTTTCAAAATTATACATGGTTACAGTCATTATTTAGCCCATTGTATCTTCATTATAAAGTGCTTTACATGATATTCCCATGTTTTGCTTCAATGCTATGATAATATGCTTTTTAGCTCTTGTTAAAAAAAATTACATTTCTTGATTTAAATAGAATATAATATTAAAAACTTTGTGAATCATACGGGAAACCATCATAATTAGATTTTTGAAAGTTCTTCATGGGTACAAGTATTATAATGATGTTGCATCATATTGTTTATAGTTAAAAAACATTTTTAGAGATGATCATACGTTAAAATAATAATTGAAATATTATGCATAGTTTGTTACATATTATTCAATGCACCATTAGGGGAATGTTATCATCATGAACACAATATTAATAGTAGATCATACCGATTACAAAAACATACTAAAAGATTATTTTTCGTCATACTATTCGGTGCTTTTTGCTGATTGTGCATTTGACGCTATTTCACTATTAAATATGCACGACATTGATCTGGTTATTTCACAGGTTGCTTTGCCTGGCGATAATGCTTTTGATCTTTATAACTATCTCCAAAATCATTATACCTATATACCTGCTATAATGATAACCGAAAGCAATATAGATATTTTTTTTGATGAAATATTCAGACAGGGAATAGGAAATGTTTTAAAAATTCCGGTGAATAAAACTGAATTTGTGCAACTGGTCGATAAAATAATATCACGGAACAATGTATTTGGATTGTCAAATTATATTCATAATATAATTGAAACTAATTCCATCCGCATTAACGCTTCAAAACAAATTCAATCGGGAGTTGATACTATACTTGCAACCATTGAATCATGGGGATTTACCATTAAAAATAAAGTAGTTCTAAGTTTAATACTAAATGAAATGATTATAAATGCCGTTTACCATTCACATGGATATACACATGAAAAAGAAATGCGAGTTCCTATTGAACTGAAAGAAGGGCAATACGTTGATATTTCATTTTGTCATAATGCCTCCACATATGGTATTGCAGTCACGGATTACCAGGGGACGCTATCAAAAGGGAAAATACTAGAAAGCATTTATAAAGCCATTGAACAGGAACAGCTCATACTACATGCAGCTAAAACAGGCGAAGATATAACCGATAAAATTTCTGAGACAGGACGCGGCATTGATCTTGTGCGAAAATTAGCATCTGAATTTTATTTTGTTATTCAGAAAAATAAACGTACTGAGATCATATTGCTTTTTGAGTCATCATCCTCAATACAAACATCAAGCTCATTAAAAATTATCGAAGATATGCGATAGTTTCTTACTTTTATTCTGCATTTCTTCGTAAAAACGCCGGTATATCAAGATCCTCATGCGAGTAATCTTTAACCCTTCGTTTTTCATAGTCCAGCGTAAATGACTTCATCTGAGCAGGAACCTTTTTTTCAATCCGCTCCTTATGATTCTTCCCTTCAATCACTGTCAATGGCGTCCCCGTTGCTCTATCCAGCTCATTAGGTCTGTTCAGCATATTGAGTTTACGGTCAAAACCAGTTGCTATCACCGTTACCCGTATCTTATCATCTAAGGCAGGGTCGATAGTTGCTCCAAAAATTATGTTTGCATCAGGATCAACCTGTTTGTTAATAATTTCTGTTATCTCGTTTACCTCATGTAATGACATATCACTGCCACCAGCAATGTTGAGCAATACCGCTTTTGCACCTTCAATACCTGATTCTTCAAGCAATGGACTGTTAATTGCCATCTGTGTTGCCTCTATTGCTCTATTTTCTCCTACTCCAATACCAACACCCATTATTGCATCACCTGTTTCTTTCATTACCGTCCGCACATCAGCAAAATCTACATTGACCAGTCCGGTTACCATGATTATATCAGCAATACCCTGCACACCCTGGCGTAAAATATCATCTGCTAATTTAAACGCATGATCCATTGGCGTACTACGATCAATTATCTTCAATAACAGGTCGTTAGGTATTACAATGATGGTATCAACTTTTTCCTTAAGATTTTTAATACCTTCGTCAGCATGTTGCATTCTTCTCCTGCCTTCAGCTCTGAATGGTTTGGTAACCACTCCAACAACAAGCGCTCCACTTTCTTTAGCCACCTCTGCAACTATAGGTGCAGCACCTGTTCCCGTTCCACCACCCATCCCGGCAGTGATGAACACCATATCAGCTCCCTTCAGCCCTTTTTCCAGCTTATCCCTGTCTTCCAATGCTGCTTCCCTGCCTATTGATGGGTCCGCACCTGCTCCCAAACCTCGTGTTAACTTTGTTCCAATCTGAATTTTTGTCTGAGCTAATGATGCTTTAAGCTGTTGCGAGTCAGTATTTACAACAATATAATCAACTCCTTCTAAACCTGTAGCTATCATTCTGTTGACTGCATTGTTACCGGCTCCTCCAACCCCAACTACTTTAATAATAGTCTTCATCTGTGGTTCTTCATCAAATTTAAACATTATTGCCTCCTTTTATATTATGTCGCATTATTCTTTAAAAAAATTTATAAAAAAATTACTGTAATGCTCATATTAAAGATAATCATTAAAAATTTGACGCAATTTATCCTTAAGACTTTTTAATCCTCCGGGAGTTTTTCTGGTTTGCCGTAATTGCCCCATTTTAGCGCCATAACGCAACAATCCAACTCCATTTGCATACATCGGGGTTGATACAACATCTTTAAGACCAACGATGTTCTCCGGGAAGCCAACCCTGACAGGCATATTCAATACTCTTTCGGCTGCATCCACAGTTCCTTCAATCATGCTGCCTCCGCCGGTCAGGACAACACCTGCAGCCAATATTTCCTTTTTGCCGCTTTTGACCAATTCGTTATCAATCATCTCCATTATTTCTATTACTCTGGGTTCAATAATCTGTGCCAGTTCATGTCTGAACAATCGGCGTGGGGCTCTCCCGCCAACTGATGGAACCTCAATTGTTTCAGATGCATCAACCAGATCAACAACCGCACATCCATATTTCTTCTTAATAACCTCGGCAGAATCAATGGGAGTACGTAAACCTATTGATATATCGTTTGTTACATGGATGCCTCCAATCCCCAATACTGCTGAATATGCCACCCCACCTTCTATAAAAACCATAATATCCGTCGTGCCACCCCCAATATCTACCAGAGCTACTCCTAAATCTTTTTCATCTCTACTCAATGTAGACTCGGCTGAAGCTAACGGTGAAAACACTATATCATTGCACACAAAACCTGCTTTATTAACTGACTTAACTAAATTCTGAATGCTTGTTGTAGAACCTGTTATAATATGGACCTCTGCCTCTAACCGTACCCCGCTCATACCTATAGGATCTTTAATACCTGTTTGATCATCAACAGCAAACTCTTTGGACAATACATGGATAATTTCCCTGTCCATGGGGATAACAATTGCCTGTGCTGCCTCAATAACCCGTTTCATCTCAACAGGTGTTATGGTTCTGTTGCGGTTAGCAACTGCAACAACACCTCTTGAATTTTCCCCTTTTATATGTTGCCCGGTTATCCCAACAAATACCGAATTAACCTCACAACCTCCCATCAATTCTGCATCATCTATTGCTTTAATAATTGATGCAACTGTATTATCAATATTAACTATCACCCCGCTTTTTAATCCTTTTGAAGGAGCCACCCCAACACCAACAACTTCAATCTGTTTGTTCTCATTTAAAAAGCCAATGACTGCACATGTTTTTGTTGTGCCTATATCCAGCCCTACTACAATGTTTTCCATAATGGTATCTTCTTTCATAGTTTTACCACACCACTATCCTTTTTTGTGTAACCACGCCATTGCCGGGACAATGAGATTTACTATCAAGCAATCCAGGAACCGAATACATTAGTGAAATCCCTTCATATGTTTCATCCCATATATAACGTGTTTGTAAACCATGAATTGAAACATACGAGACAAATGGATTAATACAATCAATAACGGATATTCTACCTATAGCCTGTCCCTGAACATTCTTAAGTTTATTCATAATCATAAGAATTTTTATAATTCTTGGCGATAGTTTATTATGATAAACCTCATCCTGTGTTATTTTTATTATCGGCCTGTCGTATGCATGAACTCTATAGGTTGAAATTATTTTTAGATGACTATCGACCTCTATTGGTATAGTATCTTTGCCTTTTTCAATAAGCACAATAGCAAGGATATCCCTTTCTTTTACTTTAACAGTTAAAATGTTATTGTTTGTATCCACAGTATACGACTCTATCATAGGATTGTTTTGTAATGAATTATTCAGCTTCTTCATATCAACAAAAAACCTATCATCTTTGCTAATCACGGCATTATTTAATATTTCAAACTTTGTTACATATTTTAATCCGTAAAGCTTAACAGTGCTAATTGCTTCTACCGATGCATAACCATATAAGGGAAATAGTAAAAGGCTCACAATCATACTGGCAGTGTATAAGTTACTTTTCACTGTACCACACCCTTTTTATCTAACATTGAAAGTATGGCATGCCCAACCTTATAGATATCGCCTGCACCTAATGTTACTATGACATCACCTTCCCTGACTATTGGACTTATGTAGTCCGGCACCTGATCAAGATGAGGTATCACAACAACATCCCTGCCTTCATGCTTTTTAACAGATTGTTGTATTAAATTGCTGCTTACTCCTTCAATGGGCTCTTCACCAGCAGGATAGATTTCAGTTAAAAAAAGCTCATCAGCCATTGTAAAAGACTGACCAAATTCATCATATAAATATTGAGTTCGTGTATAACGATGCGGCTGAAACACCACTATTAACCTTTTTCCTAATTGTTTTAACGCATCCAGGGTAGCCCGTATCTCCGTTGGGTGATGGCCATAATCATCGACAACGATAATCCCATTTGTTTCACCAATCTTTTCCAGACGTCTTCCAACACCTTGAAACTGAGCTATAGCTTCAGCTATAACACCAAACGTTAATCCCAATTCAAGAGCAACAGCCACAACAGCCAGTGAATTAATAATATTATGCTTCCCTAATAAATTAAGAACTATCTCCCCTAATAATTTGTCATTATAATAACAGGAATACCTTGTTGATCCATTTAATAACTTAATATTGGTAGCTTTAAAATTAGCTCCGGGATTAAATCCATAGGTAACATAGGGACGCTCAATCCTGGGCAATACCTCAGCTACAACCGGATCATCCATGCAAACTACTGAATATCCATAAAACGGGATATTATTCATGTACGTAATGAATGCTTCTTTAATGCCCTCAAAATATTTATAATGATCCAGATGATCTGCATCGATATTGGTTACAATCCCAATAGTAGGTAAAAGCTTTAGAAATGACCCGTCCGATTCATCCGCCTCAAAAACAAAATATTGCCCTTCACCTATTCTTGCATTGCTGCCAAAATTTAAAACCTTGCCACCAACAACGGCAGTAGGATTTAATCCTCCATGATATAAAATATAGGCTAACATGGATGAGGTGGTTGTTTTCCCATGTGTACCTGCAACACCTATTCCATGTTTTAATCTCACCAATTCAGCAAGCATTTCTGACCTGTGTATTACCGGTATTTTTCTTTTCTTTGCCTCTATTATTTCAGGATTATTTTTACTAATAGCGCTTGATGTTACAACCACATGGTAATCCTTTATGTTTGATGGATAATGGCCAATGTAAATGGTTGCACCCAATTGGCGCAACCGTTTGGTTTGCTCTGATTCCCTCAAATCTGAACCTGACACATCATAACCCAAATTGATTAAAATCTCGGCAATACCTGACATCCCGATGCCACCAATGCCAATAAAATGCATTTTTTTGGATTTTCTAAACACTACTACTCGCTCCTATTTTTTCAAATCAGAATCTTTAATAATATAATTAATAATAATTTCTGCCGCATTATGCTTTGCAATGGACTTTGCTTTAGCACTCATTTTCCGTAATAACGTTTCATTATCAAGTAAATCAAACAATAGCGTGGCAACTACTTGTGCAGTTGCGTCACTGTTATTGATCATTTCTGCAGCACCTGCTTTCACAAACTCCTGTGCATTTTTTTTCTGATGATCCTTTGCTGCAAAAGGATATGGAATCAAAATTGAAGGAATACCCCATGCTGCAAGCTCCATCATGACACCTGCTCCGGCACGGCTAATAGCAATATCACATGCTGCATATGAATTTTCAACATCAGTAATATATGGTGCAAGATAAATTGATGCATGCTTTATGGTATGCAGCTTTTCTTTAAACTGCTGGTATGAATATGTACCGGTACTCCATATAATACCTACATCTGCAAATCTATCCGGATAGCTAACAAGCATATCATATGTAAGTTCATTAAGCTTCAATGCACCCTGACTGCCCCCTATCACCAATATTACCTTTTTACAGTGGATCATATTAAAACGTTTTAAGGCTGCATCTTTTTCTACAGGTGTTAACACCTGTTTCCGTATGGGGTTGCCAGCATGTACAATTTTACCAGTTGATTCCACATCAAAATATGTTGTAGTGGCTTCAAATGTAGTAAATATTGCTCTTGCACGCTTTGCAAAAAAATTGGTTACCATACCGGGCACTACATTTTGTTCACATAGATATATAGGTATCTTCTTTATCATTGCTGCAACAAGCGATGGTGCTGAAACATATCCTCCCATACCAATAACTGCTGCTATATTATTTTTTGCTATAAACTTCATTGTCCATAGCATTGCCGAAATAAAACGTATTGTAAACACTGGAAAATTAACAATATTTTTCCACATTGTTGGCGCATTATACACCTGGATATTTTCCACACTATTCAGGGATGAAAATTTCACATCACCGGTACCAACCAGCAGGAATACCTCATATCCTTTGCTTTTCAACTCTTCATACAACGCTATCCCCGGCATTATATGCCCGCCTGTCCCGCCACCACTTATCAATACTGGTGTTTTCATACCAGCACCTCTTTATCAAATTTAATATCCCTTGGAACAACCTCGCGATATTTTGAAATGTTCAACAATATTCCTGTTGCCATCATATTAACCAATAACGAAGAACCGCCATAACTTATAAACGGAAGCGGTATGCCAGTTGTTGGAAGCAGCCCAATGACAACACTGATATTGAGAAATGCCTGAACTGTTATAAGAAGTGTTAACCCCATTGCTAGTAGTCTCCCATATTCATCCGGTGCTTTCAGTGCAATTTTAACCCCAAAATAGAAAAAAAATAAATAAAGAATAAGAATGCTGAATGTTCCCAATAAACCTGCTTCTTCGGCAATGACTGCATATATAAAGTCGGTATGTGGTTCCGGTAATCGCTTAATCTTCTGAGTTCCCGAACCCAATCCCGCACCTAACATACCTCCTAATTTAAATGCAATAAATGATTGGATAATATGATATCCCTTACCAAACCTATCCGACCATGGATCAAAAAAAGCTAAAATGCGCTGACGTCTATACTCAACCTGATATATTAACAGATAAAACATTGGCACACTCAATAATGCCAGACCTATCATATATATCAATGGAAAACCGGAAACAAAAAGTAACACTACCGAAATGATGGCCAGATTAATAGCTGTTCCAAAATCAGGCTGCAACATAATAAGCAAAAAGAAAATACCCACTACCAGCAATGGCAACAAAAGCTGTAAAACATTAATTTCCCGATGATTGTCATATGAAAATACTTTTGCAAAATATATAACAACAAATAATTTCACTAATTCCGCTGGCTGGAATTGCAAAGGACCATATCCCAGCCAGCGAGATGAACCTTTAACGGTAATACCTACGCCGGGTATTAATACCAGAATAAGCGCAATCATGGTAAACAACAGCATTATACGGGTGTAATGCTGGTAATATCTGTAATCAATATGCTGTACTATCATCATTATAAAAAATCCCAGACAACACCATACAAGCTGCCGTTTTAAAAAATATAACGAATCACCAAACACCCGTTCAGCAAAAATTGCACTGGCGCTGTAACTCATTGCAATCCCTATGCCAATAAGAATAAACGACACAATAAACAGTGCTATTTCTGGCTCGCCTTTTCTGCGAGTGTCTATCACCGCCTTTACATCCACGCCAGTTCTCCTCGCACCAATTTAGAATAAATTTCAATAAAGTGATTCCCTCTTTGTTCATAATTTTTATACATATCAAACGAGGCGCAGGCTGGAGAAAGAAGTATTGTATCACCTTTCGCACTGAGTTTCATAGCCTTTATTAAAGCATCCTCCATTGAAAATGCTTTAATATGCGGTATATCGCTGAAGATTGAGGCAAATTCATCTTTTGTTTCACCAATGAGCACTAACGCTTTCACCTTACCTTTTATGACTGGTTTCAATCGTGAATAATCATCGCCTTTTGCCCTGCCACCAAGGATAAGTATTACATTATCCTGCAAACTTTTTAATGCCATTATTACCGCACCAGTGGTTGTTGCCTTTGAATCATTAATAAAAATCCTTCCCTTATATTCGCCAATGTTTTGTACCCTGTGCGGCAATCCTTTAAAACTGTATAACGCTTCTTCCAGAACTTTTAAATCAATATTGTTACCAAACTTTTTCCCTATAAAGGTTGATGCCAGAATAGCCGCCATAGCATTCTGCACATTATGCAGCCCTGCTATCTTCATGTTACTGGCATATGCAACAAGCGTTGTTTCACCATTACTATCCATAACAATTGCACCATTGCTGTAAAAACAATCTGCTTTCCCCAATAAGGAAAATGAATGTTGTTGCGATTGTAGTGCAGGCATGTTGTTAACTATAAATTCATCATCCCTGTTAAAAATAAAATAATCATCCTTGCACTGATTAATGGCAATATTCATCTTAGCGTTAAAGTAATCATATAATGAATTGTATCTATCTAAATGATCAGGAGTAAGATTGGTTATGATTGCTACATCAGGTTTAAATGTTTTAACCGTCTCAAGCTGAAATGACGACAGCTCAATCACTGCCACTGAATCTTCATGTAATGAATCGACAAGCGAAATAAACGGTATGCCAATATTACCTCCCGGATGAGCGTCAAAGCCCAGCTGCGTAAGACAATGAGCAATCAACATGGTTACCGTTGATTTCCCATCGGTACCGGTAACCCCTACTATGGCAGCTTTACAATAGCGGTATGCTAATTCTATCTCGGATATTACGGGGATAGCTTTTCTATATGCCTCCTGAATCAGGGGAATGGACTGTGGAACTCCGGGGCTCAATACTATCTCATCAAATCCATTTTCCAGCAATGATGGATGCTGATTGCCGGCAATCACCTTTACCCGTGCATCAAGTTTTTGTATTATGGGCGATAGTTCCTCAGAAGATTTAATATCACACACGGTAACATCAAATCCCTTGTTAACAAGAAAATTGGCTGATGCAAGCCCTGTTCTATATCCCAAACCAACAACCAATATGTGCTGTGTCTTCATTACGATAACTATCCTATAGTTATAATATCTTTAATGAACTCAAACCCAGTATTGCTAAAATAATGCCAACTATCCACATACGAACTACCACCTTCTGCTCTGGAACACCCGATAACTCAAAGTGATGATGAATGGGCGCCATTTTAAATACGCGTTTTTTCCTTAGTTTGTACGAACCAACCTGAATGATGACCGATAGTGCCTCAATAACAAAAATGCCGCCAACAATAAAAAGAAATATCTCCTTTTTAATCATAATGGCAACAGTACCTATTATCCCGCCAAGTGCCAGCGAGCCGGTGTCCCCCATAAATACTGTTGCGGGATTGGAATTAAACCACAAAAAACCCAGTCCAGCACCACCCAGCGCTGCTAAAAAAACGGTAAGCTCTGCTGCCTGTGGAATATACGGTATGCGCAAATACTGTGCAATAGGCTGATGCCCTGACACGTACGACATTACTGCTAAAACACCAACCACTATGGTAACCGTACCTATGGCAAGGCCATCAAGCCCATCGGTCAGGTTTACCGCATTGGAGCTGCCAACAATAACCAGAATGGCAAAGATAATCCACCACCATGATAAATCAATAATTGCTTTGTTAATAAATGGAACATACAGCGTTGTTGCCTCTTTACTGTTTGACGGAAAAAGATAGATGACAACAACAACCGCACAGGCA
>Ga0208461_1002939_pt1 | contig 13404 bp, 10 predicted proteins | sample AD_JPNTR4_MetaG_FD_184448 | JGI IMG/M metagenome (GOLD analysis project Ga0208461, IMG submission 184448) | Active sludge microbial communities of municipal wastewater-treating anaerobic digesters from Japan - AD_JPNTR4_MetaG (SPAdes) (version 2) | ecosystem: Engineered > Bioreactor > Anaerobic... | reverse complement strand
TATAGCGTCGCCCTTTCCGGTGACACCCTCGCGGTGGGGGGCCCTGGTGAAGCCAGTAACGCCACGGGAGTCAATGCCCCGGACGGGCAGTTGAATGGCGATGCCGCTTTCAGCGGGGCGGTGTATGTTTTCACCCGCACAGGCGACACCTGGACCCAGCAGGCCTACATCAAGGCCTCCAATACCGATGAAAATGATCTCTTTGGCTATAGCGTTGCCCTTTCCGGTGATACCCTCGCGGTGGGTGCCACTTTGGAAGCCAGCAACGCCACGGGAGTCAATGCCCCGGACGGGCAGTCGGATGACAGTGCCCTTGAAAGCGGTGCGGCATATATTCTGAGGTGATCATTCATCAGGATAATACAAGACACTGAACAAACCGGTCCATGCATTATCAGGCGCAGGGCATCCTGAAAAGAGGGATGCCCTGCACCTTGCCCTCGTAATCATACGATAGCATCCTGCCTCATGTGAATGTCTGGTACGATCAAATTTCAGCTTATTCACGCATCTCGAACATGGTTTCGATCCGCGTAGCGATCTGGCGCACATCCCCGTCGGAATAATCGGTCTCGATTTTCAAAAACGGCAGCTTGTGCCTTCTTCTCACATGCTCGCCCACCTTGTATGATTCTATGTTGTAGCCGTGGCAGGCATGCAGGATCACATCGATCACGGCATCGGGCTTGAAGTGCTCGATGAGCCGGTCGATCTGTTCAAGGCGCCGGGTGTTTGGAGACATGCAGGAGCACGGGAGTTTCAGATAGCGCTCGGCCAATGCCTGGATGGGGTCGCTTGCATTTTCTTCGATGGTGTCGAGAAACGACTTCATGCCGGTGCAGTTGTCTATGGCGACGATCACTCCGCCCGCTTCCTCAATGACCTTGAACACCTTTGTGGCATCTCCGCCTACCGGGCATCCGGTGATGAGGATGCGCGGAGCGCCTTCTTTCCCGATGCGCTCTCCGTTCTTTTTCCTGTTCTCAAGGGCCTCAATACAGCTCTCCAAGAGTGGCTCGATATCCGTGAAACCAGCCGGCTGTGCAAGGAATGTCAGGTCGTACATCTCCTGCCAGGAAAGATATGAGGGGGTACCGGCGGCATAATCGAAGATTTTCTTCATTATGGTGTTTTTTCTGTTGGAGTCCCTGATAGCGGCTTCTATGGCATGATCAGTTATTTTTGTATGGAAGGTTCTCTCCAGGAACGATTTGAGCCTGCCGATCACTTCCGCCCAGTTTTGCTTTGCCCCGTCTTCATCAGGCATCTGGGGCAGATCCATGACAAACATGGGCTTTCTGTCGGCAATGAGCTCGAACATCTTCTTCTTTCCGTCACAGGTGGTCTCGGCTACAACCGCATCCGACAAGCCGAAGAAGGGGCAGGTATCAGTAATGATATATCCATAGCTTGACTTGATGAGTGGGCATAAATTGCCGGGGAGAACGGACTCGGCAGCTTCGATCGTGCTGTTTGAGAAGGCGCACAAGACCGCAGGGACAGCGTCCATGGCCCGTATGAGCTCAAAGGGGGCATATCCGCAGTAAGCTCCCACGACATGCTTGCCCTGTTCCCTCTTGGACTGCACATAGGCCAAGGCCCGCTTGCTTGGTGCACCTGCAAACTGGTCATGAATGAGCGGTTTCATCTTTTTCTTCCTCCCTATAAAGCATTCGGCAATGCCTCAAATTTTTATCTGCGCGAATCATACATAAAAGGGGTTATGAGCTCTAATAGGAAGAAGCTATGATATAAGTAAAAGCATTCGCTTGAGTTATAGATTTTCGGACTTGTACCTGATGACAGACGATTCCTGATCTCTATATTCCCGGTAACCCGGATTTCTTGAATGCCCTTCATCTCCAGCCACAGTTCATAATCTTCTTTCACACTCAGGAATGGAGGTTCACCGGATCATCTCTCATGCAATCGCTTGTTCGGATAGATCTTATATCCGGCTGAGGAGGGACAGGAACTCCTCCCTGGTCAGCTACGCGCCCTTTTTGCAAGTGCTGGTATCTCACCGAAACGCATCTTTTTCACTTGTATCGAGCGCCTCGTTCATGCTGCCGGAGCGGAAGCCTTGGAGATCCAAGGTGACATAGACAAAGCCTGCGGCCTTGGCAATCTTGACGATCTCGGCGGTCATCTCTTTCTCCATGGCCATGCCCATCTCCTCTTTCCCGAGTTCGAGCCTGAGCAGATCGCCATGGTGCCTTGCACGGAATATGCGAAAGCCTTTTTTGGCCAGAAAGTCTTCCACCACCTCGATCTGCCTGAGCTTTGCGGCTGTGATGGCAGATCCGTACGGGATGCGGGAGGCCATGCAGGCCATGGGCTGCTTGTCTGCTGTGGGCAGGCCGTAGATCTCGCGTGAGATGAGCCGGATATCGGCCTTGGTGAGCCCGCACTCCATGAGAGGGCTCCTTACGCCAAGCTCACGCGCCGCTTTCATCCCGGGGCGGAAATCGCCGGTATCGTCGCTGTTGGCGCCGTCTGCAATCGTTGATATTCCGAATTGCGCCGCAACATCCCTGATCTTGGAAAAGAGCTCTTTCTTGCAGTGGTAGCAGCGGTCGGGCGGGTTGGCCGAGAAACCCGGGATATCGAGTTCTTCGGAGACGATTGTCGTGTAGCGGATGTTCCTGCTCTCGATCCATCGGATAGCCTCTTCGTACTCCCGCTTTGGATAGGTAGGCGATGTGGCGATGACGGCAAGGCAATTCTCTCCCAATACTTCATGGGCCACTGACAGGAGCAGGGTGCTGTCCACCCCGCCCGAGAAGGCGACTGCGAGTTTGTCGAACGATCTGATGAGACTTTTAAGGGCATCAAGTTTCTCTTGCGCATCCATATTATGAGATCACCTCCTGTATAATGCCCGATCCTAAGATGACTCCCTTGTCATAGAGAGCCACGCTCTGTCCTGGAGTTATCGCCTCCTGAGGCTCGTTGAAGAGGACTGTGAGCCTGCCGTTTTCAAACGACACCCTGCAGCCTGCCGGTGAGTGAGCATACCGGATCTTGGCAAAGGCCTTTTCAGGAAGGCTGTCCACGAGGAGATTTACGGAACCCGCTATGAGCCCCTTTGCAGAGAGGTGCTCTCTCTCGCCTATGATGATCCTGTTGGCGGCAGTGTCTTTGGCAATGACATACAGGGGCTTGCCCCGGCTCGTGCTCATTCGCGCTCGCTGACCGATGGTATAGAAGGCCAGTCCCCTGTGGGTGCCGAGGACCTTGCCGCTTAGGTCGATGATATCACCCGGAGGCGAGGATATGTTCTTCCTCAGATAGTCCTCGGTCTTTCCTTCCGGGATGAAGCAGAGGTCCTGGCTTTCAGGTTTTGATGATACTGGAAGTCCTTCCCTCTGCGCGATCTCTCTCACCTCGTCCTTGAAGAGGTTCGACAAGGGGAAGAGAACGTGTTCGAGCGCACCCCTCGGCATGCCGGAAAGGAAGTAGGTCTGATCCTTCCGGTTATCCTTCGGCATGACCAGGCGGTAATTCCCGTTTGATCTTTGTATCCCTGCATAATGACCGGTTGCAAGGTAATCGAACCCCATGGCTAATGCTTTCTTGAGGAGTGAGCCGAACTTGATGTGTCTGTTGCACTCGATGCAGGGATTCGGTGTCCTGCCCATGCCGTACTCGCTGAGAAACGGGTCTATGACGAAATCCTTCAGGTCAGGGGCAAAATCGAGGACATGGTGACTGATGCCTAGAGACTCGCACACACGTCTGGCGTCTTCTATCTCCTGCGGGCCGCAGCAACGGATCTTGCCGGTTTCGTTTATCTCCACACCGAGGCACATGGTGACACCTGTCACCTTGAAACCCTGATACTTCAGGAGAAAGGCCGCCACGGCAGAATCCACCCCGCCGCTCATTGCAGCCATGACGCGTGCCTTCACGTTTGTACTCCTTTGTCTCTCTCTGGTCGTTTCGGGAATGACTATCAGATTAGTAGCGATTATATTGCAAAACATCCGATGTCAATGGATATTGCGCCAAGGCGTTAAAAAACCATGGAGCAGGAAATGAAAGACAACAGGCTGTAATAAGGCAAGATGCTTCAAGTCAATAAAAGTTCCCAATAATGGGGCGGCTGTTGAATCGGGTCTTGGCTGCTGGAATTTATTCAGGGAATCGATGCAGGGTATGCAACATTTGTTGCGCATTTTACAGCCCGGATATTACATCTCTTTTCAGATAGAACAAAAGTTTATTTTTCTTTCTCTCTTGACAGGTCTGAGGAATACCATTATCTATCAAATCTATCGTATTACTAGTAATTAAAGAGTGAGGGGCATATGCGGCGGTTAAAAGACATGCATCAAGAGGCACAAGCTGTACTGACCATTCATGCAGATGGTTGTTGCTGTAAGTGCATGTGCCGCCCCGTGAGGCTGGGAGGGTCTGTGTAGGGTAATATCCTGCCAAGGAGAGAAGATGAAAGCCCATTCCCGGCTCAAGTGGCAAGCCGGGAATGGGCTTTTTCGTTATAAAAAGTCAAGTTTGAGAGGAGAGAAAGATGAGTGAGAAAAGATTGGATACCCTGGCGTTGCATGCAGGGCAGGAAACCCCTGACCCTTCTACGGGTGCACGGGCTGTTCCTATTTACCAGACCACATCCTTTGTATTCAAGGATACAACCCATGCAGCAAACCTGTTCGCCTTGCAGGAACTCGGGAACATCTACACGAGGATCATGAACCCGACAACAGATGTCTTCGAAAGGAGGATGGCAGCCATCGAGGGTGGCACAGGCGCCCTGGCGGTATCATCCGGCCAGGCTGCAGCGACATTTGCCATCCTGAACATAACCGAGGTGGGTGATGAGATCGTCTCTGCCGACAACCTCTACGGCGGAACTTACCAGCTCTTCCACTACACATTCCCAAAACTGGGCCGGACCGTGAAATTCGTACCATCTCAGGACCTCGATGCATTTAAGCGGGTAATCACGGACAAGACAAAGGGCATCTTCGTCGAGACCATCGGAAACCCAAAACTGGATGTCCCTGATTTCGAAGCCATTGCAAAGATAGCCCATGATGCAGGCATCCCTCTGATCGTGGACAACACCGTGGGAGCCGGCATCGTCAGGCCCATCGACTTCGGCGCAGACATCCTCGCCTCCTCTGCCACCAAGTTCATCGGCGGTCATGGAACATCCATCGGCGGCATTATCGTAGACGCGGGAAGATTCGACTGGGGGAGCGGCAAGTTCCCGGGCTTCACCGAACCCGACCCGAGCTATCATGGGCTCAAGTTCTGGGACACGTTCAGAGACTTTGGCGATTTAGGCAACGTTGCCTTCATATTCAAGGCCCGGGTGCAGTTGCTGCGTGATATCGGCGCCACTCTCAGCCCATTCAATGCATTCCTGTTTCTCCAAGGACTCGAGACCCTGCCCCTCAGGCAGCGCAAGCACTCAGAGAATGCCCTCGATGTCGCACGATTTCTGAAAAGCCATCCTCTTGTCAGCTGGGTCAACTACCCCGGCCTCGAGGATCATGTGAGCCATAGAACGGCAAAAAAGTATCTCAAGGGCACCTATGGCGCGCTCGTGGGGTTCGGCATCAAGGGCGGCCTGGAGAGCGGAAAGAGTTTCATCAACTCGGTCAAGCTGCTCTCTCATCTTGCAAACATCGGTGATGCCAAGAGCCTCGTTATCCACCCGGCCTCGACCACCCATCAACAGCTTTCAAAACAAGAGCAGGAATCTACCGGTGTCACGGAGGATTACATCAGGCTGTCAATCGGCCTTGAAGATATCGAAGACATCAAGGAGGACATAGATCAAGCACTGAAACAGGCTGTAAGGCAGGCATCTTAACTTGAGGCAAACAAGGGGCAGAGGAATCATTGTGCAACAGGCGCCGTATAGAGATTCCTCTGGTATCCCCTACAATATACTGTGAGGTGACAATATGAACATTTTCCAGGACATCACAAAAACGATCGGTCGCACACCTCTTGTCAGACTGAACCGAATAACAAAAGGACTCGGTGCCGACGTGCTCGCCAAGCTGGAATCATTCAATCCCTTGAGCAGTGTCAAGGATCGCATCGGCGTATCCATGATCGAAGACGCCGAGAAGAGAGGGCTGATCACTGATAAATCGGTCATCATCGAACCCACCAGCGGCAATACCGGGATCGGCCTTGCCTTTGTCGCCGCGGCCAAGGGCTATAGACTCATCCTCACCATGCCGGAGACCGCCAGCATGGAACGCCGCCAACTCCTGCAGGCCCTCGGCGCCGAACTCGTCCTGACCCCGGGAGCCGAAGGCATGAAAGGGGCGATTCAGAAGGCGGAGGAGCTGAGCCGATCAATCCCCGGGGCGATTATCCTCCAGCAATTCGAAAACCCTGCGAATCCTGAAATCCATCGCAAGACAACCGCCGAGGAGATCTGGAACGACACGGATGGAAAAGTCGATATCGTCGTGGCCGGTGTCGGGACAGGCGGCACTATCACCGGTGTGGCCGAAGTCATCAAGTCCAGAAAGGCCGATTTCAAAGCCATAGCGGTAGAACCCGAAGACTCGCCGGTCCTCTCAGGCGGTAAGCCCGGTGCACACAAGATTCAAGGTATCGGTGCGGGATTCGTTCCCGGTGTGCTCAACAGGGATATCATCGACGAGGTCATAAAGGTCGCGGATGCCGATGCGGGAATCATGGCACGCAAGCTTGCCCGGGAAGAAGGCATCCTTGCCGGCATATCCAGCGGTGCAGCCACATGGGCAGCCCTCGAGGTGGCAAAAAGGCCGGATAACAAAGGAAAGCTTATCGTTGTCGTTCTACCCGACACTGGAGAGCGCTACCTGTCAACGAGGCTTTTTAAGGACTAGTGAACCGCGCAAGGATTTTTTAGCCAGTATTCATGTCATGGATCAAGGGGCAGGATGGTTAACTATAGATCTATCCTGATGAAAACAAACAGTGCAGTAGCCGGCCTCTTGCGACGATGCAGAGATTTGTTCATGAAGCGATGGCTGCTTCGCCTTGGCCGGCCGCTTAATTTCAAGTGCTGCACCGGCTCTGCATGCAGGCAGTGGCAGAGGCGGCTCCCTGCGGGCCTGGTCATGCGGCGGGCTTGAAGAGACATTCATCGAGACCGTTGCCGCATGAAAAGGCACCGAGGACGGTGCAGCAGTGAAATCCTGCATATTTCTTGTTTTACCGCCAGCGGAAACGGATGATTTTTCTCTCATACAGCATGCCTGGAGGCTTACGACAAAAGCCAATCCCGGATCGGGCATAGGTGCGTTTTTGTCCATATCGATTAGGTATGAATAACCTCTGATTATTACTTCTAGTTATTTGCTTCACCTCTTCAATATTGTTAACTTGGCGTTCATGCATGACATCGTGGATCGCTGCTTCCAGATAGATTTTGCCATCTTCATCCCGGATCCTGACCGGCCGGCGCATATTCAAGAGATGGTGAAGAAGAATCAGGCTGACAGTATTATCCACTCCGGTCCGTACTTCCGCCGGTCCTGCCTGATGGAAGCCGTAGCTCGGGCGCTCAAGGGAATAGACGTATCAGCTCCGCAGATCAATACCGCCGCCTACAACATGGAAAACACAGGCCGAATCAAGACCCGTGCTGATGCATTCGTTCAATGCACAAATAAACAACAACATACCATACAGGAGGGAATGATGAAGAAAGTAACGTTTATCACAGTATTTGCGGCCCTATGCGCTTTTCTTGCCGCAGGTAGCATTCAGGCATCCGAACTGGATCGGTTCATCGGGATGAAGGGCAAGATCGATATTGCGGGAGGCACCGCACATATCCCGGTAATGAACGATGCGGGCAAGAATATCATGAAGTTCAACCCCGATATCAGGATCACCGTTGCCGGTGGGGGTTCCGGCGTAGGCGTACAGAAGGTGGGCGAAGGCCTTGTCGATATCGGCAACACCGGCCGAGCCGTGAGCGAGGCGGAAAAAAGCAAGTACGGCCTGGTATCGTTCCCGTTTGCCATCGACGGCGTCGCTGTGGTGGTCAACCCGAAGAATCAAGTAAAAGAGCTTGCCACCGAGCAGATTCAGAAAATATTTTCAGGCCAGGTCGTAAACTGGAAGGATGTCGGCGGTGCTGACGCGCCCATTCACCTTTTCACCCGCGACGAGGCCAGCGGAACCCGGGAAGTATTCTGGGAGAAACTGCTCAACAAGGGTGACGTGGCTCAGAGTGCCAATATCGTGGCCTCAAACGGAGCCATGAAGGTGGCTGTTGCCGGGGACCCTCATGCTATCGGCTATCTGGGGATCGGCCATATCAGCAAGGATGTAAAGGCCATTGTCATCGACAAGGTAGAGCCTTTGCAGGAAAACGCCAAAAGCGGCGTCTACAGGGTGACGAGAAACCTGTATATGAACACCAAGGGGCAGCCCACTCAACTTCAACAGGCCTTCATCGACTACATTCTAGGCCCGGATGGAGCCGAGATCTGCAAGAAGTACGGCTATATTCCCATATCGGAATAATCCAGACGGAACCGGGTTTGGCAACCAGAAAGGCACGTTGCAGGCATGCTTGAAAAATGGATTGAACGTGTACTTTTTGTTTCCATGCTCTTCTGCGCCTTGTGCATAACAGCGGTTTTCGGGTTCCTCGTGTATTTTTCCTGTCCGCTGCTTTCAAATGCCAGGGGCCTGGCCGGAATTTTCAGTAGTGTTTGGAAACCTTTCATAGGAGAATTCGGTATTCTCCCCATGCTGGCAGGCACCTTCAGCCTGGCGTTCCTGGCGCTGGTGCTTGCCTGCCCCCTGGCGATCGGCATCACCTGCTTCATACAAGGCCTGGCCCCGGCAAGGCCGGCGAACGCCGTACGTTCGCTGGTGTATTTCATGACCAGCATCCCTACAGTCATTTACGGTTTCGTCGCTGTGTTCGTCCTGGTGCCGATTATCAGGGATACGTTCAATCGAGGTGCCGGGTTCTGTCTGATGACTTCCGCCATTACCCTTTCCATGCTGATCATCCCCACCATGGTGATCACCCTTGAAGCGGATATGCGTCAGAGAGCCGAAGAGGTTCGCTTGGGCGCGCGGTCTCTCGGATTGACTCCCGCCCAGGAACTGCTCTGGATATTGCTGCCATGTTCCGGCCGGGGGATTGTCGTTGCGATGGTTCTTGGCTTCGGCCGCGCTGTGGGCGATACGCTGGTGGCTCTCATGGTGGCGGGCAATGCGCCTGTCATCCCGCAATCGCTGCTGGATTCCATCCGCACGCTCACCGCGCATATCGCCCTGGTGGTGGCGACCGATTCACAGGACCAGGCCTACTATTCCATATTCGCTGCAGGCCTTCTGCTCTTTCTGATCATGGCACTTTTGACCGTGCTCATCCGAACCATCGGCGGCAGGTTCGGGCAAAGAGAAAAACGTCATGAACGTGCGTCCTGAGCATGCATTGACGTTTTTTTCCTGGCTGGCCGCGGGCATTGTCATGACGGCCGTCTTCATTTTGATCGGATACCTCCTCATAAAGGGCTTGCCCATCATGAGCCCCGCACTCTTTTTCGGAGATACCCCTTGGCGGGCCGCCGTCATGGGTATTGAGCCGGTCTTTGACGGCATCTACCCGGCTGTGGCCGGCACATTCATCCTCATCGCATGTTCGTCGTTCATTGCCATTCCCGTGGGCGTCTTCTGCGGAATCTATCTGGCGGAATATGCGCGCGGGCCGTTAAAAAACATCTTCAGCTTCATGGTGGACCTGCTTTCCGGCATGCCTTCCATCGTCATGGGCCTGTTCGGCTTTGCCCTGATACTCCTGATGCGCAGGACCCTGTACGCCCAAGCCAATACTTCGATTCTGCTCTCATCGGCATGCATCGCCCTGCTCATCCTGCCGTACTTGATCCGCATGACTCAGGTCGCCCTGGAGAGTCTGCCTGAGAGCACCCGGCTATTGGGGCCGTCGCTGGGGTATACACGCTGGCAGAATATTTGGCATGTTTTATTGCCCGCATCGAGCACCGCGACTTTCAGCGGCATCATCCTGTCCATCGGCCGGGCCGCTGAAGACACCGCCGTCATTATGCTTACCGGTGTTGTCGCCAATGCAGGCATTCCCAGGGCATTGTCAGATAAATTTGAGGCCCTGCCATTCAGCATTTTTTACCTGACGGCAGAGCATAGAGACGAGCTGGAACTGCAACGTGCTTTCGGAAGCGCGCTGGTGCTCCTGACCCTGACCGCCACGCTTTTTCTCATTTCCTATTGCATTCAGAGAAGATTCAAACGTCGTTGGGAGCTTGGAGAGTGAACATGCAGACACCAGTCATATCCATGGCAAACTTAAGCGTTGCTTTTTTCGGCAGGACAGTCCTGAACGGCATAGATTTGGAGATACCCGGCAACTCGATCACCATAATCATCGGTCCGTCGGGTTCAGGTAAGACCACGCTGCTCAGGGCCGTAAACCGGCTCAACGAGGAATTTGCCGGCTGCTCCAGTTCAGGGACCATATGGATCGAAGTCTCGGGGACGATGGCGGACATTTATGCCGACCTGCACCTGAGCAAGCTCAGGCGCGTGGCCGGCATGGTGTTCCAGTCGCCCAACGTGTTCCCTTTATCCATTCGGAAAAACCTGCTCGCCCCCCTCAAGGTCATGCATTCACTCAGCCGCTCTCAGCGGCATGAACGCATGGAACAGGCACTTAAGGAAGCCGAACTCTGGGATGAGGTTTGCGATCGGCTGGATGATAGTGCGCTGACACTCTCGGGCGGGCAGCAGCAACGCCTGTGCCTTGCAAGGGCGCTTGCGCTCTCGCCAAGGATATTGCTGCTTGATGAACCCACCGCATCCCTTGATGTGCGCTCAGCGGCCAAGATTGAAGAATTGCTAATGAAGCTCAAGGAGCGCTACACCATCCTGGCCGTATCCCACAGCATCCGGCAGGTGAAGCACATCGCGGACAGGGCCGTCATCCTCTCCGCCGGGCAGATGATAAAAACGCTCGAACGCAGAGAGCTTGAAACCCCGGGTCTGCTGGAAGGGCTCGTGGATGAGATCTTCTGAATGAACAGTGATCAACCCTCTCCAAGATTCCAGCAATCCAATTCCACATCCTGTACCGGATATCCGAACGGTTCCGGAAATGCCGTGAGCATGCCGTTTGAGCCCCGGTCACATCCCATGTTGCGTCTTCCGTGCATCCAAACTTTTCTATGAAACCTGCATTGAGAGCGCAGCCATGAGAGCGAATGATCTCCATTTGCTGCGCCTTGGGTTTGCTGGCCGCAACCCTTTGCAATGTCGACAAATATTCGATTTGATTTCTATCACTGTGTCACCGATATAACGGTAAAAGCATGTAAAATAATATGATCATATTATATGACAAAATGAATATTCTATCGGAAAAGGAAGGTTGCTCATGAAGGAGTATACGAAGGAGTTTTTCCTGCGTCCATTCCTGTTTCAGGAAGGGATCACGTATCTCGTGCTGGTGCCTACGGTCGTCATGTTTTTCCTCCCCATTTCCCAAGGGTTCAGGGAACATTTTCTCGAAGGAATCACCCTGGTTTTCCTCCAGACCGTGATCTCGGTGGCACTGGGGGCGTTGGTCAAATATCGCCTGGTGAGTCCTGCAGTCAGGGTGATGGAAGACAGAGAATCCGATGAGCGCGAGGCAAGATATGCCCTGCGCTGTGCCTCGATCCTGCCCTTTGCAGAGGCGGCCCTCATATTCATCAGGTGGGCGGGTATCGCATGGCTGTCCGTGGTGGTGACGCTCTACATGAAAGGCTACCTGCCGTTCAATCTCCTCATCTTCGGGGGCAATATCCTGGGCATGACCGGACTGTCCGGGATGGCGCTCTACTACCTGATGGCCGAGAACAGCCTTGCGCCCTTCTACCAGGAGTGCAGCAGAAGGGGAATACTGGCCGACGGCACGGGTTATCTGAGAATCAGCCTCAACCAGAAGCTCTTTGCCATCATTCTCCTCATCGCAATCCCTCCCATCGGTGATCTGATCGGCACCATCTACCTCTCGATATTCACCGGCGTGTCGCTCTCCGCCATTCAGATGAGCTTCCCTCTCATCTTCCTTCAAACCATCATCATGACCTTCCTCAATGGGTATCTGCTCATGAAGGGGGTCACCGTATCCATTGGCGGCATGTCCCGCATGCTCAAGGACATGGCGAAAGGCAGAGGCGATCTCACGAAACGGCTTGAGGTAGGGGGCATCGACGAGGTCGGCCAGCTCGCCCACTGGTTCAACGAGTTCATGAATAATCTCGAAGAGATCATACAGCATGTCACACACATCTCTCTCCAGCTCCACCAGTCCATCGAGCACGTGAGCTCGGGCGCTCAAGGCCTGTCTCAGGCGACCCAGGAACAATCGGCGTCCATCGAGGAGATATCGGCATCGATGGGAGAGATGAACGGATCGATTCAGCACAATACCCAGGTGGTGAACAAGGGGAGGGAAACCTCACAGATCATCACCGGGCTCGTCAATAAGAACAGAGAGGTGTTTTCCCGGCTGATGGATGCCACCCGGGATATTTCCAAAGATTCCCAAAAGATCGGGGATATCGTGGTGACGGTCAATGAGGTGGCCTTCCAGACGAACCTCCTGGCTCTCAATGCTTCGGTGGAGGCCGCCCGGGCGGGCGAGCACGGGAGAGGGTTTGCTGTGGTTGCAGGCGAGGTCCGGGCCCTCGCCCAACGCTCGGCCGATGCTGCCAGAGAGATCAAAAACCTCATCGATGGAACCGTGGCCCGTATCAAAACCGGTGACGAATTCATGAAAAAAACAGCCGAGTCTCTCGAAGAGCTCATGTCGCGCTTCGATTCCTTTTTCGAGATGATTGAAGAGATTACTACGGCAAGCATTGAGCAGAGCCGGAACATGAAGGAACTCTCCTCAGCCATCAGCCAGATAGACATATCCACCCAGAACAACGCTACAACGGTTGAAGAGCTTGCCAGCACCCTTGACAGTCTCAGAGCGGACGCCGAAGTGCTCTCCGCCGATGTGAAGAAGTTCAGGACCTCGGGTATGTGATTTTTTGGTTTGCGCATCAAAAAACAGCCGACCAATCGTTTTCAGGCAGTGACCAGTTTTTTCACCCTCCCAACGGAGAAGGGTTTTTCGATCATGGGCATGAAACCATTCGGGTCGATATGCCGGCAGAGAGACCGGGATAGAGCATTCCGGTCTGGAAGAGCCGGGCTTCAGACCACGTCGCGCACCGGAATGTGAGCTTCTTTGAGAAAGGCCTTGATGCCTGGGATCGTGTAGCGGCCGAAGTGCACCATGGAGGCGATGAGAGCGGCGTCGGCATCGGCTCTGAGAAACACGTCGCGCAGATGCTCGGGTGTGCCCGCCCCGCCTGAGGCGATGACCGGGATACC
>Ga0208461_1002926_pt1 | contig 13465 bp, 11 predicted proteins | sample AD_JPNTR4_MetaG_FD_184448 | JGI IMG/M metagenome (GOLD analysis project Ga0208461, IMG submission 184448) | Active sludge microbial communities of municipal wastewater-treating anaerobic digesters from Japan - AD_JPNTR4_MetaG (SPAdes) (version 2) | ecosystem: Engineered > Bioreactor > Anaerobic... | reverse complement strand
ACCGCGGATTCCTGGGGTGAGGACTGGCTGGGAACGAGTGAGTCCATTGCCGCTCAAGGCGGACAGCGCATGTTCTTCCTCAATCCGGGGACGTATGATTTGTTGGCCCAGGATTGCGACGGTAACGACCTGGTTTCTGAGTTTCAGGTAGAGCTCCGGTCGGACAAGGATTGGACGATCTCGGACTGAGCGCTGGTCCGGCGTCCTTGACTGATCTCTATTTTCGAAGGAGACGCCATGTGCTGGCGCACACTATCCAAGGATGAAAATGGTGGCCTGGGCGCAGCCTGAAGTTTGCGTTACATTTGCCACACAAGTGATTTTTCTCGCTTTCTCGCTTTTTCGCTTTTTCGCTGATTCGCTGACCGCTGACCGCTGATCTCTATTTTCGCAGGAGGCATCCAATGCAATGCCCGCAGTGCGGCTTCGAGAACCGTGACGATGCGCGTTTCTGCAAGCGTTGTGGCCAGAGCTTGCCGGGGGCATCCGCCGTTGCGCCTCCGCTTTGTCCCGCGTGCGGGGCGGCGGTGAAGCCGGGAGCGCGTTTCTGCGCGCGTTGCGGACGGCCCCTGGCCTCCCCTGCGCCGCAGGTCGCGCCGCCCCTCCAATCCCCGAGGCCCGCGCCGGCAGCGCCGCAACCGACTGTGTCGGCCGACGTGCGCGACCTGCCGGCCCCGCTGCCTTCTCAGCCTCCCGCTCGTGGAACCGCACGCTGGCTGTTCCCTTTCATCGCCCTGGCTTTGATGGCCTGCCTGAGTTGCTGCGGTGTGCTCGCCGTGGGAGTGCTGCCCGCTCTGGGCGAGACGCCGCCCGCGGCCCTGGTCGGAGATCCCGCCGGACCCGATATTGCCATTCTGGTGCGGGAATCCTACCTGAACCGCAATCTCACCGCGATTTTACCTGACAAGGGGCTGAAGGAAGCCTCGCTGGACGTGCAGCCGGGCAATCTCATCGTGACGACGGCACGCTTCGACGTGCTGTTCGTGACGCTCGAACTCAAAATCGTGGCCCGGATTTCCGTCGTGAACGGCGAAATCGTGATTGAGGTGCAGGAGATCAGCACGGGCGGCCGGAATCTCATGGACTTTCTGGGCCTGAGCGAGGTGACCGTGGGGGAGAACTTCACCGGCGCGCTGCGGCAACAGCTGGAAAACGAACTCGGCGCAGGCTCGCAGTTGCTCGACATCAGCACGGACGAGGATCACATCATCCTCAAGGCCCGTCTGTGACGGAGGGATGACCATGGGCGCCAAAGTGAAACCGGGGGTGCTGGTGTTGATCGGTGTGCTGGCGGGGGTGTTCGTGGGCCTGGCAGGCGGTTGGTTGCTGGTCAACGCCCTCGAGAAGACCGTTGCGGCGGAGCCTTTGCCCGCTTTGCCGCCGTATGACATCGAGGTGGTGGTCGAGGAGAGCTACGTCAACCGCATGATGCTGGGAAGTAACAGCGCTTTGATCGGCGGCAGCGTGGATTTGCAGCCCGGCGGCGTCGCGACGTTTGTGGTGCAGCTGGCGGCCGGCCCTTTCAAGCCGGTCGTGCACGGGGAGGTCGCCTTTCGCGCCGCCGACGGGGGCCGCATGGCGGTGTCCTTGCTGCGGGTGAAGATGGGCCGGCTGTCTCTGCTGCGGTTGGTCCCGGGCAGCATGATGGAGGATATCAACGCCCTGGTGAACGATCAACTGGTCGGGCGGGTCGGCTCGAAGGGCCTGGAAGTGGTGGCCGTTGCTACTGACGACACCTCGTTGCGCCTCTACCTGGCGCAGCGCGAGTGAACCTGGAATTTATGACCGCTGGGTGGTTCTATGATGAAACATAAATCGTTACTGATCTTGCTTTTGGCCGGAGGCGTGGTGCTTCTGGGGGCCGCCGTGGCCCTCTTCTTCATCCTTTCCCCCGGCGCAGAGCCTCCTTCTCCCGCGCTCGATCTCAGTGCCCTCACGCTGCCGCCGTCTCTGGAGGACGTCTCAGCGCTGTACCCGCAGATCGCGCCGCTGTTGAATGATGCGCAGTTAGGCTCGGTCTACAAGGAATTCCTGGTCGCGTACATGGAAGGGGGACGCGAGGCCGCGATGCAGCTGGCGCAGAAGCGGGGCCTGTTCACCCCCGACGGGAAGAATCTGCGGGTGACGCTGGTGCTGGATACCGGGGACAATACGGCGTTGGTCGAGGAACTGCGCGCCGCCGGCATTGAGGTCGTCAGTGCCTATCAGGATCGGGTCAATATCTCCGTGCCGCTCGCGTTGATCGAGGAGCAGTTCCTGGCGCCGGAAGGCGGCGCGGGCAGCGCGTTGATCTTCCAGCAGCTCACGCAGCTGGAGCACGTGATCGCCGTGCGGATGCCGGAGACCCGCAAACCTGAGGGGCGCACTTTGCAGGAGGGGGTTACCGGCGAAGGGGTGGCCCTCATTGGCGCGGATGCGTGGCACGCGGCCGGGTTCACCGGCGCGGGTGTGCGCATTGGCGTCCTCGATTTGGGCTTTTCCGGCTACGAGGCGCTCCTGGGCACGGAATTGCCGGCGGAGGTGACGGTCAACACCTTCGGGTGGTATGACGCCGCAGAAGTCCATGGCACAGCCTGTGCCGAAATCATTCACGAAGTCGCCCCCGAGGCGACTCTTTTTTTTGCCTGGTATGACGGTTCAGACGCCGCGTTGGGTGAAGCGGTGCAGTGGTTGCGCGAGCAGGGGGTCAACATCATCTCCCATTCTGTGGGCGCGGTCATCAGTCCCCGGGATGGGACGGGGTGGGGCACGCAGCTGGTGGAGGAGACCGCCGCCGAGGGCATCCTGTGGGTGAATTCCGCCGGCAACGAAGCGCTTGTCCATCATCGCGCCGTTTTCACCGACGAGGACGGCGACGGCTATCATGAGTTCACGACCGGCGATGAAGTGATGGCCATTTACAGCGTGGATGAGATTGAGGTTTATCTCATCTGGCAGGATGCGTGGAACCGTCCGACGCAGGACCTGGAATTGTTGGTGGTGAACGCGCAGGGCGACGTGTTGGCGACTTCCGAGGAGCCGCAGTCCGGCGAGCCGGGGCAGCGCCCGGCCGAGGCCCTGTGGGTGCAAACCAATGGTAAAACCGTGTATGCCGTCGTGCAGGCCTACAGCGTGACGGCCCCCGTGACGTTCGACATCTTCGTCCATGGCGGCGGAGCAGAAGTGGACCTGCCTACCATTTCCTACAGCGTGAGTTCCCCCGGCGACGCAGTCAGCGCGCTCACGGTGGGAGCGACCAACTGGTGGGATGACACGCTCGCGGATTACAGCTCGCAAGGGCCGACGACGGACGGGAGGCTCAAACCCGATATTGCCGCGCCGGCGGGCGTTTCCGGCGCGACGTATGGCAAGTCGGCCTTCGACGGGACCTCCGCTTCGACGCCGCACGTCGCGGGCGCGGCGGCTCTGATCTGGCAGGCCAATCCCGGCTTCACGCGCGATCAGGTCAAGGATTACCTGTTGGCCAATGCGCTCGATTTTGGCCCGGCGGGGCCGGACACGGCCTTTGGCTACGGGCGCTTGCATTTGCCGGCGCCGCAGCCGGCCGCGGTCTTGCCGCCGACGCCGATCACGCCCGGCGCCGAGATGCCTTTCTACCCGACAGCCACTCCCGCGCCGTATGCCACCCTGGAGCCGCCGACGAAATCTCCCTCGTCGGGGCGGACGTCGTCTCCGGCGGTAGCGGTGTTGGGATGGCTGATTGGCGGATTGGGGTGTACCGGCGCGGGGTTATTGCTGGCCGCCGCCGTGATCGTGGTGCGGGGAGGACGTTCCAGGCCGGCTCCGGTCCTGCCGCCGGCAGCCTTTGTGCACCCCGGAAGCGGCGGACCATCCTACGGGCGGGCTGAACCTGCTCCGGTTCCGCCGCAGCCGGCGACCTTTGCGCCCCCGCGCCCTGTTACGCCGCCCGCAGCGCCTGCACCGCCATCACCTTTCCCGCCGGCGCCCGCGGCAGCGGATTTGCCCCCGACGCAGCGGGTAGGGGCTGCACCTCAGCCGGCGGCGGACGCGCACGCCGGAGCTCCCGTCTGTGCCGTGTGCGGCGCGACGGCGCGGCCGGGCGCGCGTTTCTGCGCGGTGTGCGGCTCGCCGTTGGATTTCAAAACGCCGGTACAACTTTGCCGTCGTTGTGGGGCGGAATTGCGTCCGAACAGCCGTTTTTGCCCGCGCTGCGGTGAGCCGGTGTGACGTCACCGGTGACCTGGTGGCCCGACCCCGCTGCAACGTCGGCGGTTTGGGGACGTATATGAAGAGGATTTACGCCCTGTCCAGGTCGGCAGCGGCTCCAAAATCCAAAGTCTAACATAAAGGAGGCAGTCCGATGCAGAGCCATGAGATTGATTATCAGGTGTATGGCGACGACTTGCAGTTTGTGGAGGTGGAGCTCGACCCCCGCGAGACGGTGATCGCCGAAGCCGGAGCGATGATGTACATGGACGACGGCATCGCCTTTGAGACGCGCATGGGCGATGGCTCCCGCCCCCAGGGCATGATGGACAAAGTCCTCAGCGTCGGCAAGCGGGTGCTCACGGGTGAGTCGCTTTTCATGACCCATTTCACCAATGTGTCTGAGGGCAAGCGGCGACTGGCGTTTGCCGCGCCCTATCCGGGCAAAATCATCGCCATTGACCTCGATGAGGCGCGGGGGGAGCTGATTTGCCAGAAGGACGCTTTTCTCGCGGCGGCCCTGGGCACGGAAATCAGCATTGCCTTCAACAAGAAGCTCGGCGCGGGCTTCTTTGGCGGCGAGGGTTTTATCCTCCAGCGGCTGCGGGGCGATGGGATGGCCTTTATCCACGCGGGCGGCACGATTGTCGAGAAGCGCCTGGCGGGACAGAAGCTGTTGGTGGACACCGGCTGCCTCGTGGCGTTTGAAACCGGCATCGCCTACGACATTCAACGCGCGGGCAACCTCAAGTCCATGCTCTTCGGCGGGGAGGGCCTGTTCCTGGCGACCTTGCAAGGGACAGGGCGCGTGTGGTTGCAATCGCTGCCCTTCTCGCGGCTCGCGGACCGTGTCCTGGCGGCGGCCCCCTCGCAAGGGGGAAAGAGCTCCGACGAGGGCTCAGTGATCCACGGATTGTCGGGGCTGCTGCAGCAGTAACGGGGACGGGAAGGGCGGATCGGCTTGCGCCAGAACTGCGAGCTGCCGGCGTCCGACAAAGAAGGAAGTGCGAAAAGAGCCGGGTGATGGAACGCCATCACCCGGTTTTCTGTCGGCCATCGGCGCCGGCAGCAATGGCACGTTAGAACAGCAGCTCCACGCCGGTGCGGGCGAAGTAGTTGCGATACGCGGCTGTTTCCTCCAGCAGCGCTACCAGCTCCGCCGTCCGCTGCGCTAAAGCGGAGGCGTTTTTGGCGCCGCCTCGTGTCACGAGCATGATCTCGCCCTCCTCCTGGACGAGGGTGAGGTCGCCATGGACCTCCATCCACGCCAGCCCCCGCCGGATGGTGACCTCGCGGTGCGCGATCGCCGCCGCCAGCTCTGGCACGACAATGCGCCCCTCTTTGTGGCTGAGCGCGTATTTGACCCGCCCTGTCAATTGTTGCAGGAAGGGGTTGATTTCATCGAGGGCGGGATGATGGCAGAACAGCGCTATCTCCTGGGGATTGACCACTTGAAGCGCCGCCGCCAGCTCTTCCGGTCCCGGCGGCGCGGTCCACAAAATCAGAACGGGGCCGGGCTCCAGCTCCAGCCGCGTTCTCGCCCCCGGCAGGGTCACCCCCTCGGCCCATAGCTGCGCGCCTGGTCGTTGCAGCCAGGGGGGGAGCAGCGTTTCGGGGTGGGGCTCGCGGCGATAATCCTCGATAAGGCGCCGCGGAATCTCGATCACGGCTTCGGGGACGGCGGCCGGCACGGGACGCGCGTCCAGCCATTCCACTTGCAGACGGCGCTCGCCGCGGAAGGTGTTGGCGCGCACGGTGTAGGCCAGGTCGAAGGCCTCGGCGGGGACGTCTTCCTGGTCGGCGCGCCACCAGATGACGCGCTGCAATGTCCCGCTGCCGTCTTCCACGGTGATGGCCAGATGATCACCGTTGCGCCCGATCACGTTGATCCCCTGGGCGCGCACGTTGCAGGTTGCCAGCGTGAGCGGCGGATGTCCCGCGCCGAAGGGCGCCAGCCGTTCCAGGTCATCTACCAGGGCGAGCGACAGCTCCGAAAACGGCAGAATGCCATCAATTTGCAGGGGCGGGGTCGCCGCGACGACGCCGCGTTGGGCTTTGACCGCCTGCGACAGTCCTCGTCGGAACGCCGGGATGTTTTCCTGCGCCAGCGCCAGTCCTGCCGCCTGTGCGTGACCGCCGAAGCGTTCCAGCAGCGGGCGTTGGGTGGCAATCGCCTCGGTGATGTGGCATCCTGGCACGGAGCGGGCCGAGCCTCGGGCGCTGCCATCGCCGGGCGCGACGAGCAGGATCGCGGGGCGATGGTAGCGTTCTGCCAGGCGGCTGGCCACAATCCCCACGACGCCGGTGTGCCAGTGTGAGTTGACCAGCACCAGCGCTTCGTATTCCAGGAGCGCGGGGTCCTGCTCGAGCTGCGCCTCAGCGGCGGCCTCGACTTCGGCGCAGAGGCGTTTGCGCTCGGCGTTGAGCGCCTCCATCTGGGCCGCGAGGAGGCGCGCTTGCGCCTGATCGTGGGTGAGGAAGTAGTCCACGATGACGTTGGCGTCGCCCAGGCGTCCGAGCGCGTTGAGACGCGGCGCGATGACGAACCCGATGGTTTCCTCATTGATTTGTGCCGGCAGCACCTGCGCCAGTTTGAACATCTCCTGCAGGCCCAAGCGGGATGTTTCCCGCAGCGCCGGCAGGCCCAGCTGCAGGAGATAACGGGTGTCGCCGGTGAGCTGGGCGACATCGGCGACGATTCCCAGGGCAACGAGATCGAGGTAACGTCGGGCGTCGTCAGGTCGTCCGGCCTGCGTGGAGAGCGCTTCAGCGAGTTTGTACGCCACGCCGACGCCGGGCAACGTGGCGGAGGGGTGGGTTTCCGGCAGGCGGTGGGGGTTGATGAGGGCCCAGGCGGGGGGGAGGTCGCCCCGTGGCAATTCATGATGGTCGGTGATAATGACGGGGACGGCACGGCCTTTCGCGTAGTCAACTGCCTCAAAAGCGTCGCTGCCGGTATCGCAGGTGAGGAGGACTTGCACGCCCTCATCCAGGAGGTGCGCCAATTGGGCGGTGTTCACGCCGTGCGATTCGAGCTCGCGCACAGGGATGTAGTGCGTCACCTCCGCGCCGAGATCGCGCAGGGTGGCGACCAGCACGGTTGTGGAGGTCTGCCCGTCAACGTCGAAGTCGCCCCAAACGCAGATGCGCTCGTGAGCGCGGATGGCCTCGTCGAGGCGGGTGACGGCGCGCTCCATGTCGGGAAAGTCGAACGGCGAAGCGGGGGTCGCTGCGCGAGGATCGAGGAAGGCGCGCGCTGCTTCCACGGTGGTGATGCCGCGTCGCACCAGCGTTTCGGCCACCAGCGGGTGTCCGCCGACAAAGGCACGTAACGGCGGGGGGACCGTGATCGGTTGGGGAGTCTGCCACTCGTACACTTGGATTTGGCTTCCCATAGCGCAAAACGTGAACTGCCGGATCGCAGCTCACGTCTTGCGCCTCGATGGAGGGAGCGTTACCTGGCTTTTCCCTGATTGGCCACGGCTTCCTGCGCGGCAGCGATGGCTTCGGGGTCGCCGAGATAGTAGTGGGTGATGGGCTGCAGGTGTTCGTCCAGCTCGTAAACCAGGGGGACGCCGGTGGGGATATTGAGCTTGATGATGGCCTGATCGGAGATAGCGTCGAGGTATTTGACCAGCGCGCGCAGGCTGTTGCCGTGTGCGGCAATGATCACGCGCTTGCCGGATTGGACGACGGGCGCAATTGCCTCGTGCCAGTAGGGGAGGAAGCGCGTTACGGTGTCTTTGAGGCATTCGTGGGCCGGCAGCTCTTCCGGCTTCAGGTCGGCGTAGCGCCGGTCGTGACCGGGCCAGCGGGGATCGGAAGGCTCGAGGGCGGGCGGACGGACGTCATAGCTGCGCCGCCAGATGAGGACTTGCTCCTCGCCATACCTGGCGGCGGTCTCGGCCTTGTTGAGTCCCTGGAGCGCGCCGTAATGGCGTTCGTTGAGCCGCCAATGCCGATAGACGGGGATCCACATCAGATCCATCTCGTCGAGGGTAATCCAGAGCGTGCGGATCGCGCGTTTGAGCACCGACGTGAAGGCGACGTCAAAGGTGTAGCCCGCTTCGCGGAGGGTTTTGCCGGCGGCATGGGCCTCTTCGATGCCCTTTGCGGAAAGGTCTACGTCGGTCCAGCCGGTGAAGAGATTTTCCTGGTTCCAAATGCTCTCGCCATGACGCAGCAATACGACTTTGTACATTGTGTGACCTCCTGGGATGTGTTGTTGGATCATGCCTGCGCTTTCAAGGCTGAATTATAGTACGATTCGGCGCTGAATCAACAGGCCGCCGGCGCGGCCTCTCGTTCTATCAGGGAATATCGCGAGAACTGCGCACAGCGAGGCGTGGTTCGAGGTCTTGGCCCAGATCGCGGACTTGAGCGGGCAGTTTTTTTTAGGGGTTATCGAACACGGCTCATTCCAGGATTTTTGCTTGACATTGAATAAAGCCTGGAATATAATTATTTTAGTTTCTGGTAAATCGGACCCGGTGGCAAGTGATAGCAGCCAGGCGGAAATCCCCCGAAAGCGATGGAGTGGCTTTTGGGTCAGGGAAAACGCCAGAGTTTGATCGCCTGGCAGTGTTTTTAAGTGCTGGCAGCCTGTTTTGTGCGTCGGTGGCCCAGAATACCCTTGGGCAAGTGCTTGGAAACGGAGTCCTTTTTCCGAAGTTGCTCTGGCAAAGGGTAAGACTCGGGAAATGGCGTCCGGGCTAGCAGTCGGCGCAGCCGTCCGGGGGTGGGCTTAGGATCACGGTCCCAAAAGCCGGTCGGGGTTGCCGGCAAGGTGGCGGCCAAGTAAGTCACAATCGATCCAGCCAACAGCTTGAGTTCTGGCAGCCGTTGACAGCTTTCGGGGGCAAACACGAATTGCCGAGCCCTGCCCAGCATTTGCTTGGCAGCCAGAGGGACCTTTTCGACAGGCCAACGATCCCGATACAGCCCCCGTAAGGCTGGACTGCTGAGTCGCAGTGGACAAGCCAAGAGCCACGGTTCTCGGTAGCAAGGGTCGTAGATCGCTACCACCTGAGCAGAACATTTCGACGAGCCGTGAAATTCGTGGCCCATCGCACCGTATAGCGATCAAGTCCGGCTTCCTGCAGCTCGCGGATCTTGAAACCGGCGTCAAACACTGGCATCTCATCGTCAGCTAATGTCTCTGCTGCCCGCAGCACGACGCGAGTTTGCAGTTTCGCTTCGGAGGGAGCCTCTGGGTCAATGCGCACAACAAGTTCGGTGATGAGCGCCACGCGTTGCCCATGGATGCTTCCGACTCGGGCAATGAGGCCCAACACGATGGCAGGAAGCGCTTTCTCGGCTGGGGGGTAGTAGTGTTTGCTGGGACAGCCTTTCAGGGTCGGGGGCCAGTAGGCGGTGAGATCGACGGCTTTGGGATAGTAGCCGTCATATGGATGCGCCTGCCATTGCCGCTGTTGCCTCACGTAGTTTTCCCAGGCTGACAGTACCTCTCCGATCTTCCAGGCACCTGAATGGAAAGCCGCCCAAGCCCGCCGCACCGCCGCCGGCAACAGACCGCTAGCTTGCAGCGCAGGGAAGAGGGCTCCACGACTAAGCAACAGCGTGCCACTGAGCTGCATCCACAGAAAATGTAAAAGTGCCAGGTTGGTCCCGATGGGCAGACTCTGGACCACTGCACACAGAGCCTCCAGCGTTTGACAAATTGCGATAGCCATTTGGCTCACCTCCATGGCAAAGTGGGCATGTTTCCCTTATTTTGCCACCTTTTGCCCTGTGAGCCACTCACAACTTAGCGGAAACTAAAGTCAGTAAGGAGGAAATATGGCTACTCAAAGCAATCCGAATGTTATTGATAGTATTCCGGAACAAACCACTTCAGATTCTATGTCTCTTGAGTTTAAGGGACAGGCTTACCAGATACTTCTCCAATTACGCAGTGCAATGAGAGATGCAAAATCAGAATCAGATGTCATTGTTCGCGCTATTGCATTGTTAACCCGTGCAAAGGGTAAAGATATTCACATTGTTGATCCTAAAACTGGTGACATTGAAATTGTGAATTTATGGAAATAAGATGAATACACAACAAGACGTTGTTCGCGCTAGTATTGAAAACATTGATCCTCAAATACTAAATAGCAAAGTTCAAAATATTCGAAAGGAACTCTCGCGTCATCGTATTGCTATATGGTTTATTTGGGGTTATTTGATATTATTAACGCTTGCTTTTGCTGCGCCTACCGTCTTGTATGTTGTATCTAAGCCTGCCAATTCTTTAACTGTAGCAGATCTAAAGGATCTGCTACAAGCATTTTCTGGTGCCTTAACTGGTCTTACCGGCATTCTTGGTTTTGTGGTGGGATATTACTTCAAAGGTGAAGAACACGCGAACCAAACAGCCGTGTAAATTCATAGAAATTAATTTTTGATGATTAAACATATTCCGCCCAACATCGGTCGCGGGCGACGCGGCTTCTCCGCCAGCCGGCGGCGGGGAAACGCGCTTGCAGGTGGTTTTCTGTCGAAGGTGCTTTACACGCACCCGCCGCGCGGGTGAAGCCAACCGTTAGGCGGCTGCGGCGCTAAAGAAAGGTGATGGCCCCGGCGAGGGGAAACGCCGGCAGAGAGGGTCAAGTCAGGCCAGGAGCCAACGCTGGCGGAGGGGCATAACCCCAGAATGACGAGCCCAGGCGCCGGCAGGCCGGGGCCGCCGCCCAACATCCCATCAAGCCGGCCGCGCCTTCGGCGCGTGCTGGCGGCGGGGAAACGCGCTTGGGGGCGTGTCTGCTGGCAAAGGGGCCTTCCCCGCAGTCGGCGCGGCGGCTTATGCTGATCGTTAGGCGGTGTACATTGTTAAATCATCTTGCTAAGGTTCAAGTAACTATGATGCTCTCACAGATAATCCAACGCCAGATCCCAATAGGTAGCACTGTTGTCTTTGCCCTTAAGGATGGGCACGAAATAAGTGGAGTTCTGGTAGAAATCGGACGTGACCATGTCACCTTGGATAGCGACGGAGAGTTGACGACTATTCTGGTAGAGATGATAGGTACATGGCGCATTCCCAAAGGGGTTGAATCAGGAACTCGGGAGCAAACTCCAGCGCCAAAGACACCGTCTGACTCTACGCCCAAGTCCTTGTCTTCAGAGTCCACCGATCAAGAAGTCATCAAGAAACTCCTGGAAATTGAAGCGCTCTTTGAGGCTCAGCAGCAGGTTTCTTCAATACAAATAAAAATACCCGACTTCGTTTTTCCAGCGAATGAGATCCAAGGCAGGCAGAATGCTGATGCTCTAACGATTTGGAATCGTGTCAAAGATAAATACCAGTACGCAGAAAAAATCAGTGAACTAAGCGTCAAATTTGGAAGAATACAGCCTTTAGTATTAGACCTCACCTCGCTTGCAGAAAGGTTTCCGCATTCTGCTTCTGTAAAGCGGCATCTGGCATATTTCTATCATCTCTTGGGTGACCATCAAAAATCTCTGGCTTTATACAAAGAAACTGCGTCAGTTTCAAATAATGCCTTAGACTGGTATAACTTGGCAGCAAAAGCACTGATGAGTGGGGATGAGGGATTAGCCTGTTACAGCCTTGGGCGTTTTTTCCAAATGATTCCTGACATAGAGGCATCACACCCCTGGTATGTTTACATTCGCTTGATCAGGAAATTCTCCGATTACCAGACCATTAGGGAAATAGCCCAGAAAAGAACAGCAAACCCTTCAGAGAAAGAACATAGGCTGTTGTTGGAGACGGGCATCTATCTACTTATTGCTACTGGTCGCAAACACATCGCTACAGATATTGTTCAACGCTGGATAAAAGGGTATGCGCCTAAAGATTTACTCTCGGAGATTTTTGCTCATTTTCAAGAGCAGCGGGATGCAACATATCAGGAGACAGTTTCGGGGTTTGTTGAAGAAAAAATCCCTGAAACTGCCAAAACAAGCCTTGATACCCCGCACGGTTTTATCTACTCTTACAAGCGAGAGCGCAGTTTCGGCTTTTTGAAAGGTAACGATGGGAAAAATTATTTCTTCCATATCACTGCGGTGGCTGATGATGACTTGCTCGAACAACTTCGTGATTTATCGCCTGGAAAACAAATACCGGTAACCTTTGAGCCAAGCCAGGGACCGAAGGGGCCTATCGCCATCAGAGTTACGCTGTATCGCACTCTAGATCAGATGTTTGAAAAGGCTACTGAGTATGCCAATGACGGTGATTATTCCAAGGCTATAGCCCTGGTGAAGAAAGTTTTGGATGTCAACCCGAACTTCCCATCTGCGCAAGATTCCTACGACAAATGGCGCGAGTATGCCAGAGCCAGTGGTATTCCCAGAGGCTCGAATCCCTATGCACGGGCTAAACGCGTTCAGTTAGTTGAGAAAGATCTTGAGCGAGCGTCCCAGTTGCTGCGTGAGGCCATCAAGCAAGGTGATAATGTTGAAAGTGCCGTCAAAGATTTGGCGGCATTGCTGGTTCAATTGGGGAGACCCGATGAAGCCATTCAAGTACTGGAAAGAAACCGAAGTCGCATATCTAACCAGCAGTCTGTAGACAATCTGTTGATCGGCTTTTACCAGAGTGCTGGTCAGCATGATAAAGCCATCGCTCTGCTTGAAAAGAAACTTGGACAAGCCACCACAGAAAACAAAAAGGCACAAATTCTATGGCAGATTGCAATTGGATACCTGCGGAAAGAAGATTATGCTCAGGCCGAGCAGACTTTCCGAAAAGTACTACAGGCACAGCCCGACAACAGAACCGCACAGAGAAATATTGCTCTCTGTCTATTCAAGCAAGAACGTTATGAAGAAGCACAGCAAATACTCAATCGAATTTTGTTAACTACACCTGACCCTCAAGCAGCCGATTTGTTGGAAGCAATCAGGCAAGCACGATCTGGGCGGATGATTGCAATTAACGATATAATTGTTGAAACAGCATTATCAGACGTTTCCAGAGAGATTAGTGATTTTGCAAGGTTTTACCTGGATCGTTGCGACTATCATGGAGTGCGAGCCGATCATATTCAGAGCCAGAATTTTGATCGCGGCGACATTGTAACCCTTGAGCAGTTAGCCACACGTTCTCGGACTATCCGTCCACGCGAACGGGCAGGTTACTACCTCTCTGCGGCAAAAATAACTTCTTTGTTAGAAGATGAAGACCCGAATCAGTTTTATAACTTGAGTTTAGAGATCGAGAAATAGCAAGGGTACCTTAACAAAACAGAAATTGCTGGTAAAGTAGCTGTATGTCAACAGAACAGTTACTTCAACAGTTTCGTGATACAGTGTACCACTGTTTTGA
>Ga0208461_1002915_pt1 | contig 13493 bp, 6 predicted proteins | sample AD_JPNTR4_MetaG_FD_184448 | JGI IMG/M metagenome (GOLD analysis project Ga0208461, IMG submission 184448) | Active sludge microbial communities of municipal wastewater-treating anaerobic digesters from Japan - AD_JPNTR4_MetaG (SPAdes) (version 2) | ecosystem: Engineered > Bioreactor > Anaerobic >... | reverse complement strand
AATAGTCCCGATAAACTCATCAGGAGTTTTCTTCCAATTGAATAGCTAAAAATATTCGCCATATTAAATAATAGTTTTATGAATTTTAAAATTTCTTTTAGTTGCAACAAAATTACAGAAAATATTCTAATGCCATAGTAAATAAGTGATAAATCTCACAAAAAAAACTATTTCATATTTTTTATCATACCTTATCAAGTAGTTAAAAAACGTTACTTGTAAAAAAATATAAAATTGTTATGATTGCCTTATACTTATTGTGTAATTACTATTGGAATATATGTTTTATTACAATATAGAAAATATAAGCCTTGTGAAACGGCTGTATATGAAAACCTTTGATTAGTATAAAATTTAGCGATTGCTTGTAATTGGGGCGTATAAAGAGTTACAGGTATGGCATGTGGGTATTCTATCAATAAATAATCAGCGGTTTTTTGAATAGTAAGAAGTGAATTGTGTTTATTTGCAATACTTACTATTGTATATTCAATTATACTCTTATCATTGTAAACACCTACGCATTTATAATAGATATAATCTGATAAGTAATGTGTGCAGTCATAATATGCAAATGATTGTTGATTTGAAACATCTATTTCTGCGAGTTGTGTAAATTGTTTTCCATTGGTTGAAGAATAGATTTGTATATGTTCTAAATTGAAGCTATCATGTATATTTCCTTGTATAACAATGTTTTGAGAGTTTTGCAAAACAGTACATTCTATAGTGTGAATATTTAAAAAATATGCATTGCTTGTAATTGCAAAAGGCGAAAATGCCGTTGTAGTAGCTTGTATTGCATAAATATTAGTTGCAATTTGTTGAGCTTCATTGTAATCTGAGAGTGCATGCCATTGCGTGCCATTGTAGTGCATTATACTGCAAAAATTTCTATTGAATGCCGGCATTTCGCTGCTGCTGTGCCAATATAGACTTATAGATGCTTGTGTGCTTGCAGATTGTATATGATAAGTAGTATTCACTATCCCACTGTTCAATAAATTACTTGAATGTACCCCAGGAAAATCTACTACTTGTTTTTCTAAAGCAAGAATGGTAAATGAATTATTTAGACTATCGAGTTCTTGTATGCGTATTCCCGCACAAGCATCAATACGAGATGATGTAAATAATGGAATAAAAACGCTTTTTTGAAATGGTATTTGGTTTATAATTATACTTCCCGACATAAGAATAAAGCCTCTGTCAAAGTTGTCAATTCCTAAAATTGTAGTATCACTTATTGATTCAAAGGTTATAGTGTAACTGTTGCAGTTTATAAAACATGGTTTTGTAAATTGTATTTGGTATATTGATTCTATATGTTGTTGCAGAAGTAAGGAATTTTTATTGCACGCAGCTTTGAGTATATAAAATTTACTGCATCGTACATCTTGATTTCCTCCGCGTGTGTAGCTAACGATATTGCCATAAGCATCAGCTATAATTGTTGGTGATGAAGGGCTTTGTATACTAAGGTTTGCATAATTAGTTTGTATAAGCGTACCGTTTCCTCCAAAATCTGATATAATTTCTAAAGTATTGTTATTATAGTATAATCCGTCGATTAGTAAACGTGGTGTTTTTAGAGTACCTGATATATGTTTATTTATGCCAAGTAATTGAAATACACCATTTGTTCCATTATTGCATGTTCCATAATTTTCTAAATTTCCCCAAATACGAATTCTATCGTTGCCGGAGTTTTTAAACATGCCGGCAGTAAATACTGTAAATGAACCATATATAGTTTTAACACCTTTTTTGTCGGTAATATTGAGTGTGCCTCGTATATTACAATTCCCTTGTAATTCAATACATGCACTTTCTATTGTGGATTCGGTATTTGAAGGGATTTCAATATTCCCTTGAACAGTAAATGTGCCAAAATAGTCGTCGTGCCTTGTACAATAAGCATTGGCAAGTATTAAATTGTTACGTATTGTTATGAAAGGAAAGGCTACTGTTTGTATGGTAGCATTCTGTATTACAACCGAAGAGTTGCAGGTATATGTTTCGCCTACTGATATGTGTACTGTGCAATTTGTGATAAATAAAGTATCTATAAATGTTTTATCTCCCGCAATGGAATTAAATTCTACTGAAGTTTGAATATAGGTTTTTCCTAACACATATAATCCTAATTGACTTACTTTACAAGGTTTGTTTTGAAAGTATAGATTTTTATGAATAGTAAGTTGTGTAGTTCCGTTGCCTTGTAACACAAATCCGTTAATATACGCATCAGAAGTTATAGTAAATGATTTGGAATAATCTTGTATAATAGTGCCATACAGGTGTATAGTATTACATATTACAGTACCTATATTACTTTGTATAGAAAGAGTTCCCCATACACATAAATCTTGTTCAATTTTGATATTTTTAGATGTAATAGTAAGTATGCTTGTAGAATCAATTATAAGATTTTGTATAGGAAATTCTTCTATTGGTTTGTTACAAATGACCGATGCATTGTTGCAAATTGTTACAGTAAGTGCCGAAGTGTTTTTTCCTGGATAATCAAGTGCAGAAATCCACGTTGTGCCGTTAAATTGTTGCCAAACGGAAATATTGTCCCATGTATATTCACCTTCTAGACAAGTTCTGTAATCGCCTATGTTTTGCCCATTTGTAATACAATATATACATAGTACACAGATGCATACAATTAATTTTTTCATAATTTTTTTATGTTGCGGTGTACAATTATGTGGTAATTGTACAGATTAATATAGTTTCAAAAATATGAAAAAAATAATAAAAAATACATTGAATCCAAAATAAATAAAAAAAGGCTGTAGTTACATAACCACAGCCTTGCAATATTTTTCAATAAAGGAATTAATTACCCCATACAATTTCCGTCTTTATCAAACCATTCGCTGGTAGCAAAATGAAAACCTGCTTCACGAAGAGCATTTTCATCACTATCGGCACCATGAACGGCATTTTCACCTAATGAAGTAGCGTATAATTTACGTATAGTTCCGGGTTCAGCCTTAGCAGGATCTGTAGCACCTATAAGTTTACGAAAATCTTCTACTGCGTTTGTTTTTTCTAAAACTGCTGCTACTATTGGTCCCGAAGTCATAAATTCAACTAATTCACCATAGAAAGGACGTTCTTTATGAATATCATAAAATTTACCTGCTTTAGCTGCACTCATTCGAGTAAATTTCATTGCTACAATTCTAAAACCTGCATCGGTTATCATTTTGAGTATTGAACCTATGTGTCCATTTTTAACCGCATCGGGTTTAATCATTGTAAAGGTAATATTTCCTGCCATAAATCTATATTTTTATATTAATTAAAGAATAGGGCTAATTTACATTTTTTTTTGTAATTGATAATTATTTGTATCAGTATATTTTTTAATAAAATCGCAATTACCTTTGTATTTGTTTAATACGTTCCACCGTCATTTCGGTAAATGAGCTAATACATTCATCTGCCAAAGTAAGATGTTCTTTACTTCCTACGCCAATACAATACATTCCTGCAGATTTTGCCGCTTGCACTCCGCTTAATGCATCTTCAAAAACAACACATGCAGAAGGCGCTATGCCTAATTGTTGTGCACCTTTCAAAAAAACTTCAGGATTAGGTTTGGCTTTTTCAATTGTATTACCGTCTACTATTGCATCAAAATAGTGAGCTATTTGCATTTTTTCTAATAAAAGAGGAGCATTCTTACTGGCAGACCCTATAGCCATTTTAAATCCATTGGCTCGTAAATCGGTTAAAAATTCAATGACTCCCGGAAAAACATCTTGTGGACTTATATGTTCTATATATTCCAAAAACCATTGATTTTTTTGAGCAGCAAGTTGTTCTTTTTCTATTTGTGTTTTCTTTACATTACCGTGTGCTAAAATCAAATCAATACAAACGGCACGACTAACACCTTTTAATTGTTCATTAAAATGCTCGTCAATAGAAATTCCTATACTATCTGCGAGTCGTTTCCACGCTTTGTAATGATAAATTTCGGTACTTACCAAAACCCCATCCATGTCAAATATACATGCTTCAATGTGTGCCATAATCTTATATTTTTTGCAAAGGTATATATAAATGCTGTTTCTATTTGTATAGCAGTAATAATTATATATAAACTACTATATTGTTTTAGCTCAGGTTATACTATGTTGTATATACTGTGATATCTTATTGTTGATTGGAATAGTTATAATATACATATTCTATGTATCAATTTTACCATAAATATGGTACGTTTTTACCATTTTTTTATTGGCACATATACGTACTTTGTATAAGTTGAGGTAAAATTCCGATTATGAAACAGAGTGTATATGTGGTAACAATTGTTTTGTTTGCTTTGTTTGAGAATGTATTGTATTCACAAACATCGTCACTCAACTCTGATTTTGAATTGGGAAATTTTACCGGATGGACAGCATCTAACGGTTCATGGAATCGCACAACGGGAGTTATAACATTTACCAATAATACCATAACCACAGGAAGACAAACAATTATTTCAAACCTATATTACGATAGATATACGTGCAATGAATTGCCGAGTATACCGCCTGATGGAGGTAAATACGTTGCTAAATTGGGAAATAATATAAAAGGTGGACAAGTAGAACAATTACGGTATTTATTGACGGTAAATGAATCGAATGCCTTGTTTATTTATAAATATGCGGTAGTTTTTGAAGATCCCGGACATAAACACGATGAGCAACCGTTTTTTGATGTTGCGGTACGCGATAATTATGGAAATATAATAGATTCATTGTGTGGATATAATCATATAATTTCAGGAGGAAATATTCCCGGATTTAATACATGTTTAATATATGATCACCCTACCGATAATACTCGTGATACCGTAGTGCGATGGAAACCATGGACTACAGTAGCTATGGATTTAACACCATATATAGGACAAACGGTGATGCTTGAATTTACTAATGCTGACTGTAGACTTGGCGGACATTGGAGTTATGCTTACATGGAAGCACGTACAGCAGCTATGAAAATAAATGTACAGGCTTGCGAATCGGATTCAATTGCTATACTGAAAGCTCCCGAAGGTTTTAATTCATATGTATGGAGCAATGGAGCAACTACACGAGAAATTAAAGTAAAATTAATTGAAGGAAATACATATTCTTGTGTTATGACAAGTATACCCGGTTGTTCGGTAACATTACAAGCAAAAATAATTATTGAACGACTTACAGTAACACCTCCCGTTTCTACAATTTGTAAAGGACAAAGTGCCGAGCTTACTGCTTCCGGTGCCGATTATTAGGACCGGTAAAAACGGTGTTCCCTTTACAAACTACAACGTATTCGGTAACAGGAATAACAAAAAATGGCTGTGTTGCTAGAGGTACATCTACTGTAACAGTGTTGAATCCTCCACAATTAACAGTTCAATCAAATGTACCGTGCGAAGGAGAAACTCTTAGATTACAAGCAGAAAGTAATGAACAAGTGAGTTTTGAATGGAGGGGGCCTAATGCTTTTGAATCAACAAAACAATATCCGGAAATACCCTATAGCACTGTAGCCATGAATGGTTCATATTCTGTTGTTGCAACAAGTACAAATGGATGTAAAAATTCGTCAACTATTCAGGTAACAATTAAACCAAAACCCGATATTACAACATCGCATACAAATGCATGTGAGGGTGGTGAAGTTTCATTACGTGTATTTCCGTCGGGACTTTCGTATATGTGGCAAGGTCCCGGGGGATTTAATTCAACCAATCAATTTATTACTCGAAATCCTGTTACTTCCAATATGACAGGGGTTTATACTGTTATTGGTAAAAATATATATAATTGTACCGATACTGCATCTTTTTCGTTGCAGGTGTATCCTTCACCGATTGCAAATTTTACACATACAAATCCATGTGTAGGAACTGCTATGAAATTTACAAATTTGTCCACCGGAGCAACTGTGTATGACTGGGATTTTGGTAACGGAACATATGCGTACGAAGCACAACCTGCAGACGTGATGTATCAATCTTCGGTTCCCTATACTGTAAGTTTACGAGTGTTCAACGAATTTGCGTGTTCCGATACAATTACAAAAGTTGTAAAACCATATGCAATGCCTGTTGCTCAATTTGCAACAGATAAAGCATGTATTGGCAGTTTATATACTATAAAAAATCTTTCGTATGTTGAAAATGATGTATTATCATCATGGGAATGGAATTTGGGCCCCAAAGGTACTTCTACACAATTGCATCCTCAAATTATGTTAACCGATGCTACTCCTATTCCTGTTACATTAACCGTACGAACCCAATATTGTTCTAACTCTCAAACCAAGAATATTCTTTCTTATCCTAAACCTGTTTTATCTCCTTTTCAATCCAACGGCTGTGCTCCCCTATATGTACAGTTTCCCTCAATTGCAGAAGAAAGAGTATTTTATGTGTGGGATTTTGGCGATGGCGAGACTTCGCAATCACCAAATCCCGCACATTATTTCTTTAATAATACAGGATTAGAAAAAACATTTACAGTTAAGCAAACGGTAACAACAGAATTTGGCTGCACCGATTCAACAAAACATACAATAAACGTGTATCCACAACCAATATCTGATTTTACGGTTTCAAAAACTGCCATATGCAGTGGTGAATCTATTACATTACAAAATACGTCTTTATTTGCTAATTCATATATATGGAATTTAGGTAATGGTACAAATTCGCATGACGCTGTAGTAACTGTATCATATACCAATACGTCTAACAAAGTTTTGTATGTTCCTATAACTTTAAAAACACAAAATGTAAATTCTTGTGTAGATTCTATAACAAAATATATAGCTGTGTATCCTTTCCCAGATAAAGGTATAGAATTGAGTGATACTGCAGGTTGCAGTCCTTTTATACCTACATTACAAACACAATCGTTGGCTCCTTATTATGAATGGAATTTTGGTGATGGCACTATTGAATTAAGCGGGAATAGAGTTGAGCATATTTTTGTAAATGAAACAGGTTCTCCAAAAACATTTCCTATAACTCTTAAAGTTTCTACTCATCAAGGATGCGAAGCATTATTTACAGCTAAAGTTCGTGTATATCCCAGTCCTGATGCTCAATTTGTAATTGATACAAATTATGGTTGTTCTCCTTTTACGGCAGCTTTTAGAAATACTTCTAAGGGTGCATCAAGTACATATTGGGCACTTGGAAATGACAAAAATTTTCATGTAGGTGAAAATTCGTTCAATCATACATTTGTTAATAAAAATGTATATCAAGAATCGCATAAAATTACTTTGTTTGCAGAAAATGAATTTGGGTGTACCGATAAACATGCCCTATCAGTTCTGGTATATCCTGAGGTAACAGCTCTATTTACTGTACAGCCTACACAAGGTTGTAGCCCGTTTAATGGTGTTTTTACAAATACATCAATAGGAGCCGAAACATATCAATGGATATTTGGAGATAATACTTTTTCGAGTAATACAAATACTATCCATACTTATATAAATACATCGCAACAAGTTCAAACATATAATACACAACTTATTGCAATATCTGCATATCAATGTCGCGATACATCTGATGTTCAAACTATACAAGTGTATCCGAAACCTATAGTGCAATTTCAAACGAGTGCTGTTTCGGGTTGTAGTCCTTTACAGATAAATATTCAAAATGCAACTATAGGAGCAACTCAATATATGTGGGATTTTGGTAATTCTGTTCAATCGCCATCGCTCATACCAAACCAAACATATATAAATACCGAATCTACGGTAAAAGTTACTCATATACAATTGCGTGCATCTAATGAATATACATGTACTGATACCGCATCGCAGGCTATTACTGTATATCCGCAGGTTATAGCAGATTTTTTTCCAAATGTTTCAGGGTGTAGTCCATTACCAATACAATTTACCAATATATCAAAAAATGGAACTTCATATTCATGGAATTTTGGTGATGGTAAATTTTCAACAGAAACAAATCCTGTAAATACGTTTATAAATGAAGGAGCTAAAGATACAACGTATACGATTACTCTTATTGGCAGCAATCATTTTTCATGTGCTGATACTATACAAAAAGATATACATGTATATCCGGGAATTCAAGCAGAATTTACAGTGAGTAGTTCTGTAGCATGTTCTCCTATGAATACCCAGATTACTTCTAAAACTAAAGGGGCAGTATATACCGAATGGGTAATAAATAATGTAAGTGGACAACATATACAAGAGCAATCGTTTATGTATACAGCCCAAAATAAAACAACATTACCTCAAGTACATGTTGTAGAATTACGTGTTAGAAATGCATATTCATGTAGTAATACGCAGGTGCAAACGTTACAAATATACCCTCAAGTAACAGCAGATTTTACTGTTTCAAAACAAAAAGGCTGTAGTCCGCTCGATGTAAATTTTATAAATACATCAAGTGGTGCTATTTCATATTTTTGGATATTTGGCGATAACTCAGATGCTTCTAATGCAAATCCGGGACATACGTATTTGAATTATGACACAGTTGCTCAAAATTTCCCGGTACAACTAGTAGCAACTTCAGCATATGGGTGTGTTGATTCTTCGGGCATAACCAATCTTACAGTGTATCCGCAACCTTCGGCAATGTTTCATGTACAATCACATGCCGGTTGTTCTCCTTTTACCGTTACTATTACAGATGAATCGGTTGGAGCTACACATTATTCATGGGATTTTGGATCGGGTAATCTTTCAGAAACGTTTAAATCTGTTCATACGTTTGTAAATACCACAGCCGATGTAAAAACACCAAAAATTTCATTGACCGTGTATAATGATTACATGTGTTCTGACTTTACACAAGAACCCTTAATGGTATATCCTGAAGTTGTTGCAGATTTTATTGCGCCACAGTCGGGTTGCAATCCTCTCTCGGTTACATTCCAGAATACCTCTTTATATGCTCAATCATATTTATGGAATTTTGGAAAAGGAATAACATCTACTGCAAAAGACCCTATGTATAGTTTTACAAATTCTTCACTAAGAGATTCTCTATATACCGTTTCGTTGCGAGCTATGAATGTATATGGATGTAGAGATTCTATTGAAAAACAATTGACAATATATGCAACCCCCCAAGCATCATTTTTGCCAAGTGCCTCACAAGTATTTATGCCTGATGCCGTAGTTTCTTTCGAAAATAAAACAAAAGGCGAATGGCAATATGCATGGCACTTTGGCGATGGTGTAAACAGTACCCAAGCTAATCCTGAAGCTCATACGTATACTAGTCCGGGTAGCAAAACAGTAACCTTAATAGCTTATAGTAATGTGTGTAGTGATACTATTCAGCAAATTATAAAAGTGTTAGGTCCTCCTGTTATTGCAAGATATGATACTTCATATGCAGGTTGTAGTCCGCTTGAGGTTACCTTTACAAATAAGTCAATGAATGCAACTGAATATATATGGGATTTTGGCGATGGAACTACATCAACCGAAGTGCATCCAACACATACGTTTGTTGTTCCCGGAACTTATATCATACAATTGACGGCAAAAAATGAAGAAGCAGAGGATATATCGAGGGCACATACTGTTACTGTGTATCGAAATCCTAAAGCTGATTTCAGTATTGCACCCGAAGTTGTGTATTTGCCTGATGCTGAAATTTCTACATATAATCATTCTGCTGATGTTCAAGATGTTACTTGGTATTTTGGTGTCGACGATATTTCACATGATTTTCAACCAACGTACAAATTTACTGAAGAAGGTGAATTTAATATAGCACTTACGGTAACATCGCGTGATGGTTGTAAAGATTCTTTAATGATACCGAAAGCTATTCGAGTACTTCATACTTGTGATTTGAAGTTTCCTAATGCTTTTACGCCTGTTTTGCAAGAGTCAGATGGATATTATGATAGTTCTGTTCCAGAAACAGAAAATAATATTTTTCATCCTATTTTCATAAATATAGTTGAATATGAATTACAAATTTTTAATAGATGGGGCGAAATTGTTTTTGAAAGTAAAGAATTAGAAAAAGGATGGAATGGATTTTATAAAAAAGAGCTTTCGAAATCAGATGTGTATGTGTGGAAATGTACCGCACAATGCTTGGGTGGAAAAACTATACAAAAAGTTGGAAATGTTACATTATTGCGATAAGAAATATGTATAAAATTATTGTTGTTATAATCCTATTATTGAGCATGAAACATGTGCAAGCGCAAGATCCGCAATTTTCACATTTGTATGCTATGCCTTTGCATATGGGACCTTCGTTTGCCGGAGCTACGGGAGGTACACGAGCGGCAATAAATGGAAGAAATCAATGGACTGCCGTAAAGCAAGAATATAATACAGTATCTATTATGCTTGATCATTATTTTTATGGTACTCGCAATGGTGCCGGCATTGTTTTATTGCGTGACCAAGCAGGGGCAGGAAAACTTATAAATTCAACAATTCAAGCACAATATGCATATTCAATTAATATTAATAAATTTATTGCGTTACGTCCCGGTATTCAAATGAGTTTTGCACACAGAACTATTGATTATTCAAAAATAGTATTTGGCGATCAACTTGATTTTATTGAAAATCGTCCAAATACTATTGAACCATCTCTTATAAATAGTAAAAAATATATTGATTTTGGAGCTTCATTGTTAGGAATGTATAATAATGTTTGGTTTGGAGGTACGCTTGATCATTTAGTAACTCCTAATCAAAGTTTAAAAAATGAAACTTCTGAAGTGCCGTTGCGGTTGCATATTTATTCGGGAGCACGGTTTAAAGTACAAACTACTTTTAATAAAAAGCGTAAACGTGAAAATGTGTATGTAATGCTTCATTATAATCAACAAGAAAATTTTAAACAAGCATTGTATGGATCGTATTGGGAACATAATAATACTATTTTTGGATTTTGGTATAGAGGTATGCCATATGCTAAAGCGTATAATAATTATATAAATAGCGATGCTTTGGTATATATGCTTGGATTTAAATATTATGGTTTGCAATTTTTATACAGTTATGATTTTACACTTTCAAAATTAACTGCAAATACTGCAGGTTCTCATGAAATAACAATTACATGGAATTGGAATTCGGCAAGTGAGAAATTACAAAAAAGTAAAATGAAGGTAGTTCCGTGTCCCATGCAAGAAAATTCTCGTTCTCGTCAACATAATCAGCATAATATGTGATTTTTTTCTTTCCTAACAAAATTTACGCAACATATTGTTATTTCAACAATTAGTTGTATTTTTACTAATTGTCATTAAAACATGAATTATGGTTATAATATGTTTTTATGATAGATTTGTATAATTACCAAAAACTATGAAACTTCATATTTTACTTATTATTTTTTTGTTTTCATATAATTTGGTTTTTGGTCAAACCCAATATTCTTTACAACATTTTTCTCTTTCAGATGGAATTAGCGATTCATACATTACAGGAATAACAGAAGATACAACAGGAAAAATTTGGATTTCAACATATTTTGGTGTAAATGCATTCACGGGTTCATCATTTGAACATTATGTGGCAGAAGATGCTCAATATAATAAATTAATGCGAAATGATATAAATTGTATATATACCGATATTTCAAAAAAAATTTGGATTGGAGGTCAAAACGGAACTATTCAAACGTATAATAGTATCTATGATAGATTTGACAATGTATCGCTTAATTTAATAACCATAGAAGAATATCCATCGTTTTATTCATTTTATCAAAAAAACGGAACAGAATTGTATGGGTTAAGTAGTAAAGGGTTATATAGATTCAGTAAATATTCAGGAAAATTTCATAAAGCATTTCGTGAAGTGCATGAATTGTATTCAACACATGTTACTTGTATGAATATTAGTAAAGATGGTTCTATGTTGTTGGGTACACGTAAAAAGGGTTTAATTATAGTATCGTCTGACACATCACAAGTTGTAAAAATTCCTATTGAGAGTCCAACTTCAGAATATGTAAGAATAAATTGTTTGTTGAGCATATCAGATAGCGTATATTATGTTGGTACATCATATGGACTTTTACAGTTAGTTATACCAAAAAATGGGAGTCCTTCAGTTCAAAAAATTTGTAATGAAATTGGTGATGAGTTTATTTCTTCTTTAACCTATGATGGAATAGGAAATGTGTGGATAGGAACCGGGTATAAAGGAGTTTGGATTTTATCAAAAAATTTACAGTTACAACAGATGCCGTTGTTAAAAGATTTAAATTCTACGACTTCCGGAGTAACCGTAATCTTTAAAGATTCTCAAAATAGGATGTGGATAGGAACACCCGGCAATGGTTTGTTTTTGTATAATCCGCTTACATCATATATACATCATATTGACGAAACAAAAGGACTACATAATACAATTGTAAGTGCTATAATTGTAGATGAGCAAGAAAATATATGGGTTGGAACAGATGGTGGCGGAATTAACATATATTCTAAAAATATGCAATTACTACATCATTTATCAAAGAGTACCGGATTACCCTCCGATGCTGTTTTATCATTTGTGCAAAATTCTACACATATATGGATTTCTACATGGCGTGGCGGTATTGCAAGTATTGATAAAAAAACGTTTGCTATTCGATATTTTAACGAAGATAATTCTGATTTGCTTTTTAATGGAGTAAAAAGTATTGCTTGGTATGCTCCGGATACATTAGTGGTTGGAACACATGGTGAAGGATTACAATTATTCAATACTCGCACATGTTCATGGATTCAAGATTTCAAAATACAATACAGTTCGTATTTTCCTGATGAACAAAAGTTTATAACACAGGTTGCCGTTGATAACAACAAAAAAATTTGGGTTGCAACTATTCGAAATTTATATTGTATTTACAACAAAACTGTTAAAGATGTATTAGAATCCGATAATTTTAGATATCCACAAAACCCAATGTATATTACATCTATTAGTGTGGATAAAGCTGGATATATTATAGCTGCAACCAATAAGGGGGTATATAGAATTAATACTGCTAATTATACAATTGAAAAAATTCTTACTACGTTTCCCGAATTTGTTGAAACAGTTAATTTGTCGGTATGTGTTGTAAATTCAGAACAATATTGGATAGCCAATACAAAAGGATTATTTGTATATAATCCTAAAACAAAAGAATTACAAAAACGCATGCTTGCAGCTCATGCTAGTCAAAGATTCTTTGTACCACGAGCTATGTATGTCGATCCAAAAGGTTATTTATATATAGGAACATGCCAAGGTATGTACGCGTTTGCGTTGCGTGATATTGTAAATAAACAAACACAAATGAAATTAGAATTTGCACATTTGTATATAAATCATGTAAAAGCTATACCGGGCGGTAGCATTTTAGAACAATCGTTGTTGCATACAAAACAATTATTAATACCATATACAACACAAAATAAAAGTATTACTTTTAGAATTATAAGTTTTGAATTTCCGGAAACCATTGA
>Ga0208461_1002914_pt1 | contig 13503 bp, 11 predicted proteins | sample AD_JPNTR4_MetaG_FD_184448 | JGI IMG/M metagenome (GOLD analysis project Ga0208461, IMG submission 184448) | Active sludge microbial communities of municipal wastewater-treating anaerobic digesters from Japan - AD_JPNTR4_MetaG (SPAdes) (version 2) | ecosystem: Engineered > Bioreactor > Anaerobic... | reverse complement strand
CGGATATAATCTATCTGCAAACCGCCGATTCCCGCTTTGCCATGTCGCCCATTTCTGCCCTGTTCTATAATGAACCTTCTAAAGAACTGGGCATTATCGGTGTCACCGGCACGGAAGGTAAAAGCACTACGGTTTTTCTCATATACCAGCTTTTAACCCTGGGGGGGAAAAAAGCAGGGTTTATTTCTACTGTACAATACCGCATCGGTGCTGCAGAGGAATGGAACCCCGAGCATCAGACCACTCCGGAGGCTCCCACTATACACCGGGCTCTGGCCGCCATGCGGGACTATGGTATGGAATATGCGGTTATTGAATCGAGCTCCCATGGGCTTTCGCCCCGGACCAACCGCTTGGGGGATGTGGCCTTCGATGTGGGGGTTATGACGAACGTAACCCATGAGCACCTGGAATTTCATGGTACCTGGGAACAGTACCGCAGCGACAAGGCTAATCTGTTCAGGGTCTTAGATCAGGTTAACCACGAAAAGGCCCTGCGGAACGGCCCCTTGAATGAAACAGGACGCCGGCTTCCAGTACGGATTCCTTCCTTTTCTGTAGCCAATGCGGACGACCCGAGCTGCTCCTATTTTGCCAATGCTACTGAACGGCGGACCTATACCTACAGTATCCACGGCGAAGATGCGGATCTTTCTATCCGGGGCCTGGAAGGAACAGACCGGGGTAACAGCTACGATATCTGGGTCCGGGCCACCGGGGAAACCCTCCATGTACAGGACAACCTGCCGGGCACCTTTAATGCGGCTAATGTGATGGCAGCCCTCCTTGTAGTCTCCGGATTAACGGGGCTCCCCATTGCGGACCTGGTCCCCCTGGTTCCCCAGCTCCGGCCCGTACGGGGCCGTATGACCGTAGTTAACCGGGGCCAGCCCTTTGAGGTTATTGTGGACTATGCCCACACGCCTTCTTCCTTTGAAACGGTGCTTCCCCCAATAAAAAAACGGATCGAAGCCCGGGGAGGCCGGCTCATCAGCCTCTTTGGGTCCGGCGGTGAACGGGACCGGGAAAAACGGCCCAAACAGGGCCGTATTGCCGCTGACTGGTCCGATATAGTCATTCTCGCCGACGAGGACCCCCGGGGAGAGGACCCTATGGCCCTCTTAGAAGAAATTGCCGCAGGCTGTCCCGAACTTGAGCGGGATAAGCAGCTCTTTTTAATCCCCGACCGTCCCCAGGCTATTCGCAAGGCCTTCAGTCTTGCCCGCCCCGGAGATGTGGTCCTGCTGCTGGGCAAGGGCCATGAAAATTCCATCATTTATAAGGACCATACCATTCCCTACGATGAAATCGGGGAAGCAGAAAAGGCCCTGGCAGAACTGGGCTTTACAAACTGAGGTGTAGTTATGGAAAAATCCAAGAAAACTGTTGCGGTGATTTATGGCGGCCGTTCAGGTGAGCATGAGGTATCCCTCATTTCCGCCGCCTCGGTGGTGCGCAATTTAGATAAAGAAAAATACAAGGTCCTGCTTATCGGAATTGATAAACAGGGGGTCTGGTATCTCCAGAATGAAGCCGAGCTGCGGCGCTGCTTAGATGGGGCTGCAGCTCTGGAAATTCAGGTTGATGAAACTCGGCGCATTTCTGCGGTCTGCGGTGGTGGTACAAAGGAAACCTTCAGTACCCCTGCTACCGGACCTATCGCGGTGGATGTGGTGTTTCCGGTCCTACATGGGACCTTTGGCGAGGATGGAACTATTCAGGGCCTCTTTGAAATGGTCAACGTTCCCTATGTGGGGGCGGGGGTCCTGGGAAGCGCCATCGGCATGGATAAGGAAATTGCAAAAATCCTCTGGCTCCATGCGGGACTGCCGGTAGTGCCCTTTATCTCGGTACGTAAACTGGACTGGGCTTCCACGGAAAAACGAAAACAGATTATAGAACGGGCTGAACGGGACTTTATGTATCCCCTCTTTGTAAAACCCTCCTGTGCGGGCTCCTCTGTTGGGGCTTCCAAAGCCCCTGACCGCCCTGGCCTTGAACAGGCTGTAGCCGAAGCCCTCCTCTGGGATGATAAGGTCCTTATAGAACCCTTTGTGCCTGCCCGTGAAGTGGAATGTTCCGTTACGGGTAATGAACGGCCCGAAGCCTACACCCCAGGGGAAATAATTCCCACCCATGAATTCTATGATTATGAGGCAAAATATATAGATCCCGATGGGGCAGCCCTGCTTATCCCCGCGGATTTAACCGAAACCGAATTTAGAACTATCAGAGAAATTGCCATTAAGGCCTATAAGGCGGCGGAACTCTCAGGACTTTCCCGTATAGACTTTTTTGTCCGTAAGGATACCCGGGAAATACTTTTGAACGAAGTAAATACCATGCCTGGTTTTACTACCATCAGCATGTTCCCCAAGATGTGCGAAGCTTCTGGTCTTTCCTATCCAGATTTGCTGGATAAGCTCATTAACCTTGCCCAGGAACGGCATGAGCAGCGGAATTCCCGAAACTATTCCTATAAAAACGGGAAGTACTAATGACCCTGGCCTTCCTTAAACTTCATGTAGCAGGTCATGATTTCATACTCATTGACCAGGATAGGCTGGAGGGGAGCAATGTAAAATACCAGCCGACCCAGAGCGGGATCGCTGAACTTATTTTAGACCGCCGCTGTGGGGTTGGCGGCGACGGCTGTATTTTTATGGCTTCCGCAAGGGATAAAGGTTCCGCTGAACGAAGTCTTTCAGGCCGTCTTTTTGCCAGTGACGGCAGAGAACTGCCCCTGAGCCCCGATGCGCTGCTCTGCATCGCCCGGCTTGCTTTGGATACGGGCCGCAGCGGTACAGGGACCCTGCATATTCAAGCCCCATACACCGAAACGGTATATGAACTAAAAACCATCGATTCCCGCAGTTTTATGTTTACCCTGCCCTACCCAAGGGTTCAGCCCCTCACCCTTATTGTGGACGGTAAGACGGCCAATGCATACAGGATCCAGTTGGGAGCTTCCTACCTCGTCTCATGCGCGGTCCCCAATGGACCGGGTTCAAAACGGGTCCGGCAGGCCCTGCTTGCGATGGGAAAGACCGATGCTATTTCCCTCATGCTGCGCTTGCACGCAAAGGATATTATCCGTTATGTAGGACCAGAAAAAACGGATCGTATGGAGGGGGCAGTGGCTGCAGTGCTGGCCGCAGGATTTCAGGGGCTCACCGCCGAACCGGTCGTTCCGGGGCTCGAAGGGGCCATCGTTGCCGAGTGGCGGGGCCGGGGCGGAGCGGTAAGCTATGCCAGTTTCCCCGCTGTGCCAGACCCTAACCATGCCGCCGGCCCCGCCACCCTGATAGACCGGGGCCGTTTCTGGGTAAATCCGGACAGAAACCGGGGCATTCAGGTTGTAGGCAAGGCCGAATATGTCTTTGACGGGAACTTTGATATATAAGTCCTAAGGAGCTGCGTTTATAAACCCGACAGGTTCTACAGCTTCATTTTCTGCCGTTCCGTATAGCCTGGCAGATTATGAAATGAACAGGTTATGCCCGATTCTTCAATAAAGGTTCCAGACATATACCCGAAAACACGACGTTCTTTAATTGACTGAAACAGGAGACTGTGTTTAATTCGATATTCCAGAACGGGCTGAAATTCCATGGAAAGCCGTTTATCGTCACTTGAAAAATACCAGGGGGCAAGCCAGTCCCGGGGACTGATTCTAAAGGTTACCTGGCCAAGCTTATACAAGGTACCGTCTATAAAAAAGGCATTTTCGGTGCCGCTGCTGTTATCTTCCATACCATAACCGATACAGCACCCAATCTGTCTGCCGCCGCTCACTCCGCTGGCCACAGCCAGATAGTGCACTTCCCCATGGGGATAATAGCCGCGGCTCCAATCCAGAGCAGCCCAGCCATTATCTTTGCTGAATACAAGCTCATCGGTTCCAAACTGCATGACCCCTTCAGCCTTAAAAGCAGGATTCCGCAGATTATAGCGGAAGGCCCTTCTATCCCGCCGCCAGGGGTGTACCGTAGCGATACATTCATTGACTGACGAAGGGGTAAGCACCACCACACCGCGCAAACCCGTGCCGCCGTAAAAAGTAGGCAGATCAACCTTGATGAGCCTGCTCCCCCCTGTCATGACTGAAAAATCGATAGTGCAATTCTTTTGTCTTATTTTTACCGTACCGGATCCGCAGGAAGGAGGCAGATCCACCATGCCGATTGGCGCATTGATCCGGTACGCATCATAAAAGGTAGCCCCCTGAACCATATTGGATATCTGCACAGAGGCATAGATCATACGCCCCCTGTTAGCAATTTCAAAGACCAATACAGCCATGTCTGAAAAAAGGATATACCGGTCCACCTCTACTATTCTTGTAAAAACACCCCGAATAGCCGAACGGTTATATATCCAGAGGGGGCTGCGGGCCCACCCTGTCTGGATTAGCCCGCCCCTCTCATTCAGTAAGGACTGTTCAGAAAAAATTTCCCGTTGGTCGATCAATTTGTGCGGTACAGTTTATTTTATTTCAGATTCAGCGGCCCGCTGCCAGTACTGGCTGCGGCCGATACCAAGACCGATTTCTCCCCTCATTTCGAGCACATCGGTTTTATATTTTTTGCCATCCGCGGATCTGAAGGTAATCTTGCACTTATAAATATCACCTTTTCTGGGATCTACAATGTTGCCCCCTTCCCACTGGCCGGGAGCTTTTTTCTTAAGGCCGTAGATCCAGGGGGTTCCCACTACCTTCATTTTATTCACTTCTCCGGGAACGGGAAAATCCTTGTAACTGGGCTTAGCGGCAGTGGCTATCGTGTCATCGGGTTTTCCGACAATTTTTAAGATCTCACCATAAGGGATTCCATTCTTTTCATAAATTTTCCAAAATGCGGTGGCCACGCCATCCTCATCTACACTCTTCCAGAGACCCTCCACGGGGTCCGCAGCAAAGAGGGCTGCAGCAGAAACAGCCAGCAGGGCCATCATACATAAGAGCTTCCTTTTCATATAAAACATCCTCCTGTAAAATGTAAGTAGGCCCATCATACTATGAAGTCCCATAGCGTGCAATGAAATTTTAATTGAATTGAAATAATGGATTTCCCGTAGTATTATGTAATGAACAATGGAACAATTATTAAATGAGATACGGCCCGGCTATTCGGATCGTATCATTAATCAAAAGTTGCAGAGCCCCCATAGTTCCTTGGATAAACCCTACACACATCATTTTAACCAAAGCGAAGAATATTTTATACAGGTTCCTGAAGCCTTTGTGGTTCCCCGCTTCCCTATACACCATGATGTCAGACAGCCGGTCCCGCGTACCGATTATACGAACGCACTCCATGATTTTATCGATTCCATGCTCCCCCAGGTACCGGATTTTTTTTCAGACCTGAGCTATTTTTTTGACCCCGCAGAAATTCAGAAACCCTGTTTTTATCGGGTTTATAAGATCGGAGAAAAATACTTTCTCTTTCTGCTGCGAATCAACCTTCAGTATCGTCCTCTGGAACATGAACTTCTGGAGCGGGGCAGCAATGACTACACTGCTGTATATAGGACCAACAGACTCTATCTTGAAAGCGACTGCATTCCTCTGGAGGCGGTTCTTACCGAAATAGGTAAAATTGTCTCATTTAAAATCCATCAGACCATCTCGAACACCTGGATTGGTGAAACCGGCAAGGGGTACCTGGTCAGGGGTATCTGGATTGATACGGAATTAACTAAATTCTTTACTAAACTTTTTATAAATGAGGGCCAGCGGATCTATCCCTATTATCCCTTTACCTGCAAATACAAGACCATCTGTATGACCATCCTGGGGCCCACACCAGAACGGCGACGCCAATTGCTGCCCTATCTGCAGGGGGCCCTCCAATTCCTTGAACCCCATCTGGATAAGATTCAGCAAACCCTTAAAACCAGTACTTTTTCTGAGGCACTACCCCTTTTCAAGGAATTGCGGCAAAAAGTAAATAGCAACTATAAAAAGCTCTGGACGAACCTGGCGGTTACAGCCTATCTTAACCGGCAGGAACAGAAGGAGTTTCGGATTGAGTTCTAAATTTTCTGGAAGCCGCGTTGTAGTCATGGGTCTGGGGCTTAACGGCGGCGGGCTCGAAGCAGCCCGATACCTGGCAACCCACGGAGCCCAGGTCACCGTCACCGACCTGCGGGATGAACGGGTACTGCGTCCAAGCATTCAAGCCTTAGAGGATCTGCCAATCCGCTTTGTACTGGGAAGGCATGAGATTGCAGATTTTAAGTCCGCCGATGTGGTGGTCAAAAACCCAGCGGTGCGGCCCGACTCGCCCTATCTTGCCGCAGCCAGGCGTATAGAAACAGACATTTCCATCTTTTTACAGGAAAACCCGGCCCGTCTCTTTGCGGTTACCGGGAGCAAGGGTAAATCGAGTACATCCAGTGCCCTCTATTGGGCCCTTGCCGCGCTGCGGAACAAGACGTCCCGCTCCCAAAGCCCGCTATTTCCGGGCAAGGCATACCTCGGGGGGAACATTACCGTCTCTCCCCTCACCTTTCTGGATCAGCTCACCGCTGAGGATGATGTAGTGCTGGAGCTCTCGAGCTGGCAGCTTGGGGATTTGCGGGGACGAACCGTGCCGGTACAGGGCAGTGAGGGAGACAAAAGCAGGCCACGGGCCCTCTTAAAACCGCGGGTAGCTATTCTCACCACCATATTGCCGGATCACCTGGATCGCTATGGAACGATGGAAGCCTATGTGGCCGATAAAAGGGTTATCTATCAAGGCCAGGATGAGCAGGATGTGACCATTGTAGGCAGCGATGCCTGGGGCCAGTCCTTTGCCAGGGAAACCAGGGGAAGGCCCCGGATCTACCAGACCTGGGGTGCAGACCAGGCCAGTTCTAGGAATGAGCTTGATGGATGGCTCGCCGGTACCCAGGGCCCAGGCATGGCCCGGCTTTCCGACGGGTCTCTTGCAGAGGTGGTACCGGAAAAAACTCTGGTTCCCGGGATACATCAAAAACAAAACCTCCTTGCCTGTGCGCTGGGCTTATTAGATATAGGCATTTCGCCCGATCTTATACGGGAAGCCCTTGGAACCTTTCCCGGCATAGAACACCGGCTTGAGTTCTTCTTTGAAAACCGGGGTATCCGGTTTTACAACGATACGGCTGCCACCATACCCGAAGCAGCCGCAGCGGCCGTCGAAGCCTTTGATACACGCCCTATCCTCGTCACCGGTGGCACGGATAAAAATTTGGATTTCAACCCCCTCGCAAGGGCCTGTAAAAAGGCAAAGGCGGTTATTCTCCTCGCGGGAACCGGCACGGATAAGCTTATTCCCCTCCTGCAAGCGGAAGGCATCCCTTACCATGGCCCCTATGACAATCTGGACCGGGCAGTCCTCGCAGCCATTCAAGCGGCCCAACGGGGAGACCCGGTGGTGCTGAGTCCCGGCTGCACATCCTTCGGCATGTTCCTGAACGAATTTGACCGGGGAAACAAGTGGAAAGAAGCAGTCAAGAGGCTTGGGTAGGAATATCCTATGGATATAGAACTACTGGAAGAACGGGGCCGCATTTTCCGGGCGGTCCGATCTTTTTTTGACAGCAAAGGGTACCTGGAGGTGGACACCCCTATCCTGGCCCCCCACCTTATTCCAGAAACCTGTCTAGAGGTATTTAAGACCGAATATATACTTCCCCCAGACAGCCAGGGCAGGAGCCGAAAAAGAGACTACTATCTTGTCCCCTCCCCTGAACTATGGATGAAACAGCTTATTGCCCAGCATCGCCGGAGTTTGTACCAGATCAGCAAATGCTTCCGTAACGGAGAATCGACCGGCCGGCTGCACAGCCCTGAATTTACCATGCTGGAATACTACACCATGGAAGCGGATTACCGGGACTCCCTCGCCATAACGGAGGAGCTCTTCCGGGCTGTGCTCCCAAAGGATGCCCCATCGGAGCTGAAGCCCCCCTTTATTCAGCTCTCCATGGAGGAGGCTTTTAAACAGTATGCGGGGTTTTCCCTGTATACCGTAGCAGCCCAGGGCCGGCCGGCCATGGCAGAAGAGGCCCGCCGCCTCGGACTTCCGGTTCCAGATTTTCTGGATCTTGGAGACCTCTATAATCTGATTTTTGTCCATACGGTGGAACCCAGACTCCTCAAAGAAGGACCAGTGGCCCTCATGAACTATCCAGCCTTTGTCCCCTGTCTCGCAAAAAACCTGGAAGGTACAGGCAAAGAGACCCTTGCAAAGGAACGGTGGGAACTCTATGTCCGGGGAATAGAACTGGCCAACTGTTATACCGAAGAAACCGATCCTGACGAGGTCCGCCGCTATTTCAGCACTGAAGGGGCAAAAAAACAAACCTCAGCCCTGGTGCCCCATCAAATTGATGAACAGTACTGGCAAGTGTTCCAGGGCCGCAAGGATACGCAGGGTCAGGTTCAGCCCTTCCCTGCCTGTTCCGGCGTAGCCATGGGCCTGGATCGGCTCGTCATGGCCATCACCGGCCGTTCAACCATCGACAGTGTGCTTCCCTTTCCGATGACGGGCAACCAGTAGCTGGTGGCTGCAAGCCCTGCCTCTGAGTCCACAGGGCTGTCTATAATTGTCGAGCCCACTGCATTCGTGGGGGGGGAGCAGGGACTTCCCGATGCAGCTATGGGCCCACAGGCCTATCTTCAGTTGTCAGAACCGCTGACAGGGCGTTTCCAGAGGTCTCCTTACCAGTTCGGGAGGGCCTGTAAATAGGCCAGACCGGTGCGTTCCTCTCCCTCATGAATGGGGCCGGCAAAAATGTGCCTGTGGACCATTGCGGCGGCCCCCCGAACCGCGGGCTTTTCGTCTGAGGGGGCAAATTGTATCTGAATACGCCGGGGCAGATATTCCTGATATAACCAGGTGCTTTCTATGGCCCGGTCAAAGGCTTCCTGCATTTCTGCGCCATAGCGTTCAATACCCCCGCCCATGTACACCAGCTGAATATCAAGAAAATTGGCAATATAGGCCATACTGCCCGCCAGATCATGGATAAAGAGGGCACGCCGTTCTGGATCGGAGCGCATCAGATTAAAATAATCCTTGGAGTAGCGCCCGAATTGTCCCGGGAGTTCGGGATCCGCATACATGTTACGGAATTCACCGGCGGCGAAACGGCTGCCATAAAATATTTTTTCCTGCAGAACCACCGCGGTTCCAATACCTATTCGGTCATATCGGCCAGGGTCCAAAGGGTTTTCTATGAACTCACAAAAGGTATAGATAAAGCTTTCAGGATTCGCTCCTGGCCCTTGATAGGGCCAGGAAAGGACATCATAACAACAACACTTGGCGTCATTATCAATAAAAACGGGGACCCCAATGCGATTTTCGAGCTCATCCTTTAGAGGGATTGGTTCATTTCGGGCTCCAAGCGAAAGGCTGAAAAGAAGGGTCCCATGGATAGGGTCAACAAGACCGCTCAGGGCAATCCCTACACCAAAAAGTTTTTTCCCAGGGACCGCAACGCGAGCTCGATTGACCACAGTAACTATGTCTTCTAGAAGTTTTCCCGAAGGAGAGCGATGAAACATCCCTGAGCATAGTTCCGTTCCCAGGGGACTAACCGCACCATATTTAATAAATTCATACTGGACCTCAAGACCAATGGCATATCCCGATCTATCCGAAAGAAAGAGGGGTATTTTTTTACGCCCCGCCTGATCGGAGCTTTCCTGAATTTCCGCCCCCTCTTCGACCAGGCCGCTAGAAACAAGATATTGTACGATGCGGCTTACGGTTCCCCGGTCCAGATCCAGCATATCAGCTAAATCGGAACGGCTTAGCCCGGGCTTTTTATAAAGCAGTGAAAGCATCCGGGTACCGTAGTATTCATTTTTTCCTTCGATCATTCACCATACCCTGCAATAACATCCCTGTAGTAATAGTAACTGTCTTTGGGAATCCGTTGCAAGGTGTTGTAATCCATATAGATGATACCAAAGCGTTTTGAGTAGCCATGGACCCATTCAAAATTATCCAAAAGGGACCAGAGGAAATAACCCTTAAGAGGAATACCCTCATCAAGAGCCTGCATCATAGCCTGAAAATGGGCTCTCAGGTACTGTATGCGGCCCATATCATGGACCCGCTTCTGTCCATGTTCATCGATCTGGACTTCATCCTTCTGGGCACAACCATTTTCTGTTACATAGATGGGGATGCCACCGGTCTCAGCGGCAAGCCAACGCAGATGCCGGACAAAACCCTGGGGAACAATAGGCCAGCCCATATCGGTCTTTTCCTGCCAGGAGGGGACCCATCTTATATGTTCTTCTGCGGTATCGTCCCAGGCTACCGCATGTTCGCTGTAGTAATTAAGGCCCGCAAAATCGATGGGGGCAGCGATAAGCTCCAGATCCCCCGGCTGGACCGGGATTTTAACCCCAGAATGCTCAATAAAGCGCTGCGGGTACCCATGACCACAGACTGGACCGGTGAACATCCTGCTGTCCCTATCTGTGGCTAATTCGGCGGCCAGCAAATCCTTTTCATTCCGGGTTGCGGGCCGATACACCATGATATTCCAGGTGATACCAATTTTTCCCGGTTTCCCCAATTCACGGAATGCTCGGACCGCAAGCCCATGGGCGAGGTTCAGATGGTGTACAGCTCGCCCTTCGGCTTGTTTATCCGCAATACCAGGGGCATGATGCCCCATACCATAGCCTAAATAGGCAGAACACCAGGGTTCATTAAGGGTAATCCAGGTATGAATCAGATCCCCCAGTTCGGCAAAACAGGTTCTGGCATAGGTTTCAAAGGCCAAAGCGGTTTCCCGGTTCTCCCAACCGCCCCGATCCTGCAAAGCCTGGGGCAGATCCCAATGGTACAGGGTAGCCACCGGTTCAATCCCTGCTTCTCTCAGTGCAGTCGCCAAAGCACGATAATAGGCAATACCCTTTGGGTTAGGTTCCCCCGTACCCGTCGGATAGATCCTGGGCCAGGCAATAGAAAATCTGTAGGCCTGAATGCCCGCTTCTTTCATCAATTTGATATCCTCTGGATACCGATGGTACTGGTCACAGGCGACATCCCCATTATCTCCGGCAAACACCTTTCCCGGGATCCGGCAAAACCGGTCCCAGATGCTCTCGCCCCGGCCATCCTCATAGGCGGCCCCTTCTACCTGAAAACTGGCGGTCGCTGTTCCCCACAAAAAATCCTGGGGAAAAACTAACTGTGCCATACCCTGCCTCCCTGATCACTGGCGATGATGCAAATTCATACCCCCATCAAAATGGGTTGTATTGATTGTAATTTTTCAACTAATAAATGTCAAGGGGCAAATCATAAGGGTTCACCAGCGGGGTCTCCCAAAGCTTTGCCCTCCTGGGAGTTTTTCGGAATTGCCCGCTCAGGGCCTTCTATTCGATTACCGGCGAAGCACCCTGACGGTCAAAGGTATAGGGAAAGGCCGGGATATACATAAAGGGGGTTCCGATAGTAAGCTCTCCATGAAAGCGGTACTGCACCGACTTGAGTGCAATCACCTGGTCCAGCAAATCCCGTTTCATATTGATGAAATTCATCACAAGGTAAATATCCCTCTCTTGAATTTCCTTACCCTGGATGGTCACCAGGTCGTCCAGACTTCCGTCGGCCCAGAACCGGCCATTTCCGTAGAGTTCATAGGAAAGGCGAGACAAATTGACCGCGAACTGGTTAGGGTTATAGATTGCAAGACGCACCTTAAGCCGGGTATTGATAAGCTCCGCCCGTTTTACCGCAATGTTTATGATCCTTACCTGGGGTTTATAAATTCGTGGAAGATTTACTGTTTGAGTTTTGTGTATGGTAAACTCCTCTCCCCTGGAATCACGAAGAACCACACTGATAGTACATTCGAGGGAATTTCCCGCTTCTGTTTCTGCCGCGGCTTCTGCTGCAGTAGAAACCGCCGGTTCTGCTGCTTTTTCTTCAGCCGTTTCCGCAGCCCCCTGGTTTTCTATGGCTGTTTTCGGGTTTTTCGATTCGGTGCTATGTGAAGCAGCCCCTTCAGATTCTGAAATGAAGGCCGCTAAGGGAAGGCTTATGGCGATTTGCCAGGTGTTTGTAGAGTGGGCTTCCACACTGGGCTTTGGTTCAGCTGGAGGTAAACCCCTAATTACCTCCTGTGGTAGTACCCTATTTTCATATTCCAGATGTAAGGTTGCTTCAAAGCCAAGCGCTTGGACTACATAGGCATCGTTCCCAGAATTTTCCAGGTTCAACGGAATTTGCAGGGCTACGGTTCCCGGCTTCGCAGAACCAAGGTTCATAGAACCAAGCTCCGCGGAACCAGGGGTCGCGGAACTAAGATTCGAGGTGCCTGAGGGTGCCTGACCAAACACCGGCGCGCCGAAGGACAGCACCGGCAGCGGCTCTGGTGCTGCTGGAGCCTTTGGCGGGGCTGCCGGTTCAGCCTTTTTTACTGTCGTCGCACAGCCTGTGAATGCGAAGCTTACTATTACTAATAACCAGATGATCCGTCTTGGCAGCATGGATACCCCTACATAGTTACTGTAAGGATATCACAATATTCTGGACAAGACTATCCGCAGCTACCTGCACATCCTTTGGGAGTTCATCCCAGATAAGGGCACCTCTCTGGGCCAGTTCCTGTCTCCAGGGAAAACGGGCAAGCACGGGCAGCTGCAAATTCTCAGTTCCTTCCCGGGCCTGCCCCTGGGCAAAGAGGGAGAATTCGGTACCGCAATGGGGACATACCATGGACCCCATATTTTCAATCATACCAAGGACCTTTACATTGGTTTTTACCGCCATTTTTACCGACTTTGCTACAATCATAGAAACAAAGTCCTGGGGGGTTACCATTACCACAATACCATCCAGGGGCAGCTGCTGGAAGCCGCTTAAGACCACATCGCTGGTTCCGGGGGGAAAATCCACCACAAGGTAATCCAGTTCGCCCCAGGCTACTTCTTCATAGAATTGTTTCAGTGCACCAGAGAGGAGAGGACCCCGCCAGATGACAGGCTCATCCTCGTCGGGTAAAAACATATTCACCGATATGACCTTTATCCCCTGGTCTGCTTCCAGGGGGTATATCTTTTCTCCATCGCTTTCGCCCTTCAAACCTTCGAGCCCCAGGAGCCGGGGAATACTGGGTCCTGTCATATCCGCATCTAAAAGGCCGGTCTTATAGCCCCGTGCTGCAAGAGCCTGGGCCAATAGGACACTGGTGGTAGATTTACCTACACCGCCCTTTCCGCTTACCACACCAATGAGGTGTTTTATTCCCATTTTGGAAAATTTCTCTACTGCTACACTCATGATGAACTCATTATGAGCATATGACCATTTTTGTCAAGGTAAAAAAATGACCCCCGAATCAATAATCCGGGGGTCAAACAGTAGAAAAACAGACCTACTTATGCATGTTTTGCAATCATCTCTGCTATGGTTTTTTCCAGATTGCTGAGATCGGTGATGTTTTCCAGGACCTTCCCTTCCTTCATAAAGATAAGAGAGGGGGTTTTTGAATAATCAA
>Ga0208461_1002899_pt1 | contig 13529 bp, 8 predicted proteins | sample AD_JPNTR4_MetaG_FD_184448 | JGI IMG/M metagenome (GOLD analysis project Ga0208461, IMG submission 184448) | Active sludge microbial communities of municipal wastewater-treating anaerobic digesters from Japan - AD_JPNTR4_MetaG (SPAdes) (version 2) | ecosystem: Engineered > Bioreactor > Anaerobic >... | reverse complement strand
TTACCTCGTATAGCAAAATTAGGTTATAATGCTATTCAATTAATGGCTATTCAGGAACACCCTTATTATGGTTCTTTTGGATATCATGTATCCAGTTTTTTTGCCGCTTCTTCTCGCTTTGGTACTCCCGAAGAGTTAAAACAACTCATTGACGAAGCTCACGAAATGGGAATAACCGTGATTATGGATCTGGTTCATTCTCATGCCGTTAAAAATGAAGTAGAAGGATTAGGTCGTTTTGATGGAACGCCTTATCAATATTTTCATGGTGGACCTCGTAGAGAACATCCTGCCTGGGATTCGTTGTGTTTTGATTACGGAAAACCGGAAGTAATGCATTTTCTTTTATCGAATTGTAAATTTTGGCTGGATGTATATCATTTTGATGGCTTTCGCTTCGACGGGGTCACTTCTATGATTTATCTGAGTCACGGTTTGGGAGAAGATTTTACAAGTTACGATTGTTATTACAATTTAAATCAGGATGGTGATGCCATTTGCTATCTTACTCTTGCCAATAAACTAATTCATCAAGTAAATCCACGTGCAGTGACCATTGCTGAAGAGGTGAGTGGCATGCCTGGATTGGCAGCAAAAATTGAAGATGGCGGAATGGGTTTCGATTATCGAATGGCAATGAACATACCTGATTTCTGGATAAAAATAATCAAAGAAGTAAAAGATGAAGATTGGAAAGTAGGACAAATTTTTTGGGAAGTAACCAATCGCAGACCAGAAGAAAAAACCATTAGTTATGTAGAATGTCATGATCAAGCGTTGGTTGGTGATAAAACTATTATTTTCAGATTGATTGATGCAGATATGTATTGGCATATGAAACGTGATGATACTACTTTGCTGGTTGATCGTGGAGTGGCTTTGCATAAAATGATTCGTTTAGTCACAGCAACAACAATCAATGGCGGGTATTTGAATTTTATGGGAAATGAATTTGGACACCCTGAATGGATTGACTTTCCTCGTCCTGGTAATGGGTGGTCATTCAAGTATGCTCGTCGTCAATGGGATTTAGTGGATAATCAGGATTATTTATATTATAATTTGAATGAATTTGATCGCGCTATGATTGCTCTGATTAAATCCGTCCCTGCTTTCAATAAATTACCTATTCAAGAGTTGTGGATCAAGGAAGATGATCAAGTGTTGGCTTATCAACGAGGAAAATTTGTTTTTGTTTTTAATTTCAATGGCACCAAATCTTTTACTGATTATGGTATTTTAGCAGACAAAGGTGCTTATAAAATAGCTTTAAACACAGACAATTCTCTTTTTGGCGGATTTAATCGGGTGGATGAGAGTATTGTTCATTTTACTATTTCAGAGCCACCACATCTTAGCGGAAAAGAATGGTTGAAACTTTACATTCCAACTCGAACTGCTTTTGTGCTGAAAAAGCAAGAAATGTAATTTAATAATTTTAAAGAGTCGTAAAAAATTTTGAATACGACTCTTTTCATTTTTATTGGATAAATTGGCGAATAGCACTTGCAATTTCTGTCATTTCTTCGGAACTGAGCTGTAACTTTGGATTTTTAAAATTCATATCCGATTCATTATTGATAGGAATAAGATGAATATGAGCATGAGGGACTTCCAAACCAATTACAGCCATGCCTATCCTTTTACAAGGAACGGCTTTTTGAATAGCTAAAGCAATTTTTTTTGCAAAAAGCATTAATCCAATATAAGTTGGGTCATCAAGTCGGAAAAGATAATCTTCTTCTTTTTTGGGTATAACCAAAGTATGACCTTTTGTAAGCGGGTTAATATCCAAAAAAGCAAAATAATTTTCATCTTCGGCTACCTTATAACAAGGTATTTCGCCACTTGCAATTTTACTGAATATCGTTGCCATCGTTTGTATTTTTTAAAGTGAAATTTCAAGAATCTCAAATTGCATTACTCCATTAGGAACAGGAATTGCAACATTATCACCCACTTTTTTACCTAACAGTCCTTTTGCAATAGGTGTTGTTACGGATAACTTGCCTTCTTTTAAGTTTGCCTCACTCTCTGATACAATCATATAAGACATGACCTGTTGAGTTTTTGTATTCTTAATTTTAACGCGAGTCAAAATCTGAACTTCATTGGTATTAATTCTTGATTCATCAATTAAACGTGCTGATGCTATGGTTTCTTTCAACAAAGCTATTTTCATTTCAAGCATTCCCTGAGCCTCTTTTGCTGCATCATATTCGGCATTTTCAGATAAATCACCTTTATCCCTTGCTTCAGCAATTTGCTTGGAAATAGCAGGGCGTTGAACATTTTCTAATTCATTTAATTCTTCAACAAGTTTTTTATAACCTTCGGAGGTCATATAAGTTATGTTACCCATAATTACTTATTTTAGGTTTTTGATATATAAAAAATAAAAAGAATTCCAACTCTTTGCTGGAACTCTTATATAGAGAGTGTTTTTTGATAAACGTATTTAAAAACAAATATATTCAATATATTTGATATAACAAAACTTTTAAAGATTTTTTCTAAATAGTTAATTCTTAAAATGACTTCTTAAAAATTGACTATTTAACTATTAAAATCTTACACCCAACGTTATTACAAAATTATTATTGATGGTTTTGACATCTGCAGGCTCTCCTATAGGGTAACCAGTTACCTCATTTGCCCTAATCGAATTATAAGGATAAAATGTTTCTTTTGTAAGTTTGTTCATATAAGCAAAATCGAGATACCAGGAATTTTCATGATATCCAAAACCAGCTGTAAGATATTTTGTTCCATTGTGTAAAAAATATTCCGTATCGGTACGAATAGTATTGATTCGCATAAATTTTTCTGTATTTTTTTGTGTAACATTGCTCATATTGGCATAGCCTGCACGAACGGAAAAATTATCTGTTAGTAGCCATTCCGTTCCAATTTTTATGGTAGAAACTGCATCCAGAGCACTTTTCATTCCAGAATTTTCTTCTTTAAAATCTTTTGTAGAACCGTATTCGTCCATTAATTTAGTAGTTTTTAAATCAGTATAGTTATATTCTAAGCTGATTAAACCTTTCTTCCCAAAAATATAAGCTACACTTGCATCAAAAACTGCTGGGGTTTGAAGCTTATAGGAATTATATCCAGTTGGCGTTGAAATATAACCTTGTGATTCAGTGTTGAAATTTAAGAGAGGTGTATAATCTTCTGATATAGAAAAAACTGTAGGGCTCTGGAAAGAGAGACCGATTCTGAAATTGTTAACAGGTCGAAAAATAATACCCATATCTAAATTGAAACCGCTCCCTGAGGCATCAATAGTGTTATTCAGATTCATACCCCCACTTTCACCAAAAGTTTCTTCGTATTCAGTAACAGCATTATAATCGATAGTCTGAATATTACCGGTAAAACCCAAATAAAATATATGACTGAAATTCCCTGCCCAACTGAAAGAATATTTATTAATATGACCACTTTCATGCAAATAGTAAGAAGGAATGACTTTCTCATCTGCATTTAATATTGAAACCCATGAATTATTGGAAGCAGGATTAATTAAATATCCTTCGTAAGCTAATATGGATAACCAGGGGATATTTTGATTATCAAAAGGTTCATAATCATCAGTACTTTGTAAATCTGCTTCAAGAATTCCATTAGTAAAATAAGCCATATAATCGGTTATTGATGAAGGTGACTCTCCGCTTTGAATAGTCATCTGGCGATTAAAATTTTTCACCTGTTGAAAAGAAAAAGAAAAATTAGAATTTTGTAATCCACTTTTGATTCCTTTTTTACTTTGTAACGTGGGTGAAGCTATCACGAATGAAAAATTATTTGCTTTTAATTTATAAAGATTATCACTTGAATTTACTCCATACCAGCTATTATCGTTATTTTGAAATAAGAAATTTAAAGTTCCAACGGTCTCAGAATGTTGATAAATACCTAAACCAGCCGGATTATCTTTAATGGCTGAAACATCTCCACCTAATGCTCCAAATGCTCCAGCCATGCTCATATATCGAGCCGTACCATTTATATCAGGTTGAACAAATTTTACTATATCCAATTCACTTTGAGCAACAATCAAATTACTGCAAAGCAACAACACCCATAACCCAATATTTTTCTTCATGTTTTTATAAATTGGTTAATAATTCATTAATTGTTATAAAATTTTACCGTCTTCCGCCACCGCTTGAATTTCTACTTGACCCACCTGACCCATTTGAACTACTTCCACTGCTCCGGCTTCCTCCACTACTATTAGAAGAACCTGAAGAGCGAGTTGAGCTTCCACTTGAACTTCTTGGCGAATAGCTGGAGCCACTTCTGTTACTTTCACCAGATGAGCTTCTGCTTGGAGCAGAATAAGTCGACCTGGTATTTACTTTCACTCCTGAAGAATTGTTTGTAGTATTTGAAGTACGAGGCTGAGTGTTTACAGAAGTTGATCTTCTGGAATTTTCACTATTTGTATAAGAACTTGACGAAGAACGAGTATTAGCAGAATTATATGTCCTTTCAGATTGATTTTGATTATTTAAGACAGCACCTCTTCTTGTTTGTTCAGAACTTGAATTACCAGCATTACTTGGGGTTGTCATTCTTGTTGTATTACTGTTTCGTGCTCCTGTTCCTGTAATAACCGTATAGGGATTATTAGAACGTCCATTTCTTTGGCTAACATTGTCTGAATTGGTAGACATTGCACTAGAAGGAGAATTAGCTACTCTTCTTTCATTTCCAAAATTGGTAATTTGTCGGCGGTTGGCTTCATTATGAGAAGGATTAATCGTTTTGTAATGATAATATCCCCCATAATAAGGATATCCATAATAACCATAATACCACGGATCATAATACCAAGGGTTATAATACCATGCATGCCATGGATAATGATACCATGGATTATACCAATACGAATAAGAAGGATAATAAAGGCTCCATCTCCAATACCAGCTATTGTACATAAAAGGTCGATAATAGTAATCAAACCACGCTGGATTGGTCCAGGTTGGTGTTACCCACGCATAACCTCCTTCAATATAAACATTCCAGTTATAATCATCAAGAAAATACAAATCCATATAATCAGGATCGGAAATATGAATAGTAAATTTTGGATTGTGGAATCTACGAATACGTTCAGCATATTCATAATCGGAAGAGGAACCTTTAAAGCCATGCAAATAATAACCTTCTTCACTTATTGTATCGTTGAGGAGGCTATCGTTTTCCTCTTTAATCATCGAAAGAGTACTATTTTCTTTGATGGAATCGCTATGTTCTCTAAAAATGATTTCTTTTGCACCATTTTTGTAAGTGGGTTTTTGTTCATTTTTAGAAGAATATGTTGGTGTTTTGTCATTAGGCGAATAATAAATATCGTCTATCACCTTTGTTTCTTTCTGGCTGTATCCTAATGTTTGGATAAGCAGGGAAAGAAAAATGATAATTAATTGAATAGGTTTCATGATATATTTGTTTAAAAATAGGTTTTTTTCATCCTAAATAATACAACAATTATGCCATTGTTTTGTTTTTCATAGGCTATAAAAGTTAAATTTGATGTTACTTAAAAAAATAAAAATAATTTTTTACCCATTGATTTCTTTTTCGTTCCTCGAGCACGAAATACCAGCAACTTAGAAAGTAATTTTTCTCATTTTAAACCCGATCAAGTTCTTCCATTAAAGCTTTCCGTTTGGGATAAGTATTTTTGAGAAAAAATATAACTTCATTTGCCTTCTCTTTTCCTCCTAACTTTATCATTCTTCGCAAATACCTGCATGCTTTTTGATAATGATCTCTTCCCATGTTGGATTCCATGTATTTTAAAATTCCATTTACGTATAGCTCAACTAATTCGTTGGCGTAATCATTGGCAAGATATTTTTCATATTCTTCAATTCTATCTAAAGAAGGATTATTTTTTACTAATTCTAAAAGTCTGTCCCACCATTTTTCCCGAATAAAAATATTGGCTATCAAATAATAATCGGGCCAACGACTTTTTGTAAGAATTTCATGAATCATTTTTTCAACAAAATCATTCCATTTTTCAGGTTCAACATTTTCCTTTAAAATCTGATAATAATCCTGCTCTCTTCTGGAACCGTTAATAAAAAGATAACGAGCATATTCTATAATTTTTTGCGTATCATTTTGAGCTTGTGCTATTTTTAATAACCAATTATACCATTCTTTTATATATCCTGGTTTATCCTTCTCATCGGTTTTTATTCCATCTTTTGCGATAGCAATTGCTTTTTCATAATCTTTTCTTTGCATGGCAAGTTGAATGGCTTCTTTTCGCAAGTTTGGATTGGAGATGTTTTCTGCCAAAAAAGTTTCTGCAATTTGTGAATCCTTTTTATTCAATAAAACTGCATATTTTATTTCTTGAGCTTCTTCATTTAGGAATTCTGATCTTTGATCCTTTTCAAGGCGTTTAAGTAATTGTTCTGTTTCTTCTTCCGTTTGTATGAGTAATGAGGCAAGACGTAACATATCCATATGCGTACCCCAACCTTCATAAATTTTTTTATCAAATACTGAGAAACAATAATCCAGGAATAATTTTCTAATTTCTTCAGGTAGCTCTTCTTGTGCCATTGAATAGAGCATTTCGTAAGCTGAATTAATATTGCCACCGATATCGCCGTTGCTGTCATCAGAATATTGCAATGCCTCAGTCATTTGTTCCATGACAGCAATACAGATATAAAAAGCGTCCTTATAATTGCGGGAATTCTTCTGTTCTCGTGCTGTTTCTAAAAGATTGCTTACAAAAGTCCAAACAATTCTTGCGGATGACCAGTCGATAAATCCATATCTGTCTGAAGCTGCACGAAGGATGGATTTGATTTGTTTTTCATAAAATTCTTTCGATTCATTGGAATTGTACTGAAGAAAAGACATGAAGAAAAGATTTCTAAAAGTATTGTTTTCAAGAGATTTTTCTCGAATAAATTTTTTAAGTTCTTCAGGAGGAATTTTTTCCAGTAATTCATCCACTTGCTCAGCAACAGTTTTGTGTTTTGATGGTTTCTTCTCAGAACTGCTTTTTTGTTTCTTGTTGGTTTTACTTAATCCAAGTTGTTCCTGCTGCAGATAAAAAATTACAGCAACTACATGTTTACAAATTGGACCTAAATCATAAGGACAATTACAAGAATAATCAGTAATAATGCCATTTTTAATCGTTAATTTGACAGTATAATCTGCTGTACCTTCTACAATAGCTTCATATTCACCAGAACTAATTTCCTCAACTTGCCTTACTCTTCCTTTTTTAAAATAGGACAAACCACGTTTTAGAATCGTTTCATCTATATACTGTTCAAACTGTTCTAATGGAATTTGCATATTTTTATTCTTTTTTAAAATTATTCATTCAATACTTCGTTCAATTTTAACATCATAATTTATAAACAATAAAATAAAGGTATGATGATTATTATTAAAATATTTTAGTAAGTTGTTGGTAACCAGTATGTTTATAGATAATTAAAAAATAGTGGATAATAAGTATCTTAACAGCGACTTTTTCTCTTTGGCTAAACAGGAGAATCTCGATTTTGCAATATTTGTTATTAAGGTTTTTTAGAATAATAAGATTTCAATTGATAATTTTTGTCTATTAATTACGATTAATGTGTTGTGAAAAATGATAAAATTGATTTCATGATGCTTTGTCGATCATTTTCAGAAATAATGGTTTCGAACGGGAAACCAAAAGCACAAACTTTATAATTTCCATCATAAGCTACAGCAGCACTTAAATTATTTTCTGAATACCTGCAAATCGTGTAAGCTTTCTTATCATTAGGTTCAAACGCATCTGGCGACTCGACAAAATAACAAAATTCGTTAGGCTCGTGAAAATAGCTAAAATTCATTTTTTTAAAAAAAGGAAGAGGTGAATTTACAAATTTTACTTCTCCTGTTACAGCAGCTTGATGAGTACAATATTTTAATTTTAAAGTATTTTCAATAAAAGAGCTATCTTCTGGCAAAGTTAATAGATTGTCACATAAATCGGAAACAATATTAGCTCCACTTACAAATAAATTCCCCCCATTTTGGCAAAATAAATTGATTTTTCTTTGTAAATCAAGTGGGAAAGTTTTATAAGAAGGAGATTTTTTATTATTACCTATATAAATTTGTTTTTGTTTCCCCAAGATTACATCTATAATTTTATAATCATTCAAATCAACTTCTTCATTGATAATAGCATCGCTGCTGCAAGAAGAAAATGAATAACCTGCTTCTTTAATTGCCTTCCCATGTAAAAAAACATAATCAAATGTATTCCCTACTAAAACTTTCCCCTCATAATTTGCATGGCTGGCACCAAAACCAGGAGCATCATCCGTTATCCACGGTCTGTTTTTTCTGAATTCATATTGCTTACCAATAAAATTATATTGATACAAATAAGGAACGCCTCCATCTTTTTCATTGACAAAGCCACCATAAAGCGTATCTATTGAGAAACTTTCAGGTGCACTTAATCGGGTAAAGCCATTTACAATTAACACTTCACCTTTTTCATCAGGAGCCCGATAAGCAGAAAGAATTTCAGAAGGAAAACTTTCGCCACCTTTATTCACGGCTGTTACTTTAAAGCTATAAATTTTATCTGGCTCAATATTAACAGTATAATTATTTCTTTTTACTAAAACTCCGTTGTCAAAATCATTATCATCTATTTTAGTGTAAACCACGAAATATTCTGGTACTGCAGTTGGTTCCAAAAAATCTATTTCATTTGTCCAGCGTAATTTTAAAGTGGTTGTGTCAATGAATTGAGCACTGAATTGCTTTACAGGCAAGGGTTGTACGCAATATTTATCAGGATGGTCTGAATACAAGTATTTTAATATTCCCTTATAAATAGAACGACTCACTAAAAATTGAAAACGCGGGTCGAGTCCATAGCGCATATCTGCAAAATTTTGATGAGAAAGTAATTCCAATAGCATAGAAGGAACTTCTGGTATTCTTGATTCACTATAACTTTTATTCCAAATACCACGTCGAGTCCACTCTGGAGCATACATGTCACGAATATCGCTTACAATTTGCGTTTGGACGATATCCGTTAAATCACGTGAAGCCCACCGTGAAGTTTTGTTTTTGAAAATATTTTTTTGAGATGAATTAAGAATAGTGCAAATCCCCAAAGTTCCAATGATAGAATCGGTGAGAACTGTTCCAGCATCGGTATGGAAAGCCAGCGACAAATCAATTGGGATTCCTAATCCCTTATCAGAAGGAGCAAGTGGTGACCCACCAATTAAATAATTGACCCACAATCCGCGTGATTGATAATCGTCAATATAATCATTTTTCCCTTTTGTATAACTATAAACGCTATCAGGAAATCCAGCCCATTGCATCCAATAACGCGAACCTTCTGTAAATCGTGGATAGCCACTTATTTCAGGTTCATAAATTGTATCTTGATGAAAAATTTTGTCTGGGATTTTGTTTCTTTCAATTATTAGTTCTTCTGAACTTTTCAAATTTGTTATTAATCCTTCTGTTAAAGGCTGACGTGCAATATTTCCCATACCACCACCAAATTTTACTGCATCGGCGGTTATGATTTCATTCTTTTTTGAGTTGAAGTTGGTAAGTACTACTTTACCATTTTCATTACAACCTTCTTCAAAATAAAATGTTCCTAAATAAATCCAGGTACCACTGCCCATTTTTTGATTAACCAAAAATTCTGTTTCACCCCCTTTGTGATATACTGTGTAATGTGCAGTAGAAGTGCTTTTGGTAAGCGTTTTATAAGAAACATATACGGCATATTTGCCTGATTGAGGAATAAAAGGTATCCATTCAACAGAGCTAACTTTATCTTTTTTATTTGTAGATAAAATTTGTCGATAAGTACCCATCAAAAAAGGATTTTCTCCATCCAAATAACTACTTTTGGAATTTGAAAAACCTACATCTCCACCATTCTCCCACTGAAATGAATGATTGAATTCAATGTATTTTGACAAATCCTCTCTACAATCATTGTCCACAATAATTTCATTTTTTTGCACATCTCTTTCTCTGGGGATCAAAACATTTGCTCCAGCATTTTCCAACATTGGAACCAGGTAAGGATAAACATACGAAAGAGTATAAATATCTTCTACTGTTTGGAAAAGTCGAGCACGTTGCCATTGCCAGCGAGCCAAACTCTGATTATAATAATAACCATGGCTGGGCCAAATAGCAATATGTCTGTTTTGCAATCCTTCTGTAATTTTATAAGGACGAGAAAGATTTTTGACCAGAGGAATTTCTGTTTTTTTTGTTGTAAAAATTTTACTTTTATCTTTCTTTTTTATTCTATAATAATTTGGGATCAAATCTTCTATAGGCTGATTATCCACCTGGCACACAATTTTATACCCTTCGTAAGTAGGTATCAAAATTTTTTTAAGAGCATTGTAAATTCTTTCTACATTTTCCGGTCTGAAAGGTATATAACTTAATCTTTCATCAGCAGTAATAATGACTTTTTTCGGTCTCTGGGTTACTGAAAAATTAGTGATTGTTATTTTTTTTACATAAGTTTCTTCTTTGGCAATAGCTGTCAATGAATCAGAAATGACCGTTAAAAATTGTTGTGCTTGAAGATTAGAAAAACTTAATTCATTCAACAACAGAAAAATTATCAGACTATTTTTCTTGAAAACATTCGTTATTTTTATCATTTTTTTAAAATATATTTTTTGTTTCACTTTCCTTAGCTTTGGTTGATAACATTCCGCAAGCAGCAAAAATATCCTCACCTCGCGATTTACGAATAGTGGCAATAATTCCATTTTCATTCAAATAATTACGAAACGAAAGTATTTTTTCTTCACTCGGAGTTTTTAATGGAACATCAGGAATGGCATGAAAACGAATTAAATTTACTCGGCATGGAATTTCTTTCAATAATTTTACCAATTCTCGAGCATGCCGCATGGTGTCGTTGAAATGATCAAACATAATATATTCAAAAGAAAGTCTTCGCTGCTTGCTGAAATCATACTTTTTTAGTTCTTCTAATATTTTGCTGATGGGATATGCTCTTTCAGCAGGAATTAATTGAAGCCTTTCTTCATGAAAAGGAGAATGCAGGCTAATAGCAAGATGACAATTGGTTTTTTCGAGAAAAAGTTTTATGCCAGGTATAAGTCCAATAGTCGATACAGTTATTCTGTGTGGGCTCCAGCCATACCCGTAATCGGCTGTAAGAATTTCCAAAGCAGTTAATACTGCCATTGTGTTATCAAAAGGTTCTCCCATGCCCATGAAAACTAAATTGGTGATTTCACTGGCTTCAGGAACGGATAAAATTTGATTAAGAATTTCTCCTGCTGACAATTGAGAAACGAATCCTTGTTTTCCTGTCATACAAAACAAGCAATTCATTTTACAGCCTGCTTGTGAAGAAACGCACAGGGTAACGCGATTTTCTTCAGGTATCAAAACTGTTTCGATAAAATGGTTATTTTCAGTAGCGAATAAATATTTTTTTGTTCTATCTTTTGAAATAGTTACTTGAAGAGGCTCAGAACGCCCAACCTTATATTTTTCATTGAGCAATGCTCTGTTTTTCGAAGAAATATTGGTCATTCCATCAATGGAAAGGGCTCGTTTTTTATATAACCATTCCGCAATTTGTTTAGCCGTATAAGAAGGCATTCCAAAATCAGTTACAATAGTTTTAAGTTCTTCTAAAGTTAACCCTATCAATAATTTTTTATTCATTTTTTTGATGGTTTCTATTATAATTTTTTCATGAAAAACTTTCAAATTCAATCATTTATTCGCTTTGAGAATTTTTTCCCAATTTTTATGAGTAAATTTTACCTCGTATTGATATAATTTGGGAGAATATCCCTTGTAAATGTAGGAAATTGCCCATTTTTCTTCTTTCTTAAAAGAGAGCCATATTTCACTATCTGTTAAGCAAGCTAACCTCATCATTCTATATATAAATAGCTTTAACAAATGTAGAGAATATTTTGTGTTTTGAGAAAAAGTAAAAAATAAATTAGTTGAGCAGAAAAAATGATTTTTGACTCCGGGAATAAAATAAAAGTTGTTTATTAAATTTAGTTCTTGATATTCAATGTTTTATCACTTCCAAAAATCATTAGAATTGGTTTTTTGACTACTCCAAAATTGACAATTGTCATTTAATTTTGTAAAAAGTATTTTTATTCAATTTAATATATTTTAATCATGAGACAAATCTTACCTTAAAAATTTTATATTTTTCATTCAAAATATTTAAATGAAGCAGGAAGTAGAAAAAATAATGAATAATCATAATAAAGACAAATCATGCTTATTAAGGGTTATAGTAGTAAAGTAAAACTGTGTCGAGAAATAATTATAATTTACTTTTTGTTTTTTTATTACAATTTTTTAATATTCCTTTATTCTTTTGTTATTCGAAACATGATTTTTATAATTATAAAGTAAAAATAAAGTAAAAATAAATTCTTATGCAGCAAATTCAATGCTCTTTTTGTTTAAAGGCTCTTTCAATATTCCTTTTGTCTTCTTTTTCTTTCAGGGATTGACGTTTGTCATACAACTTTTTCCCTTTCACTAAGGCAATCTCCATCTTAGCTAACCCTTTTTCATTGATAAAAAGCTTCAGCGGTACGATAGTCGTTCCACTTTCCTTATTGGCTCTTTCTAGCTTGAGCAGTTCTCGCTTCGTTAATAATAATTTACGATCACGGCGGACTTCATGATTATTATAAGTGCCAAAAGAATAAGCAGCGATATGCATATTCTTTACCCATAACTCATGATTAATAAAGATGCAATAAGTATCAGCCAAACTTGCCTTACCTTCTCTTATGGATTTAATTTCAGTACCAAAAAGCTGAATACCAGCGATATATCGATCTAAAATTTCATATTCAAAATTTGCACGTTTGTTTTTAATTACTATGTTTGAAGGTCGATGCATATTCCATGTAAATTTTTGAAAAAATATTAAAGCAATAGATAGAAATGAAAAAAATCGAAAAGTTGTAAAAAATTCTCAAATTTGCTTGACAAAAAATTTCTATTTATTTAGGTGAAAAATCTAATAATCCTGTTCAAAGTTATATCTAAAATCCACAAGTAAAAAATTTAGTTTGAAAAATTAATTTGTTACTTGAAATGTGATGATTCGTTTGTGGTTCAAACTTGTAAATTAATTTTCTATTCAAAAATTTTTTAAAATAGTATCCTATTGGATTTTTTTATAAATTTTTCTTCAAAGTATATCAATTTATGTTAGCTTATAAAATTTTGATGTACAACATCATAGTTAATTAAAAAAATATCTTTCCTTCCTTTCTTTTAATTAGTTAATAAATTTACTCAAATAAAAGTTGATATTTTTTTATTATAAATAGTTTTAAAAACAAAAAATCTTCCTTGCTTTATACATTTTGATAGTAATAACCATAAAACGAAAACTGAATTCTTTGCGGACAAACCATATACTATTTCCTGAAACAAAAATAGAAATA
>Ga0208461_1002872_pt1 | contig 13657 bp, 19 predicted proteins | sample AD_JPNTR4_MetaG_FD_184448 | JGI IMG/M metagenome (GOLD analysis project Ga0208461, IMG submission 184448) | Active sludge microbial communities of municipal wastewater-treating anaerobic digesters from Japan - AD_JPNTR4_MetaG (SPAdes) (version 2) | ecosystem: Engineered > Bioreactor > Anaerobic... | reverse complement strand
CTTGGACAGCAGGTGTGTAAGATACAAAAAAGGGGAACCAGGTCATGAAATATCGCTTATCTCAAGCCTAACTCATTGATTTGTCTCGTCCCAAATCATTAATTGAATTTATTTTGGACAGTAGTGAAATTATAAGACAATTTCCTAAACATGCAATTAGTAATGAACCAGCATTGCAAAACCATTTGATTAGATCGACGGGAATATAACCTCATTCTCTCTGAAACATCATGCAGTACTTGCCATACACTCTTGACCGAGCAAGATTGTACCTGTGCGCCCTCTGGCTTGAAAGGTAAGTAAGGTCATAGCATTCCCGGCACGCAAAATAAGCGGCCCCAGGCGGTGAGTAGAGTATCCTGCGAGGTTTTCCGCACAGTGGACAGAGAAAGACCGGAGCCTTTTGCTCTATGAAACGATTCTCATAGGTGATCGTGATATGTTCGACAATGGAATGCTTCTTGTTCACGGTGTAAGAAAGGGTAAGTTTCCAATTACTGCCAACCTGTTTGCATGTGTACCAGACTGATGCAACTATTTCTTCACTGCCGTATTCGCGCCATACCAAGGCTCTCTCTTTTGGGGTTTCGCATATAACGCCCTCATGTTTCAGGCTTGACACAGTAAGTTCGAGGCATGACTCAACACATATCTTCTTGGAATGCCGTCTCCACCTGGTTGAACCGTATCCGCCCATAGTATCAGTTTTCCAAAATCAGTATAGTTTTTGTCGACATTTTTCGTGCAGCATCGAGTTTCTCGTTTGTATTGCTCATTCACAGTATCTCTTGTAATAGTGTCTATTCTTATATAGCTTTAGAACATTGATATTTCTTCTCAGGAGGTTCGTTATGAGATATCTTGCGATTCTGCTCCTGCTTCTGTCCGGGTGCGCCGTGAATATGACCGGCTTCAGTAGAAGCACTGATGAAACAATGGACATTGCCTTTTATAGCAACTTCATTAAATGGCAAATCACCGCCGTTGCCGGGGATGAATCGTTCCGGGGCAAAGTAGTTTCCACAGGCGAAAAGACCATCTCCGATAGTATCGGTAATAAGGCCACCATCTCCGGTAACACCTACAGAGCTTTCTTTATCGGCGACAAAGGCCGCACCATCAGATGCGAGTTCTGTGGAGGTTATTCTGAAGGTGTCGGTACCTGCATTACCTCGGATGGAGAAGAGTTTGACGTTATGTGGTAGCATAAGCTTCGTTTACCTTCATGAATCCATTCGTTACCCCTGCATGCTTGTGAAACGCTAACCCATCTGATTCTCTCCGAACAGCTTATGTAATTGCTCCAGGATACTCCTGACTTCCGTATCCCATTGACATCCTGGTCCTTGCTCGATCTCTGCTGCAAGGTTCTGATATGACGCTGCCGGTGTAGCCCATATCACTTGCCATCCTTCGCCCTGGTCATAGATGAACCGTTTACAAGGTAGAGAATCCCTCACGGATAAGAACCATTCCACAAGGTGAGCGTGTTCGCCCCATTGGTCGATTGTTAAAATTCTACCCCCATTGACAATATTGACAGAATTGACAGAAATACCCGATTCTTGATTATTGTCATTTTTGTCAATTTTGTCGCTAGGGTCTGATTTTGAAAACCACTGTGCAGAAAAGCTCATCTGTCACCCCCTATGATGATCGGATTGACTGAATAGAATGGCCCCCTTGGTCTGCCTTTTCCTTCTTTCTGCTCCATGCCCAGGTCCATCAAGTAACCTCTTTCGACGAGTACAGATAAACCCGGCTTGATCTCTGATATCGTTTTGTATCTGCCTGCAAGGTCGCGGTAACAGTCACGGAGTGTAAACTTGATCGGCCCCTTGCGTTTAATCCAATCAAGTATGTGCTTCGCCGCCTCTGTTGCCGGATCGCTCCCCATAATAGAGAAAGCGACTTTTGCATGATCTGCAAGAATCGCTGCAAGGGATAAGGCTTTTCGCATAGTATCTTCTGATACTACGAGTTCCCCGGGAAGGCGTGCCTCGATACAATGGAATATTCCGGCAATTCGTGCAGCTTGCCCTGGTAGCTTACCGGCCCAATCTCTGAAGTGTTCAAACTCACCCCCTTGCTGCATCTGGTCTTCGACCATCTGGGCAAATTCCAAAAATGGCCTTCTGGCTGCCTGTGATATGGTGAGTTCAAGGTTTGCCCCTCGCATATCCAGGAGTGATTTTATACGGAGAGAATATTCCCTCTTTATGCTGTCTGGAATAGGGTTCGGTGATACGTCCCGGTATCCCACCATAGAATCTGAAATGAAATACAGGTTCCTTGCCAGAAGACCACGCCCTCGGAAACCGGGCTTTGATGCTATTGATTGCAGAACTTCAGGCTGTGGGCATATACAGACCACCATCAAGGGATTTTCGAGCATAATGGGTTCTCTTCCCACTCTGTCAACCCGGTAAGGTTCCCCATCCTTGGCTTTCAGAATCAAATCAAGATTAGGTATGCCGTTGGAATATCGACCGCCAAAAATGTCAAAAATACCACCCTCACTTGATATGATGCCTAGTCTTTCCTCTTGGATCTGTAGTATTTTCGGCAGGCTCTCCGGTGTTGCATCTTCCCCAAGCAACCGGGGAATAGAGGGGATATCCTCAAGAGCAACCTCCTGCGCTGCTATCGCCTCAATGAGTTCTTTCCTTTTCGTATCGTCCGAGGTTTTGGCTGCCTTCGCACGCATAGCCTCGATGATTTTTTCATGTGTTTTCCTTCGGCTATACCCGGCTTTTATGGCATCCCTTTTAAGCTCTGCCTGCTCGGATTCCCACTCTCGAAGAGGTTTTGTGCATTCCCCTACAACCGCGGTTTTGCGTTCACCAGAGGGCAATGGAGCGAATAAATACAAGTTCGGTGATTCACTATACCCTTGACTTACATGGATATGACGAACAGCATTTGTAACGGCAAGAGATACAACCCCCAGGGTAGATGCCAATACCATCGGATAGGGAACCTGTATTGCCCTGGATGCCTCTTTTGCAAAATGACCGGCCCACCCTGGAAGAATGTTCTCGGGGATTTCCGGTGCGCTGTATCCGTCTAATGGTACAAGCTCCGGCCATGAATCATTACTCTGATCGAGTTCCAGTTCATCATCGCCCGGTGTCCATATTGGTGTTGATTGGATGATCTGTTCGAGTTCTTCGCGTGTATGCCCCGCCTGCAGCCAGTCAGCAACATCAGCTCCCTTATGTGGCCCCCAGGTATCACCTGGAATGATTCTTACAGTACAGCCCTTCTCAGTGAGATCTTGTGCTGCCTTTAGAACAGATCTTCTCCCGGCATCGTCATTGTGTGTAAACAGTGCCGCTTCCTGCCCGGCTAGTTTATCAGCATAGTATGGCTTCCAGTTCTCCGCGCCTCCCCAGGCAAGACAGGGAAAACCCAAAAGATTGACCTGGTCAGCGTCCTTTTCAGACTCGGAAAGACACTTTATGCCAGGGCTTTTGAGTGCTCCTGAATTGTACAAGGTTTGCTTATTGCCGTTCAAACCTCGTATCCAGGTGTCATTCTCGTAATGCTCCCAAAAGGCTGTTTTACTGCCGTCCGAGAATGAAATTATTGTTTTCCGGCATCCATCATAAAGGTGCTGCCGGCGGCCGATCTCATGCTTTTTCTTTCCATTTGAAGGAAATAGGTCCGACATGGTGAGCCCGAGGGCTCTAACAATATCTTCGGTACTGCATCCGGCATGACAATATAAAAGCACCCTACCGTCATCGCCTTCAGTGATACTCAGACTGCGGTTTTTGTCCTCATGTGCCGGGCAGTGCGCCATACCATTCTTGATATCAAGGACAGCCCTTATCCGGTCAATAGGCTTGACAGTGCCACTACTACCTAGTAAGGTAACACTATCCTTTTGTTGTCCTGTTTCAAGCCCCTCGATGCCCGCCACGGCTCGGGGTTCAAGTTCATGGTTCATATAGACAGTCATTATTGCACCCCCTGACGTTGGGTAGTGTGATTGTATGGGTTACTCTCTTCAATGGTCTGAACGCCCTCGTATATGGTTTTTTTCTGCAACAGAGAGGCATCCTGGTGATTCTTCCCAGACAATCTGAAAGGGTGAAGAGAACAGGTTACGCTTGGGCAAAGACGAACCTCTAAAGGTTGACTGTTACAACACCAGAGGCAGTATGCTCTGATTTTCTTGTTCCTGTCCTTTGGGTTCTGCTTCCCTGTACCCATCCTGAATGGGTAGAGAGCACAATCTGTCATTGGACATTCGGCCACATCCTTTGTGCTCCAGGCAGAACAATTAAGGCATTTCTGGCGAATGGCCCGTCGCCTATTGAGCTTTACTTCAGATGTAATCTTCACTGTTTCCCCTTCATCTTTGGATACATCTGTGTTTGAGAATTCTCCGATATCAGGAAACATCATGACTGCTCTCCCTTATTTCCCACCATCTCAGACTTTGCCTCCAGCCATTCGATGAGCGCGTCTACGGGGTAGGCGATCTTCTTGCCATTTACTCGGATTCTGCCTTTCGGACCTTCTCCTAGTGCATCTATGTTGGCAAGTGTTCGGGGATGAAGCATGCCCCCGCTGAATTCACCAACTTTGTCACGAGAAACATAGGGAGATGGCCATCTGTCCTTGAGGTTTGAAAAATCTGGATGATTCTTATCCATGAGTTTCCTCCATGCGTTGTATTTTGTGATCATGTATGGAGGATAGCGGGAAATGTTTCTTGCGAATAAGGGTATAAAACCCCCCTCATTTTGCATACACATGGTTATAGCGGTCTTAGGTGAAGTTCTATCGCTGGAGATAACCCTATACTTTGTATTATTCAGGAAGTGTGGAGATGACCTTCTTTCTATATGCGTCGGGGTTAGAGTTGTATATTTTTATTGTACGTTTTAGTTCCTGCCCAAAAGAGATGTTTTTGTTGATATCATCATTTGCATATATCGAAACAAGAATTTCTTTTACGAAATCATAGAACTTGCCTTTATATGGTTGTTTAGGGCTATAATCATCATATGTAATTGATGCCTTTCTTCCTGTAAGTCTTTCGTAAATATTCGCAAGGCTGTATATAAATCCATGCAAGCTTGACCTTGTACGTGGTCTCCCCCCTTTGTCTATACCAACATGCTCCAATGCTTTTTCTGCAGCTTCTCTGAGTTTTGTTGCTTCTTTTCGTGAGATAGTTTTTTTCTCGATTAGCTGATAGATTTCCTCCGCACTGAATACATCTGTAGAGCATAAAAGCTGTAAAGATAGATCATCGATTGTTGCGATGTCCTTCACTGATCCATTGTATATATTTAGGAAATCCATAAGCGCTTTTGCCTTCTCAGGATTAGAAATATTCCTCAGGTAAGCATTAACTTTTTTTATGAGTGTTTTAATGGCATTCTTTGCTTCGGAAGGAGATGGTCTGAATACATAACCTTTTTCTGAGAGATAATGCTTTATTGCATGATGAATCTCATTCTTAAACGTATCTGGTACATGAGAGATGCCAATTACATTGGCAATTGAATTGAAGTCATCATCTTCCAGGTCCTCATGATTATAAAATCCGCTACGAGGAAGATGCTTATGTTTTTTTTCATCTTTCATGCCACTTCCTCAGTAGAATCGCTGGAGATAGAGTAAAGGCTCATACTACTCTCTTCCGTTTTTGATTATGCTGATCATATTATTATCTGGCTTCTCCTTATTCAAGGATTTCTCCAAGGTTTTAACAGCATCTCGCATACTATTCTGTCCGATATGGCTATACCTTTCGCTCATAGCTGTTGACTGGTGTCCCAGCATTTCCTTGACAACATAGATGCTTACTCCGTACTCAACCAGCCAGGAAGCATAGGTGTGTCGCAATCCATGGAAGGTAAGTTTCTGTCGAGGGTCGCTGATACCATTGTTCAATCCTGTAGCTGCAACAGCCCTATCAAAGGAATTGGAAAGATCCTTTACCTTGTTGCCTTTACGGTCAGTAAATACGTAGTCTTCCCTGCATCCTTTGGATCTCATTTGAAGCATACTATGAACCTTCTCCGTCATGAAGGCAATCCTGGTTCTGCCTGATTTGGTATCTCTCAACGTCAGGGTGTTGCGTGTGAAGTCTACATCGCCCCATGTCAGGTTAAATGTTTCACCGGCACGCAATCCGCAATGTAAAGACAGTAAGGCCATATCGTGAAGTTGAGTACTCTTCAATACAAGTGCATTCAAAAGAATGTCAGCTTCTTCATGGGAAAGGAAACGCAACCGTCTGTTGTCAAATTTTGGCTTCGATACTTTGGAAACGGGATTATCGGCTGAGTACATATCTAGTTTTCGGGCAGTATTGAATACCTGTCGAATAACAGCTAGACAATATTGTATTGTCCGCGGGGATCTCCCGGCATCTGTCATTGATTTCTTTATGCGTTCGATATCAAGGGGGGATACTTTCTTCATGGGTTTATTGCCTATGACGGGGGATATCCAGAGACGGAAGAATTGATCCTCTGATGTGCAAGTCTTCTCCTTCTTATCCTCCTTGGCTTGAGGGAAATATGTTTCATTGAAGAAATCTTCTACTGTGAGATTTTCGAGTTCTTTCTGTTTGGCCTTTGCTAATGCAATTTTCCGTTTCTCTGCAAGACGGGTTGGCCCTTCTCCTGTGGTTGCATTCTGTTTAAGCTCACAGAGCCTTTGGAATGCCTTTTCCGCTGTAACCCCCTGGCTTGCCCATCCTAACCCCTCTTCAATACGTTTGTTGTTCTTCTGGTAACGGATAAAAAAGTATTTGTCTTTTTGTACACCATGCTTCCGGGTTGCGTGTTCACGATACCTTACACCGGGATATTTTGACTGTATACGCTTAGCCATAGGACCTCCTGATTAAAAATTTGCCCCCACATAGCCCCCACTTTTGGCATGAAAAAGGGTGAAAGAAAGGGATACATGATGATATGATATAACCTGTAAAAACCCCTGTAGTCAAGCTTAATCGGGGGTCATCGTGAAAGATAGTGAGGGGTGATAATAACTGACTCTTAATCAGTAGGTCCCAGGTTCGAGCCCTGGATGGCCCACCAATGAAAAAGGGGACTTAGCAGATGATGCTAGGTCCCTTTTTCTTTGATTTGTGCAGTTTTTGTGCATTTAATTTTCATATACATTCATTATGGATGACTATATTCTTTCCTCAAGGTGTTTCTCATCTCGGACCGCCCCGATTTTTGAAGAAATTGGCCTAGTACCAGCGAAGCTGCAACCAGGTGCCAACTTGATTAATATCGCCAATGATAACATTGCAATATATGATATCTTTCACAGTCAAAATATTATACTTTCTCATGCCGTTGTCGCTTGCTCAGCAAGGATACGAGATACTGTAGAAGGGTGAATCCCAAAAAGACGTGCAGCATCGGAAGCTGTACGTCTCCCCGATGTAACCATATCAACAATTTCGGTTCTCTGGTTTTGTGTGAGTTTCGGTCGACGGCCACCCACTCTGCCTTCTGATCTTGCCCTATCAAGACCAGCCTTCGTTCGCTCTCTTATCATTGCACGTTCGAATTCTGCGAAGCTTCCGATCATCTGCATCATCATCCTGCCGGCAGGAGTAGTTGTATCGATGGATTCAGTAAGACTCTTAAACCCGGCTCCGATCTTATCGATTCTATCGAGTATCTGGAGAAGATCTTTAAGAGAACGGGATAACCTGTCGAGTTTCCAGACAACGAGCACATCTCCATCTCTCATCTGTTCGAGCATCTTGTGAAGTTCAGGTCTATCCCAGCGACCTCCAGAAGCTTTCTCTTCAAAGATTTTCTGTACCCCTGCTTCTTTGAGAGCCTTTTTTTGAACCGCTGTGTCTTGGGTATCTGCATTTGATACTCTTGCATAACCGATCAGCATGTCTATTTATTGCATAAAGGTATTGCCTTTGCAATCATTTATTCACAAGGTTTATGCAAAACATAAACACGCATTTCTCCGTGCTGCTTTTTCCTTTTGCTCAAACGTTCATTTGTGCAACATGAAGATGCCTCTCAATCGAGTTGACACACAGCCTCATCTTTGGTAAACTATACCAAAGATGAGAGCTCAACTTATTGTACATAATAAGATCACTGATGAATTCGGGAATACAGTCGAGATGAAGTTGTGGAAAGTACCCAGAACAGAACGAACACCCCATGGCATTAAATATTCTCTGGTGTACATCGTGAATGGGGAAAGGGTTATTGGTTATGACAACGCAGAGGGTAAAGGAGATCACAGGCATTATTCTAAAGAAGAAACTCCATACAACTTCCAAAACATTCGTGAACTGACTCAGGACTTCTATAAGGATATAGAACGATACTTGGAGAACAATTATGAAAGTAAAAAAAGTTAAAGTTGGGATCAAAGATATCAATACAGCCCTTGCGGAGTTCGCAGATGCTGGAGAGCGTTTAGAGCAGGGAAAGCTGGTTCATAAAGAGAATGGAGTATATTTTACGAGCTTCGAAGCTTTCAGAAAAGCACTCACACCTAAGCGTCTCGAGCTTTTACATGCGATAAAAACGGGGAAACCCTCATCGCTGAGCCATCTGGCTAGAATAGTGAAAAGAGATATCAAGAATGTTGCTGTTGATGTTGATTATCTTGCCCAGATCGGTTTGATAGAAAAAAAAGAGAAGCAGAAAGAAGTCATACCGGTTGTCACATATGACCAGATATCTCTGGATATTGCTATATGACCTCAATGATACATTGTATATGACAAGGTTAGAGGCGGTTATCGGGAAACTTGAGGAGATCGAACGGGAGATGCGTCGTATCGGATTCTGGGATGATGATCTAAACACGGCCAAAGTCCGAGAGAGCGCACTCAAATATGCAACTACTGATCACAAATCACCTGTGGGCACAATCCCATTCGAGAATTGGCTTCAGGCAGTATTTATTCCAAATGCGCGTCGTTCAGCAGAAACCGGGAAAAAGCCAACGTCAAGTCAGGTTTCGGTAATGGCAATGCGGGAATATGATTATCATTCGTATGTTCCCAAAGCGCAGAAACTCCTTCAACTGCTTTATGAATTCGATGCACTGATCTGATAACAGGTTAAATAAATTATATATTTTGGGTATCACGAAGATTCATGAGAGAATATACTCTAAGGTGCTATAGAGGCTCTATACAACGATTAGGGGGAAAATGGGCCATATCTCTGTAGCATTTTGTAATTATTAGCTTACTCAGCGACAGATATTCCCCAACGATCGACATGCTGAGATCAGTTCTTAAAAAAGAACAACTCTCATTTGCATATCATAACCTTTAGCAATATTATTTGGTTGCGCATATATTACAGAAACCATAAGCTTTGTACGAGAAAAGCTGCCTTATAGCAACGACAGGTGATTTGCAACCCTCTTATGCCGTAAAATAAAAGCAATCGTTTTTACAGATCGTGTATCTATATAAAGAGAGATCCATATCATCTTATGAAACATTTTACAGGCACCACAATAGGAGATATCCTGAGAGGGACAGTCTCCCTTCACCCGGATAACGAGGCTTTGGTATATCCTCCAACATCTTTACGACAAACATTTTCTGACTTTCTAAATTCTTGTATCGATGTAGCGAAAGGATTCATGGCTATCGGCGTGAAGAAGGATGATCACGTTGCTGTATGGGCCACTAATATTCCCGAATGGGTCCATCTGCAGTTCGGCCTTGCTATGATCGGAGCTGTGTTAGTTACCGTGAATACGAGTTATAAGTCGAGAGAGCTTGAGTACCTCCTTAGGCAATCGGACTCAACAACGCTCATCCTTATGGAAGCGTGTCGTGATACAAATTTCTATGAGGAAGCTCGCACGGTGTTCCCTGAATTGGAGCATTCCCGACCAGGAAGGCTCTAATCTCCGACTCTGCCGTTTCTGAAGAATGTGGTGTTTATAGGTAACAGGGAAGGTACACCAGGCATGTACTCGTTTGACGAAGTGCTCATGCTCGGGAAATCGGTCCCGGATACAGAGCTGGAAGGAAGAGAGAAGTCATTGGATGTCCATGATGTAATAAATATTCAATATACCTCAGGTACGACCGGCTTCCCAAAAGGGGTCATGCTAAGCCACTACAATATTATCAACAATGCCCTTATGGTGGGGGATGTGATGGGGATGACCTCAAGGGATCGTCTACTCATACAGGTACCGTTATTCCACTGTTTCGGCTGTGTCATAAGTTCACTCAATTGCGTTATTCATGGCTCAACCATGGTTCTCGTGGAATACTTCGATCCAGCAAAGGCCCTTCACTATATCGACAAAGAGAAATGCACAGCTGTCAACGGCGTACCAACGATGTTCATTGCCATCCTGGGGCATGAGGATTTCCCGAAATACCATTTGGAATCATTGAGGACCGGCATCATGGCAGGTGCGCCTTGCCCGGTTGAAACCATGAATGAGGTGATAGGAAGAATGCACTGTCCGGAAATAGTGATCGCCTACGGTCTAACAGAAACATCGCCGGTGATGACCATGACACGCCGTGATGATCCTGTAGATATCAGGGTATCCACAGTGGGCAGGCTACTGCCGGGCATCGAGGGAAAAATAATCGACCCGGCAACCGGCGAGGAATTACCTCCGAACACCCAGGGAGAACTCGTCACACGCAGCCCATGCGTCATGAAGGGCTATTATAAGATGCCGGAGGAAACAAGAAAGATTATAGACAAGGATGGCTGGCTCCATACTGGCGATTTAGGGACTGTAGACGAGAGGGGCAACTTCAAGGTTACGGGAAGAATCAAGGAAATGATCATCCGGGGCGGTGAAAATATCTACCCGAGGGAGATCGAGGAGTTCCTGCACAAGCACCCGAAGATCAAAGATGTCTATATCGTCGGGGTTCCTGATAAAAAATATGGTGAACAGGTATTATCTGTTGTGATCCTCAAACAAGGGGAGACGGCAACAAAAGAAGAACTCGTGGAATACTGCACGGGGAAAATTGCACGTCACAAGATACCCAGGTATTGGGAATTTACAAAAGACGTTCCCATGACAGCAAGCGGGAAAGTTCAAAAGTATAAGATCGCAAAGCAATTCGCAGACAAGTTCGCTTCCTGCTGAACAATTCAATTCTTCTGAGGCGGGAATTTCAGCAAAGTCTTCTTGCTGAAGGCATTAGCTATTACTACGTCCCTTTCGGTCCTGCCTGTCTAAAAGTCGGTTTGATATCACTAGTCCGGGACATCACCGACAGGAAGAGAACCCGTATAGAGGAAGTATATATAAGCTCATCCGATTAGACGTAACGCTTTGGGTCAGCATCAAACCGTGAGCGGCATCGTTCGGAGCAGAAGTAATATGTGTTATCATCCCTTCTTGAAGTTAATGAAGGCTCCTCTATTGCCATACCGCATACAGGATCACGCCGGACTTCTTCAGCAGTCCTGCTTTGCGGAAACGGAAGCAGGCCTTCTGAAAGGGTATGCATAAGGGATAGGTGGTTCAGGAGAAGTCGTGGAGTAAGGAAATGCTCGGTCACTCTCTCTTTCCCAAGCCTTGCAAGCTCTTCCTTTTCAGCCGGGTTGCGGAAAAGATCTATAATGGCATGGGCGCATTCTTCCACACTTTCAACAAGAACCCCTCCCACTCCGTCTGCAGCCTGGAGAGGAATACCTCCGGTGCGTCCGGCAACCACGGGGGTTCCCTTCCATAAGGCTTCCGATATGACAAGGCCAAAGCCTTCACGGATTGACTTCTGCACGATAATGTCTGACAGACGCTGAAGGGCATTCACCTCGATATTGCCGACACCCGTCAGATTGGTTAAAACATGAATGAGTGGATCGTTTTGACTCTCGTTCATTATCTCTTTGTAGATATCCCAGGCCTCAGGGTCATCGAGAGCCATAGAACCAGCCAGGACAAGCTGGAGATTCGCAATCTCCTTGCGGGCGATCCGGTACGAGGCAATAACTCCCATAGGGTCCTTCCATGGATCGAATCTTGACACCTGAGTGATGAGCGGCCTGTCCATATCTATTCCGAGCCATGCAAGGATCTGCCGCGCCGTGCTCTCGGGCAGGTGAAGGTTCTTGGGGCTTAATGGATCAATTGCAGGGGGAATGATCTCGACATGGTCGATGGGAATATGAGGAGGAAGAAATTCCTGCATAGTGAAGACAGCGGCGTCATATCCTTGAAGAAACCCTCTGAGGAAATCCCAGACATCCGGTGCCGGATCTGACGTGTCGATATGACAGCGCCAGATCCACCGGGCAGATCCCTTGCCTCGAAAAGAGAGCATGCCTGCGGGCTGGGGATCGTGTATGAAAACGTAATCATATTCTTCTTCAAAGAGCCTGGCGTTTCTTTCCATGTTCCTGACATACGCATCGCTCTCTTGTTTTGTAAGTGATATTCTTGCTCCCTGCAATGCATTGTGAATTCTCTTCGTGGTTTCAAAGAAGGTGTTATCTCCTGATATAACTTTCCAGTCTGTAAGGATACCCAGGTCGTTCATGAGGGGTACCACCGAACGGAGAAGTTCGGAGACACCTCCACCGTAGTTCGTTGCGTTTATGTGCACGACACGGCTTCCCCGCAGACTCTCGGCATGACGAAAAAGGTCGTTTAAAATCGCATCGGGTGCCACACCCCGGTACGCATCCAAGGAACGCCTTCCAACGTCAACCGTCTGCAGCATGATTTCCCCCCTCTCTAACAGACCCTGCCCCACTTTCTGTTGAAGAAATTATAGATCGGGGTAAAGACAAGGCCGATGTAGACCCCGTAGAGAAAACTCTCGACTAGTCCAATAATGAATCCCAGAGGTGTCAGCCATTTAAACCCAGGGAGAACGATCTCCAGGAATTGGACCATATGAAGGGATGCAGGTGCAATCATGCCATAAACGATGCACAAGAGGTAGCTAATGAGCGTGAATACAGCAAGTGACCAGGTAACCACACGGATATTGAGCTGGTTCATTTGTTATTCTCCTTGACTATATACATCAGTGCTGGTGGCTGCCGCCCTTGCCCTGCTCGTCCGTTTCATCGGTGCGTTTCCGGTGACCGCCGTGACCACCACAGCCCATCCCTGAGCCGTGCATCCAGATAAAGAAGACAATAAGAAGAATCCAGATCCAGTTATTCTGCAGGAACTCAGCCATAGCGCCTCCTTTACTGTGTATAGTGTTTCAATAGGCATTTTTTCCGTAGGAACAAGCGTATAAGAAGGGGAGAAAACTCCGGCACCATTGAAAAACCCAGGACTGCCACTATATCTGAGATAACTTATTCGGAGGTGAAGAGACTATGATGTACGGCCCTTGCGGCATGATGATGGGTCCATGGTCAATCATTCTATGGATCATGTTCCTGGCGGTTATAGTTCTTGTCGTTTATCTTCTCATGAGGCCCGGACGACAGGCAGGAGCAGGAGAAAACCCCTTGGATATACTAAAGGCAAGATATGCCAAGGGAGAGATATCAAAGGAGGAATTTGAAGCAAAGAAAAGGGATCTTGGGCTTTAGCATTATTACTCAAGTTTCGCACCCCTATTGGGGGGTTTTGGGGGTAAAAAGTCAATAAGAATGGCAAAGAAGATGGTGAAGGGGACTCGCATTTGTGGTATATAAGTTGTTGATAAGACAAACAA
>Ga0208461_1002870_pt1 | contig 13662 bp, 10 predicted proteins | sample AD_JPNTR4_MetaG_FD_184448 | JGI IMG/M metagenome (GOLD analysis project Ga0208461, IMG submission 184448) | Active sludge microbial communities of municipal wastewater-treating anaerobic digesters from Japan - AD_JPNTR4_MetaG (SPAdes) (version 2) | ecosystem: Engineered > Bioreactor > Anaerobic... | reverse complement strand
CCTAATGTAGGATTACGAGTGATACTATTATCTGAATTAACAAACCAGCCAATCCCAGCACCATTTACAGTAGCCTCATCAGTAGAAAGAACAAACTGTCCAAAATATCTATAAGTAGCATTAGCTGTCAGATTTTCCAATTTTAATCTGCAAGCCCAAGGTAAGCGTTTATTATTTGTTCCATTAACTCCCTGTATATATTGAGGTAATATGATTTCTACTATTGCAGGACCTGTTGCTGTTGTCCAACTTACTTGAGGAATAGTTCCATCGGTTTTGTAATTGATATTGGTTCCGCTATTGGTATAGGAGAATATTTTGAAATAGTAGGTTGTGTTGCTATTCAAATTAGAAAAAGTAGCTGCTTGCACACCTGCAGCAACATTTTTTACATAAGTTCCATCAGTTTCTGATGTACCATCTACTGGACTAGCTATATTATCATAACTATTAGTAGCCGCTTTAATCAAATAACCATCTGGTATAACACTCCCTGTTGCATCAGTCCAGCTTAGGGAAATTTGAGATTTAGGGTCAGTTCCATTAGCTGCAGTAAAATTAGAACAATGATTACTTGGCTCTTTTTTATAAACAGTTCCACTGCAGGTAACTGTTTTAGATGTAGCTCCGGAAGAACTTGCCGTTATTATCTCACCATTATAGTCACCGGCACTTAAATCGGCTTTCAAACGCACATAAATTGTGGTCTCACTTACACTACCTTCAGTTTGAGTTAGTCCCAAGGGATCTTCAGCATTAAATAATTCACCGCTGGTTTTAGAAATCTCATAGTCGGTAGGAGCATCAATACTGATGTTGGCTGTCAAATTAGAACCTTGAACCGTAAATGTATTCTCGGCAGAAGGTCCGCTACTATAAACATAACTAAACCCGGTAAGTTCTGTTGTGCTAACCGTAATTGTAGGAGGTGGTGGAGCTGAGGTTGTTGTTACACTTATTTCATTGGAATTGGCACTTGTACCATATTCATTATAAGCCCGAACTACATAGTAATATGTATTATCTGCTTCCAGTCCGCTTACTTCATAAGATGTAACATTTCCTACATCTCTATTTTGATAGCCCGATACATAAGAATTGCCACTAGCCATTGTATGGGAACCAAGATATGTGAAAGTATCTTGAGCATAACTATTCCATTGTTCAGTGTTGTATGATGTTGTAGGAGATGTTACAGAAGATTTCCTGACTAATGTTACATCTTTACCCCAATCAGCTGTTTGATCAACCACTCCAACTACATCTATTTGAACACCATTTTTATATAAAGCAACTGCATCATTACCATTGAAATTTAATGCTTGAGAATTTGTGGCTAAATCAACCCAGGTGTTGCCAGAAAGATTAGGAGTACCTCCATTGGAAACTATAACATAAGTATCATTATTAGCTAAAGTTCCGCTTAGAGTAAGTTCATCTCCAAAATTTCCAGCACCATTTGTCTGCTTCTTTAAGGAATAATTAGAGAGATCTATACTGCTACCTGTCCCATTATAGAGCTCAATAGCTTTATTGTAACCACTTCCCTCAACATATTCGGAGATGATTAAATCAGTTGCAGTAGCACCTTTTTTATATACATCCAGATAATACTTAGTGGCACCGGATACAGAATTCCAGTTAGCTGTGAATTTATTATAAGATACACTTGTTGCAGCAGTTGCCGTTGGTGCATTAGGTACAGGGGGAGAAACAGTTCCACTGCAGGTAACTGTTTTAGATGTAGCTCCGGAAGAACTTGCTGTAATTGTCTCACTATTATAGTCACCTGCATTTAACCCGGCTATCAAACGCACATAAATTGTGGTCTCACTTACACTGCCTCCACTTTGAGTTAGTGTTAATGAAGAACTGTATGTTCCCCCACTGGTTGTTGAAATCTCATAATGTTGAGCAGGACTTGTCTGCACATTAATACTGATGTTGGCTGTCAAATTAGAACCTTGAACCGTAAAGGTCTTCTCGGAAGAAGGTCCACTACCTTGAACATAACTAAACCCGGAAAGCGTTGCAGGATTTACTGTAATTAAAGGACCTGAACTCTCATACCAGACCTTCATATCATCAAATGATATATTACCTTTAACTTTTGTATAAGTACATTTAATTTTAGTTGTACTACTGTTAAGATCGTAGGTTTGTGTTGTTCCTGATGTTGGAAAAGTAGTTATATTAATAACAGTATTCCAAGCAGAATTATAGTATGCTTGTACTAATAGAGAACTACCTGATGTACTTTGGCCTTTAATCCAAAAAGATAGTTTTTGTGCTCCAGTACTAAAAGATTTTGTCTCTAAATAATCACCAGTCCCGTCAAATTTCAATGAAGGACTTGCAACACCGTAATTTCCCGAAGATGTATAAGTACCTAATCCATTGAAAGTCCAATCAGTTGGTGGTGTTGTAGTTCCACCGTCAAAACCTTCATTAATTAAATATACTAACTCTCCCCAAACCATACTGGTTGAAAGAATGCATAGTGTAAATACGAGAAGTAGCTTTTTCATTTTTCTCTCCTTTTATTTATTATGAAAACAGAATATTATCATTTCATTCATAAGATACCGATAAAAAGTTCTCCAAATCTTGTCAAGCTTTTTTTTGGGGGGAATTTTCTCTTGCAAGCAATTATTTTACACAAAGAACACGGAGGACACTGAGGACACTGATAACACAGAGAAAAAGGAAGAAATAATAAATGGTTTAACCCGTATAATAAGTCAAATCGGTGTTTCTAATTCAATCTGCGTAATCTGCGTAATGCGCGTGAAACAAATCTTTTATTTTAACGAGGAGCTTACGCCGCCTTCTACATCATTGTATCGCTCTCCGAGCTTTTTCGTAATTACAATTTATTATCAAATAAAATCTGTGAGTGTCCCTTTTTCATTTTTGATTGACAAAATAAGGGCTTCTTCAAACAAGGAAACAATAAAATATACCTAAACAGGAGAACAAAATGTCCAATCAGCCACCCCAGAATCAAATTCAGATTAAGATTGACGAAAAGGTCGGAGAAGGCACTTACGCCAATTTTTTCGTTATTACCAATTCTCCTTCCGAATTTATTATGGATTGCGGAAGAATACTTCCCGGAATTCCGGATGCCAGAATTTATACCCGGGTTTTGATGACTCCCTCGCATGCCAAGCAATTGATGCAGCTTTTAGAGAAAAACATAGATTCCTACGAAAGCCAGTTTGGGGAAATCAAAATTTACGGTCAGCAGGATAATAAGCCGGTAGGGTTTAAGCCAGAGCCTAAGAGTTAACAAGTGAGGGGTAAAAGGTGAAAAGGTAAAGAAGGTGAAAGACAAGAACTAAATAGTGGGTTTAACTTAAAATTATAAAATTAAAATCTGTGTTATCTGCGTGCTTTTTTTATGCGCGTAAATCCGCTAAAACCCATTAAATCCGTGTTCTATTCTTTTTATCTGTGAAATCTGTGTTATCTGTTAGAGAACTCTGGTCATCAGCATCCTCCGGCTACACATTCTCTTTTTCTCTATGTGAAAAAAGCTTTATTCTTCAAAGAACGCTTTTACAAACGGTACAGCTTTAAACGGCAGCAAATCCTCAATCCCTTCTCCAACACCTAAAAGTTTAACCGGTAATTGCAAATTATATTTCAGGTTAAAAATAATACCTCCTTTGGAAGTTCCGTCATATTTAGTGAGAGCAATTCCGGTTAATTTCATTGCTTTATCAAAATTATGAGCTTGGGAAACGGCATTTTGTCCCGTTGTAGCATCTACAACTAAAATCACTTCGTGAGGTGCATCAGGAATAAGTTTCTGGATAGTGCGTTCAATTTTGCTCAGTTCTTTCATCAAATTATCTTTGGTATGTTGTCTGCCAGCAGTATCAATTAAAACAACATCATAGCCCCGAGCCAGAGCTGAATGAACACCATCATAAATAATAGCGGCAGGATCGCTATCCGGTTGAGAACGAACAATTGGCACACCTGCTCTTTCAGCCCAAATGGCTATTTGTTCAATAGCGGCAGCACGGAAAGTATCTCCAGCAACGATTAAAACCTTTTTTCCCATTTGGTTAAATTTATAGGCAACTTTGCCGATGGTAGTGGTTTTGCCAGTGCCGTTTACACCTACGAAGACAACCACATAAGGTTTTACTTGCGGTTCGGCAAAAAAATCGGGTGTTTCTTCATTTTCCGCCAGCAGGATATCTCTCATTACATCGGTAAGATAAATCTGAGCAATTTCCGGGTCGGTAACTTTATCCTTTTTCAGCTGTTCTTTAAAGCGGGTTAAAATAATATCCGTCATTTCTATTCCGGTATCACAGCTAAGCAGAATTTCTTCAATTTCCGCAAGCATTTTTTCATCAACCACTTTGCGTTTTTTAACGGTCTCAGTTATTTTTCCCATAAAATTGCTATTGGTTTTAGCGAGTTTCTCTTTCAGGTTTTTAACGATATTTAGCACTTTTTTATCTCCGTTTTTAATTATTATTGTTGACATTATAAGCAACTGCGTTAAATTTGTATTTAGGGGCTGGAAGTCAATATAAATTTGTTTCAGTCCTGTTCTGAATGCAGTTCAGAAAACAACAATGAAGGTTTTGCATGGAACGCACAAAGATATTACCCAGGGATTTATTACTGCTCTTTTTTCCGATAATAGCAGCAATCTTAGGGGGGTTGCTTTTTTCGGGAAGTTTTACTGAATTTACTGCTAATTTGAGTGGTAAAGACATCAGTCAGGCAGAGTTATATTTTGCCCTCAGTTTTTATATTGGAGCATTAGCTTTTGGATACAGCTGTCTTCCTAAAAATGTATTATTGGGTTTACAAATTTTTATACCGCTTTTATACGGTCTTTTAATGCTACTTCGCTTTAAAGTGGAACTCAGTTTATTTTTACTATTTATTCTCAATCTGGTTTGCGGTTTTGTGTTGTGGCTGATTTTACGTTTTACTTATTTTTCCAAAACCCTAATCACAATGCGGACTGTAATTTTTTCAGTTGCTTCAGCTTTGGTTTTAAGTGTCTATTTTAAGCTCTTAATGTCACTTTTGAAGCAGGCAAAAGGGGCAAATACTTTTATGGATTATTTTCTTAATGCTTTGGTCTTATTTATTTTCATTGGGGTTGGCATTTCGCTGGCTATTTTGATTATAACCCGCAAAGAAATTAAGGAAAAGAGTAAAAATCCGAAGGAGGACGAAGAAGACGATGATTTCTGATCGGGATTTCTTTGTTATCAAACCGCAGATAAATGAACAGGGCAAATTTATATCCCTGAATCCGGTTGATTTGTTTCACAATTCCCATCCCTTGTATCTGGAAATCGGTTGTGGCAAGGGTGAATTTATTGCCCGCTATTCCATCCTGCATCCGGAATACAATTATATCGGATTGGAAGCGGCAGAAAAAAGAATCAACAACACACTCAAGAAATTAACGCCGGAACAAAACCCCAATGTGCGTCTTATGCGTTTGTATGTTGATAATTCAATCTGCCAGCTATTTCCTGCAGAATCGGTTTCCGGAGTTTTTATTCAATATCCTGATCCCTGGCCCAAACGAAAACATCATCGCCGTCGTTTAATTCAACAGGAATTTTTAACTTCTCTGGCAATGATTTTAAAACCGCTAGCTCAGGTTCAAATTACCACTGATAATAGCGATTATGCTGCCTGGATTTTAGATGAGTTTTTAGCTCATCCCAGTTTTATATCCGTCTATGAAGAACTTATGCTTAAAGAATCACCTTTTGAAGAACATATTCCCACCTGGTATGAATCCGAACAAAGGCGACAGGGCTTTGAACCACAATATATGTTATTTAAACGAATTTAGGAGTAAACACAGATGAGTTACAATTTTAGTAGCAACTATCAAATCAACAAAATGCTTAATAGTGTTGTAGAAAGCATCACTAATTTGGCTGAGGAGCAATTATTACATATTCAAAGATTAACGCGTATTGGTGAATCACTTTCTTCAGAAACCGACATAGATAAAATATTTGATATGATTCTGGAAGAAGGAATTTCCTTTACCCGAGCCGATGCTGCTACAATTTATACGGTTAATGAGGATGCCACCAAACTTCAGTTTGAAATTGTGTATAATGCTACCTTAAATTTACGCAAGGGAGGAACCCGGGGACCCGTAAACTGGAAAAGCATTGACCTTTACGATGAAAAAGGCAATCCGGTAGATAACAAAATCGTTACCAATGTTTATCATCACAAACAAAGCTTATGTTTCCCTGATGTATACAAAGCGGAAGGTTACGATGTGAGCGGAACTATTAAGACCGATAGAGAAAATAACTATCGCTGTAAGTCAATGCTAACTATACCCTTAAAAAATCATGAGGATACTGTTTTAGGTGTAATTCAATTCATCAATGCTATGGATGAAGAAGGAAACATCATTTCTTTTACCGATGAGCATAAAGCAATGCTTTCTTCGCTTGCTTCGCAAGCAGCTATTGCTCTTTCCAATAAAAAACTGATTGAAAATTTGGAAGAACTATTAAATCAATTTATCCGTTCCATTGCTGGTGCCATTGAAAGAAAGTCCAAATACTCTTCCAATCATATAACTCGGGTAGCAATGCTGACGGAAATGATAGCCACTAAAATTAACGAAAAGGGAGAAAAATATTTCCCGGGTCGCAAATTCAACGAAAACGAACTAAAAGAACTTTCTATGGCTGGCTGGATGCACGATGTTGGTAAAATTGTCACTCCCGAGGCAATTATGGATAAAAGCACAAAATTGGAAACAATTTGTGACCGCATAGAGCTGGTAAAATTGCGTTTGGAAAAACTGGAACTATTGCTAACCTACTTGCAGTTAAAGCTAAAGGAAGATGAATTTGCTGCTTTTATCCATCAAAATATAGACAGCGAACTGGAGCCCACGGGTTTTCGTAATTATCTTGCTAATATAACCAACTTCCTTATCAATGTAAATGTTGGCAAAGAATTTGTTGATAAAGCCGATTTAGAAAAAGTGGAAAAACTCGGAAAGATAAATTTTGAATATGAAGGAAAGCGTTACTTTATTTTTACGGAAGACGAAAAAAAGAATATGCAGATAAGTGGCAGAGGAACATTTACTCCTGAAGAAATGAAAATTATGCAAGATCATGTTGCCATCACCTGGGAAATGCTTTCTCAGCTATCTTTCCCCAAAAAGTATGAAAATGTAGCTTTCTATGCAGCTACTCATCATGAAGCGCTCAATGGAAAGGGCTATCCTAATGGCTATACAGCAGATAAATTACCTTTGCAGTCCCGTATTTTAGCTGTAGCAGATATCTTTGAAGCATTAACCGCTTCCGATAGACCCTATAAAACAGCCAAGACCTTAAGCGAGTCATTAAATATTATGGGTTATATGGTTAAGGATGGTCATCTGGATAAAGACCTGGTAAATTTCTTTTTGGATAGCGGACTTTACAAGGAATATGCCGATCGTTTTATGAATAAGGAATATATTGATGAGGTAGATATTGATTCCATAAAAGCCATATACACTAATCAATGACCGTTCCCTTTTTAAATAAGCCGCTTCTATTTTTAGCACCTTTAGCTGGCTACAGCGATTCCGCTTTTCGCCAAATTTGTAAAAATTGGGGAGCTGAGGTCTTATACAGTGAAATGGTTAGTGCTGATGGTATAACCAGAAATTCCGCCAAGACCTTACAATATGTTCAGTTTGATGAGTCAGAGCACCCTTTCGGCATCCAAATTTTTGGTAGTAATCCACTCATAATGGCAAAAGGGGTTGAGGTGTTATTACCTTTAAAACCCGATTTTATAGATATTAATATGGGTTGTCCGGTGAAAAAAGTTGTCCGCAAGGGAGCTGGTTCAGCTTTAATGCAGACCCCTTCTTTAGCTGGAAAAATAGTTAAAGAAGTTAAAAATGCTCTCTTAGGAAGGATACCTTTAAGTGTTAAATTTCGTAGCGGATGGAATTTCCAAAATCAGAATTATTTACAATTTGGATTGATGTTGCAGGAATGCGGAACCGATTTTCTCTGTTTGCATCCCAGAACTTCAAGCCAGATGTTTTCGGGCTCCAGCAATTGGGAACAGATAAAAATCCTGAAACAAAATGTCCAAATTCCGGTTGTTGGAAATGGAGATATTAAAACTCCGGAAGACGCACAAAGAATGATAACAGAGACCAATTGTGACGGAATAATGATTGGTAGAGGTGCTTTAGGGAAACCCTGGCTTTTTGCGCAAAGTCGCCAGTTGATTTCTACCGGAACTTACAATCCTGTAACCCAAAAAGAAATCGTGAAGACCATTTTTGCCCATCTGGATAAAGCATTGCTGTATAAATCGGAAGATGTTGTTGTGAGAGAAATACGTGCACATCTTTGCTTTTATACTAAAGGCATTTTAGGAGGAGCTGAATTACGCAATCAAATAAATCATACAGAAAACATTAGCGAACTGAAAGCAATCATCCTGAAGGGATTTTCGCATATAGGATAGTGAGGGCTGAGAGCTAAGGGCAGAGAGATGAAGGATACTTGCAAGTCAGGAGTCGTTAGCGCTTTGATAACTTTTTGGTTGTGAGATAACTTTTTTAGCGCTTATGGCTCGTGACGGCATATTGACAGGATTTAACGAATTTATCGGATTTAATGGAAGTTATACGAATTTACAATTGTTAATTTGTCATCTTTTTCTCGGTGCTTTCAGTATTCTCGGTGTTCTCGGTGTAAAAAAATCTGCGTAATCTGCAAGATACTGGAAACTTCTTGACACTTTGCTCAGGTTTAGAAATAGAAACCACAGGGTATTACCATACCTGAATAAGATTAAAAAAACAGGGAGAAAAAATGAAATATTTTAGAAAACTTGTAGGAGAAAAGTGTTATCTTTCCCCCGTTTCTATGGATGATGTGGAAAAATACACGGAATGGTTGAATGATATGGAAATAGGGCAATTTGTAACACTCTCTCATATAGTTCTGGATATAGAAAAGGAAACTGAACTGTTGCGTAAATTGATGCGGGAGGATTATATTTTTGCCATTGTGGAAAAAGATACTAATAAGGTTATCGGAAATTGTGGAATTCATCAGGTCTCACAAGTTCACAGAAATGCTTCTCTGGGAATTTTTATTGGGGAAAAGACCTTTTGGAATCAGGGTATTGGAACTGAGGCAACGAGTTTGCTTCTGGATTTTGCTTTCAACATTTTGAATTTGCATAATGTTTATCTTTCCGTGATGTCCTATAACAAGCGTGCTATTCGTTGTTATGAAAAAATCGGGTTTAAAAAAGTGGGAGTACAAAGAGAATTTATGTTTGTTTCAGGACAATATCACGATGTTTTTATTTACGATATGCTGGCAAGCGAATTCACCAGTCCCTATGTGAAAAAGATTTATACCTATAGCATCAGTGATGAAGCGGGACGCAGTAAAATAAGCATTGTTTAAATGTTACCCAAGATAAAAGGACAGGAAAATGCCTTAGAACTTTTAGATAAGGCAATTGAAAATGATCGTATAGCTCAGGCATATCTTTTTTACGGAAGTGATGGAGTTGGTAAATTTACCACTGCCCTCTATTTCGGAATGGCAGTTAATTGTTTAGCTACCAGTGAATTAAAACCCTGTGGCGAGTGTGATGCCTGTCATAAATTTTTGCAATTGGAGCATCCTGATTTCGTTTATCTCTTTCCTACTCCCAATTTGAATCTCAGTGCAGAGGGAGAGATTAAGAATACGGACGCTCAAAAATCGTATGAAGCATATATACAGAATAAAATTAACACTCCTTGGAAGGACTTTTTTTTCAAAGAAGCTACGGAAATCCGGAAAGAAAGCATTACGCTATTGAACAAACGCCTGGAACTATCCATCCATGAAGCAAAATACAGAATTGTAATTATTGAAGATGCAGATATGATGAATAATGCTACTGCTAATGCTTTTCTAAAAACCTTGGAAGAACCTCCAGAACGAACTATTATAATTCTCATTACTGAACGCTTGCCATTAATTTTACCGACAATACTTTCCCGCACTCAACCTGTTTATTTTAAGCCCTTAACAAGGGGTGTAATTGAGGAAATCCTAATCAACGAATTTGAAATCAATTCCGCTTTAGCCAGGTCTGCTTCCAGAATTTGTGCCGGTAACTTGAAAACTGCCATTAGAATTGCTTCGGAAAGTGAATCCCTTTCCAGTAATTGGGCTTTTGAAATCTTTTCCCTGGCAGCAGAAGAAAATGATTTGGGTTATTTGGAATTGGCAGAAAGGTATAAAAAACAGCAAACAATAGACCAGGTAATTGATTTACTAAAATATATCCGGATTATTGCCAGTGACTTAGGTTCCCTTTCTGCTAATCCTGATAGCGAAATTACCAATATAGATAAAATAGATTTCTTGAAACCAATCGCAGAAGCAAATTTAGGAATAGATGACCGGCTTTATGATTTCCTGCTTTTTCTGGAAGACCTCAATCGTAAAGTTGAGGGTTATGCCAATTTAAATTTAGTACTGACCAACCTCTATTTAAACTGTAAACATTTGCTGAAACCATAAATGGAAGCTAAAGGCACTAATCGGACTTTGGCAAAAAACATCAGTGTGATGTCCATTGGTGTATTTATCAGCCGCATTTTCGGTTTAATTAGAGACCAGGTGATGGCTTATTTCTTTGGCACAACTTATTGGAATGATGCCTTTAATGTGGGCTACAATATTCCCAATTTATTAAGACGCCTTTTTGGAGAAGGAGCACTTTCCACAGCTTTTGTTCCTCTCTATAATGATATTAAGATTAAGCAGGGTAAGGAAAAACAGATAGAATTTGCTTTGAACCTGCTGAGCGTTTTAACTTTTATTCTTTGTATCTTAACAATTTTAGGAATAGCTCTTGCTCCGTTGATTGTAAAATGTCTTTATCCAGGTTTAGCATCTGAAACGAAAGTTCTGGCTATAAAGCTTACGCGGATTATTTTTCCCTACCTGTTTTTTATTGGCTTATCTTCTACTTTTATTGCCATTTTGAACTCGCATAACTATTTTTTTATGACGGGACTTTCTTCCGCATTACTCAATATCGGGATGATTTCTACGGTTCTTATTCCCTATTTTGTGTTAAAAGTGAGTGGCGAGGATTTAATTGTTTGGGCTGGTGGGGGAGTTTTAGTAGGGGGTTTTTTACAAACTGTAATCAATCTGCCTTATCTGAAAAGAATTGGTTACCGTTGGGCGATTTATCTTAAGTTTGGTTCGGAGGCATTGTCTGTTCTCTGGAAGCGTTTTATTCCCAGTATGATAGGAATTGGAATTCGGGAAATAAACTTAATTGCCGATTCGTTGATGGCATCTTTTTTACCAACTGGTTCAATTACAGCATTAAATTTTGGCAATCGTTTAATGCAATTACCCTTAGGTATTTTTGCCATTTCCACGGGAACAGCTGTTCTTCCTTTTTATTCACGCTGTGTTTCCACTGAAAATTATCAAGAGCTTTCAGAAAGTATTCGTTTTTCGGGTTTGAACATAGCTTACATTATGCTGCCGGTAACGACTATTATTTTAGCTTTGGGTGAGGACTTTGTACGCATTCTATTTGAAAATGGAGCTTTTCAGGGAGACGCGGTTTTGATGACTTCCCAGGCGTTAATATTTTATTCCTTGGGTTTAATTTTTTATGGCTTGAATCAAACAATTACTCCTGTATTTTATGCTTATAAAGATACCAAAACACCTGTGAAAATTGCTGCGGGAATGGTAGCTTTAAATATAACCCTGAATTTTATTCTGATTCAGTTTATGGCTCATCGGGGTTTAGCTTTATCTACTTCTATAACTGCTTGTGTAAATTTCTTTATACTGCTTTTCCTGATCCGCAAAAAGATGCCGGAAATATCTTTTTCGGGGATTGCCATAAACATTATCAAATCCCTTTTGATTTGTTGTTTCTTATACCTTTTGCTCTATATAAGCTGTAATCTTTTTCCTGTAAGCGGCAGAATTTCTTTACTAATAAGAGATGCCATACTTTCTATAATTGCTCTTGGGCTGTTTTATCTCACTGGTATCCTGTTAAAAATTGATTATCTTAATCAGGCAGGCAAAAAATTATGCCAGCGTTTTCTGAAGAAATAGAAACAAAACTTGCTTTGCTTCCTGAACAACCAGGTGTTTATCTCTGGAAAGATAAAGACGGAACTATCATCTACATCGGCAAGGCATTAAACTTGAAGCATAGGATAAAAAATTATCTTAATCCCACTGGCAAAGACCTTAAAACAGAACATCTGATAAAGAATATTGCCGATTTGGATTACATCATTACCAATAGCGAAGCCGATGCCTTTATTTTGGAAGCAACTTTAGTTAAGCGTTACCGTCCCAAATATAATATTATGCTGAAAGACGATAAACGCTATCCTTTCGTAAAAATAACGGTTAATGAGCCCTTTCCCAGAATCTTTATTACGCGTGAGTTGCTGAAAGATAATGCCAAATATTTTGGTCCTTACACAGAAGTTCGCTATTTAAGAAATACTTTACGCGATTTGGAATGGATTTTTCCTTTACGTAGTTGCAATAGAAATATTCCTAAAATAAAATATAAACAACCCTGTATGAATTTCCAGCTGGGTAAATGTCCTGCTCCCTGCATCGGAAACATCAGTCAGAAGGACTATGCCAAGACCGTAAATCAGCTCTTGCGGTTTTTCAATGGACGCTATACAGAACTTTTAGATGAACTGAGAACAGAAATGCAAAATGCCTCTTCAGAACTCCGTTTTGAGGAAGCAGGAAAATTCCGTGACCGCATTATTGCCATTGAACGCATTCAAAAAAGACAATCCGTTTTCAATGTGGAAGGCGGAAACATTGATATTATCGGCTTTTATAGAGAAGAAAAAAGAGCCGTCTGTGTTATTCTGAAAATGAAAAACGGAGCTATTATTCATCAGGAAAATTATCCGCTTACAAATTTGGATTATGAAGAACCGGATAGTATCCTGGCGAGCTTTTTACAACTTTACTATGCTGATAGAGAAGAAATGCCGGAAGAAGTTCTGTTACCTTTCGCACCTAAAGATATGGATAAACTGAATTCCTGGCTGGGTAATAAATTGCAGATACCCCAAAGAGGAGAAAAAACTAAGCTGATTGCAATGGCAAAAACCAATGCCTTTAACATTGTGGAAGAAAGCAAACTGGCACATTTAAGAAAAGCTAATCGGACTATTTTTCCTGTTCAGGAACTGAAAGAGGCCTTAAAATTGCCTAAACTACCACGGAAAATCGTTTGTATGGATATTTCTACCATCCAGGGAAGTGATACTGTTTCTTCTGCTGTCTTTTTTGAAAATGGGAAAAGCAAAAAGAAATACTATCGCCATTTCATTATTCGCAGCATTGAAACCCAAAATGACTATGCCGCTATGCAGGAAACAATGGCTCGTTTTTTAACGGAAACCCAAAAAGAACCCCAAATGAAACCGGACCTCATCGTTATTGATGGAGGAAAAGGACAGCTTTCAGCCAGTGAACAAATATTACGAGCTTCCGGAAATAACGATATCAGTATAATTGCCTTAGCCAAAAGAGCAGAGGAAGTTTTTGTCCCGGGAAATGAACAATCCATCATTTT
>Ga0208461_1002869_pt1 | contig 13666 bp, 13 predicted proteins | sample AD_JPNTR4_MetaG_FD_184448 | JGI IMG/M metagenome (GOLD analysis project Ga0208461, IMG submission 184448) | Active sludge microbial communities of municipal wastewater-treating anaerobic digesters from Japan - AD_JPNTR4_MetaG (SPAdes) (version 2) | ecosystem: Engineered > Bioreactor > Anaerobic... | reverse complement strand
CAGGTTTCTGGGACCTCCAGTCACCTGTCTTGTATTCCCTGGCATTGCCTACCTCATCTATGACACAACCTACATTGAGTTCATGCCATTTGTACTGTTCCATTGGTTTAGCCATTGGAGCCCCCTTAATCATTTCAATTTTTTTAAATTAACAAAAAAAACTAAAACTTTAAATAAAAAACTTACTAATAAATAGCTTGTGAAATAATGAACATATTCAATCCATTATTTCTATACAAATTGCGAATATATGTATTATAAAGTAATCATTTTTTCAACATAAAATGACAAAAAAATAATAATTGTGAATTTATTCACTAAAAAATACTGCAAAAATCATTGACATATTAGAGAAATCTAAAATCTAAAAAAATATTTCCAGAGTTATGCACCTCTGGGCATGAGTCTTTTTTTTAAAAACTCAAAAGGAAAAAATATTTTTAAAATTTTATTGACAAGTATTGCATCTATATTTAAATATAAAAAAAGATTAAATACAGAAAGGGGGTGAACAAATGCCTATATACATAATGATAAGCACATTAACGGATGAGGGCAGAAAGACTATTAAGAAGCATCCAGAGAGGATTGAAGAGGTAAACAGGGAGATAGAAAACATGGGTGCTAAGGTTCTTGCACAGTATGCAATTCTCGGTCAGTATGATTTTATTACTATTCTTGATGCACCTAATAACGAGGCAATAGCAAAGATCTCCATAGAGATGGGTTCAAGGGGGACAGTGCAGATTGTAACGCTGCCTGCTATCCCGGTAGACGAATTTATAGAAAAGATGGCATAACCAACCATAGCTGTCAGTTATCAAAAAAATCTGAAAAAGATTCCTTTGAGGATAGCTGACAGCTATATTTTATTGTTATCATGAAATCATATACATACAAAGATTCAGGCGTTGATATCGAAAAGGCAGATAGCTTAATAGACAGGTTAAAGAAGAATATACAGGAGACCTTTAATCCCTTAGTCTTGAATCCCATAGGTGGTTTTGCATCCCTTACAGATGTGCCTTCCCACATGAAAAGCCCTGTCCTTGTTACATCAACGGACGGTGTAGGGACAAAGCTAAAGGTCGCTTTTTTAAGTGGCAGGCATGATACAGTGGGTATTGACCTTGTGGCAATGTCTGTTAATGATATACTGACACTTGGTGCAAGGCCATACTTCTTTTTAGACTACTTCGCCTGTGGCAGGATTGATGGACATATATATACCGATGTAATAAACGGTATATGCCAAGGATGCAAGATAGCGGGATGCGCACTCATTGGGGGCGAGACAGCAGAGATGCCATCTTTTTATAAAGATGGCGAGTATGACCTTGCAGGGTTTGTTATAGGGTTTGTTGATAAAGAAGATATAATTGACGGGTCAAAAATAAAAGAAGGCGATACAGTTATTGCACTAACCTCAAATGGCCTTCACAGCAATGGATTCTCTCTTGTAAGAAAAGTTCTCTTTGATGTCCATAAGTTTAATGTCAACGATATAGTGGAGGGCCTAAATAGGCCCCTCTATGAGGAACTTCTTAAGCCGACAAAGATATATGTGAAAACAATTTTAGGCATCCTTGATAGATTTAAGATAAAAGGCATGGCACATATAACAGGCGGTGGTCTACCAGGCAACATTAAAAGGATAATACCGGATGGGCTGTGTGCACACATAAACCTCAAAAGCAACCAAATACCTGATATCTTTAATGTATTGAAAAGGCTCGGAAATATCCCCATTGACGATATGCTGGCAACCTTTAATATGGGCATAGGGTTTATTGTTATTGCCAGTGCCCATGATGCCCAAAATATACTAAATACTATTAATTCATCAGGGGAACAGGGCTTTATAGCTGGTATAATAGAAAGATCATCGGATAGCCAAAAGGTAAGGATAGACTTTATCTAAACATCCTTTAGAGGACATCCATCACAATCAGGTATTTTTTTACAATACCTCTGACCAAGACATACAATAAGGGCATGATATTCATTATAGATATACTTATCTAAAGGAAGATGCCTTGTAAAAAACCCCTGGATATAGTCATAGCTGTCTTTGTCTTTTTCTGAAATCATTTCTCTATGGTCATCCATCAATGGAGGTCTATGGTTCTTTAAAAATCTTTTTGTATAGGCATCTACAACAAAGACAGGACGATTTAATGCATACAACAGTATGCTGTCTGCAGTCTCCTTGCCTATACCTTTTACACCCAGGAGGGATTTCCTTAATTCTTCAGTTGGTATAGTATTTAAATAATCAATAGATGCAGTATATTTCTCATAAAATAATTTAATTGTGTTTTTCAACCTATTGGATTTAATATTATAATATCCTGCTGGCCTTATAATTTCACTGAGTCTTTTTTCATCTACCCTATAGAGTGCCTCAAAACTGAGCATATTCTCTTTTTTAAGATTATCTATTGCCTTTTCCACATTCTTCCATGTGGTGTTTTGTGTGAGGACAGCCCCTACAATAATCTCAAGGGGCGTATCTCCGGGCCACCAGTATCTCTTTCCAAAGGCATCAATGAGCCTGTAGAATATCCTAAGAAGTCTTTCCCCTGTGTCCTTCATTGGTTATATAAAAGACCATGTGCATCAATGCAATGTCTTCAGAATTTTCATTATATACCTTTATATCTATCCTGCCTATCTTTTTACCCTTGTGTATAAGCAATGCCTCGGCATAGATGCGGCTGCCCTCGAAAACAGGCCTGAAATACTGTATGGAGGATTCTATGAGGACAGATTTCTTCCCTACAGTATTCCCGCATGCACCTCCTACATGGTCTGCAAGGGCAAATATTATACCGCCGTGGGCACTGCCGAATACATTTATATGCTCATTTTTTAAGAGAAGACTGCCCCTTGCATACCCTTCCTTCACCTCTAATATCTCTATGCCAATGAGCCTCCCCACACTACATTCGTTAAAGAGATTCTTCACATACTCTTCATCCATCCATCCCCCCCCATCAATTTATATTAGATGGACCCTTGAAAAAGGCCTCATCCTATACATCCTTAAGATTTTTTTTGTAACCATAAGTAATATAAGGCATCCTGTAGTCCAACAATATTTTATTGAAATCAGGGTTGTGTATAGGGTTATCATCCATAAAAAACAGATGGGAATTACATCTACAGTCAGAGGCACCAAAATTAGGGATATAATCACAAGCAATATCTTTTAATGAATCAGATATCAGACATTCAAGTCTTTTTTGTGAGCGAATAGGGATTGTATGGATTAAATCTACCTCTTCCCTGAGATAATCTATATGCCAGAATGGTTTTTTATGGATTCTCTTATGTCTTTCCAGCCTTGCATGGAGATTTTTCATGGCTGAACCAACATATATATAAAAACCTTTTTTGAAAGATATATCCCCTAACCCCCCGATGGGGATAATTTTTTCGCGATTTAGAGTCATAATAAGCATATAGCTTCCACAATCCTTACCCTCTTTCTCGAATATATTCCATGGTATATCAAGGGGCTTAACTTTTTTATGTACTGTAAGATCATCCTCCCATGTTAAGGCGACAGCACCTATGAAGATCTCATCTTTCATGGAATAAAGGGCTTTGGAAAAATCAAGATCCACATGATATTCTGGGAGAAAATACTGTGGTGTTGAAGAATGGACAATAAATAACACCCCACCGGGATAATGAGGATTAGAAAGGCCTAAGATGTGTCTTTTTCCCCTTGTTGTTACAGCATCAGGAAACATGGCAATATTATTATGAAAAAGCGTGCAGGATTTGACCTCAAGGAGCATCCTTTTATCCCCGTTTTTGAGCATAAAATCAAACCTGCTATTATCAATAGTAAATTCAGGTTTTTCCACAATAAATCCCTCAAGCCCAGGGATAAGACCTTCATTGATAAGGATCCCTGCAATGGTATTGGTATGATGGGTATGGAGAAACACAGGCCTCGAATCTTTTCTAACAGCAATTAGAGTATATGCAGTAGCTCTATTATCATTATGGTTTTCTTTAAGATATACAGTCGCTCCTTCCTGTAATAGCTCCCAGAGCCTTCCTGGGTTTGGTAGATGAGCAGTAACTACCCTACCCTTGCATTCGCACTGGACTAAGAATCTATTGAGTCTCCTCTTAAAGAATCCGGTATCAAAACCAGTGAAAATAGATATTTTATCACTATAGGCCATATGTGATTATACCATAGCTTAAAAAAGAGGCAAAATCTACATACATCAGTTATAAAAATCCATCTTTTTCCTCGCAAATAATCCAACATTTATAGTTGGATACAAAAAATACAAATTTCTGTTGACAATATTTTTTTCAAATTGTAGTTAAAAAATTGAATACAAAAAAAAGAAGGAGGGTACTATGAAAAGAGGAATTTTTCTCGCATGTTTTGTTTCTTTACTAATTCTAATGTTTTTTGCCTCGCCTTGTAATGCACAGCAGAAAAAGGACTGGCCGGTAAAAGGTGTCACCATTGGTGCAGCACCCATAGGTGGGGTCTATTATGTATGGGCAGGAGGACCCGCCAAGGTGCTTGGGGAGAAGATGGGTATCCCGGCATCGGTAGAATCAACCGGTGGCCCTGTGCATAATGTCCAGCTTGTAAACAACAAAGAGCTCCATTTTGGTATGGTTACAGCAGCACCGGCCTATGAAGGCTGGACAGGGACGGGCTGGGCAAAAGGCAAGAAATATCAGAATATCCGCGCCATATTCCCCATGTATACCACGTATTTTCAGATGTATGCACTAAAGAAAAGCGGTATCAAAAGCATTAAGGATTTCAATGGGAAAAGCATAGGCACAGGTCCTGTAGGAGGCACACCGGCCACATACTGGCCCATGATTATTGCTGAGGCAGGGGTTAAACCAAAAAGGATTGTAAATGCATCATCATCTGACCTGGACAATCAACTCAAGGATGGCCTTCTTGATGCAAATGGTCAATCAGTTGGTCTTCCCTGGGGACTTGTCTCAGCAACAGAAACCACCCATCAGATAGTTGTCATAGGTGTTGAAGACGATATTGCTACGAGGTTTATAAAAAAACACCCTGATTTTGCAAAAGGTATTATTCCTAAAGGAACTTACAAAAGCGCTCCCTATGATATACCTACTTTAACTGTTTGGAACTTTATGGTTACGCACAAAGACATGCCTGCAGACTTTGTGTATGAATTTACAAAACAGATATTCAAGAATAAACCATTACTCGTGAGTGTCCATAAGTCTGCTCAAGAGGTAGAGCCTAAAAATATACTCTATTCACCTATCCCACTCCACCCTGGTGCAATAAAATACTACGAAGAGATCGGTATTAAGATACCAAAAGAACTGAAACAGTAAATTATTTATAAAAGAAGGGGGGAAAGATGGAAGAGAATGCAGTTGATCTCGGTAAAATTAAGGATGCCGAACTTATAAGGACAAGGGAGTTTGGCAAATTCGGCTCATGGGTTCTGTATATTGTAGGTGCTGTCTGCTCTCTCTTCCATCTCTATTGTCTACTTATAAGCCCCATTGACCCCTGGTATTTCAGGGGTATGCACATTGTATTTCTTGCCTTTATGTGTTTTCTTCTCTATCCAGGCTGGGAAGGGGCACGAAAAAAAGTTCACCCTGTGGACTATATCTTAATCCTTATGGTCATCATACCCTTTATATATATGGTTATAAACTTTGACGAATGGATTTACAGGGTTGGTGTTGTGCCCACAACCTGGGACACCATCATATCTCTTATGTTCATCATTGCCATGCTTGAGATGACAAGGAGGACAACAGGGACTGCCCTGATGATAATAGCCATAATCTTCATCCTTTATGGATATTTTGGTCGTTACCTCCCTGGTCTTTTTTACCATAAGGGTTATAGCTGGCCCAGGATATTTACATATCTTTTTAGCCTTGATGGGATACTGGGGCTGCCAATTTTTGTATCTGCCGCATATGTATATATCTTTGTGATATTCGGGGCATTTTTAAGAAGTTCAGGGGTTGGTGCATATTTTATCCAGTTTGCCAACTCCATTGTTGGCTGGGCTCGAGGTGGTCCTGCAAAGGTTGCCATCATCTCAAGCTCACTTTTCGGCACTGTTTCAGGGAGTTCTGCTGCCAATGTGGTGGGCACAGGAAGCTTTACCATCCCCATGATGAAAAGTATGGGCTATAAGGCCCATTTTGCCGGGGCTGTGGAGGCTGTTGCATCAACAGGTGGACAGATCATGCCCCCTGTTATGGGTGCCGGTGCATTTCTCATGGCAGAGATACTCGGTATCCCCTATGTTAAAGTCCTTGTGGCTGCCATACTACCTGCTGCCATGTATTATCTTGCCGTTTATTTTATGGTTGATTTTGAGGCAGCAAAGACAGGACTTGTGGGGCTGCCCAAAGACCAGTTACCCAGCAAAAAAGAGACTCTAAAACGCATCTATATGTTCGCTCCACTGGGTGTCCTTGTATACTATATTGCCATTGCCATGGCCTCAATAATAAAGGCAGGGACCCTTGCTGTAGCAGCATGCGTTATAGTAAGCTGGACGAGTAAAGAAACGAGGATGGGCTTAAAAAAGATTATAGATTCCCTTGCAAACGGCGCAAAAGGCGCAATTGAGATGGCAGGGACATGTGCTGCAGCAGGTATCGTGATAGGAATTATATCCCAGACAGGTATTGGATTAAAGTTTGCTACAATTTTACTTGATTTCTCAAAAGGTATATTGCCTCTGGCACTCTTTCTCTCCATGGTTGTTGCTATTGTCCTTGGGATGGGTATGCCAACAACAGCCGCATATGCCATCTGTGCTGCCGTTATAACAACAGGTCTTACCAAGCTCGGTGCCATACCCATTGCCGCACACCTCTTTGTTTTTTACTTCGCCTGCATCTCTGCCATAACACCACCTGTTGCCCTTGCTGCATATGCAGGGGCTGCTATTGCAAAGGCTCATCCCAATAAGGTGGGTTTTACTGCCATGAAACTGGGCATTGCCGCATTTATTGCACCCTACATGTTTATTTTTAACCCTGCCATGCTTTTAATCGGTTCTCCCCTTGAGATTATAGAAGTTGCTGTTACATCACTTCTCGGTACCTTTGCCCTTGCCTGTAGCATGCAGGGCTGGCTCATGGGTAGGGCAATACCCTTTGCACTCAGGATTCCCCTTATTGCAGGGGCAATACTGCTAATTAAGCCAGGTATATACACAGATTTGGCGGGTATAGGTCTACTTATATTGACTTATATACTCTCCCGTATCTGGAAAAAGGCGTAAAAATTGCCTTTATAGATCTGGTGTGTTTTATTTTCCCAGGTCCTTTACCCTTTTACCAGCATCAGGAAAGAAAAGGGGCGAGCCGAATTTATCGATACCGAAGGTTTTGATAAGGGCCTGTGCCTCTTTCGATACCATAAAATTGACGAATGCCCTTGCACCGGCTGCATTGACCTTCTGGAATCTTGCCTGATTCACTTCTATGACATGATAAATATTCAAAAGAATTGCATCATCTTCAGCGAGTACATCAAGGTCGATCCTCTTTTTTAATGCAAGATATGTCCCTCTGTCTGTCAACGTGTATGCCTTTTTTTCAGAGGCGACATTTAAGGTCTGTCCCATACCAAGACCGGTCTCATGGTACCACTTTTCTCCCTCAGGTTTGACACCTGTTGCCTTCCAGATTGCCTTTTCTTTTGCGTGTGTGCCTGAATTATCACTCCGTGAGATAAAAAGGCTCTTCGATTGTGCTATCTTTTTGAATGCCTCGACAGTAGATTTAATCCCTTTGATTTTGGCAGGATCAGACAGAGGGCCAACCACAATAAAATCATTGTGCATAACAAGTCTTCGATTCACCCCATAACCATCTGACATAAACTTCTTCTCAGCTTCAGGTGAATGCACGAGTAATACATCTGCCTCACCTTTTCTCCCCATTGCCATTGCCTGACCTGAACCAACGGCAATAGTCTTTACAAAATATCCTGTCTTTTTTTCAAATAGTGGAAGCAGTGCATCAAGAAGACCTGAATCCTGGGTGCTTGTTGTGGTTGCAAGGATGATGTTCTTTTGAACAGTCTGTGCATCTGCATCAAAGACAAACAGCCCTGCGATAAAAATCATAAAAACTATCAGTACTGATAATCGTTTGTAAAATTTACTGGTCTTCATTTCAAACCTCTTGATTTCGAAGAGTTTTTTTGAGTGCTACTTTTCATCCTTTAAGGCTTTAATATCTGTTATCCCAGAATCAACAGGTCCTATTGCGCTTGCCTTTAGAAATAAAATTATATTATGCCTGCAAAACGTAAGCCTAATAATATATTAAAAATCATAGATATAATAAGAAGTCTTCCTAAAAATCGATGAATAGGTCTAAATTTTATCTTTGATTTCAAGGCCTTTAGCTGGACAAAACCTATCAATGGTGTAATAACAGATAAGAATCCAACAAAAAAACCAAGGTATGAATGGATATGATTAAAATGTTTACTTCCTGTATAAGAAATATATGATGTCATCAAAGCAATCCCTATTATTGTGCTCAAGGCACCAATAATATTCATTGTTTTATGCAGTCTTAGCCACCATCTCATTTTCTTTAAAAATCTTGCTGAAAAAACTCCAATAATCATAAAAATAAATCCAATAAACATCAGAGCACTGTGAATATAATAAAATGACATTGTTTATCTTCTTTTTATTTTAAATTATCAAATCAGTATTAAAAGATTCATATTTTATGGAAATTATAATTTTCTGTGACATTGGGCGCAGTCATTGAAGGTCTTTTTGCCATCATGACAATAGAAGCATTTCTTATCTGTAAAATGCTCATCCACTGTTTTCAGACATATTAACCCTCCGCTTTTATTTTGTTTTTTTATTTTTCTAACCTAATAAAAATTTAATAGTTTGTCAACTTTTAGTTGAAATTTTATGTGGCCCTATTTTCATCTTTACTCCCTTCAAGCTGCTATCTAAAATACCTCCTGTTTACATGTATCTTCTCAGTATTTGTATATAAGAGGTTTTTCTGATTTTTCTTTTTTGACACATGATTTATGAGTTATGACTCACACCGCAAGGCGTGCTAATGCAATCCCTTTTTAATGAGGGCAGGGCTTTAACTTAAGAATGGCAAAATTTTTTTTGACAAGGGAGATCGATTTACTTTTTACCTGTAGGCTTTTTTACAATATGTCTGATGATATTGAAAATGCCTATGGCAAATAAGCTGACAGTAAGAACTATAAATATATTCCTGTGTATCAAGGCATTAATGAGAACTACCACTGAAATTAGGAAAAAGATAATAAGGATCAAAAGAATAATAGCTGTATCCGCTTTTGAGGTAATAACCTTGACATTGCCCATTGTGCGAAGAGGAGTGAAACTAAGAAAAAAATGCACCAGCAAATAGCAACCACGCCAATAGTTATCCAATACCCAAATGAACCAGGTTCAGCAGTCCAAAGCAATAAAAATGTAATCATGCTCAATATAGTTGCATAACCTATCATCAGCAAGATTTGAGTATGCTTGTGTTTTTTGCGCATCAATCTTTCCTTATTTTATGTATTCTGACTCTCATTTTGCTCATTATTTGGAGGTTGTTGTAAGGTTTTTTAAACAAATCAAAAAACAGTGGATTTTATTTATAAAAATTCTATATTCACCTATATTTCAGGGAGCGTAAAGTAAAAACAGGTACCTTTACCTGGCTCGCTCTGCGCCCATATCCTCCCTCCATGACGGGTTATAATTCTGTAGACTGTTGCCAATCCAATGCCTGTCCCCTCAAACTCCTCTTTCGAGTGAAAACGGACAAAGGGCTCAAATATCTTTTGATTAGCACTGACATCAAAACCAATACCATTATCTTTGAAATAGAATACCCTTTCATTACCCAGCAAAGTTTCACCAAACTCTATTTTGGTATGAGTATTCATCTTTGTAAACTTCCATGCATTGCTCATTAGATTAACTATGGCTATCTTTAAAAGGCCTTCATCACCTATGGCACAGATATCTTCAACTATATTAAACTCTACAGACCTATTAGAAAACCTGTCATGGAAAACCTTCGAGATATCTTTAACCAACTGGCTGAGATTGATATTATCTTTAGATATGTCCTTTCTCGTGGCATAGGAGAGGTTCATAAGGTCATCTATAATCTCATGCATATATTTAATAATTTTAGGAATCCTCTCTATATATCCCTTTGCTTCTTTTTCAATACCGCTACCATACCTTTTTAAGAATCTTTTTATTATGGCCTCTATATTGATTAAAGGTGACTTGAGGTCATGGGATACAGAGTAGTTAAATGATTCAAGTTCCTTATTCAGGGCTTCAAGTTGACGGGTTCTTGCCTCAAGCTGTCGATTTAAGGACTCTATCTTTTCCTCTGCCCTTCTCCGCTCTGTTATGTCCCTTACATACTCTATAACCCCCTCCAAACCACCTGATTCCATATCAAAAAGAGGAAAACTGAATAGGTCAAGCCATCCTAAGACTTCTCGGTTTGGTCCTGTAAGAGGGACTATCTCAAATGCTGACTCGCCGGTCTTTAAGGTCTTTAAACTTGGACATATGGTACAGGGTTCATTCCTTCCATGATATGCCTCATAGCACTTTTTACCTATTAAGGGTTGATTAAAGTGATACCATCTCTCCATCGTAGGGTTTACATGAATTATGGTTAAATCCTTGTTGAGTATGCTGATACCGTCTTGAATACTTGAGAAAACATTGGAAAGAAACCTTTTTGATTTAATGGATTCTTCCAATGCCTCCTTATATGAGGTGATATCCATAATCATCGACATTTTGGATACCCTGCCGTCTTTTCGATGGATAGGAGTGTTGACTATAGAATACCACCTGTTATCCTTTGGACTCTTTATCTCCCAACGGACTATCTCTCCTTTAAATACCCTTTCATTTACACACCAGGGGCAGATATTATCTAAATTATGTAGGGCTTTATAACACTTATCACCGATAGGGTTATATCCTGTCCGCTTGATAAATCTTTCATTCATAAATTCAATCTCATAATCAGCTGAACAGATATATATGAAGCCATCAAAGGCCTTGATGATTGCCTCATATTGGGCTAATAACTCGTTTGGGTCAATGGCGGTCATTTTCTATCCAAATATTAATTCTCTATTTTAATAATTTTAGCATATGATTTAATATTTGTCATAAACTACATATAACAACAAGGCTACTAAACACTCATCTTCTTTGAGATGAGGATTAATGGATACGAGATCAAACCGGTTATCCATCAAAAACTGCCCCTTTGAATTAGGTGATAGAAGTTCTCTATCAATTACAAAAAAATGAAAAGGTGATAAGAAACCTTTATTGTGAATTTATAACTTACCGAAAATAATTGCATTTTGCATGTAAATATTTTAATTGTATTATTGATAGATATGATTGAAGAAGAATCATTCAAAAATCTCTTCCTCCATTCACCCATTGGGCTTTTCATTCTACAAAAAGGTCTGTTTGTCCTTGTAAATAATAAATTCGAAGAGCTTACAGGTTATAGCAAGAATGAAGTCTATAACATCCACTATGAAACCCTTGTCTACCCAGAAGACAGAACAACCTGTAGGCTTAAGGGCATAGAGACAATAAAAAAAGCTCAAAACATACCATACAGGTTTAGAGCTCTTAGAAAAGATAATGAAATAAGATGGGTTATGGCAACTATTACCTCCGTACAATATAAAGGGATACGCTCTGCATTGGGTGCATTATTGGATATCACTGAAGAGAAGATACTCGAAGAAAGACTCTATGAAACATTGGAACAGCTCAAAATTGTTATTGAAACGGTCCAGGATGGGATAACATTCAGTGATGAAGAAGGCAGGTTCTATGTCTTTAATACAGAAATGGAGCGACTTACAGGCTACACAATGGATGAGGCAAACTCATCACAAAATTTTTTGGCACTTATATATCCAGATGAGAATGAATACGCAAAGGCATATGAGAGGCTGAGCCTTGTAAGAGAAAAAACTTCCTTAAGGAATATCAAGACTGTATTTACTACAAAACATGGTGAAAAAAGGCATGTCCTCGTCTCCACATGTCTTATACCCTATAAGGAAAAAACTATGTATTTAAGTATATGCCATGATATAACAGAGCAAAAACAGGCAGAATTAGCATTAAAAATCTCAGAAGAGAAATACCGTTCAATATTTGATAATGCCGTAGAAGGTATATTTCAGTCAACCCCTGGGGGCAGATTCTTAACTGCCAATCCAGCTCTTGCAAAGATGTATGGTTATTCTTCTCCAAAAGAGCTTCAAGAAACAATAACAGATATATGGTCGCAACTGTATGTAGAATCCAAAGACCGTCTTCATTTAAAAGAATTACTTGAAAAAGATGGCGTTATCTATAACTTTGAGACACAGCTATATAAAAAGGATAAAAGCATTATCTGGGTCTCAATTAATGCAAGGATCGTAAGGGATGAATCAGGAAATATCCTATTTTACGAAGGGACAGTGGTAGACATTACACACAGAAAAAAAACAGAGGAAAGACTCAATAAAACACTGGAAAGATTAAGGAGGGCCATTGGAATAACAGTTCAAACTATATCTAATATAGTAGAATCAAGAGACCCCTATACAGCAGGCCATCAGACAAAGGTCTCAAGGCTTGCAAGGGTCATAGCCAAAAAGATGAAACTGCCTGATAATGTAATAGATGGTATACGTATGGCAGGGCTTATCCATGACATAGGAAAGGTATCTATTCCCTCTGATATTCTGAGCAAGCCTGGGAGGTTATCGGAGATAGAAACCCAATTAATAAGGATTCATCCTAAAAAAGGATACGAAATCATAAAAGATGTGGAGTCAGACTGGCCTATAGCTGAGATTATCTTACAGCACCATGAAAGGCTTGATGGTTCAGGCTATCCACAGGGGCTAAAAGGTGACGAGATAATTCTTGAGGCAAAAATCCTTGCTGTTGCCGATGTAGTTGAGGCCATATCATCGCATCGTCCATATAGACCAGCCCTTGGAATTGAAGCTGCCCTCGATGAGATAGAGAAGAACAAAGGTAAACTCTACGATGAAAAGGTAGTTGATGCTTGTGTAAGGCTATTTCGGGAGGATGGATTTGTTTTTGAAAAAGAAAAATAATTACAGTTAAAGTTTGAAAGCAGGATGCTACTTTTCAAAGATATACTCTTGACAACACATTTGATTTAAATGTAGAGATAACAATACCATAAACCCCGAATAGGAGGTATAACCACATGATGGATCGATGGACCTTTGGAATAACAATGCTCGTTGTGGGTATGGGCGGCACACTCCTTACACTTATTTTATTGAGTCTAATTATGTCAGGTCTTAAGAAGATATTTCCATATAAGCCCGATGAAGAAAAAAAAGACTAAAGTAAGGAGTCCAATATGATTGATGCAATAATCAGTGGTGCAAACGGGCTCATAGCAGGATTTATGAACCTGCACTGGTCTAATCCCGTAATGATGGCCATAGGATGTTTACTTCTCTACCTGGGTATTAAAAAGGACTTTGAGCCACTTCTTCTCGTGCCTATTGGATTTGGATGTATCATAGTCAATA
>Ga0208461_1002860_pt1 | contig 13689 bp, 9 predicted proteins | sample AD_JPNTR4_MetaG_FD_184448 | JGI IMG/M metagenome (GOLD analysis project Ga0208461, IMG submission 184448) | Active sludge microbial communities of municipal wastewater-treating anaerobic digesters from Japan - AD_JPNTR4_MetaG (SPAdes) (version 2) | ecosystem: Engineered > Bioreactor > Anaerobic >... | reverse complement strand
AAGCACAGCAAATTGTCCTCAATACAGGTATGGGCCTACCATCGAGAAAGGACGTTGATACTACTGATTTCGTGAAGGCACGCCCTGATAACAAGTACTTCATCGAAGCCTTGGAATACAGCAAGCCATTCCCAAGCCCTGTCTATGGTGTGGACTTCTTCGCCCTTGTGGAGCAGGAGTTCGACCTAATGTGGCTGGGTGAACGGAGTGTGGAGGATGCCGTAGCAGCTGTTGAGAAAAAAGCTCAAGATGTACTCTCAGGCAAGTTCTAGTTTACTATGGGCAGTGAATTCCCGGCAAGGCGCTTGGGATCTCCGAGCGCCTTCCGCTCCCTTGTCCCTGAGACTGGCGGAGAATACTTCGCTAATGATGGTAGGATAGGAGCTGGTCCCTTAGTGTATGTCATACATAGAAAGCTACAGGCAGTGTGTTCTGGACCTCCTGGACAGAATAAACACGAGTCAGACACAAGCCATCGCTGAGGCTGCTGATTTAGCTGCAGGTTCATTGCTTGAAGACGGTGTCTTACATGTGTTTTCCACAGGCCATTCTCATATGATAGTTGAGGAGATGTTCTATCGAACCGGAGGCCTCGTGCCTGTGAATCCTGTTTTTGATTCAGGCACCATGTTGCATGAAGGTGCTTTAAGGAGCACGAGGCTTGAGAGATTGCCCGGATATGCCGGTGTGATTTTCCGGGACCTGGACGTGAGGGAAGGGGAGCCGATGCTGATTGCATCAAACTCAGGGATTAACCCTGTTCCCGTCGAAATGGCTCAATTAGCCAAGGAAGCCGGGATGAATGTAATCTGCATAACATCGAAGGATATCAGCAAACACCTGAAGCCCAGGCACGCAACAGGCATGAAGCTCATGAACATCGCTGATGTAGTTATAGACAACTGTATCGTGGAAAACGACGCTGCCGTGGAGTTGAGCGGGACAGGGCAGCGGGTAGGCGCATTGTCATCGATTGCAGGAATGTATATTGCAAATTGCCTGGTAGTAGAAATCGCTGCCAGATTCACGGAAGCCGGAGTGGTACCGCCGGTCCTCATGAGTTCGAATATGCCGGAAGGAGATGGCTTTAACAGCGCCCTCTTAAAGAAGTACGGCCGGAGAATAAAGGGGTTCTAGGTATGAAGTATCTGATAGCCGTGGACGGAGGAGGCACCAAAACCGAGGCCGTCCTTGCCACTTGTTGCGGGAATGTTCTTCAGAAAGCAATAACTACCGGGTCAAACCCGCTCTTCGTCGGCAAAGAGAAAGCTATTCAGGCTGTAACAGAAGCAGTTAAGGCAGTCGCCGGCAGTATCGATCCTAAGGATACATGTCGCGTTGTCATAGCTGTTCCGGGTATAGGTCGATATAGAGACCGGATTGTTTCTGAGTTGGGTGTGTTCCGAGGGACGGTTTCTTTTCATCCCGATGACTTCAGCGTATTCTATGCGGCTCTGGCAAAAGACCACGGAGTTGTGACGCTGGCGGGCACAGGTTCATTCGCCATGGGTGTTTCTCTCATCGGACAACGGGTAACTGTCGGAGGGTGGGGCCCTGTCATAGGCGACGTGGGAAGCGGACAATGGATAGGGACCAAGGCTTTGGAGGCAGTGACCCGGGAATTTGACAGGCTGGGACCTCAGACTGTTCTCACTGAGAAAATTCTTAAGTATTACCGACTGGAAAAAGTTGAACAATTGAGGAGCTCTGTTACGTCGGGAGTCGCGCATCTTGCGCCGTTGGTGAAAGAAGCTGCGGAAGAAGGCGACGATGTGGCGATTTCCATTGTTGACGGAGCAGCAAGAGGTCTGGCGGAGATGGCGGTCAAAGTCATAGAGCGGCTGGGAATGGACGACAATTGCTACGACCTGGCTCTTACAGGCGGTATTTCCGAGTTCGGGGAGATCCTCCGAGATCGATTTGAAGAGTGCATACGCAGATCCTGTCAGAGGATAAACATTGTAAGGCCAAGGTTTCAGCCTGTCATAGGCGCCCTTCTTATTGCAATGAAGGAGACAGGGATTCCATGGACCGAAGAGATCCTAGGGAACCTAAAGGCCTCATACAGAGGTGGGAAGCAGTGTTGACTACAGAGTATTTCACGAAAATGAAGGAAGTCCTTGAGAGAATAGAGGACACTCAGATTGATGCGATATATAGGAGCGCTTCAGCTATTACAGACGCGCTTATCAATGACGGAGTATGGCATATTATGGATACAGGCCATATGCTTATGTATGAGGCTATCGGACGATCAGGGGGATTAATGGCTGTAAGACCGGTGAGGGTCTCAGTGAATGTGGATAACCCGGTAAGGCCGAGGGCCCGCTCAGTTTCGAAAAAGAGGGTCTTTATGGATTCCATTAATGGGTTGCCTGGGTTCATAGTGGATAAGAGCAATATGCTCCCCGGGGATGTTCTGCTTATCGGTTCAGTTTCCGGGATAAGCGTTTTGTGTGTAGAGATGGCCATTTGTGCTCGTAACCTGGGAGTTACGGTAATAGGGCTTACATCTCTCGAGTATTCTCGGCATCTTGACTCCATGCATCCCGGCGGCAAGAAGTTGTTTGAAGTATCTGATATTGTAATAGATAACTGCTCTGATATTGGAGACACCCTTGTACACGTGGATGAGCTTGGACAGGGGATCTGTCCTTCTTCCGGCATTGCAGCATCATATATTGTCTGGGCCATACAGGCCCGTGTTGTTGAGTTATTGCTGGAAAAGGGGAAGAAACCTCATATTTACATGAGCAACCACCTTGACGGAGCCGAGAGGTTTAATGCACTGGCGTGGGATGAATATGAGAAAGTGGGGTACTAGCGGATATGCGACCTACTGTAGGGAATAAGTATCTTGCAATTTCCATAGATAGTGAAACAGGCTGTCTTGCCTCATTAAAGAACAAAATCACAAAGGACGATTATCTCAAAGTAGATCCGGAATATCCGTTGTACAAGCTTTTTTGCCTTTCTCTGCCGTCTCGTGAGAAAGTGGAGATAGTCCCTACCAAGGTGATATCGGTTGAAGAGATAACCGGTGATGAGAATCCAGCCGGGCAGTGCGGGCGTTCGTTGGTTGTCAAGTTTCTAAGCGCCCCGGTAAATGGGATTGAACCTGTCCGTATCCACGTTTCGGTTCGCATCGAGGTCAAGGAAAATGATGCTGTAACCCTATGGTTCTTAGAGGTCCAAAATGATGATAGGCGTTATCAGATAGTCGAAGTCCTTTTTCCGTGTTTCCGCGGCGTATATTTAGGAGCCTCCTGGCAGGATGACATCATGATTTACCCTCACCATGCCGGAGAGAAAACCCTTGCCCCCATAAGGGAATACACTTCCGAGCGGTACCTGAATTTTTGGAGGGCTGCGACAAAGCGTGGAGAAGACGGCGTGTTCTTCCGTGAGATAAACTATTGCGGGCTTGCCTCTATGAATTGGATGTACTACTATGATGATGAAAACGGCTTCTATATTAGTTCATACGACCGGGATTTCACCGTGACAGGCCTCAGAGTTGAAACCGGGGGCCCGGAGCACCCGTGGATGGGATGGGCTATGAGAAAATATGTTACAGTCAATCCGGGTGAAACCTGGAGCTCCCATCCTTACGGTGTAGGTATCACCACGGAAGATTGGCACTTTGGAGCTTTGCGGTATCGAGAATGGATTGACGGCATCATTCATATGCCTGACAATCCTCTGTACCTCACGGACGAAACCATCCTCAACCAGTGCTACAATTTTAAGAGGGATGGTGTCATCTATAACAGATTCAGTGATATTCCATCTATGTATGATCGAGGACTGGACGAGTACGGCATGAGGCACATGTTTATAGCGTCATGGAATCGATCCGGCTTCGACCAGGATTATCCTGAGTATCATCCTGACTTGGAGCTTGGGACATGCTGGGAGCTTGCGGAGGGCTGCAGGTATGTAAAGGAAAAGGGCGGATTTGTTACATTCTACATAAACTCCAGGATATTCCACATAGAATCTGACTATTTCGAGACTTTGGGTAAAAAGTGGGCAATCAAGGATGAGGCAGGGAGAATGACTTACGAACAGTACGGTCCCCATAAGTTCGTAGTGCTTTGTCCTTCAAACAAAGCCTGGCAGGACTATCTCATAGATATAGGCAGTTGGATGGTAAAAAGTTATGGAGCGACCGGAATATACCTGGACCAGCTGGGATCCGCCGAACCCTTCCCTTGCTATGACAAGAACCATACCCACGAAGGTATAGGCGACTTTAACCGCGGTTACATTCGAGTTCTAAGAGACCTTCTTGAGAGGATAAGGTCGATAAACCCTGACTCTTTCCTGATGATAGAGAACTGCGGGGACATATACGGAAGTTATGTCTGGGGAAACCTCACCTGGAACGGAGACCCTTATGACGAATTCTATAATCTGTATAAATATACGTTCCCTGAACATGTCCAAGTCAATATGTGTAACCCCAAGAGGCATCTTACAGGTGAGGCGAAGGCGACGAAATTCCACTGCGACCTCAACAGAGCGCTCCTTCTCGGATCAATATTCTGGGTAGGCTTGGATAAGACAGAGACTCTGGACGATGATTTACATGACTACTTGAGGGCAGCAATCCGCTTGCGGAATAAACTCAATCCGTTCTTTAAGATAGGCAGGTTCGTAGATAACGAGGATGTCCTTAAGGCTTCCACAGGTCTTGACATCGCTCATTGGAGACTGGAGGATACAGGAGATCTTTACATAGTGGCAAATCCTCATAAGTGCGCAGGCAAACATCTTGTAGTGAAGCGCCCTGCCTATAAAGAAGAAGAGGTCTTAATCTTTGACATCAACGGTAATGAAAGCCCCGGACACTATGTTATTACCTGCGATGCGATGGAAATCGGTGTTCCTGAAGCAGAAGTTTCCTGCTTATTCATCCGCCAAGAAACGTGTGCCTCGGCGTTTTAGGCCTGCCATAACAAAGGACTGGAATGCTCAGTGACGGACGGATCGTTAAAGCAAGCACGCCTTGCAAAGTGCAAACGCTACAGGCCCTGTAAATAGGGCTGTAGCGTTCAGTAATCTTGTTTGTGGGATGTGCTGCAAGAGACCCCGAGAAAGGCAGGGGAGAACAGGCCTGCTAATTCCCGCTGTTTGCAGCGGATACAATCTCCAGGGTGTCCCTGGCAATAACCAACTCCTCGTTAGTGGGAATTACCAGAACCTTAACCTTGGAGTCTTCCCCGGTGATATTGACTTCTTTACCTCTTGAGTTGTTTTTCTCAGGGTCAATGGTTACCCCAAGGAATCCAAGGCCTTCACACACCCGTTGCCTGAGGAAGGGGGAGTTCTCTCCTATGCCTGCTGTAAACACAATAGCGTCAACCCCGTCCAAGGCGACAGCATAAGCACCGATGTACTTTCGGATCCGATATTCATATATATCAAAGGCAACTTTGGCGCGTTCATCGCCGCTTTTTACTGCGGCTTCAATTTCCCTCATGTCTCCGCTAATGCCGGATACACCCAGGAGCCCGCTATGCTTGTTGAGTAGAGAGTCCATTTCATCTATTGTGAGGTTTTCATGCTTCATTACGTAAAAGACAACTGCAGGATCAATATCACCGGATCTGGTGCCCATCATAAGTCCTTCGAGAGGAGTAAGACCCATGCTGGTATCAATACATTTGCCGTCTTTTATCGCAGCTACGCTTGCTCCGTTACCCAAGTGGCAACTGATAAGCCTGAGTCCTTTAGACGGTCTGTTAAGTGCTTCGGCAGCCCTACGTGCAATGTATCTATGGGATGTGCCGTGAAAACCGTACCGCCGTACCTTGTGGCGTTCGTACAGGACGTAGGGAAGCGGATAAAGGAACGCGTGCTTAGGCATGGTCTGGTGAAATGCAGTATCAAAGACTGCCACCTGCGGTACGCCGGGTATGTTGGATTCGGCAGCCAGAATTCCCATGAGGTTTGCAGGATTATGGAGCGGACCTAAGGGAATGCAGTCGCGTATAGCGTCTTTCACTTCGCTGTTGATAAGGACTGATTGGGTAAAAGTAGGCCCGCCATGAAGTACGCGGTGGCCGACAGCGCGAATCTCCGAAATATCTCTGATGACCCCGTGTTCAGGATGGACAAGCATCTCCAGGACTTGACCTATGGCAGTGGTGTGGTCCAGGATGCTGGACACTTGCTTTACGCTGGATCGTCCGGTGGGTGTATGGGTAAGGATTGCATCGTCAGACCCGATGCGCTCCACAAGCCCTTTTGCCATGACGGATTCGTCTTCCATATTGAATAACTGATATTTCACAGATGAACTTCCACAGTTAAGAACAAATACCTTCATCCTTTTGCCCCCTGATATACGAGGTTTTCCTCTTCTTTGATAAGGTTTCCTTCTTCGTCATACTTGAAAAATCCCTGGCCGGTCTTGACACCCAGATGTCCTGCGCGAACCAGCTTCCGAAGGAGCGGACACGGCCGGTATGAGAAATCGCCTAAATCTCTGAACAGGCCTTCCATGGACGTCAGGACTGTATCAAGACCCATACGGTCAGCCATTTCCAGTGGCCCTCTGGGCAAGCCGAAGCCAAGCCTTATTGCAGTATCAATATCCGAAGCGGACGCGACTCCTTCCATCAGCGCGTTCATGGCCTGGTTCAGAAGGGGAGTGATCAGCCGAGTCGTGACGAATCCAGGCGAGTCATGAATTTCCACCCCGACCTTATCGAGGCTTTTCACAAACCTTTTTACCGCTTCAAACGTTTCTTCTGATGATTTAAGACCTCGGACTATTTCGACTACTTCAACTCGGGTCACAGGGCTTAAGAAGTGAAGACCAATGACTCGTTCAGGCCGCAGTGTCGCTGCTGCAAGTTCAGTAATGCTGAGAGTTGATGTGTTAGACGCAAGAATTGTCTGTGGATGACAAAGCTTGTCAAGGTCGGACAAGATCTTCTTTTTGACATCAGGATCTTCCTGGACTGCTTCAATAACCAGATCGCAAGTTGTAACATCATCCAGCTTTGACGTAAAACGAATTCGACTCAGTGTGACTCGCTTTTCCGCTTCAGTAATTCCCCACTTTTCCAGACGCTTGTTTAAGCTGAGTTCTACCCTGCATTTAGCGTCCTCCACAAGTTCATCGGTGCGGTCGACGAGGAAAACTGTAAAGCCTTTTTCGCCGATGTTTTCTGCGATGCTACATCCCATGGTACCTGCGCCGACAATAGCAACTTTTCGGATTCTCACCTCAAGACCTCCCTGGATTTTAGTAAGAGGATGCTAGATTTACATTCTAGACAAGGGTCCAATACCCTTCTACATTCTAGCTTTCAGTTGAACCCAGATCAACCCAATCAGTGTATAATCAGTATATAATTAAAACTTGGTCAAGGAGGAATCACGCATAGAATCGTCTTGTTCATTACTGCATGGTTGCAAGCAAACAAAAGAGGGGGACAGCGCATGTTACCTAAGACGATGTTGGGAAATACAGGTATTTACGTGACTAAGCTCGGATTCGGCGCTCTTGTGATGGGATCCATGCAAGCCAATATGCAGCCGGAGGAAGGCGCGAAAGTGCTGAGACGAGCCTTTGAGCGAGGGATTTCCTTTGTTGACACAGCGCATGTTTATGGTACATATGAGCATATACGAAAGGCGAAAGAGGGCTGGGACGAAGAACTTGTAATTGCCACAAAAACACCTGCTTCCGATTATGAAAAGGCCGAAGAACACATAAACTACGCTCTTTGCGCTCTTGACTTAGAGAGTCTGGACATAATGCTTCTCCACGCCGCCCGCGCCGGGGAAGATGTTTTCGACGAACGGGCCGGGGCATATCAATGCCTGAAAGACTACAAGAAGAAAGGGTTAATTAAGGCAATCGGCGTATCCACCCATAATGTCGGTACTGTAAGAGTCGCAGGAGCCCGCGATGATGTTGATGTCATTCATCCGCTCATAAACATGGCCGGAACCGGCATTCTAGGCGGAACCGTAGGAGATATGGCTTCTGCGATTGAAGCAGCTTCTCATAACGGAAAAGGCATTTACGCTATGAAAGCGTTGGCAGGAGGCAGCCTATTGGAGAGAATGGATGAAGCATTCAAGTTTGTCATGGGCTTGCCCGGGATTGACGCTGTAGTGGTAGGCATGGTATCTGAGGCTGAAGTAGATATGAACTACAGGATATTCTTGGGGGAAGCCGTTTCTGACGAGGAACGGCAATCGACTTTCAAAAAAAAGCGTCTGAAAATAGTGGAGGCCTATTGCAAGGGCTGCGGCAAGTGCGTAGACGCCTGTCCCAATGGAGCGTTGTCAATGGTTGAAGGCAAGTCTTCAGTTGATGAGAGCAAGTGCCTGCTGTGCGGTTATTGCACACCTCGGTGTCCTGAATTTGCAATTCGAGTCATATAGCCGGAAATGCACTCTTCCGGAAACAATCAGCCGGATTTAGGAAAGCATATACTTGAGCCAAGAGAGGTGCAGTGCAAAGGATTCGCCTGAGCATTGCCTTCTTTACATGAGATGAACGAGTGCCCATGGCAATGGAATATGTTGCATAGTAACTGTTACATAAAGTAGAATGTGTCCCATAATAGCTTTTATATAAAGAAGGTATTCTTGATGCCTAAAGACTCAAATTCAATGAAGGCAGCTATCGAGACGGTTGGGGGATATGAGTCGTCGCAAAAACATGCCAAATACTACTACATGGAGATTGGAGATGTTGCGACAGCGCTCAAAACTGATTTGGTCAAGGGCTTGGATTCGGAGGACGCAAGGCAACGTCTTCGGCGCATCGGCCCGAATGAACTGAAGGAACAGCAAGGACCAGGGATTCTCCAGATGTTCCTCAGGCAGTTTATGGAGCCTCTGGTCCTTGTGCTGATCGTAGCTGCCATCGTATCTTCTGTTTTAGGGGAGCTTGCGGAAGGCCTTGTAATTATGGCAATAGTCCTGCTTAATGCGATTCTTGGGGTGACTCAAGAAAGCAAGGCTGAAAAGGCCTTACTTGCCCTAAAGAAACTGGCCGCTCCCAATGCCAGAGTCAGACGGGACGGCAATACACTGACAATCCCTGCAAGCCGGCTTGTGCCCGGCGATTTGGTCCTAATTGAAGAAGGGGATCAGATTCCTGCGGATATTCGCGTAGTGGACTCTGTCGCGCTGAAAGTTGATGAGTCCGCTCTTACCGGAGAATCAGTGCCTGTAGAAAAACACCGGGAAGCTATACCCCGGAGTGTCGACGGGGATATTCCGTTGGGAGATAGGTTTAATATTCTTCATATGGCCACTGTGTGTGTTCACGGGAGAGGCAAAGGAATTGCATTTGCTACCGGCATGAATACAGAGGTAGGGCATATCGCGGGCTTAATCGGTGCTTCAGAGGATAAACGCACACCGCTTCAAGAGAGTCTGGAAATTTTAGGCAAATGGCTGGGTGCAGCAGCCTTGGGGTTGTGCGGAATCATGTTCATTACAGGTCTTTTTCGCGGAATCAACACTCTTGAAATGTTTCTGACTTCAGTAAGTCTTGCCGTTGCCGCGATTCCCGAGGGACTGCCTGCAATTGTCACTGTTGTCTTAGCTATCGGCGTTCAACAAATGGCCGGGCACAAAGCGATAATCCGGAGACTGCCTGCAGTTGAGACATTAGGGAGCGCTACGGCAATCTGCTCAGACAAGACGGGAACGCTTACTCAGAACGAGATGACTGTAGTCAAGGCTTATGTAAATGGAAGTCTGCTCCAAGTTACAGGCCGGGGCTACAGCCCCAAGGGCGAGTTTGTGACAGACGAAACAGCAAGTCCCATACGCAGAGATAAAGTTGTTGATGCGCCTGATCTGCACTTAGAGATGCTGGTTAAAATCGCGGCTCTCTGTAATAATTCAGAGTTGCGACAGAATCCTGAGTCAGGAGAATGGTTTATCGTCGGAGATCCCACAGAGGGAGCGCTTGTCGTGGCTGCCCGTAAGGCGGGATTCAGTGAGGATGACGAGATAGATGCACCTCGTATCGGTGAGCTTCCGTTTGACTCTGTAAGGAAGCGGATGACTACCATCCACCGGTTTCCCGATGGAAATATCCTGGCCCTCGTGAAAGGTGCGCCTGATTCAATCCTCGAAAGATGCGAGTTTGTGTTGGAGAACGGAACTGTGAGACGTCTGGATCAGGCAGGACAGGACAAGATTATGCGGGTTAATGCGGACTTGGCTTCCCAAGCCCTCCGCGTTTTGGCATGTGCCTACCGGGTTCTGGGAACGACCCCTGTAGAGCCTGACGCTGACAAGGTTGAGCAGAATCTTGTTTTCGTTGGTCTGATGGGTATGATGGACCCACCGAGACCTGAGGCTGCCGAAGCTATTAGCACATGTCGGACAGCAGGTATTACTCCGATAATGATTACAGGCGATCATAAAGACACCGCCCTGGCTGTATCGAAGGCTATCGGCCTCAGTTCCGGGACCGGCCCGGATCTGGTTCTGACCGGCAAAGAGTTGGAAAGCATGTCCTCTGAAGAGCTTAATGAGGCAGTTAAGAGAGTGACGGTTTATGCCCGTGTGTCTCCCGAGCATAAGGTGCGTATTGTTGAAGCGCTTCAAAGCCAAGGGCATGTAGTGGCTATGACAGGTGACGGCGTAAATGACGCCCCTGCGTTGAAACGAGCAGATATCGGTTGTGCTATGGGCATAACCGGAACGGACGTAGCTAAAAGCGCGGCTGACATGGTACTGGCTGATGACAATTTTGCCACAATTGTCGAAGCTGTCAAACAAGGAAGGACGGTTTTTGATAACATCAGAAAGGCTATCGCGTACCTGTTATCATGCAATATCGGAGAGATTATCGCGGTATTTGCCGGGATTGCGTTAGGCGGCGTCAGAATCCTTACACCTATCCAGATACTCTGGGTCAACCTTGTTACAGACAGCCTGCCTGCTCTTGCCCTTGGAGTGGAACCTCCTGAGCCGGGCACAATGAAGCGCCCTCCCCGAGGTCGGCATGAGTCCGTTTTCGGTTCAGGGGGGGCAGCGCGTGTCGGAATCTACGGCCTTTTTATAGCAGGCATTACTCTTTTCTCTTTCCGGTTAGGAATGAGATCACATATGACAACCAACGCGGGGAGGGATATGCTTCTTACAGCAAGGACCATGGCTTTCGCCACAATGTCCCTGAGTCAGCTTTTCCATGGTTTCAATCTACGCTCAGGAACAAGATCTCTATTTCGGCTGGGCCTTGGAACCAACCGGTACATGGTGATGGCATGGGCCGTATCAACTGCCTTGCAGATTTTGGTTCTTACTATACCGGGACTCCGCTTCATCTTTGACGTTGTACCGCTGACTCTCGGTGAATGGGGCTATGTAGGTTTATTGTCGGTATCTCCTATTATTCTCGGTGAAATCATTAAGGCTTTCAGCAGGTAATATAGAGTCATGTTGCCTATCTATGATAATTCTATTGGGTCTCCTAATCTAAGTGGTTGCTTACCGGTTTGAGAAGAGGCGTAACAGCAAAGACGCGGGCGGCAGCTAAAAATGCTTGCATTTAGCGCTACGTCCGAGTAAAATAAAGTCAGCCACACTTGTTCAGGTTTAGATTGTACACTCTGGGCTGGCCGCGGGCTATAGGCACGTAAACAGAAGATAAAAGTGCCGTGGGTGCGACAGGTTTTCTGAGCAAGCAGGCAATTACCACCAAAGTGAGGAGATCATCTTACATGGAGTTCAAAGACAAGGTTCTGACGTGTCGCGACTGCGGTGCAGAGTTTGTGTTTACAGCCGGTGAGCAAGAGTTTTACGCTGAGAAGGGGTTCCAGCATGAGCCTGTTCGCTGCAGGGACTGCCGTATGGCCCGGAAACGTCAGCGCAACGATGGCCCGAGGGAGATGTATCCAGTGATCTGTTCAGCTTGCGGAAAGGAAACAGAAGTACCTTTCAGGCCTCGCGAAGACAGACCTGTATACTGCAGGGAGTGTTTTGAAGCCCAGAAATCGTCAGGCTGGGGCGCGTAAGTAGGGAAGTCACAACCAACTTGGTCATGCGATAGGCAGCGTCAGGCGCGGCATTTCCCGACGCTAACAACAGCGCGGCACATAGCCGCGCTCTTCTTTTTTCTCGAGTGGAGAAAGAGGACTTCCCCATTGAAATACTATTTTGTATAAGAGAAACCAATAATGATTAATAAGAGTGCTTTTTTTGGGGCAAAAATGGGAACTCCGGAGACGGTTCCATCGTCAAAACATAATAGAGGGACGTTAAACGGGGGTGAAAGGTTGCGCACATCACTTAAGGGAAGCGGTATGCTTCGGCTGTCAGGTATCCTTTTGTTAGGTATTCTCCTATCAGTCATGTTCATCCCGTCTGCAAGCCTTGCAAGTTCGAATGGCACAACACCGGTAGACCCTGCTAAAGTCATACAGTTTTACTCATATGATAGAAGTCAACCCCTTCAGGCTAAAACTATCCTGAAAGCGGAAAACCAATGGTATCGTAGGTATGAGCTGACATATGAGAGCGAAGGCGATACTGTATACGCTGCGTATTTCGAGCCCAAAACGTCGGGGAAGGTGCCTTGTGCTATCGGGATCCACGGTATGTTTTCAGAGGATGAGGACCAGTTCTGGCACGTGGCAGACTTTGCTGCGAAACGCGGGTTTGCGGTTCTAATGCCAAGTTTACCATATCATCATAGACGTTCTAAAGGCATTCAGGTAATCTCAGGGCAGAAATTCGTAGTGGCGCCCCCTGTAGTAGTGCGTGACAATTTCAGGCGTGCGGTTGTCGATATGCGCCGAGCGTTGGATTGGCTGATGTCCAGGGATAATGTGGATCCAGAGCGAGTTTATATTACAGGCGCCAGCCTTGGCGGTATGGTCTCTATGTTGACTTATAAGGCTGATCCGAGACTGAAAGGCGGAGTTTTTCTGGTTGCAGGCGCAGGTTTTCGGGAAATACTTATTCACAGCGAAAACCCGGTGGTACGCAATTTCCGGCTCCTTTCAAAGATAGGAATTGCTGATATCCAAGATGCAGCAGAAACCCTGGCGCTGGTTGATCCTGCTGCCTTGCCTGACATATGGCCAAGGCCGGTCTTAATGCTAAACGGCACTTTGGATGTGATATTTCCAATTAATGAGGTGCTTCGGGCTGCACGGAGCTTTAGCGATGTGAGACTGATTTGGGCGGAGAGCTCCCATTTTTATCCTGTTTCAGGCAGTCAATACCTCATTACCGATTTCGTAGCCCGATTAGCAGGTACGCCTCTTGAATTAAGCTTGCCGCAGGGAATGGCTGTAAGGGAGACTGTGCTTCCGCCTTTGCCGGGCGATTCCAGGTTATGGATTGATCTTGTGCTTTCTTCAAAAGGAGCGGATCAAATCCATAGTGCCTGTAGAGACGGGTGTTTTGGGATACATCTTGTAAACCGAGTGACTCCCACAGTAGTAGTTCCGGGTGAGATCTGGGAAATATACCGGGAGGAGCTGGAGAGCATTCCTGCTTCGATTTTTGTTGCAAGTTCGGTAGGTTCAGGAGATCTTGCCTTTGCGCTATCGTACATACGACTTTTGGATCGTAGTCACGCCGGGGTATATGTGCTTCAAGCACCTGATCCAAGATGCGGATGCACTCAGCTAACCGGACAAGGCAACGAAAGATGCTTTCCTGTCCGTGTTACATGGCTGAATCCTC
>Ga0208461_1002854_pt1 | contig 13704 bp, 9 predicted proteins | sample AD_JPNTR4_MetaG_FD_184448 | JGI IMG/M metagenome (GOLD analysis project Ga0208461, IMG submission 184448) | Active sludge microbial communities of municipal wastewater-treating anaerobic digesters from Japan - AD_JPNTR4_MetaG (SPAdes) (version 2) | ecosystem: Engineered > Bioreactor > Anaerobic >... | reverse complement strand
AGCGCACGGAGTGTGGCCAGGCTGTTTGAATCCTGATAATACTCCAGACGGCTCGTCTCGGTGCCAAGGTGAATATGGCAGTCAATAAATCCGGGCAGAACAAATTTCCCGGTGGCATCGATTTTTTGGGCTTCTTTCGGGATTTTAACCTGAGTAGCCGGGCCGACGCCTATAATTTTATTGCCTTCTATCAGAATGACGCTGTTGGGGACAGGTTCTTTCCCCGTGCCATCAATGAGTGTCCCCCCAACTACCGCGATGAGGGCAGGCTTTGGCGCGTCCTTCTTCTGGGCTGGCGCAGTGGTAGTGCCTGCGGACGTCACCGCCGTGTCTGTCTGGCCGTAAATATTATTGAAGAATAAAAGCATAAAACAAATAAAAGTGAGCAAAAAAGATTTACGCATTAAAACTGCTCCGAATAGTTGCTCGCGGCTGATCTGACCTAAAATCTTTTGCATTTATTTCTCTCCTTGTTATTATTTAATCTTTGATATTTGCCAATAACTAAGACTTATTTACTCGTTTTCTTCTTTTTGGAGTCTTCTTCTCATATAAAGATTGGGAAATAGCAATAATAGCTGCCGCGGCTCCTAAGAAACCAAAAACTATTTGTACTACATCATATTTTGTCACTTTATCTTGACTTAGCAGATCCAATTTTAACTCAAGTTTAGCTAACCGAAGTTCTAAATTCTCTGAGCGACCCAAATCGGCATATTTTGATGAAGATCTTACAACTTCATCTAAGCTGGAAAGTTGGGACATCCTTTCCTCGATGAGGTTTTTTTGAAACTCAAGTTCGCTCCTTGATTTAGGCGGAGGCAAATTCTTGAGTTCAGACTTTATATTCTCTAAAAATTCTACAGCAATCTTTTCTGCCATTTCAGAATAATTCTTTTGTGAGATATCCTTTTCATATTGATCAACCTTTTGATAAATCAAGTATTTCTTCTCTCTTATGTCACTTTTCGTAACATAGCTATAGGACGTTGGTATTATTAAGGCTGCAAGGATTCCCAAGATAGAAACGGCAATCATTAACTTGACCAAAGAACCAGTTGATTTGCCTTTGTTTTCTTCCATTTTTGCTCCATTGTGCATATTAAAAAATAAAATATCTATCTAAAAAGTAATTTCTAATAAAATAGGAAAGATTTCAACTAAATAAGCTTAATTAAGTCCGAATTAATTTAGTAATAATCAATAGGTTAGAGCCGATAAACTAATATTCGTCTATAACATGACAAGCTATCAAAGTCGCCTTTTAGGTAATAATAATTACACAGAATGTAACAAAAGCTAAACTTTTATCTAAAAATTTATATCGGATAGACCTAAAATAATTATGGCTAAAATCTTGAAATGGCTTGAGAGGAAGTTAACTTTTGTGGTAAAAAGACATTGATATAACGATTAGAGGGGCGATTTTATGTCCAATAATAACAATAATAAAAAATATGTTGAGCTGATATGGCCTGACAAATACGACCGGTTTGAAAAGGGGCAAAAGACTCCGATAGAGAAGCCCAATTTACCGTTTCAAGTTGTCGAAACCATCAACAAACCGAGGATAAAGGATTTAGAAAGTGGGCTTTTCGATCCTGACCGATTCTATCCCGAAAATGAGTATCCGGCTAATTACCCGAAAGATTGGAAAAATCTCCTCATCTGGGGTGATAACAAGCTGGTTATGTCTTCGCTTCTGAAGCAGGGCTGGGCAGGGAAAATCAATCTGATATATATCGATCCACCGTTTTTTACCGGTGCCGATTTTACCGTTAGAACGAAGGTTGGGGAAGAGCAGATAGAAAAGGAGCCTTCGATAATCGAAGAGCGGGCTTATAAAGACACCTGGAGCGGGGGCATAGCCTCATATCTCAAGTATATGTATGAAAGATTGGTTTTGATGAGGGATCTGCTGGCTGAGAACGGCTCGATCTATGTCCATTTAGACTGGCATGTGGGACATTATGTAAAGGTGATGATGGACGAGATCTTCGGATATGAGAATTTTAGGAATGAAATAGTATGGAAAAGGCACGTTATGGTAAGCAGCGTTGAGGGAGGACTGAGTAGCTATGGACATAAAACGGATACTATTCTTTTCTACACTAAAAGCAAAGGTAACACCTTCAATATCCAGTATCAAACGATAGATGAGGAATTGTTGAAAAGTAAATTTAGTTGTGTCGAGAAAGAGACAGGTAGACGATTTGAAACACAGCCTTTAATACTGGATGGGGATGAGCCAAGAAAATTAGACTTTCCCACTAAAACATTAGAGTTACCAAAAGGTAAGAGATTTGCCTGGAATCAGAATACGCTGGATGAAAAGTTAAGAAAAAACCCATATGTTATTTATTGGACCCAAAATGGTATACCCAGGCAGAAAAAGTACTTAGACGAATTTAGGGGTCAGCCTTGTTCAAACCTTTGGGATGACCTTTTACCGATTACCTCAAATTCTAATGAATCTTTAGGTTATTTCACCCAAAAACCCGAAGCACTTTTAAAGCGCATTATTCTGGCATCATCAAACGAAGGCGACATCGTAGCTGATTTCTTCTGCGGCTCCGGGACAACTTTAGCTGTGGCCGAAAAGCTCGGCCGGCGCTGGATAGGAAGTGATTTATCAAAATTCGCTATCCAGGTGACGAGGAAAAGGCTTCTGGACATTCATAACTCTAATGATTTGATAGAGGATTGAAATGAATATTGATATGTCAAAAGAGATCAAATCTATTGATTCTCGTGAAAAAATGATCCGCTATTTTGATGGTTACGCTGCCGAACGAATGGAAGAGTTAGGTAAGAAAAGTACGAAGCGACCCTTGGTTAAAAGCTATATGCTTGAACATGTAGGAGACAGTCAGAAGCAGAAGGATATATCCATGGTCTTAGGAATGTCGGGGATAATAACTGAAAAAATTGATGAGAATTTATATCGCGTGTTAGATACAAACAATGGTAATGGATATATGGGGTTCGTTGAAGTATTTACTCCCAGGTACTTCGTATTTTACACAAGTCAACCCAGCGATATAGCTGACAGCTGGGTAAAAAACCTAGTTTTTAATTCTCCTGACCTGGATCATATATGGCTAAGCGGACTGACCTTTAACGTTTTGTGGAAAAGAGTGATACAGTTAAGCAAACCTTACCGATATGTAAGTTTACTGTTTGTTCATGAGAGTATCTACGAAATCGATTCAAAAGCGAATGAACCTGAGCACAATGAAAATGAATATAATGAGGACCAGTCGGCACTGATCGATAGAGATGTGGCGGAAATTATTGAAAGGAGAGCTGCAAAATTTAAGCTAGTTGATAAGATTTCTGTTGTACAAGAAAAATTAGACAAACTTCAAGAATTGTATTCACCTCTTTATGCAATAAGCCAACTGCGATTTCCCTCACCCATAGGTCGAGGGGGGCATGATTTTTATGATAATGGCAAGGTCACTAATAGAAGCGGTGATTTCAGAGATCACAGGTCTCATATTTTATATGTTCAGCGTATATATGATGAGCTAATGAAAAGAACGGAAGAAAGAGCTTGGTATTCTCTAGATAAAGAGAAGGTATCAGTGCCTGGGAAATTTCAGAAGCTAATTGGAGCTCCCGTGACGATAGACTTTGGTGAGCCATTAAGCAAAGAAACGTTTGATTACTGGATAAAATCAACTTTTGGGCGTATTAACAACAAATTTAGATTATGGGGTAATCCAATAGTCTTGGGACCGACAAAAGTTCATGTTTATGGTGTAGACAAACATCTGTGGAAGCCCATCTTCCTTGAATTAACAAATAAGCACTTGATAGCTATTGTGCCGAAGGGAACCTGCGGGAATACTATTCATCGTCTTATCTGCAACATTCAAAAATATATTGACCCGTCGGCAAAAGCGTATATTGGAGACAAGGAATATAAGAGTCTGGTTGACGAATCTTCCAAGGAAATTAAATATGGAACAGGATATTAATTCACTTTGTAAGGATCCTTTGTTTCAATTGAACTTGGCTATATGGCTGACTCAGCCACAGCCTCCAGATAATGTAGCTATCGATCCTATATTTTATAGATCAGGTTTGAGTATTTATTCTATTGGCCCTCTGCTTTCGTTACCTCCTGAAGTAAGAATTAATGCTTTTGAGAAATTGGATTGTCAGGACAAAGCATGTCCTGATTTAGTATTGATGAATAGCGAGCGAATCAAAATTTGTCTATTAGAATGCAAGGCATCTTCGTTTGGAATACGATCTAATACAGCTAGACAGGCAAGGACCTTATTATTGATGGCAGGGCCTATTGTTTCGGATATTTTAGGGTTAGGAAGAAACTGGCGAAACTGTGGCATATTGTGTTATTTGATTGGGCCTAATCAATCGGGGCAGCTCGAGGATACACTACAAACCCTCCAGAGGGAAATAAAGGATAATGGTTTTGAACCAGGATATTTTGGCTGTATTGAAATATCTGCCGATGAATCAGTGATCACATTAGAATATTCACTAGAGGTTAAGGAACTACTCAGTCTCAAGATAGATTCGCCACTGCAAATAATGAAATTGGAAAAAGATACAGACCCAAGACCTCTATATTTCATTCCTTATGATCCAAATATAAACCAGACGGCGGAAGAGAAGGAATTTTCGAGACGTGTGCTATTTGAACGGATATTGGAATTCTTTATCACTGATATCGGCGGGGCCGATGTTCCTATCAAAACATACATTAAAACTGAAAAATTTCTAAATGATGCGACTTTCGGAATGTATAGTATTTGGGATGATGATGAAGCGAAAAAATGTTTGAGGAAGTTAGTCCGGACATTTTTAAAAAAAATAGAAGGTACCTTAAAAACTCCGGCTAAAGAATGTATGCATTATGAAATTGAGGACGGGTATATGGTCGATATAAAAGACGATAATGCCAAATCAGAGTTCCTTAAGCAACTTCAAAAAATCAAACCAGAGACTATGGGTGTATCAGAAAGGGTACAGCCATCCCTATTTGAATATGATGATCATGATTGATTCATTAAGTATGATAAAAAGTCAAAAAGATTATCGAAAGCATAGAGAGCATTAAAGTGTTTATTTCCATCAGGTTATTTGGTGTTGAATTTATTGAGGTCAGAATATCAAGGAATCTTTTTCGTGGTAACTGTTCAGCAATTCTCTTTAATAATAAGCTAAATCTCACTTGTTAAAAAGGTTTGTATAAGAGGTAAATATGGTTCAAAAAAAATATGATAGGCCAGCTAGGCCGTTTGAACTCTGGAATATAGGCAATTATGAAACGGTTTACTGGCAGGAAAGGCATGAAGAATACCTGGCTTTCATGATCAGGTTGTATCAGGCGCAGCCATTAATGGGTTTCCATTATCTTCATGGCAGAAAAGGTGAAAGGGCGGTTCATGTTGGGCCATTAAATGCTCCTGTTACGATGGAAGAGGTAGAAAAAGTCATTATTGAATGCCGGGCCAATCAGTTCGATAAGGCAGATATCCTCGGCTGGGAGTGGAGTTATGAAGTTAATGAGCTGGCCAAAGAGCTGGCGAAAAAGAATGGTGTTAATTTGAAACTTATTCAAATTCCCTCTGTAAACGAAATAAAGGCTTCCCTTGTCGGTTTCGACCTTCAGTTATTGAAAGTGCCTGATCAGGTAGTTGAAAAAGAGTTATCGAAATATGTTAAATTTCCAGAAGTTGCCTACCTTGAGATAGAAACAAAAGTCAAAAATCAAGAGGTCGCTCTTAAAATTGTGGACTTCCAGGTGCCACCAACTGCTGAACTGGCTGAGATCGCCCGCAAAATTAAAGATTCTAGGGAACTTATAGACTATTGGGCAGTAGATTGGGATTACAAGGGAGACACTTTTCATAATAATTGGCAGAGCTTTCGAACAAAAAAGAATCCGAGAGTTGATTACCAGGTAAGTCATAAATATGAAAGCCATGGCGAATATCAGATAATGGTCAAAGTCATAGATGTGTTTGGTAATGATACGAATAAGGTTTTAAAGATACATATATGACATGAATGAAAGGTATAAATAAATGAACGAGAAAAGCTACAACGGAGCAAACTGGGTAAGAGTAGATCTGCATCTGCATTCTCCCTATGTGGAGAGCTTTAAATTGCCGGCAGGATTCGATTTAAATTCGAGCGATGCCCGTAAAAATTTGGCTGAAGAATATGTAAAAAAGTTAGAAGAGAGCCAGATTAAAGTAGGAGCTATTACTGATTATAATGAAATACACGAGGAATGGTTTAAGTTAATTAGGGAAAAGGCACAAAATAAAGGAATTACTTTGTTCCCCGGTGAGGAACTTTCTCTGAAATTGACTGCCGGCAAATATGGCCTACATATACTTCTGATTTTTGAGCAAGACGCTGATATTGATGGTCTTAGCAGACTTCTTTATAGTTTCGATAAAAATCCTGAAGACCCTTTAGTTAAAGGAAGGAGTCACAGAGATATTGAAAACAAAATAGAATTGGAAGAATTGATAAAGCAGGTTCGATCAAAATTCAACTGTCTCGTTGTATTCCCCCATCCAGAAGAAGAAAAAGGACTTCTTAAAACGTATAATCCTTCCCAATCTGCGATTTATTTAAGAGATATAAAACCAGATGCTATTGAATATATTTCTGATGGATCTATGAAAAAATTGCTATCTACAAATGAACTTTCATCTGATTATTTTGATAAAATAGCAATAATCGAAAATACAGATCCCAAGTCTCTTGAAGAGATAGGTCTTAAAAAGAGAGATAATAGAATACGAGCTACGTATTATAAGTTAAGTTCTTTCTCCATTGATGCTTTAAAAACTGCTCTTCATGACCCCGAAGTAAGGATACGAATATATGATTGCCCTTGCTTTTGTTACGACAGGATATCAAGGGTCACAATAAATGGATCTAGTTTCTTGAAAGATTTAGAAATTTATTTCAATCCTGAGCTAAATACATTTATAGGAGGAAGGGGAGTAGGAAAATCTGCGATTATAGAGACCATACGTTATGCTATGGATCTCCCGGTATATGCAGGTAAATCTGAAAAATTAGATTTTGTGAACAGTGTAGTCGGGAGCGGAGGTGAGATAGCTGTTCTGGTAGAAAGATATTATGGAAAGACGAAGAAAGAATATGAAATAAGAAGAACATTAGGAAAAGAGACAGAAATTTATGAAAAAGATGGTGCGAAAACGGATTTTTCTGTCCACAGTCTGTTTGAAGAGGCCAAATACCCAATAGTTATAGGGCAAAAAGAACTTTATTATCTGGCTACAACGCCGGCCTACCAATTGGAATTAATTGACGAATTGATTGGCGAACAAGTTAGACTTGTGCAGGAAGAATTCAAAAATTTACTTGAACGTTTAAAAGAAAATGGGAAAAAGCTCCTATCACTTAAGGAGCGGATTAGTAAGAAAGAAGAATATGAACAAACGTTAAAGGGGATAGAAGCCAAGATAAAGGTCTTTAAAGATTTAGGAGTCGAAGAAAAACTCAAGAGATGGACAGACCTCATAGATGATGAGCAAAAATTAAAAAACGCAATTGAAAGCGTAAATAAAATAAACGACAGTATATCGTCTTTTTTTAATGAAATCCTGGCTGAATTCTCTGAGATAATTAAGAGCGTAATGACTGCTAAGAGTGAAAATAAATATATATTAGAAAAACTATCTACAGAGGTAAATCAGATTAAGAAAGCCGTTGAACAAACTAAAGAACAGCTTCTTAAAGTTACAGGTGATAACTTAAGAAATATTGGTCAGTTGAATTCAGAGTGGTCAGAAAAAAAAGCAGCAGTAGAGGCTGAGGTGCAAATGATTAAGAGAGAATTGGAAGGGAAAAGCCTTGAACCTCAAAAGTTAGAGAGCTTAACCAGGGAAAGGGCAAAGTTAATACCATTAATTGAAGAATTAAAGAGACGGGAAGAAAAAATGAAACAATTAGAAAGAGAAAGAGAAGAAATAAAAAATGATTTAGATAGAAAAAGGCACGAGATTTTTCAGGTTAGAGAGAAACAGATTAACAGGATAAATGATGTTTTGAAAAAGAGACTTAAGGTTGAGGTCAAGTATGAAGAGGACAGGGGCACCTTTAGAAAGAGTTTAACAGATTTGGTCAAGGGTTCAAGAATTTCAAATGATGCCATAGAGTCAATAATCAGTGCACCGAATAAATTAACTGACGGTCTTTTAATTTCGCGTTATATTCAGCAGAATGGTCAGAAACTGCAGGAGGAATTTAACCTCACTCCGGCCATGTCCAATAAGCTAACAGACTGGTTTAAAGAGCCTGAAAGGCTTTACGACCTTGAGACCTTATTTCCTGAGGACAAAATTGAAATATATTTAAGAGTTAATAGCGAATATAAAATAATTGATAAGCTATCTGTTGGCCAAAAGGCCACTTCTCTGTTATTGCTTTTGTTTGCTCAAGAAGACAGGATTATGATACTTGATCAACCTGAAGAGGATTTGGATAACCGTTTCATATATGAAGATGTTGTAAAAATTCTAAGAGAGATGAAAGGGAAAAGGCAGTTATTAATAGCCACTCATAATGCCAATATTCCAGTATTGGGAGATTCTGAGCTAATTATCGTTTTAGAAAGCCAGAATGATAGGTGTGCTATTGTTCATAAGGGTTCAATAGATAAGGATGAGATCAAAGCTGACGTTAAAAACATTATGGAAGGTGGCGAAGAAGCCTTTAGGATAAGAGCCCAAAAATACGGGGAGATTTAAATGGACTTATTTGGAAGCAACCTTATTATAAGAATACCAGCTATATAAGGCAAAACAGAAAATGAAACCTACAGAAGTCTTACAACCTAGCCAGAGACAGCCTAGCAAGGCATATCTGGTTAATGCCTTAAGAAATGCCATAGCCGGATGGCGCAAACAGGGCTATCCTAACACTACCCCGACGACCCAAAGGTTGCTTCAATACTGGTTTATGGAAGACCATTTATTAGACAGGGAACCTTTCGAATTCTGGTTTTGCCAGCGTGAAGCCATAGAGACCTTAATTTATGTCTATGAGGTCATGAAGAAGCGGAATTTTATAGATATGGCCAGGGATTTCGGCGCAGGGCCTATCCAGAGCTATGACCCTTCTTACGATCAATATCCGCTTTATGCTTTTAAGATGGCCACCGGCTCCGGTAAAACTTTCGTCATGGCTCTAAGTATTGTCTGGCAATATTTCAATCATAAAAAAGAAAGTCAGGCTGATTATACCTCGTGCTATTTACTCATTGCCGGTGAGAAAAATGTTATTTATGACAGATTAACCAGAGATTTTAAAGATGGAAAAATATTCCGGGAGCTGCCGCTGATTCCCCCGGAGTGGCGGGAAGAATTTGACCTTAAGGTCATATTAAAGGAAGAACCAATTCATGTCATTCCAGAGTCGGTCTTATTCTTGACCAATATCCAGCAACTGGAAGAAAGGAAAAACAAAAAAGAGGAAGTAGAAGCCTATGTTGATGAAATTATGGAGCTACCCTCAGTTTATAACGTCTCCGATATATATCATGAAAACAGAATTAAAGAAGTGCTAACCTCTTGTCCCAATATTATGATATTAAAGGATGAAGCCCACCATATTTACAGTTTTGAAAAAGCCTGGAAGAAAATACTTCTGGAATTAAACAGAAACTTAGCCACCCAATATGGTAAAGGCATCAATATGGAACTCGATTTTTCTGCCACACCTAAAACTGAAAACGGTGCCCTATTCCCCTGGATCATTGTTGATTTTACTCTCAAAGAAGCGATCGAAATGAACATCGTAAAGTTGCCCCTAAAAGGGATTGTTAAGGGCGCCGAAGAAATAGCATCAAAAAACGCAGTTGAAAGATACAGGGGCTGGATAGATGCTGGCATCCGGAGATGGAGAGAATATAAAGAAAAATTGACACCATTGGGGAAAAAACCAGTGTTGTTTTTCCAATCCCCGGAAAACCAGGAAGCCGATGAGATATTCGGTTATGTGAACGCCATTCCAGACCTAAGCGGCAAAGTTCTTTTAATCCATACTGATAGCACAGGGGAAGTAAAAAAGGCAGATCTGCCAAAAGCCAGGGAATTTGCCAAGACAATAGATGAACCTGACCCTGAGAAAAATCCCTATGAAGCGATAGTTAGCACCTTGATGTTAAATGAGGGATGGGATGTCAGAAATGTAAATGTAATAGTGGGACTTCGCTCTTACACATCAGAAAGGAAAGTTCTTCCTGAACAGGTCATAGGAAGAGGCTTAAGAAAGATGTTTCCGGAAGAAGAAGCCAACATAGAAAATTCGATAAATATTCTCGAAGTAATAGGGCCGCCCGGATTAATGGACATTATTGAGAACTTAGAGCTTCAGGAAGGAATCAGGTTTGGCAGCATCGACACAAATAAACCAATAGATTTGACCACTGTTTTTGTAGATATCACCAAAGCAGATATGGATATTGAAATTCCCATTATGTCGCCGCGAATATTGATCAGAGAATTCAATCTGGCGGAAGCTGATCTCGATAAACTACCGCCTCTATTGATCCCATTAGAAAATAAGATATTAGAAATGGAATATGAAGCGCGCGATATATTAAATGATATGATAAGGATTAAAAGAAGGTGGGATCTGCCGGTACCGCAAGACTCAAAAAGTGTTATAGCCTATTATACTGACCAAATTCTTAAACAGCTTAAGATAGGGGGAGCCTTCGCCAGCTTTTATCCTTTGGTCAAGAAATATGTGGTTGAAAAGTTATTTTCAGAGAAGGTGGACCTTGATGATCCAAGAGTGCTTTATCAGCTGAGTTCTCCTGAGGTTCAGCAGCGCCTAATAAAGTTATTTGTAGATGCTTTTAAGGATTTGACCTTCGTTGAAAAGGAACCGGAGAAATCTGATTATATTAAACTTTCAGATACCAGACCGTTTGTTTGGTCAAGGCTTGTCTATTCAGCCCGAAGATGCATTTTCAACTATGTCCCTTGCGATAATGAATTGGAGCGCGATTTTGCCAGATTTTTGGACAGAGCTGAAGATGTTTATGCCTTCTCCAAAATAGTTCCTAAAGTCGGCTTTTTTATAGAATATAGAGACTCAGATGGAAATTTGCGACTGTATTATCCAGATTTTATAGCTTTGTTAAATAACGATGATTGCTGGGTGATAGAAACAAAAGGTCGTGAAGATATAGACGTTGAATTCAAGGACAAAAGGGCGATATTGTGGTGCGAAGATGCATCGAGACTGACGAAGAAAAAATGGTCATATATACGAGTTGACCAGAAGTACTTTGAGAAATACAACTTCAAAAGCGTTAACGAATTAGTTAAAGCCTTAAAAAAGCCTTGAGTTTTTTCTTGATGGGAAGAAATGAATGGAAGGCTTTTTGATAATCCTTATGTACAAAATGGCAAACGCTGAACAGAGATTTTGTCTATAAGACTCCAAGGGTTATTGGGTATAAAAATTATTGGACAAAGAGCTAATAACTTGCGGGTATCAAAATTGTCGACGTAAACTTGCTAGTTGGTTTATATAGAAATGAGAAATATGCCCAGGACCGTGTGGGGATGTCCTTTTCAAAATTGCTTTGAAAGATTAAATCCGTCTAATTCTGCGAGTAATTTCGCCAATCCATCATTATCTGTTAGAATTGCCGTGGAGAAAGAGATATTCAAACCATCGCAAACAATCCTAGAATTAGGAGCAGGAAATTTGAGAAATGCCCTCTTTATTATGAATTCGATCCCATTAATAAAGATTTTTGCCTATGAATTAGAGCCTACGATCCAGAGATTTTCTCATAACTATAGGCTATTTAAGAAGGCTGGAGGCCAGATAATTAAGGGAGAAATAGGGATCAGAAAATATGATATTATTGTTTCCACTTTTGTTCTCGAAACGATTTGCCCATCTACTAGGAGGAAAGCATATTTATCCAAGATGTATAGAGCCTTAAAAGGACGAGGAATTTTAATAGCCTCGTTTAGAGGTTATCCAGGCGTTATAGGTTCAAGATATTATACCTGCCCGATGGAAGAAGGACTTGTCTCTCCATTAGGCACATTCGTCAAGCCATACGATATACCTGAAATCATATCGTTATTAACCGAGGTGGGCTTCAAATCGATTAGCTTTCTGCAAAAATATAGGTGTGATCGACCAAGAAATATTCATTTAATAGCGTTTTGAGAGGTAAATATGGAAGAATCATGGCTTGTGAAGTTTTACACGGAATGCGGAAGAGAAGTTTCTTTGGCCTATAATGTATTAAATCAGACTAACAGCTGGGGCGTTACCTTGGGCACAGCTTTCTTAGCGACAGGGCTAATGACTGCAGTAAAAGTCGACGGAACATCAGTGGTTGTTATTTATCCTACGAGGATTCATTGGCTTTTTATCATTTTTTTGTGGGTTATTATGGTCAGGTTTTTTATAAGGTCAGCCTTAGCACTGGTAAATATGTACAGATGGAACGAACTGATTTATGCCACAAGTAAAGTGCTGTCGCTGCCAAAGAATTGTCCCGAAAGACCTATATTTGAAAGAAACCTGCAGAAGAAAATAGACGCCTATTTTTATAGGTGGAAATCACCAAGGCCCAAATACTATATTGTCTGGCAGAACCTGAAGCTCATGTATTTATGGTTTTTTATAATTGTCTTGGCCCTCTTTTTGTGGGGAGTATTTTCTCTTCAACGTGATATATATTATTGCCTTGGGATAGGAGCCTTTATCCTTTTAACAATTGTGGAATTGGTCTGGTTTTCAAAGTGGGATGGATTTCAATATGAGAAGCTTTCGCTTGAACCTGAAAAAAATATACTTCAAGTATGGGGAGACACTTATATTGAGGCTCCTCAGGACAATCATCGCCCTCTCGTATTTGCCTTTTGTCAAGAAGGGCCATATAAATACGCAGCTGAACTCCTTAGTAACCAGACTGTCAAATGGATACCTTGGACCTATCACGCTGCAGAGATTGATCCTGTTATTAGGAAGGCTTTGTCGCTCGGTATGAACTTGTCAAATAGAAGGGTCCTTTTTGCATGTTTGGACCGCAATATTAAGAGTGCGGGTAATCCCATAAGATGCGGGCTCATAGATTATTCTTGTTTCTCAGATAACGTTCTCAGAGTCACCATAAGGCTAGAGGATTGTTCCACTAAAGAGAAGCAGTGCGAGATAAAAATTTCGGGTTCCGGAATACTATGTACTTATGCGCCAGATTTTTAATAAATCGATTAGTTATACTTTTGTTAAAGGCTAAAACACGAAGGTTTTGAAAGAGGTGAAATCAAAGTAACTTCTTTATTTTAAAAGAGAAGCTGTGGGTCTTTGGCAAAAGATAATATGGATAGGTTATCGAATTAATTAAGGGGTTGGCTTGGTGGAGATAAAAACGGCGATGAGATTAGATTATTGTTGCTAGTGTTCGGGCAATGAAAAAGTGTGGCAAACCTCAAGTTTAAAAAGATCATTTTTGGTAACAGCTTTACAGACGAGAGAGGGGACGGGTCAGGCAGGTGGGACCACCTGAGCCCTTGAAGGCAATTTCCTTACCGGAAAGTTCACAGACCAGACAGCCGGCCTGGCGCAGGCGATCGGCGGTGACAGGATTGCCTTTAAGCAGGACGACCCGCCGTGGCGCGATAGCCAGGACATTACAGCCCT
>Ga0208461_1002842_pt1 | contig 13742 bp, 7 predicted proteins | sample AD_JPNTR4_MetaG_FD_184448 | JGI IMG/M metagenome (GOLD analysis project Ga0208461, IMG submission 184448) | Active sludge microbial communities of municipal wastewater-treating anaerobic digesters from Japan - AD_JPNTR4_MetaG (SPAdes) (version 2) | ecosystem: Engineered > Bioreactor > Anaerobic >... | reverse complement strand
CTGCGGAGTTCGGAAGCACTTGCTCCTGCTGTGGATGTGGATCTGACCTGTGTGTCATTGCCGATATAGGTATCGGCTCCGCTTCCATACTCTGTGGTGATTACCAATGCCTCGGAGATGCCGGCTAAACTGATCAGCAGCAGCATCAAAACATAAAGTACTTTTCTTTCCATAACCAACCTCCAAAAATTTTTCATATTTCGGTTTCTAACTCTAATTCACACTCTCACACTTCACACACGCAAGAAACTTCTCAGGGCAGATCAGCCGACCTGCCCTGAGAAGCAAATGGGGCAAAGATTATGGACATATCAGACTGGAGCAGTTAAGCCATTGTGAGGCCATGACGGCTACGTCTTTCAGGTTCACGAAGCAGTCATCGTTCAAGTCTGCCGCGTAGGGGGTATATCCCGGCACCTGGTGGGCTGCATCGCAAGGATCGATACCGACGTATATGCGGACGGTATCCGAACCTGTCAATTCCGTATCGTTGGCCTCCAGCTGGAATTCATACCAGCCGGCGGAGGGGAGAGTAACCGTTGTTTCAATCTGGTCATCCGGATCGATGGCTATCGTTTCCGGCCCGCTGACTTGGGTCCACTTGACTGTGTATGTCCCGGCCGGCAGGCCGTCATCGGTTACTGTTCCACTCAGTGTAACAACCGCATCACCTCTTCCTTCGCCTTCCTGGACATAGGTTAGCTTCAATTTCGGACGATAGTCGAGATTCGCATTCTCTTTTGTGCCAATGCCGTATCCGCGGTCGGCGCTGTTGTCGTCGTTGGCCAAGATAAAGGTAACCAGGCCGTTGTCTTCAACCCGGCTTTGCAGGAACGCTTCCAAAGGAGCCCCGCTGATCGTGATTGTATCGCCAACGTCGCCGGTTCCACTGATCACTTCAGAGATGCCGGCTACGTTATCGTCCAGATCAGTGATCCAGCCGTTGTTCAGCGCCGTGGTCATCGGCACGGTGCCGTCCCATTCCTGTCCGGCATTAGCCGCTGTCAATGTTGCTTCATTCCAGTTTTGGGGCGTGTTACCAGTGACAGTGTTGAGACCATAGAGAGCAAATCGTCCATTGGTTGCCTTGTCATTGCGGGAAGCGCCGCCTGAAACCGTTAACGTCAGAACAGCATCCTTAATTGTTCCATGCCCCATCATAGTCAGTTCAGAAAGATTGAACCGCAGATAGCCGGCAAAATCGACACTGCCGCCGCGGATGTCCATAAATTCGTAGCTGCCTCGAGGGGTTTCGCCACGGAGATAGGTATCTGCGTCGCTGGTTGTATCGATGATTGTTCGGCTTAGCCACACATATTGGTCCGGGCCGGCATTGACAACCGGAGCGCTGTTGTTGGTGTTGAAAGTCCACACCTTGCCCTGTACATATTCCGGGTCGCGGCTGGTGTCATAGGTATCGACAACCCAGTAGTAAGTTTTGTACACACTGAGAGCTGGCATCGGAACGGAATTGCCGCTTATGCCGGCTGCCAGCAGCGGAAGTCCATAATGAGGAAGCAGGGCATTGGGTTCTTTGTCCCCAAAATAGACATCACAGGTAACAACCCCGCCGGGAAGATTGGGTTCGGGATTGGTCCAGCTCAATACGTCATATTCGCTGATGAGAACTTTTATATTGTTGGCCGGGACGGGATTCGATGCCCGCTTTACGGCATAACAATTGGGCAGGGTCAGCCTCGGCGGATTGAAGGTGGCATGTTCTTTGGATGCCACTTCAGTTTCATTGTCTGTGCCGATGAAAACAAACGTAACAAAACCGTTGGTGTCCTTCTTGAGGAAATCTCCCAAAGGAAGCGCGGTGGTAGTGGAAGAGAAGGGTACCGGATACACGACACCATCCGGCAGGGCTGGAGTGGCCAGCGTGCCAAGAGAAACAACGGTTCCCTCGACGAACTTATAATTTCCAAGAGTTGTCGGGGGATTCGGAACCATACATGGAGCTGTGTTGTAGGTGATTGTGCTTTCATTCCAGAAGTCGGCGGAGCCGTCGATCAGCCCATATACATCGACGGATTTTGAGCCCCCTTTTAAAAGAGTGGCATCGAAGGTGATGATGGCGTTGTCAGGTCCGCCGTCAATCCCATTTAGGTCAAACCGGATAAACCCTGTCTTGGAGCGGCTGTTTGCTATCTGTCGAAATGCCCGAATTCTTTCTTCGCCGCTGGTAACTGTATCCGGACCTTGCTGACTGTCATTCGTCAGATACGTGTCCGCACCGTTGCCCTCTTCAGTGGTAACCACTACCTCTGCTCGGACAGCGAGCCCCATTAAACACAACAAAACAATTCCACACCACAAATGTCTTACTTTCATAACCAAATTCTCCACAAAAAAGTTTTCCAGATTTCAGTTTCTACCCCTCATTTACTATCTTTCAGTTCCCACACAAAAATCTTCTCAGGGCAGATCAAGCCGACCTGCCCTGAGAAAGACAACAGTTTCCTTTTACTGGCAGTCGGGATGAATTCCGCACTCCAGCCAGCTTTGAGCAAAAACGGCAAAGTCGGCCAAATCAACAACGCAGTTGCCGTTGTAATCCAGCTGAGGCGGAAATCGGCAGAAACTGCCTGCGCCGCCGGCATACATATCAGCAATCTGGTCGGCAGTAAGCGGATAGTTCCAAATTTGGATATCATCCAGCAAACCATTGTACAACGCATCGTCCGCCCAGTTGCTTTTGCCGATGAAATTGCTGCTGCGAGTCAGGATGTTCGGCATTTGAGTGATAGTCCCTGTCTGCACCGGCACTCCATTTCGATACAGGGTGACATTGCCTGTTTGATCCATAACGGCAGCGTACATTTGCCACTCGTTTAGGTTCAGGGCATTCTCAGCAGTGACAGCTCCCGCACTGGTGGTTCCGCGGTAATGACTGTAGGTCAGGTTTGCAGTCGTGCCGTTCCGGCTCAAATAAATATTATCGTTGTTGTCACCATTGCCTAAATCAACAAATCGTGCCCACGAAGTGACGGCGGCAGGCCGGGCCCATACAGAAATGGTAATACCTGGTGAGAAGTCATCAAAATCAGCCGGCAGCTGGACATAATCGTTTGTCCCGTCAAACGAAAGGGCCTGACCGATAATACCTTCTGTGAAGGTTGGTTCCCCAACGAGTGTGCCATTCAGTTTATTGTCGGAGGAATCATCGGCATTGCCATCAAAAGTGTAATGGGCAATTTGCTGCTTGATGGAAACACGGGCGGGGCTGCTTCGAGCTTGGCCGGGGTTGGCGGCTACACAGTAGTACCAAGCGGCATCTGATTTAGCCAGAGTTCCCAGCGAAAGGGTGTCAGAATCGTCTCCAACTATCGTATCATCATCAGGAGTATTATTTGCATTGTCCCGACTCTTGTACCACGTATAGTTCATTGGGCTGTTGCTGGAAAACACCGCTGTGATAGCGTCCGCGGTTTCTCCTACGAATTGAGCTTGATAAGCTGGTGAAATGCTCACAAAAATAGGAGCCGATGTGGCCGTGAAACTCCAGTATGGCCCGACAAACAGATTCGGGTCCGGGTCAGTGTCATAGCAATCGACGCGCCAGTAATAAGTGCCGTCGTCCAGCGGCACGCTATAACCGAAAGAAGCGATAGCCACAGAAGTCACAGCCGGTGTAAAGGTCAGCTTGCTCATTGTCATAGTATTTGGCTCGGTTCCAAAGTAAACCTCACATTTGTCAACCCCTGCCAGAAGTTCCCATTGCAGTTCGGTCAGCAGCATGCGGTTGACGTATGCTTCATCAGCCGGTATCGGATTAACTGCTTTTCCGAGGGAGGCCTTTGGCATGATCAAAGTCGGATGCTGATAAGTTGTATTTTCTTTGGTTGCCAATTCTGTCTCATCGTCAGCCCCGATTAGTATAAATGTAACCAAACCATTTGTATCGGATGCAAGAAAATTGGTTAAGTCCAGACTGCTCGGAGAGGTTGTCAGGATCTGAGGAGCCGCTTGGTTGGAAGTTTGGAAAGTTCCCAACTGGATGGTTTTGGTTGTGTCCAGGTTATATTTTCCCGGATCGGCCGGTTTAAACCAAGGTGAATTATTAAAGGTAATTGTTGTTTCACCCCAGTTGTCCATGCTTTCATCCGTAACGCCATAAACGGTTACCGTTTTGCCGCCGGATTTCATATAGGTCGTTTGAAACGTCATATATGCCCCGGACATATCTCCGGTAACCTGGCTGATGTCAAACCGAAGATAGGCAATTTTACAGCGGTTATTGTTATTGTAGCGAAACCGCACTCTATTTTCTGTCCCAAAGTTTCCATTGGGACTCTGGGAAGAAATGTCATTTGCAACATAGGTGTCCGCACCGTTCCCGTAAGCAGTTGTGCGTGTGATCTCTGCCCGGGCAATGAGCCCAAACATACACAACAAAACGATTCCCAACCATAAATGCCTTACTTTCATAACCGAATCCTCCACAAAATAAAGTTCACGTCAACTCATTCTAATTCCCAATGTTGTTTTTGCATCCTGCGGGCCGTTATTCGAGCCCCTGTACAATGGTTCTCCACAATTCAGGGTCCTGCATCGGGTCTGAGCCGTAGATCTGCTTGCCGAGGACCTCTGGGTTTTGGCGAAAACGAACGCTGCCATCTGAATAAAGAAGGTTCGCGCCTGCATATCCACCTCGCAGGTGCGACATTCGTTCACGAGACTGAAGAACATCCAGGCACATCGACCGGCTGGGGTGGGTTTGCGAGAGTTTCTTGGCGATCGCAGGAAATTGTTTGCTGCCGATCGTCATCTTTTTCTGAGACGACTGGGGCAGATAAGAATAACCGATGCGAACAGCGTTTGGATTGTCCGGATTGGCATAGGCCGGATCTACAGAAGGCCAGTCCTGCGGTCCCAGATAGGCCTCATAGCTGAAGGCTGTTCGTTTATTGCTTGGGCAGTAAAAAATAGCGCCATCCTCAATCCATCCCTCCGTCCATAAAGGAGCCAAATTATAGCTGGCTGTGATTCGCTTGCTGGGCGGCTGCTGGGGATTGACGGTAAAGATAAAGTAAGTGGCGGCTCCGCCGGTTCGGGTCTCCGTGTAATAGGTCTCCGGCAGAGCGTCATGGTTGGCCTGAGCGTACATATGCAGAACTTGTCCAAGAGTTTTCAAATGGTCGGCGCAGGTCAGACGTCCGGCGTGCTCTTTGGCCATTTTCAGCGAAGGCAGCAGGATGCTCAGCAGCAGGGCAATAATGGCAATGACGACAAGCAGTTCAATCAATGTAAAAGCCGGTTTTCTCATGATTACTCCAAGGATAATTTGGGTTGTCCGAAGATGCACCAGTCATAGCCGATGGCGTTGCGGTCCAGCTGCGGATCGCGGCTTCCGCCGTCGGTGGCAATCAGAGTCAGAAAGCGATCGGTATCGGCGATTTCAATTCCAACTGTCTCTGTGTGTTCGGGCGTTAAAATCGCGTGGTATCGGACTTTGCCGTCAATAAGAATCCAGCACTCGGCATAAGCAGCCGTCATATTCGGCGGGGCAAAGTCCAGCATTCCGGTCTGAGCGGTGAAGCGGCGGATGGGATTTTGCAGGCGACTTCGAAAAGCGCTTAAATCAAAGGTAATGCCGCTGTTGGCATGCAGACAAAGGAATGATTTATTCGGCTGACTGTAATCGACCTGCCCAACCTGCAGGGAGGAGGCCTTGAAGGTGCCGTTCTGTTTCAGCTGCTCTGTGGGCGAGTGAAGAATATCCGCAAAAAAATAACCACTGGTGATTGGACATTCTGCAAACAAATGACCGGCAGAACTGATAATCTGCGGGCTGGCGCCGTTGGGGACAAAAACACCGTCGATAAGCGGATTGGACGAAATGCGGTTGTAGGTATTTCCGCTTCGGCGGTCCCGCATTTCACCGGGCCGGTCGTCGGGACGATTGGAGGGATTGATGCCGTGTCCCCTTTGTCCGCTGCCCAGGCCGTCACCTCCTCCAACAACATCGGCCAAGTCGATTCGTTTTTCCTGCCGCCAGATAAGGTTGTTCTGAGACTGGATATCGCGTGCGAAGAGCCGTTCGCGGAGAGCGATGGGCCGAACTTCGCTGTCGTTTTCGCTGAACCGTCTGGCCTGGCCGGCTATCACGTCCAATGCCTTTTTTGTTTTATTGTTCAGGCCGGCAATCAGAACGGTTTTCCCCTCGAAAACGTGCAGCTCAATTTCTCCCTCCATATCGGTATAGACGCCGAACTGCGTCCCCATGTCGATAATTTTTGATTGCTGAGTCTGAACGGCAAAACCATTCCGGGCCTGCTGGATATTCACAAAGACGCGTCCATAGGTCATTGATAACTCGTCCGAATTGAGAAAACGAAACTCGGCAGGGGCTTCTATTACGAGATGAACACCATTGTCGGTACGGATTTTAATCAGACCTTTGATCAGCTGAATTGGAGCAGAGCCGTCAACCAGCCGTGTCCCTTTTTCGAGGGGCTCCTGCCAGGACCAGGCCGCTCCGAGGGCATCACTGACGGAGGCCACGCCCGCCGGCGGCTGCGGGAACAGCAGCGGATAGGCAAGAATCATCAAAAGAGCCCCCAGCGAGGTAAACAAAGCAAACAAGGACAGTTTGGACACTTGGGGTTTTGCCTTGACGACGGCCGGACGCAAGCTCGGCTGGGAGGGAATTTCTACAGGGGGCAGCACGACAGCCTCGGCCTGGTTTTCATAGTCCCCGAGGATTTGGAGGATTTCGAGCGTCAATGTCGAACCGGATTGAACTTGTTCATTGCTGCCGCCGGAGACAGGGGAAGCAAATACGGGTGTGTGCCGGATAGCAGCCTGCAGGTTGCACAAATCGGTGCACAAATAGACATAGTCAACATACAGTTCACGTGCCTGGGGAAAAGTTTTCAGAAATTCATTCAATTCCTCAAACTCCTGACGGCTAATTACTCCATCCCGCAGGGCCCCGAGCAGATTGAAAAGGCGATTGAGTTGTACATTAGACAGTTCCATTTCTTATGAATACACCTCCCGGAGGTTTCGTCGGATACACAGTAAGAGTTTTGCATGGATTTTGTTAAACATTCGATAAAGGGCATGAAGCTCTTTGCCGGTTTGCTCGGCAACACGCCGCGTGGAGCTGCCCGGCTCGTAACGCATTTGAATCAGAGACAGTTCATAGTCTTTCAGCTGCTGAAGACATTTTCTCAGAAGCGGCAGACGTTCGTCCACATTGGGATTTTGGAGGTTTTTTTCGGCCAGAAGGTTGAGCATTTCCTCGCTGAAATAGAGTTTGTCCCTTTTTTGATTTTTGTAGTAATTTAAGATTTGGTAATGGGCGATTTTGAGTGCCCATGCCGAGAAATTGCTCGTTTTGTCAAACTGGTCAAATTTGGACCATAATACAGCGGCCGTTTCCTGGATAACATCATCTACATCCGACCAGTTTGGCACCAGCGTCCGGACGAATCCGTAGAGACGCCGTTCATTGGCCAAATAGAGCTTAATGAAAAGGCGATAATCTTCAGAATTTAATTTTTTGTTTTCTTCCATAAAACGACCGCTCGAATGAAACTTTCTTCATTTGGATATAGATGTTTTCCGAAAAAATTAGAGTATTTTTTAAAATTTTACCTATTTTCATTTATTTTACGAATATATGTAGATATATAGTCTATTTTATGTCCTGAGAGTTGAAAAAACCTAATTTTCCAAAAAATACTGAGACAAACTTCTCTTTTTTTCTATTATAGATATGAGAATGGGTTCTGTATTGGGTAAGAAAAGATGTTTGTTGTCTTTTTTTAGGTTTGATAAGCAGTCATAGCAAACAAGGTCTATCTTCTATGGGGGGATTTATGAAAAGATGTCTTTACTCTATGTTTTTCCTCGTTTTTGGGGGTCTTTTTGGTTCCCATTTAGTTTTGGCGGCAAGAACTATGGAATATTTGGACAGGGGAGTGATTGCTGTCAGAACGGGCACATCTAACTATATCGGATGGAGATTGCTTGGAACAGACCCCGCCGATATTTCCTTTAATGTCTATCGAGATTCAGTTAAAATCAATTCTTCCCCTCTTACTAACTCAACAAATTATGTTGATACAGGCGGCAGTGTATCGAGCCAATACATCATCGTCCCTGTGATTGACGGCATAGAAAGGCCCGGTTCGAAACCGGTTGCCGTGTGGACAAGTCCTTATTTGACTATTCCGCTTCAGGTGCCGGCAGACGGCACAACACCGGATGGCGTTTCTTATACCTACAGTCCAAGTGATTGCAGCGTTGGAGACCTGGATGGCGACGGCCAATATGAGATTGTGCTTAAGTGGGATCCGTCTAATTCGAAAGACAATTCTTATTCGGGTTATACGGGCAATGTCTATCTGGATGCTTATAAATTGGATGGTACGTTCCTATGGCGGATTGACCTGGGCATTAATATCCGTGCCGGGGAGCATTATACTCAGTTTTTAGTCTATGATTTTGACAGCGACGGACGTGCAGAAGTAGTCTGCAAAACGGCACCCTATACCAAAGACGGGCTGGGCAATTATGTTCTGCTTCCTGGCGATACACTGACTGATTATCGAAATGCAGGGGGCTATATTGTGAGCGGGCCGGAGTATTTGACTGTTTTTGACGGGTTGACCGGCGAGGCCCTGGCTACGACGGTTTTTTACCCGGATCGACGTGATATCAGAGAATGGGGTGACAATTACGGCAATCGTGTGGACCGTTTTCTGGCCGGCGCGGCTTATCTGGACGGCGAGCGTCCGAGTATTATTATGGCACGCGGCTATTATGGGCCTCAGAGCGGCTATTCAGCCAGAAACGAGATTACGGCCTGGGATTGGCGGGGCGGTCAATTAAGCATGCGGTGGTGGTTTAAGGCCCATACAAGCAGCCCTAACAGGGAATATGTTGGTCAAGGGTGCCATAGTCTGAGCATTGCCGATGTGGATGGGGATGGTTTTGATGAAATTGTCTATGGGGCGTGTGTGATTGACCACGACGGCACCGGTTTGTACTCTATCGGCCTTGGGCACGGCGATGCCTTGCATGTTTCGGATATGGATCCGAGCCGGCCGGGTTTGGAGGTCTGGCAGTGCCACGAGCCCGCTCCCTACGGCGCCTCTTTTCGAGATGCAGGAACCGGTGAGATTATTTTTCGCTATACAGCCACCAAAGATACGGGCCGGGCCTGTGCAGGCGACATCAGGGCCGATTATCTCGGTTATGAAGTTTGGGCTTCCAATAGTGTTCCCTTGTCCACCTGTACCGGAATCAACTTAGGCAGCCATAATAATCCGGTAAATTTTATGGTGTGGTGGGATGGGGATTTGCTGCGGGAATTTTTGGACGGCATAACAATTTCAAAATATGGTGTCGGGGAGCTGCTGACAGCGACCGGCTGCTCTTCGAATAACGGTACCAAAAAAGTCCCATGTCTGTCTGCCGACATTTTGGGGGACTGGCGGGAAGAGGTGATTTGGCGAACCAGCGACAATACAGCCCTGCAGATTTATACGACCACTATGGTGACCAACTACCGCTTTTATACCCTGATGCATGATTCTCAATACCGGGTGGCAATTGCCTGGCAAAATTCGGCCTATAATCAGCCGCCGCATCCAAGTTTCTACCTTGGAGAGGGAATGGATGCTCAGCCGATTCCGGATATCCTGGTTGTGAGGCATCCATGGCTGTATGGCGATTTTACGGAAGATGGTTTGGTAAATCTCAAAGACCTGCCCTACTTTGCCGATGTCTGGCTTGAGGAGGATTGCGGGTTGACGGCAGGGCTGGATTTGAATGGAGATTGCCTGATTAATTACTATGAGTTTGCTGTGCTGGCGTCTAACTGGGAGGGCGCGGATATGACTCCTCCGGCAGTTCCAACAGGACTGACGGCTTCGTCCTGGAATGGCTTTGTGATCCTGGACTGGGCGGATAACAGCGAAAGCGACCTGCTCGGCTACAATGTCTATCGTTCGCAGGTTTCCGGAAGCGGCTATATTCTGCTGAATTCGACCCCTCTGACAGAATCGAGCTATCAGGACAGCAGCGTGGTCGATGGAACGACGTATTATTATGTCATCACAGCGGTGGATACGCGGCAGAATGAATCGGCCTATTCGAGTGAAGTCGCAGTTCAGCCGGATTCCGGAATTACAACACTTGTGATTCAGGAAAATGAGGCCGGCTTTGTTGCGGTAGTGCCCGGAACCATTGACAGCAACCATACCGGCTATACCGGCAGCGGGTTTGCCAATACGGAAAATGCCGTTGGGGTGTATATTGAATGGGCGGTCTCTGTGCCTCAGGAAGGGGTGTATGAGCTGCAGTGGCGGTTTGCTAACGGAACAGCATCCGATAGAAGCGCAACTGTCACGGTGAATGACGTGACAGCGGTTTCTGATGTCAGTTTTGCCGGCCAGGGAACTGATAATTGGGACACATGGGTTTTATCACCGGTGGTTCGTGTCACTCTTGTGCCGGGCACCAACCGGATCCGGCTGATTGCAAAAACCAGCGGGGGCCTGGCCAATATTGACTGGATGTCGGTGACAGGGGTGTCTCCTTTGCCGGATTCTTAAAAAGTTTCTTTGTCAGGGAGGATTGGATTTATGAAACGGCTTGTTCTGATTTTTCTTGTCTGGCTGTCAACAGGCGTCTTTGGATATGCAGAGGAAAACAGGCGGGAGAAGCCGGTGGAAGGGAAAATTGCTGCCAAGCCGCTCTACCGGGACCCTGTGTATGACGGAGCGGCAGACCCGGTTTTATGCTGGCATCCGGAAGAGAAAAAATGGCTGATGTTTTATACCAATCGTCGGGCCAATGCAGCGGAGGCCGAAGGGGTCAGCTGGGTGCACGGCACACCTATTGGAATTGCCGAATCTTCCGATGGCGGGGCCTCATGGACCTATCGCGGCACGGCTAATATCGGCTATAAGAAAGGCGACGATACCTACTGGGCGCCGGAAGTTATTGAACACGAAGGCCTCTGGCATATGTACCTGACTTATGTGCCGGGCATCTTTCGGGATTGGAACCACCCCCGGCAGATTCTTCATTTGACCAGCCGCAATTTGATAGACTGGGAGTATCAATCAACACTTTCCCTTTCCTCCGATCGGGTAATCGATGCCTGTGTGATTCGGCTTGGCGACGGCAGCTGGCGGATGTGGTACAATAATGAGCGCGACGGCAAGTCGATGTATTATGCCGACAGTCGGGATTTGTTTGTCTGGGAGGACAAAGGAAAGGCGCCGGGACAGTGGCGGGGAGAAGGTCCGAAGGTGTTTTGGTGGAGGGGCTTTTACTGGATGCTTGTGGACACCTGGGATGGATTGGGAGTGTATCGCTCGGAGGATGCCCTTTACTGGACGCGTCAGCAGGAAAACCTGCTCAGGGACCCTGGGACGGGGCCGGATGACCAGGTGAAAGGGGGCCATCCGGATGTGGCAGTCAGCGGCGATCGGGCGTTTGTTTTTTATTTTACCCATCCCGGCCGACGGGGCGAAGATGCCCGCAAAGACGGCTATGAACAGCGCCGCAGCTCTATTCAGGTTGCCGAACTGTTTGAAAAAGACGGCCGACTGAGTTGTGATCGAGATCGTCCCGTGCGGATTTGCTTGCGAGGCACTTCAGTAGGGCGTAAAGAAATGGAGGCGGTCTATGAACAGGTCAAAACGCCGTATAAATATGGAATCGTCCTGGAACCGCCGGCCGGGAAAATGGCGGATGGACCGACGGTTTTCCGACATCAGGGACGCTGGTATATGGTTTATTTCCAGCTGGAGAACGATCCTGTCGGATACACGACTCACCTGGCGGTCAGCGATGATTTGCTTCATTGGCAGCCGCAAGGGGTGATTTTGCCGCGGGGACAGCAGGGCCAGTGGGATTATGCCCAGGCAGCCGGCGGTATTGCCTTTTATGATTATCGATGGGGCGGGGCGTATGGGCTGGGGAAATTTGACGGCCGATACTGGTTATCGTATCTGGGGGGCGGAAAAGAGGGATACGAAACCCCGCCGCTGTCTATTGGGCTGGCGTGGGCGGATGACCCTGCGGCCGTTAAGGATTGGCAAAAATTATCTGCTCCGGTTTTGCGTCCGTCTGATGCGGATGCCCGCTGGTTTGAGAAACGGACGCTTTTTAAGAGTCATATCATTCACGACCCGGAGACAATGACCGGCGCTCCTTTTGTGATGTTTTACAACGCTGCCGCTTTAGAGGGAGGAGAGCGGATTGGAATGGCGGTTTCAGACAATGGAATCAACTGGAAGCGGTTTGGGCCTGGGCCGGTGTTGGAAAACCGCTCTTCCGCCGGAAAAGTCGGCATCAGCGGCGATCCTCAGATTGCTAAAATCAGCGATGTGTGGGTGATGTTCTATTTTGGGGCATTTTGGCGGCCGGGGGCCTTTGATACTTTTGCTTGTTCTTATGATTTGGTCCATTGGACGAAATGGAATGGGCCGGACTTAATTGCTCCTTCTGAACCCTGGGATCAGAAATACGCTCATAAGCCATGGGTTGTTTATTGGGATGGAATTGTTTATCATTTTTATTGTGCGGTTGGCCGGCAGGGTCGGGTCATTGCCTTAGCAACCTCGCAGGATTTCAGAGAAAAACCTGATAGGAATAGACAAAATGATTCGGCAGAACAAGATAGATAACTCTGGCAGCAAGGAGTATTTATGAGTCTAAGGAAATTTGCGGTAATGTTGGGATGTTTATTGACCCTCGGCGGGTCTGTTTGGGCGGCGGAGTTTAATGTCTGCGATTATGGGGCAGTGCCGGATGGACAGACCGTCAGCAGCGGGGCCATTCAGAAGGCGATCGATGCCTGTGCGCAGGCAGGCGGCGGGACGGTTGTTTTTTCGCCCGGGACGTATCTGACCGGCTCTATTTTCCTAAAAGACAGGGTGGATTTGCGGGTGGATGAGGGTGTGCTGATAAAGGGGGTTGAGGATGAATCGGCGTATCCAGAGGTTTATACCCGCGTGGCAGGCATCGAAACAGACTGGCCGGCAGCCCTGCTGAATGCTCATCATGTGTCGAATGTGAAGATTTACGGCAAGGGGACCATTGACGGCTCCGGTTCCATGTGGTGGGACAAATACTGGACAATGCGGCGCGAGTATGACCCCAAAGGGCTTCGCTGGGTGGTGGATTACGACTGCAAACGTCCGCGCCTGATTTTGATTTATAACGCCGTTAACGTCCAGCTGGAAGGGCTGACGCTGCGGGAGCCGGGCTTTTGGACGGTTCATATCTGCTACAGCACTAATGTGGTGGTGGACGGCTTGACCATTCGGGCCAATCTGGATGAAAAGGTCGGTCCCAGTTCGGATGGGATTGATATTGATTCTTCCTCCAATGTACTTGTGCAGAATTGTGATATCGACTGCAACGATGATAATTTTTGTCTGAAAGCGGGGCGCGATGCGGACGGATTGCGAGTCAATCGGCCTACTTTTAATGTGATGATTCGGGATTGCATCGCCCGGCGAGGTCATGGCCTGATTACTTTCGGCAGCGAAACCTCCGGCGGGATTTACAATGTAGAGGCCTACAACTTGAAGGCCTACGGCACGAGCACCGGTATCCGCTTCAAATCAACCCAGGGGCGCGGCGGAACAGTTCGGGATGCCTATATCCACGATATTCAGATGCACAATGTGCGAGAGGCCATCAAACTCGATTATGACTGGTATCCGGCTTATAACACCGTGCCGGAGGCCGTCCGCCGGCAGCTGGAG
>Ga0208461_1002836_pt1 | contig 13759 bp, 14 predicted proteins | sample AD_JPNTR4_MetaG_FD_184448 | JGI IMG/M metagenome (GOLD analysis project Ga0208461, IMG submission 184448) | Active sludge microbial communities of municipal wastewater-treating anaerobic digesters from Japan - AD_JPNTR4_MetaG (SPAdes) (version 2) | ecosystem: Engineered > Bioreactor > Anaerobic... | reverse complement strand
AGCTCCACTTCTTGCTCATAGAGACGCACCGACTCGCGCACAATGGGGTTATCGGGATATCCATTCTGAAGATCGTCGATTGTTGCTACACCGTTTTCTAGCGACAACACTGGCATCGATTGCTTATGTTTTATTGCGAGGAGACTGAGCCCCTTGACCACGAAATAAGAATGAGTCGAGACAAAAAATTGAATACCGCTCTCTGAGAGCACATAGATGGTCTTCATGAATTGAGAGATCGCTTCTGGATGAAGGGCTGCTTCAGGTTCGTCGATAAAAATCACTGATTTATTATCGAGATAGTGGTTGCCAAGAAGCGTATCAATAATAGCCAATTTCTTTACACCTTCCGAAGCCACGCTGATAGGAAACAAATAACGGCCTTTCTTGTAGAGCCAACGATCGTTTTCGTCTTGATAGACTCTGCCTCCAACAACGTCTGCTATACTGCGCCTTGCGTCTGAAAATTCCTGGTAATTCCTCCCTTTTTTTGGCCCTATTGAGATAACCTTTGCAAGATCATAGTACGTATCATCGAAGCCAAACAACTTTGCGCGCTCCCGAGAATCGATGATAACTTTGTAGAGCGTGAGTATTTCTTTTTCAGGCAAAAAAAGCGAATTGCTTGAACGAGATTGAGAAGGCTCAATGATATCCAAAAGGGTCCTTACAGTACTCTCACCAAACGAATAAGCAAGAGTGCCCTCATCCATCTCCATGCGAAATTCAAGCTTCCCGGTCTGGCCTTTTGCGACAAGATCGCCCAACTTTTCAGTTTGAAAAGTCCAATAGAGCTTGTCTGAAAGGATTTCTGATAATTTCCGAGGCTCGTCCCCCCGCTTATATTCCTCCGATGCCTTAACTGCCGAATAGGCAGCCTTAAGAAGAAAAGTCTTGCCCGTACCATTATTACCAATGACAAGATTGACTTTTCCAAGATCTTTCCATTCGATGGCAGCAAGCGGCCCATAATTCTTTAAAATCAAAGATTTGATCATCGGCTTTCCTTTGACGAGATTGACGGGATAATGTTTCTGACGGAATTACAGGATTGTACTGAATTTGCTGAAATTCTTCGTGCATAGTATTCCGCTATCTTCTGCAAAACGTTATTGTGGGATACTGACTCGTATTCTTCTTGCGCTGCTCCCTTTTCAAAAAGCGCTGCGTAATGGTCAGAAAAGACTTCAATTTCAAGGTACTTTCCTGGGATACTATCAAATTCAAACTGAATACTGTTGCAACCCGTAGGGAAAACCTTGGCTTTGTAGACTATGTCCTCCACCAGAGAACGTGCTCTTTGAAGTACTTCTGGAGAAAAGCTCGAGGCTCCATAACCGTTCCAGTTTTCTCCTAGTTGCGAAAAGCTTTCGATACGCTGAATCATTTGAGCTTTCTCTTGCTTTTTCAGATGTTTAGAAGTGCTTACGATCATAGCAATCCTCACTTATTTACTACTACTAAAATGGCTAGGCATGCTTCAAGATTACGAGAGAATTGTTTCATTTCTTACATTTGGGCAAATTCTTCTCTACCGAGTCGCACACGAGGTCGACTTCGGCATCGGTCATGGTGGGATAGAGCGGCAGGGTGAGTTCGTGGTCGCTGATGTATTGGCTCTTTGGTGTGGGGCCGACCTGAGTTTTGTAGGCGGTAAAGCTCTGGATGGCAGGATAGTGGATCGAGGTCTGGATGCCATCGTCTTTCATGAGGTCGATGAGTTTGGCGCGATCGATATCTTGGGCAAGGAGGATGGGCATGATGTGGTAGGTAGGTGTTCCGCGATCGTAGTGGCGGAAGGGCACGGAGAGAAAATTGGACAGCCGGTCGAGGCGCCCAAAGTAGTGCGCCACCCGAGCAGCGCGCGCAGCGTTCGCTTCGGGGAGCTTGGCAAGTTGCACAAGGCCGAGCGACGCTCGCACTTCGTCGATGCGGTAGTTGAAGCCTGGCTCGAGCACGTCGTAGGTGGTGGCGCGGCCTTTCATGCGGTCAAAGCTCGCCACGGTCATGCCATGTGAGCGCAGGTTTTTACACTTTTGGTAGAGCTCAGGATCCCGCGTCACCACCATGCCGCCTTCGCCTACCGCAAGGTTCTTGTTGGAGAAAAAGCTCCATGCCGATATATCGCCAAAGGTACCGAGTTTGCGGCCCTTGTACGTGCCACCATTCGCGTGCGCGCAATCCTCGATGAGCTTAAGGTTGTGCCGCTTGCAGATATCGACAATCGCATCCATATCGCAGGCATAGCCCGCATAGTGCACAATCATCACAGCCTTGGTGCGCGGCGTGATCTTAGCCTCGATATCGATAGGATCCATGGACCAGTCGGACATGGACGTCACATCACCAATCACCACCTTGCCGCCGGACACCTGCACGCTATTCAAATCCGCAATAAAGGTAAGCGAGGGCACAATCACCTCATCTCCAGGCCGTACCCCACAGGCCAGTACCGCAATATGCAGCGCCGCCGTGCCATTGGCCACCGCAAGACACTGCGCCCCATCGCCCAGCTCTTTTGCATACGCGGTTTCAAAATCCACCGTGCGCTGCCCCATCGTAATCCAGCCGGATTTGAGTGTCTCCAGCACGGCATTATATTCCCGCTCATCATAATTGAGCTGAAAAAGCTGTACTTTCCATTTAATTGGTTCTGACATATATGTGCCTCCTGTTTTGCGCACCCTCATTCATATGCGCTAAAAACTTCGATAGCCTTGATAAGTTCATCAATATTTGTGTAGGGATTCATCTCATATACCTGGGTGTTTGCAGGATTGCCTTCGAATTGATATTTGCGGCAGTTCTCTGCATTTTTCTTTGCGACCGCGATCTTACATTTTGTCTTACTATACGTTTCCTGATCCGATTTCTCGTAACCGATCTGGTACCTTTTATCCATATAGTGCACAAGCTCGTCACAGCAAGAGAATGACTGCGTCGTGTACTCGTAGTGCAACAAGATCCAGTATTCGAAGCATATCGAAGAAAACGCTATCTTTATGTTGTTCGCTCTCGCACAGTCGAAAGCCGCAGCATGCTTAGTATAGCCATCTTTATCGAACACGACCCACAACTCATCGCCTTTGAATTCTCTGTGCTTTTTCGCTTCTTGAACTAATTCTTTTGCAGTGTTCTTTTTTGTGTCAATAACTTTCACTTCAATCCGATTGTCTGGGTTTCGTCGATCTTTAATCAAAGCCTTAAAATAAGCATTTTCGGATTTGTCTTTTGCGCCTTCACAAAAGATGAGAAGTCTGTGCTGTATAGCACGAATTCCAGGTTTAGGGCGTCGCTGCGGCATAACTACACTCTAGGCTTTTAGTTTGGATTTATACTGAATTCAGCAGGATTGATCGACGGGACAGCTTTAAAGCGGCCGTCGAGGTACCATTTTTCGAGGTTGACGCCTTTGCGCACCGCATCTTTGCTAAAATCATTGATAGAATACAATTCTGATGCCCCATAGTTATCTCGATCGACAAGCCAGAGCTCATCGCGGTAGATATCGTCACGCGCCATGAGATTCGTATCATGGTTTACCACGACGAGCTGAGCGCCCTGCGGATTGGTTTTTCTATCTCGAAACAAGCTGATAATATATTCACAGAGCTGCGGATGCAAGCCACTATTGAACTCATCGATGAGTAGGATGCCACCATTGTGTAGAGCATAGATGACTTCCCCTGCCAATTCGTACATTTTTATGGTACCGCCGGATTCTTCATTGTTCAAATCCAAGAAGACTGTCTGTCCAACAAGTTCTGTTCCATCATAGAGTGGATGCCCTAAATATGGCCGATTTGTAATGCTATCGATGAATCGTTCTTTGACTTGCTGCGGCATCTCGGGAGGGAATACAAGATCTTTGATAAATGTTTCATCCTTTTTGATATCTATGTCATTCACACTGATATCTGCTGCATTGAGAAAACCAAGAAGCCGTTTCTTGTAGGCACTCTTTCCTTCTGCCTTTAAAAGATCAAGTGTAGTTCTTAAAACGATATGCTCGCTCGAATCCATGGCGATATGGAATTGATACTTAGTCTGAAAATATCGGTAAATAGGCTTTAGCTGCTCATTATTCAGGTGCACTGCGATTGATAAAAAGAGCACATTACCTCTTAAATGCTGCTCGATGCTGCGTTGCGCACCTTTAAAGCTATTACCAAACTTAATGGAGCTCCCTTTGACTCTGGAATAAAGCAAAGTCCGCCTTCCATTGGGGAAAAAAGAAAGCTCCTCCTCGAGAATCGACAAGCGATCAAAGCGGACATGAAATGCATATCGAACATCTTCGACGACAAATTCAGCCTCGAACATGACAGGAGCATCCCTCGAGCCTACATCGAGTTTAAAAGGTTTATACGAAGGAATTGGTGCATCCAGATCGAGCCTATGAGAATAGAGGATAAGACTGACAAAATCGCTCAGCGCCTTAATGACATTCGATTTACCCGATGCATTTTGCCCATAGAGCGCAGCAAAAGGAGAAAGCAGATATTTCCCCTTCTCTACTTCGAGCATATACCGATCAGGATATTTATCCTTCGTGCTTGGAACTAAAAAACTTAACGTCGCCTTTTCTTTGAAGGACAGATAGTTTTGAAACGAAAATTCGATTAGCATGGCAGATTTGTCCTATTTAATCTTTAATTTCGCATAAAATTTGCGAAAATTTACTATAAATAAGATTACTGCATTTTTCATACCATGTCAATGTAGATTTCTTTTTACCCTTGTATCATGAAGAATCAGATCCTACCTTCCAAAGTCTGATCGAAGATCAAATCAGCATGTTTCTCAAGAAACTCAATGACTTTATCAGGATGATGGGTATCGGTTGGCAAATTGACCACATTTGCGGCGGCAAACACTGCATTCGGGTAGCGCTCGGGCTCAAAGCCCCATTCTGAAAGGTCCCCTGTTACAGGATGTAATGGGGAGACAAACCAGTCTCCTAGTGGAATATGCGCTTCCTGTGCATAGTGAAAGAATGCGTCTCTATCTTTGACGAGGAGCGGATATTTTAAAAAGAGATGATCATTGTGATATTTAGGCTTTACATGATTAAGACCATGCTCAGCAAGGTATTGGGTAAAGATTGCGGCATTGGCTTTCCTGAGTGTATTGAGCGCCGGCAGCTTTTTTATTGCTTTTTGAGCAGCGTTCCTCTGGACGGTACTCATGCCCAAAAGATAGTCCTTTGGCATTGTGGTACCTTCGATCTCTTCGCCAGACGATGAACCTGTTACGAGGTTTTTCTTACTGAGCCACCGATAGGCATTCACCATCGTGTAGTAGGTCGATGGCGTCACAAGTGACCGCACTTTGAGAAGAGCCCAGAGCATTGCTTGTGTTTTCAATGAAGGCTGCGGCAGTGCATCGACAAATGCATTGACCTTCGGCGCAAGCGACGCATTATTCACAAGGGCGTACCCACCAATCCCCGTGGAGAAGGGCTTATTCCACTGGCTAGAATAGAAGGCGGCATCGCAGTACGAGCCATTGGGCTTACCTTTGTAGGTGCCCCCAAACCCATGCGTACAATCCTCGATGGACCAAATACCGCGCTCTTTGCATAGCGCGACAATTTCATCCACGTGCGCGGAAAGCCCGTAGGTATTTTGGCACAGCACGGCCTTCACGGAAGGCGTAAGCGCCGCTTCCACGAGTTTTGGATTTACAGAAAAACTATCGAGTTCGATATCCACATAGACTGGCTGCGCGCTTTTATACAGCACCGCATTGGGCACCACTACACAGGTATAGGCGGGCATTAAAACCTGGTCGCCCTTGCCTATGCCCATGGCGTTGAGAAAGGCATAAAGAGCCACACGGCCTTTATAAAAAGATAAATACTTTTGCAAGAAAGAATTCATATCGATCATTACAATAATCCGATTATTTGCTTTTTAGCCAACCTATATAAATAATTACTTAAATTTTGGGAACCGGACTTTTTCTCTTTCTCCAATTTCTCTGGCTGGATTTCCAATGACAACTGTCCATGGTTTTACGTTTTTTACTACTAAAGAATGGGGCCCTACGACAGCGCCTTCTCCGATGGTTATGCCTGGCATGATAATGCTATACTGCCCTATAAAAGCATCATCCTCAATGATTATTTTGCCATAACGCAAATTTCGCTGCTCACTTGGTACCATCGGACCGGCCATTCTTGCGCCATTACTATGGGTATCAGTAACACTTAATATTATTCCTGTTGCTCCAACACAATCTCCAATCTCAACTCCGCCATGGCCTAAGATACGACTAGATATGTGACAACGTTTCCCGATTTTTATATATCCTGCGGGAGCATATAATTCAGATCCTTTACCCAGCCTACTAAAATCGCCAATATAGATATTTGCATATTTTGCCAAGGATACGTCTGGATCGATCAAAACCCCCTTGCCTAAATAGCCCACCTTTTTTCTATAATAGTATTGGCGCAACTTATAACCTATGGGGCCCTCTAGGTATTTTATAAATGTTAGAATAGGATCTTGTATTATGCTTCTAAGACCAGTTTGCATATAATATCGTAGTGGCAAATTACCAGTAGTCAAAAATGAGTCAATTATATTTGTATCTTTCCTATCTTGTGTCTTATTCATAGATTGCTTGCATTTTAATATTCAGTTATTCTCTATATGATAAATTTATAAATATGTTAGGACAGTGCCGCCCCACGAATATCCTACACCAAAACCAACCAATAAAACCTTCCCCATAGATGGATTATTCTTCTCGGTTTCATAAAGTGCGATAGGAATTGTAGAAGAAACAGTATTTCCAAATTGCTCAAGGCAATATACAAATTTATCTTCTGGTATTGCGATCTTTTTCCTTAGATAGTCCAAGATATATTTATTGGCTTGGTGGAATACAAAAAAATCTATATCTTCTTTTTGCAAGGTATTCTTATCTAATGTCGCTTGCACAAGAGGTGGAACAGCCTCAATCGTAAAATTGAAAATCTCAGGACCATCCATAAAAAGATGATCATTTGACCTGATTTGACCATCTTCACTTGTTTCTACTATTCCGTCTCTATAAGGGAATCTCATCCCTCCATTTCTTACAATGAGATTGTTTGCTCCACGACCGTCTGTTCCTAAAGAAAAATTCCCTATTTCAGCCTTCCCAGAAGAAGAAATGAGCGTTGCCGCAGCAGCATCACCAAATATGGCTTTATTACCCTTATCATTTTTATGAATGAATTTTGAGTATGTTTCTGCTGTTATTAACAATACATTATTAGCAATTTCGGAGATTACTAACGACTTTGCTAGTGCTAAGCCATATATAAATCCAGAACATCCTAGGTTATAATCTAAAGCGCCACAGGAGGTCGATAATCCCAATTTTGTTTGCATAAGACATGAGGTAGTCGGCAAAAAATAGTCTGGACTTTGAGTGCAAAAGAGCAAAAAATCAATATCTTTTGGGTTAATTCTATATTCGTCAAAAAGTCTTTCTGCTGCAGCAATTCCTAAATCCGAAGATAATTCATTTTCAGCTACAATATGCCGCTCGAATATTCCTATCTTTTTGCCAATTTTTTCGCTTGACCAATCGGGAAACTCTTTCTCCAGATCTTCATTTGTGATTACTTTGCTTGGAAGACAATATGAAATTGCTTTAATATAGGCTTTCATTTTAGATTAATGTATATCCTCCATCTATTATCAAATTTGCGCCTGTAGTCCATAAAGAAGCATCGGAAAGGAAATAAATAATTGCATAGGCAACTTCTTCTGGCTTACCAAATCTTCGTAATGGATATCTTTTCTTCTTTTCTTCTAACTGCTCTTTTGTGATTATCCCTTCATCAAAAATATTCGTATCGATAAGACCAGGATTAACCGTATTTAGTCGGATGCCTTTTGTAGCTAGTTCTATCGCGGCGCCCTTTACAAATCCATTTATCGCTGCCTTACTCGCTGAATACAGGCTTTCTCCAACCTCAGAACATGCAAGTCCAGATATAGATGAAGTAAACACAATTGAGCCCTTATTCTTTATTCTTTTTTGCTTTAACAACCGCTGTGTGAGATAAATTGGCGCAAAGGTATTAACTGAAAAAATAGCATTTACTACTTCTTCAGAGATGAATTGAGCCAATATAGGCTTTGATATCCCCGCGTTATTGACTAACCCATCAATTTCCGGGACATTATCTACTAATTTATTAATATCCTCATATCTAGAAAGATCAGCCTGGATATATTCATGATCGGATCCTGCCATTTGCTTAATTGTTTGACCAAGCCTTTCAACGTTCCTTGCAGTGATAATTACTTTTGCTCCCATCTTAGAACATTCAATCGCGGCAGCCTTACCGATACCCGAGGATGCACCGGTAATCAATATGGTCTTATCTAACAAGGTGAAAGGGTTATATTGCAATTAAGCTCTCCATCATTATATATTTCATGATACTTCATTCTATGAGGACATTCTTGCATTTACCACATCATATAAATCTTTGACATATATAGCCTTTTTTATATCTTCACCTTTTAGTTTTACATTATATTTCTCATCAGCCATGGCAATCAAAGATAACGAAATTAGAGAGCTCCACTCTTCTAATTCCTTAAACTTTGTCTCTGGTGTAATTAGGCTTGGATCGGTCTCATTGAATTGTTCCGCGAAATTTTTTACAAAATCATCCAGATCCATACTGAGTTCCTCCTTTCGGGCTAATAAATACAATTAAGAAAAACAAATTGCTATGTGATAGATTTTAGAAAGATCTAACTTCTTATATAATAACTTCCCAAAATAATTGGAACAGAAAACATTACAAGCAAGCATATCATTATAAATAGATCCTCCCATACTTTTTATTATAGCCTCCTTTTTTACCCATATCTCAAAGAATCTGCTAATATTAATGGAGCTATTCTCATTAATTATACAATATTGCCTCTCTTCGCTCCTAAAATAGTTTTGAACAATGAAAGGATAATATGAGCTTGGTTTTTCAACTTCTATATCTACTCCAATTGTAGCATAATCCTTCGTAATAGCAAGGATTGAATCATTAGAAGTGTCAGAAAAGCTCAATGCTGGGCCTTCTTCCAAATATGGCTTCCCATTGATAGAATATTTTATCTTTCCATTGAGACTATAAAGCCCTGATTCGATAAGAAGAAGCTCTTTCCTTATATTCTTTCGATATCCTCTTTGATAGTAGAGAAGAATATTATCAAAAAGATCTAATCTCATTTCGCGATTTTTGTGAGCAATATAGTATTTACAGATCGAGAAACGTGAAAATCCCTGAATAACATTTGCTTTGCTGCTTTTCCACATGAAATCCTAAGATTTTCACTTTTCATTTTATCGACACATTGTAAGAAAGCGATAACATCATCACTTTCACAATATAGTCCTGTTCCACTTTGATAGATGATTTTGCCTATATCTGTCGCAGAATCTACTGCGGCTATCACCGGCAATGAAGCATCAAGATAATCTAAGAGTCTCGAAGGAAAATTTGGAATAGTGAATCTATGATCAAGAAAGATAAGGCCTACATCCATAGTTCTCAGTAAAGCCAGGTATTGGTCTTTTGGCGAACTCTTTACTAGCCTGGCATTGCTAATCTTCTCGACTTCGAGAAAGTGAGCTATTTTATTGTACTCTGTGCCGTCACCAACTATAAGCGTAAACACATCTTTTTGACTTGATAAGGCCTTGAGTACATCAAGAATAAAATCAATGCCTTGTGGCTTACCAAGATTTCCACCGTAGATGAGCTTCAGGCTTGATTCCGGTATACCATATTTTTTCAATAGTTCTTTGTTCGGTCGTATGCTATCTGCTGGTGTAGGACGTATAGAGTTGGGATTGACATGGACCTTTTCTTGAGAAATTTCAGGATTGTGCGCAAGAAGGTACTTGACATTTGCTTGCGACATGCAGCCGATACGGTCAGATACTGCATAAAGCCCCTTTTCTTTATTTCTCAATCTTTTATAAATATATCCCCGTTCTTTTATAAGTCCGATATCGACTGCATTCTGGGGGAATATGTCCTTAAGGAGCAAATATGTTGCACAATGATCGCGCTCTCTGAGGAATCGAATCACTTTTTCAAAAGTTATTGGCGGTGTACTATAGATGAGAAGATCGAATCCCCGATGCGCAGACTTTTTTATCGCGTTAATAAACCGTCGTTCAAGAAATACTGTATTGATTGCTTTTGTCAATCTGTTTGTTTTAGTGATTCTTCCTGTAGGAATTTGAACGATTCTTACCTTCCCTCTAAAACTTTCGATTGGTGTACCGCTCGATCTCGATTCATCTGAACAAAAGACTGTGACATCATGGCCCCGTGAGGCTATCTCATCGAACAAGTCGGTATAAAGATTGCTATCGTTTGGATCGACTCGATAGGCGATTGTGAGAAACGCGATCTTCATCGCTTATCCCATACCACTTTATTGATGATAGGCGTATAGCTCTGAATTATCTTGATAACCTTCGATGAAATATTTGTGTCGCAATAATCCTTGGGCCTATGATCTTTCCCATCAAAGGAGCTGATTGCAATGGCGACCGACTGCAAGAGACTCTCTGCGGTATAGCCTCCAATCACAATCGTCCCCTTGTCGAGCACTTCTGGCCGCTCGGTGGAGTTGCGCAATAGCACAGCAGGGAACCTCAAGATTGCGGATTCTTCGCTCAAGGTTCCGGAATCTGAGATGACACACAGAGCGTCGCACTGTAGGCGGCAATAGTCTGTAAAGCCAAGGGGCTTTACATTGCGGATGAGTGGATTGAGCGACACGTGGTTTGCTTCAAGCCGTTTCCACGTGCGCGGGTGCGTCGAAAAGATGATGGGAAGGCCGTAGGTTTCTGCAAGGCGATTGAGCGCGCTGATAAGCTCGTTAAACTTATACTCGATATCGACATTCTCCTCGCGGTGCATTGAAAGCACAAAATACTTCTTCTTCTCAACTCCGTATTCTTCGAGCGCCTTTGACGCTTCGATTTTAGCCCAATTGCGCTCAATCACCTCTGTCATCGGAGAGCCAGTCACGAAGATGTGTTCTTTACGAATACCTTCCGCAAGTAGATAGCGACGCGAATGCTCAGTATAGGGAAGATTGATGTCCGCAATATGGTCGACGATTTTGCGATTGATTTCTTCCGGTACATTTTGGTCGAAGCAGCGATTGCCCGCTTCCATATGGAAAATGGGAATCTTGAGGCGCTTTGCAGGAATCGCACATAACGCTGAATTCGTATCGCCTAGCACAAGGAGCGCGTCGGGCTTTTCTTCTGATAGCAATTTGTACGATGCCGCAATAATATTCCCCATCGTCTCGCCGAGATCGTCTCCAACAACGTTGAGGTAGCGGTCGGGCGCCCTGAGCTCTAAGTCCTTAAAAAAAATCTCATTGAGCGTATAGTCCCAGTTCTGACCAGTATGGACAAGCATATGATCAAAATATCTATCGCAGGCACGGATCACTTCAGAAAGACGGATAATCTCTGGGCGCGTCCCGAGTATAGTCATCAGCTTGAGTTTATCCTTCATTCAAACCTCCAGCCGATAGGTGTCCGGACGCGCTGGGTCCATGACCTCGTTAGCCCAAAAAAGCACGATACAGTCTTCAGTCCCGGTATTCTCAATTGAATGAGTGTAGCCGGGAGGGATATCGACAACCTGTATGGTGTGCTCATCGACCTCGAGGTCGTAGCGTTCTGTGCTATCAACCTTTCGCAAGGATATCCGCGCCTTGCCTTTGATAAGGCAGAATTTCTCCACTTTTGTGTCGTGATAGTGATTGCCTCGCTTTTTGCCTGGCTTTGTGGTGGAGATGAAAATCTGGCCAGCTGAGTCGGACTTTATGAGCTCAAATAACCAGCCGCGCTCATCGCGTTTTAGTTCCGGCGCGGTGGCAAGGCTTGGAATATCGACATAGCTCAGGTATGTTGTCGCAAGCGTTTTATAGAAAGAATCCGAATAATCTCCGATAAAGCCTTTTTGACGTTTTTCGTGGATATCTTGAATCATCGCTGCAACCTTGCCCACGGTTGACGCATAGACAGGCTCAGCATTGGCATAGGAAAATCCCTGTAGCTCTAAAGTAAGCTCACGAACAATGGCATCTACCACATCATCGATATACACAAGTCGTAAGGGCGCTTCTGGATCATGAATCGTAAGAGGAAGGCCATGCGCAGTATTAAAGCAAAAGGTTGCTACCGCTGAATTGTAGTTTGGCTTACACCATTTGCCAAAAATATTGGCAAAGCGGAAGATTCGCACTGGAGCGCCGGTTCTTTCACTATAGAGTTTTAGCCGCTCTTCTGCTGCGCGCTTACTTTTGCCATAGTCGTTCTCGAGCTCAGCCTGAATCGATGAAGAAAAAATTATGGGGACTGGCCGCCGCATTTTCTCAAGCGCATCTGCAATGGTCGAAGTGAGTCCCAGATTGCCAGCCATGAACTCTGAAGGATTTGGCGGCCTATTGATTCCCGCCAGGTGCACAATTCGATCGGCATTGCTTAAGAACTCTAAAAGCTCAGAGTCTGTATTGGCCACGTCAAAAGGAAAGACGGTGCAATCTTTCTCTCTCGACAAGCGGATACGCAGATTCTGCCCCACAAAGCCTGCCGCACCAGTCACAAGAATGTTCATTCTAAGCCCCGCTCCTTACGAGCCTCGTGCACACAATCGAGCGTTAAAAGAAGCTCTTTTGTTTCTTCCAGATTGAGCCTGCGCGTGTTGTGCGACGTATATTCGGCCACTGCCTTTACTTTTTCATCGCCATTACTGAAGTACTTGTCGTAGTTAAGATCACGGGTATCCGCAGGAACGCGATAGTAGTCTCCGCAATCGAGGGCCTTGGCCATCTCCTCGCGATTGACGAGGGTCTCGTAGACTTTCTCTCCATGCCGCGTGCCGATAATTCGCACTTCATTATCGGCATCGAGGAGCTCTTTGAGCGCCTCGGCAAGATCGGCTAAGGTACATGCTGGCGCCTTTTTTACAAAGATATCGCCATTATGCGCATGGCTAAACGCATACTCCACAAGCTCCACTGCCTCATCGAGGTGGAGCATGAACCGCGTCATCTCTGGATCAGTGACCGTGATGGGTTTACCGCTCATGATCTGATCGATAAAAAGCGGAATCACGGAACCCCGCGAGGCCATGACATTGCCATATCGGGTACCGCAGATTATCTGTGTTTTCTCATCGAGCCCACGCGACTTTGCGATCATCACCTTTTCCATGAGCGCTTTGGACATTCCCATCGCATTGATCGGATAGACCGCCTTATCGGTGCTCAGTACCACAACCCGCGTTGCCCCTGCCTCTACCGCCGCAGTGAGCACATTATCAGCCCCCAGCACATTTGTCTTGACCGCTTCCACAGGATAGAACTCGCACGACGGTACCTGCTTGAGCGCTGCCGCATGGAACACATAATCCACACCGCGCATCGCCGCCTTGACGCTCTGCAGATCCCGCACATCCCCAATGTAATACTTAATCTTCTCTGATTTGTAGAGATGCCGCATATCGTCTTGCTTTTTCTCATCGCGGCTGAAAATACGGATCTCCTGAAAATCATCGCGATTCAAGTATTTTTTGAGCACGGCGTTGCCGAAAGAGCCAGTACCGCCGGAGATAAATAATATATTAGTTGTCATCTCTCTGACCTTTCTTGTCCAGATTTGTTAAGTATTACTTGTTTGCCAGTAACTCTTCATATAGCTGAAT
>Ga0208461_1002831_pt1 | contig 13781 bp, 11 predicted proteins | sample AD_JPNTR4_MetaG_FD_184448 | JGI IMG/M metagenome (GOLD analysis project Ga0208461, IMG submission 184448) | Active sludge microbial communities of municipal wastewater-treating anaerobic digesters from Japan - AD_JPNTR4_MetaG (SPAdes) (version 2) | ecosystem: Engineered > Bioreactor > Anaerobic... | reverse complement strand
ATCCGGTATAAGTCATCAGGGCTGTGGTTACTTGACACATAGTACTCTACCACTGGATGGAAGATATCTTCGTAGAGCTGTTCAAATTCCGGAACGGTCCTGAGGACCGTACTCACACCTTTAAGGGCAGCAAATACCTGAATTCCTCCAACCGTATTCATCACATTGTCTTCATTGAAGGTAACCGCAATCCGATACACCGTGGTGCCTTCCTGAGCAGCTTGGCGCATCTCAAGAATGTCATATTCGGTAAGGGAACTTTTGATAGCCTTTTGGCTCGGAGCGGAAGACACTGGAGGAGCCTTCGTAACGCCAGACTGGGCAGATTTAGTGCTGGATGCAACCTTTGTCCCCTGTTTCCCATGACGACCGCCTTCAGACAGGAAGGCGCTAAGTTTCTGCTCAATTGCAGAACTGTCCCCATGATACACAGTTCCCTTCATACGGGCATCGAGCATCTCTTTAATTATATCAATCGCAAGCAGCAATACATCGATAATATCTTCATTAACAGGGACCTGATCAGAACGAATTGCATCGAGCACATCTTCGACCAGGTGGGTAAATGATGATAATTCATGCATTTCTACGGTAGCAGCGCCGCCTTTCAGGGTATGGGCAGCCCGGAAAATCTCATCTACCGCATCACGATTGTGCCCCTCGTTCTCAAGCACCAGAATATTCTGTTCCAGGGTTTCAACCTGCATCTGGGCTTCGCTAAAAAAATCTTTAAGCAACTCTTCATTGTTAGGGTCTAAATAATCACTCATGACAATGATAATGTTTATACACAAATCGTCTTACGTCAAGGCTTATTTATTGTAAGTTGACCTATAACATGCTACAATATAAAAAAAGGAGCAAAAAATGAGACTTAGAAAGTATGTTATTTTGCCCATCTCCTTACTCCTGCTCCCGGCTTTATTATCATTTTCAGCCGAATTAACCGTCCCATCCCTAGAAATGGCGAGCACCGGGACCGTACAAAATGGATCATTTTCACTTTCCTCAGTAGCTCAAGCTGATATAGCCCTTACTGGAGGGTATAAATATGGAGGGCTTTTGCGCCTCGCCTTTTCTTCCCGAGACCTGGAAAAGGCCCTTGGATATGGCAGAACCAGCCTGGATCCTGCATCAAGCAATCCAGTGCCTGCTGCAGACTATAATGCCCTTGTCGACCGTTTTAATAACCTTGCCGCATTGCAGTTTAAGCTTGCCCAGGTAAGTGCCCGTAAACCCTTTGACCTTCCGGTAGAATTGAGCTATTTCATCGGCTTTTCCGACTCCTTTTGTTCCGGCGACGATTTTCCCCAGCTTTTTGGTAGTGTTCCGGTAAATTCTGAGTTTAAGGGGTTTGCATACTTTCCACAGGGGATTGGAGGCAATCCCGCCTATCAATATAATGGTATTCATCAGGCTATTGGTACGGGTTTCCATCTTTCATTGCTGGCCTGGCAAAACTTCATCCCCATGGTATACCTGTACCAGGATAGCGCTTTCATAAATGAAAGCACCGGTATCCCTGAATCAGGCCGCTACTCCGGCGATGTAAGGTTTCTCGTAAACAGCCAGTATGTAAAATTCGAAGCCTTTGCAGGGGCTACCTACCCCTATGGAACCTATGGAATGTACCGGGGGGGCATGCTGGCCTATTTTACTACCGGTACAGGGGCCGATTTCTTAGCCCAGGCTGGTATCCCCGGCTGGGAATCCGGAACAGATTTGAAGGTAGATAACCTCTATTTTCTCTTTGAACCAAGGCTTGCTATCGGGATCTTCGCCTTGCATATAACCCTCTTCTATCACCCGGTACGATATTTACAATTGCTGAACCCTGAAGAACGGGGAGCTACCGATATCAATGCAAAGCTGCTTATTGGGGACATTCTTAAATACCGGCTCCAGGGAGGTCTGGAAAGTACGGTAAACCTCCGTTCTGGCGCATCAGTAAATACGCTGGATCTGCGTGTTTCTCCTTTTGTGAGTGTCATTACCGAGGGGATCCGCTGGGATTTCAAGATCCGCATCGATCCTTTTAAATATACCAAGCCTTTAGAAATGGCTGATACTTTTATTGGCGTACGGACGGCATATTGATATGAAACAGATTCGAAAGGTGATCATAGGTGCAGCCCTTTTGGCAGGAATAGGTGTTTTTGCCTTTTCATTGGATATCAGCCTGGAAGGGTCCCTGGGCAACATGACCTTTGATACAAGTCGTACCAGTGCCCTCAGTGCAGGTAATCTGGCATTTACTGAAAACCTGTATTGGACTGGAAGGGCAAAGATAGAGCAGGCAATTGCAGATAATGCGGTCTTCAGCATCATCGCAAACCATGACAACATACTGGGGAACAGCCTCTATACAACCATCGCCTATGATACGGGTTATGCGAAAATCACTGTTGGTCCCTTTTTTGGGTTGTTTAATTCATCCTCATCCATGCTTAGTTCCGGCCTCAGCACCACATTGACCATGACCCTGCCTGGTATCATTTATGGGACCTTCCGCTCAGATACAACCATTGGAGCCGGCATCAGTGTCCCCGGTGATTATGTACAGCAACGGAGTGAAATAGCCCTGGGAATTTGGGGTCCGAATACCCTTACCAGTTTCAGGCTCTCCACAAAAACCTTTACTCTTAAACAAACAAACAGCCTTACCACCGTGGATTCGGTTACTAACTACGACTGGGTTACAGAGGTCTTTAAAAAGAATGTATCCTATACGGCTGTAATTACCCTTGGATACCAATCATTAAAACGTTCTTATATTGAAGCTGCCATTACTACCGACGAGCTCGCTGCCTTCATGATTGGCTTTAACACAAGTTTTAGATTTTCAGATAATTTTAAAATGCTTGCAGGCGGCAAAGCCCCCCTCTATGCCTGGGGTGTGGGGAGCCTGAAAAGCCCCGCCAGCACTGCGGTATTGTATGAGGCTTCGTTAGGGATGGTGCTTTCCCTTAAATAGACTCAAAGACTCCCTTATCGTAATTCTTCCGCACCCTATCCCAGGGAAATACCCGGCCATTCATAGTTATATATACCCCTGGGGGTAAGATCTGAACCGCGGTAAAGGCACAACCAAGATTAAAAAGAGCATCGCTGCCTGCTACAGAATAGGGCACCATGGCTCCGGTAAGCACTATGGTCTTTTTAAGACCCGCAGGACCAAGCACTTTGGCTGTATCCACCATCCGGTCGGTTCCATGGGTGATAATAATGTTATCTTCACTGGCTCTTGTACAGGCGGCAAGAATGTTTTGCCGGTCCTGATCGCCCATTTCAAGACTATCTACCAGTTGATTTATTTCTAATTCTACAGGAATTGTAATTCTAACCTGTTTAATTATATCCGGAAGATGGCTGTTCTTAAAGGTTAAGACTCCTTTAAGTTCATCGTAGTGTTTGTCAAAGGTGCCGCCGGTGATAAGGATTCTGATGCCATCCATAAAAAATACCCCTCCTCTGACCCCTCAAGGAGGATCAGAATGGGGGTACTATATCAAAAGAGGGCCTAGAATGCCAACCGTTCAAGCCGCTTGCAGGCTTCTGCAATATCCTCCCGGTGGCCGAATGCGGAAAACCGGATAAAGGATTCTCCGGCGGGACCGAAGCCTGAACCCGGTGTCGTGACTACCCAGCAGGTTTCCAGGATGGTCTCGAACACGTCCCAGCTGGTTTTTCCGGGGAACTGAGCCCAGATGTAGGGAGCATTATCCCCGCCGACACAGGTGATTCCCAGGTTTTGCAGGGTATGTCTGATAAGCCGGGCATTCTCAAGATAATAGTCCGTAAGCTGCCGCATCTCCTTAAGGCCTTCACTGTCCAGTGCGGCCAGACCTCCATATTGGGCAATGTTGGATGCGCCATTAAAAACCGTGGTACAGATGCGATTCCAATCTGCATTAACGCTTTCTCCCCCCTCATAAACCAGGGTTTTCGGAACAACGGTCCAGCCGAGGCGGACTCCAGTAAAGCCAATAGGTTTGGAGAAGGAATTTACTTCGATGGCACAGGTATCCGCACCGGGTATCTGGAAAATGCTCTTCGGAAGGTCCGGCGAACGGATATACTCAGCATAGGCGGCATCGAACATGAGGATGGAGCCTGTTTGTTTAACAGCCTGAACTAATGCTGTAAGCTGGTCCTTTGTAGCAACCGCTCCGGTGGGGTTATTGGGAGAACAGAAGTAAACAAGGCCGTTTGTAGGAAGCCTGTTTAAATCCGGGAAATAGTTATTTTCTGCCGTACAGGGGAGATACTGAATCTTTTCATAACCTGTACCATTCCAGGGACCTGCGGCTCCAATAAGGACTGAACCATCCACATACACCGGGTAGGAGGGATCCTGGACCGCCACAGGGACAGAAGCACCGAAAAGCAGCTGAAGCCGCCCGATATCACATTTGGCCCCATCGGAGATAAACACCTCATCGGCGCTGATCTGCCGGCAATCCTTAAGGGAATTGTAGAAGACTTGGGCAATTTTTTCCCGGAGGGCAGTCATGCCCTGTTCATCCCCATAGCCGGTATAGCCCTCTTTGGTGGCGAGCCGCCGGGCACCTTGTACCAGGCCTTCATCGATATGGGGTGTTATGGGTTCGGTGGTGTTTCCTATGCCCAGGCTGATGATTTTTGCCTCCGGATGTTTGGAGAGAAAGTCCCGGCGGCGTTTCGCAATTTCAGGGAAAAGGTACCCCGCCTTCAGATTTGCAAGGGCCCTATTACGTGCAACCATGCTTAGCTCCTTTTTGTCGGTTCGGTTGGTGAAAAACGAGAAAGGGCAGAAAAATCCAGGGTGGCAAAGTAATCTTCCACCGTTTCACGGCGGCGGATGGGTACAATAGAGCCATCGGTCCGCAGAAGCAGCTCCCCGGCCCTCAGTTTGCCGTTATAATTAAAGCCCATGGCCCGTCCATGGGCTCCCGCATCATGAATAATGACGAGGTCGCCCATATTGATTTTTGGAAGGTTCCGCTGCACCGCAAATTTATCGTTATTTTCGCAGAGACTGCCTACCACATCGTAGGTTTCCGTAGCGGGGGCTTGTTCCTTGCCTGCCACGGTGATGTGATGATAGGCCCCATACATGCCGGGCCGCATGAGGTCCGCCATGGAGGCATCGAGTCCGATATAGTTCCGGTAGATGTTTTTTTGATGGATGGCGGTGCTTACAAGCCACCCGTAGGGCCCGGTGATAATCCGGCCCCATTCCAGGTGGATGCCGAGCGGGTCCAGGCCGGCAGGCACAATAATGGCATCATAGGCTGTGCGGATTCCCCGGGCGAGGGCTTCATAATCGATGGGGCTCTGATCAAGCTTGTAGGGAATTCCCGCGCCGCCACCCAGATTAACAAACTCAAGACGGATTCTCAATTTCTGGTACAGGTCCACCGCAAGTTCAAAAAGGATCCGGGCCGTTTCTATGTGATATTCAATATTGAGCTCGTTGGAGGCCACCATGGTATGGAGGGCAAAGCGCTTTGCCCCCTTTTCTTTGAGCCCTTTATAACCTTCAAAGAGCTGTTCCCTGGTAAAACCGTATTTAGCTTCTTCAGGTTTGCCGATGATCGCATTCCCGCCCTTAAGGGACCCCGGATTATACCGGCAGGAAATGAGTTCCGGAATACCTGCCGCAGCTTCGAGAAAATCGATATGGGTAATATCATCCAGATTGATGATGGCCCCCAGGTGTTTCGCTTCTTTGAACTCATGGGCAGGGGTATCATTGGAGGTAAACATAATTTCCTCGCCCCGAATACCCGCCTCTTTGGCGAGCAAGAGCTCTGGGAGGCTCGAACAATCTGCACCGAAGCCTTCATCCTTCAGAATTTTAAGAATAAAAGGATTCGGCAGGGCCTTTACCGCAAAGTGTTCAAAAAAGCCGGGCAATATAGAAAAGGCCCGCTTAATCGCCCGGGCATTTTCCCGAATAGCCCTTTCATCATAGAGATAAAAGGGCGTCCCATAGGTAGAGACCACCTCACGAAGTTTTTCAACAGAGAGGGGAAAGGTTTTATTGTTCATAATATAATCTTATAGATATCCCTTGGCTTTGAGAAGCTCCGCATTCAGGATCCCACCCCCTGCGGCACCCCGTACCGTATTATGGGAAAGACCGACAAAGCGCAGATCAAAGAGCTTACAGGGCCGGATACGACCAACCGTAACCGCCATGGCCTTATCCGCATCCCGGTCCTTGCGGGGCTGGGGCCGGTCAGCCTCCTCACGAACAATAATTGGTTGTTCAGGGGCAAAGGGCAGTTTAAGTTCCTGGGGCAGGGCCCGGAATTTAGACCAGATGGCCCTTACTTCTTCTATAGAGGGCTTTTTATCCCCAAATTCAAGGCTGACACAGGCGGTGTGACCGTCTACTACGGGAACCCGGTTACAGTGGGCAGAAATAATGGGACCCGCAGCATTTACAATAGCACCACCCTGAATAGAACCCAAAATCTTTAAGGGTTCCTGCTCAGACTTTTCCTCTTCACCCCCGATATAGGGGACGATATTATCGATCATATCCAGACTGGGAACTCCGGGATAGCCCGCACCGGATACGGCCTGCATGGTGGTAACAAACATCCGTTTGATTTCATATCCCTCCTGCATGAGAGCCCAGATGGGGGTCATATAACTCTGGATGGAACAGTTGGGCTTAACCACAATAAAGCCCCTGTCCCAGCCCCGCTGCTTTCTCTGTTGGGGAATTATATCCGCATGGTGTGGATTAATTTCTGCGATGAGCATGGGAACATCGGTTGTCCACCGATGGGCGGAAGCATTGGAGACCACCGGGATACCCGCTGCAGCATAGGCTTCTTCCAGGGCCTTAATTTCATCCTTTGACATTTCCAGGGCTGAGAACACAAAGGCACAGTCCCCCTTTTTAAAGGCTGCTACCGCGGACTGTACATCATTGGCGTCTGCCACTATCAGGTCCCCTACTCCCTTTCCATAGCTGCGGTTCAGCTGCCAACGGCCTGCCACTGCCTCCGCATAGGACTTGCCTGCGCTTCTGGGAGAAGCCGCCACATAACGGACCTCAAACCAGGGATGGTCCGCAAGCAGGGCTATATACTGTTGTCCTACCATGCCGGTAGCACCTAAAACTCCTACGGGTATTTTATGCATATTTCTCTACTCCTTATGTATTTAATTACACATTTATTCCGGCTGCAGCGAGGGCAGACCTTAGTTTTGGTACATTAGCCGCTTCCAGATCGCAGAGGGGCAGCCTGCAGGGCCCGGCGGGAAGCCCAGCCCAGCCCATGGCGGTCTTTATCGGAATGGGGTTTGTCTCAATAAAGGCACCCTTAAAGAGGGGCAGGAGCCCATAGTGGAGTTCCCGAGCCTTTGCAAAATCACCGGCGAGACAGGCCTCAGCAAGGGCACTGACCCGGTCCGGGACCAGGTTTGATACTACAGATACAACCCCATCCCCGCCTAAAGCACAGAGAGCAAGGGTAAAGGCATCATCCCCAGAGAGGACAGCGAAGGGCTTGCCTTCTGCCCGCCGCGGCTTTGCCACCATCTGGATGATGTCTCCCATTTGGGCCAGATCACCGGAGGCTTCCTTTACACCAATTACTGTTGGTATTTTAGAAAGCCGTTCCATGGAGGACACATCAATATTCTTGCCCGTTCTTGAAGCGATATTATAAATAAGGATGGGTGCATCCGTAGCATCCGCAATGGCTGAAAAATGACGGTAAATCCCTTCGTTGGTGGGTTTATTGTAATAGGGGGTTACCACAAGGATTCCATCGGCTCCCAAGGCCCGGGCCCGCTTTGCGTTCTCTATCGTGTGGGCCGTTGAATTGGAACCCACTCCGACTATAACTGGAACCTTACCCTTAGCCTCCTGCAGGGCAATTTCAATAAGCCGGTCCTGTTCATCCCGTTCCAACGTGGGGGTCTCTCCGGTGGTACCCAGGGGTACCAGGCCATGAATCCCCTTCTCCAGTTGAAACCGGATTAAGGTACGGAATCCTTTATAATCAACCGTTCCATCCCCAAACATGGGGGTAACAAGGGCGGTAAAAGCCCCTCGTAATTGCATCATAAACTACTCCATCAGGTTATTTCAGGTTGGCCAGTACATCATCCATGGTAAAGACTCCCTGCCGTTTCAGCGTGCCGGAGCCCCCGGAACTGGTACATCCAATGAGCCATTCCGCTGCCCGGACTGCTCCGCGGGCAAAGCCTTCACGGCTGCGGGCGGTATGGGTCAGTTCTATGGTATCCGCAGTGGAATCGAAATAGAGACTGTGGGTACCGGGGACCGAACCCATCCGCAGGCTGGGAAAATGAAGTTCCTCCGGTCGGGGCGGCCGGTCCAGGGTGTCGTACACGGGGGTGGTTTTTCGATCCAATTCCTTGAGGACCCATTCTACAAGGGTTTTTGCCGTACCGGAGGGACTGTCGGCCTTTTTATTGTGGTGGGCTTCGAACCCACCCACATCATACTCCTCATACTCGTTGAATAGTTTTGCCGCATAGCCGGCGATCCTGAAAAAGAGCTGGACTCCTATGGAAAAGTTGCTGGACCAGAGGAGGGAGCTATGCTGTTCAGCCACCAACCTGCTGATGTCTGGAAGTGATGTATACCATCCGGTGGTGCCCACCACCACCGGTATACGGGCCTTCACCAGCTTTTCTATGTTGGGGACCGCCGTATCAGGCCGGGTAAACTCTATGGCCACATCAATATCAAGTTGAGCGGTGAGCATTTCCTCCACAGAGGTAAAGCTCCCTTCAGAATTGCCTGCAGCAAAGGCCACCGGGTCCACGTAGGCTGCAATCCGGTGCTGCCGCTCCCGGGCGGCGGCTTCGATCATGTGGCCCATTTTTCCATAACCAATAAGGGCAATATTCATGTTGTCTCCCTAAAATCAGGCTTCAAAGAAGGCCCGGTGCAGGCCCTGCACAACCTGGGGGGCTTCCGCATCATCGACTATAAAACTGATATTAACCTTGCTGGCTCCCTGGGATATCATTTGAACCTGTACACCCAGGGTACTGCAAACCCCAAAGGCCCGTTCAAGGATCTCCGAAGACCGGCGCACATCCCCAATAATGGTGATGATGGCCTTCTTCTCTTTAATGGTGACACTGGCGATCTTTTCCAGATCCCGTTTCAGCGCACCCAGATCATGGGCCGCATCCAGGGTGAGCGATATGGAAACTTCGCTGGTGGCGACCATATCTACAGAGATTTTATGGGCAGAGAAGGCTTCAAACACCCCGGCAAGAAAGCCGTACTGACCCAGCATCCGGCTGGAGACGATATCGACAAGGGTAACATTCTTTTTAGAAGTAATCGCCCGGACTGGACCTGTCTGCCCATCAAGCTTAGATACTATTCTTGTTCCAGGTGCGGCGGGATTGTAGGAATTTTTAACCCTGACCGTGGTACCCGTCGCAATACAGGGCTGCATGGACCGGGGATGCAGAACCTGGGCGCCAAAATAGGCAAGTTCCGCGGCCTCTTCGTAGGTTACGACCTCCACGGGCCGGGCGGTTTTTACAAGCCGGGGATCGGCGGTGAGAATACCATCCACATCCTTCCAGACCTGGACTTCCTGGGCCTTGCAGGCAGATCCGATTAAAGTGGCCGTAAGGTCCGAGCCGCCACGGCCCAGGGTTGTTATGTTTCCCTGGGAGTCCTTAGCAATAAACCCTGTTACCACTGGGAGTACACCCGAATCCACCAGGGGAATAAGGGTCTTTGCGATGCTTTCCCAGGCTTCGCTCAGGACCTCCGCCTGACTGTAATTTGCATCGGAACGGAAGCCCGCATCCCAGGCATCGAGGGCCTTTGCCTTAATACCGGCGGTTCTGAAATAGGATGCAGCGATCCGTATGGAAAGCCGCTCCCCAAAGGAAACCAGGTAATCCTTGGTGCGGTTTGTTAATTCTTTAATGAGAGAAATACCGACCAGGAGACTTTTCAGTTCAGAAAGGAGGGCATCCACTTCCTGGAGAACCTGAGCATCGAGGCCCAATTCTTTGATGGTCTGTTTATGGAGGTTTTCTATTGTTTCAATTGAGACTATACCCTTGAGCGCATGGTCTGCTGCTTCTAAAAGATGATCCGTGGTATCCCCCATGGCAGAGAGAACCAGAACCGGTTTTTGATCCAGCAAGGGCTTTACAATACCTGTTACATAGCGAATCCGTTCAGCGTTGGCAACAGAACTGCCCCCAAACTTCATGACAATCATCGACAAACCTCCATTATAAATCTTACTATATCAAAATGTGTATTTTTATGCAATACTTTTGTCATTTTTGTATATAAATTGTATATTAAATTCATCATCTTCTGTGGTTGAGACAGGGTGGCCCTCTATGCTAGACTGAGGTCATGAGCAGTCTAGAAAAAGCCCTGGTGATTTATAAAGCAAAACCGGCCCTTGTAACCGAAGTCCTTGATAAAGTAACCATTCAGCTTGCAACGGGTGAACAGATAAAATTAAGGCCCAAGGATATTATCCTGCTCCATCCTGGCCCCTTGAACTCATTAAAGGGACTTGAAAACCCGATTCCGGAGGGAGACCTTCTGGGGGCCTGGGAACTGCTTGCGGGGAACCGGACCACGGTGCAGGAGGTGGCGGAGCTTGTATTTGGAGCATATACCCCCCGGACTGCCTGGGAAATATACAAACATATTCAGGAGGGGCTCTACTTTGGCGAGGCCGCCACCGAGGCTGCGGGCGCCAGGGAAGTGAGCGAACTGGCGGTGCAGGTGCGCAGGCCTGAGGAAGTGGAGCAAATTCAGCGGAAACGGAATGAAAAAAACCGGGAACAGGAAGAGCGGGAACGCTTTCTGGAACACCTGCGCTCGGGGACCTACGATAGCACTACCGAAGGCCGTTTTTTACAGGATGTGGAAGCCCTGGCCCTGGGCAAAACCGATAAGAGCCGCACACTGCGGGATTTGGGAAAGGCTGAAACACCCCAGGAAGCCCATAAACTACTCCTTAAAATAGGGTACTGGGATCTGTTCATCAACCCCTACCCGAGCCGTTTTGGCTGCTCCTCCAGTTCTGCCAGGGTGAGTGTTGCCCCGCCGCCGGAGGAAGAACGGCTTGATTTGACAAAGCTCCCAGCCTTTGCGATTGATAACCCCTGGAGCACCGATCCGGATGATGCGGTGTATATTGATGGGTCGACCCTCTATGTTCATGTGGCGGACCCTGCAGTGTCGGTCCTGAACGACAGTGAGGCAGACCTGGAGGCCCGCAGCCGGGGTTCTACGCTCTATCTTCCCGAGGGAGCCCTGAGGATGCTCCACGAGGAGAGTCTCCAGCACTTTGCTCTTGGATTGGGAGATACATCCCCTGCCCTTACCTTTAAGATTGGCCTTGCAGAAGACGGAAATCCCGAAACCATCGAAATTTTCCGCAGTCTGATTCGGGTTACCCGGCTGACCTATGATGAGGCGGACCGGCGCTGCGATGAGCCTCATCTGAAGGGCCTCTTTGAATTTGCAGAAAAAAATGTTCGACGCAGACAAGCCGCCGGGGCAGTGACCATTGAGTTTCCTGAGGTGCATCTCCATGTCTCTGGCAGGAATATCCAATTTACTACAATCCCAACCTACCGGTCAGCCGAGATGGTACGGGAGTGCATGCTCATCGCTGGAGAGGCTACCGCCCGCTGGGCCATGCGAAACCGTATTCCATTTCCCTTTATCGCCCAGGAACTGGGAGACCTGCCAAACGAGGTCTTGCCAGGCCTTGCAGGGTCCTACCAGCTCAGACGTTGTATGCGGCCCCGCCGGCTTTCAGCCCAGCCGGGGGACCACGCAGGCCTGGGGCTTTCGGTCTATACCCAGGTAACCAGTCCATTACGGCGTTATACGGACCTCCTGGCTCACCAGCAGATTCGGCGGTACCTGCGGGGAGAAGAACTGCTCAGTATTGATGCGGTGCTGGAACGGGTTGCTGCGGGAGAGGCTGCGGCACTGGCGGCCGTTCAGGCGGAGCGGGCTTCGAGGCTCCACTGGACCGCAGTGTATCTGCAGGATAAAATCGGCAGTACCTGGGAAGCTATTGCGGTGGACCTTAAGGGGAACCGGGCCACGGTTATTATCCCGGAGCTTGCGATGGAAACGCAGATTGCTGTAAAGGGTTCGGTCGCCTACAATGACAGACTTACTGTAGAATTAAAGTCGGTAAAACTGCCGGAACTGGAGTTTATGTTTGTCCTTCCGTAAAGAAATGAACCGAGCCATCTACCGGTTTCGCTTTAAGCCGCTCCTCATACAGATGCTCTTCCTGAGCAATCTGATCGGTGAAGGTTCCTTTAATCCGCTTTAAGAGAACCTTTCCCTCTTTTACAAAAAATAATATTTTCCGTGCCTCGTATCCCCCCACATCGGAGGTAATTATGGGGATTTTTTCTGTTTCCAGATATTCAAAAACAAATTCAATATTACTTTGAGCGACCGTCCTACGGCCGTCCCTGCCAAAGCCCAGCACAGAAGCTCCGCCAAATACCTTAGCTGCAAGATCATTTCTTCTTGCTCCTAAATGCAAAAGGCCATTTATGAGAACCTCCATGGCATACATACCATAACGGGCACTGTCTTCCAGAAAGTCCTGAGGATCGCTTTCAATTATAGGGTAGCCCTGCTGCCCAGGCTTTGGGGGCCTTTTTGGATGAAATGCTCCCGGCAGCATGAAGTGATTGAGTCCACCGATACCAGTGGAAGCATCATACATGGCTACTGCAATACAGGACCCCAGGACCGTCGAAATGATGATATCCTCCTGGGATACCAGATATTCTCCCGGTTTTATCGTGGTAATTGGCTGTGAATAGGCAAGAACACGGTGGGAGAACATGGGCTTATCCTTAAAAGAAGGTTACTTCACTGGCTTCTACTTCAAAGCTTTCGCTTGAAGTGGAAGAGTCCACTTCGAAATTTCCAATTTCCGCGGCAGCCTGTTTGTGCGCATAAATCGTAAACTTATTAATAATATCCTTTAAATGCTGGTTTCTAATTTCCATTTTTTGGGTATCATTGGGGATGGATTCTTTTGCAGTAATAAATGCAGATCGGACATCTTTACATTGATTAACAAGCTGCTTAATTTTTGTAAGTTCCGCATCCTGGGTTTCAAGCAAGGTAAGGAAGGTTTCGGAAAAAAGCGTAAAGTTTCTTGTATTCTGTTCAAGCTGTTCACGATAAGCAGAAAATTGCTGAAAAGCACGAAGCAGTTCCGTTTGTGTGCCGGAGAAGGCTGAAAGCTCTTCTTCGTAGGTCTTTGCATATTCGATAATTGCATGATGGGTATCATCGATAAACATGGTGCTTGCTTTTTTTGCCTCTTCAACATCAAAAGTTATCCTGTTGATAAGGTCCGACATGGCGAGTACGGTATTTTTAATCGAACGCAGAATACTTTGTTTTGATATTTCTATACGAGCCGCTATATCTACCGTCCGGAACCGGTTGATAATTTTATCAAATTTGACATACTGCTTTGTCAGAGTTGCAACTTCATCGGCTATTCGGTTACCCTGGGACGCAACGGTTTGTTTTATCGCCATATAATCGGAAAGATTCTGTTCCACCGCTGTCAGGGTCTGTGCAGCTTTTTCGAAAACGATATGGATTGAATTTTCTGAGAGGGATGAAAAATGGCCCCTTAACAGTAAGGTCCTCTGTTTTTCACCTTTGCGGATAAGTTTTTGTATGGAAAAAAGGGCAGTTTCAAAGGCGAGGACAGATTCTTCCAGTTTTTTTACTACATCATTCATGA
>Ga0208461_1002828_pt1 | contig 13785 bp, 16 predicted proteins | sample AD_JPNTR4_MetaG_FD_184448 | JGI IMG/M metagenome (GOLD analysis project Ga0208461, IMG submission 184448) | Active sludge microbial communities of municipal wastewater-treating anaerobic digesters from Japan - AD_JPNTR4_MetaG (SPAdes) (version 2) | ecosystem: Engineered > Bioreactor > Anaerobic... | reverse complement strand
TGCTATCTTGTACCGCTTCAAGCTCATTCATCATTGCCCATAAAGATACCATACAGCCAATAATCTTTTGCCGTAAAAGATATTGATCGCTACTATCCAGCTTTGAAAGCTCTGATAAGTTGCCATAATCATACTGCCAAGTGATCACGCTGCAATGTCGCATGATCTCGTTGTGATCAATTGTTAGCTTCTCTAGCATTCGCTTCTCCATACTATGATATTAAAGCGCGGCGTATCGTGAAATACCGCGCGTCTTATTATAATTTAGAATACTGAACTCTCTTCATCCTCAACCCCCTTAAAAATGTCACTAATATGTACTGAACTATACGATAATATCAAACGGGCAATAGAAGCATCCTCAATTGTAGCACTAAGACTAATTTTACCAATATCATCAGACAAAGTAGCTCGAGAATCAGAATTCCAGATACTATAAAGTATATGTCCTTGTTCCTTAAGGAGTTTTACCATCTCGCTATCTTTATCTAATAGACTATCTGGATTTGAAAAATCATAATCATGACTTTGCCCATATGATTTACTTATCTGGTTCTTTATTTTATTAAATTCGTCTCTTAAGCCTTCATCAGATATGGATATATCAATATTTTTACCAAATGCAAGAATTCCAAATACTCCATATTTTTTGCTTATCTCAACACTATATGATTCAAAAGATGGATGCGTCTGGGGCGGTGTAATCTTATACAATTTCCATGTTAGAATATCCATCTTAAATCTAGGGTTGCATCCCATAGCGATAAGGTCATCAAGAGTCATTCCCATTTTGATGCCAAAAGGTTGTGCTATAGCAAAAGATATGACTACCAAAAACATGATAACCAAAGCAATGCTCTTTTTCATGTTCTAGCCTCCTTTGTATAACCTTTTGGAGAATAAATATATTTTGCTGCGCTATGTGTGCTTTAGCTTACGCTTGCTAACAATAGCTTAATGCCATAAGTATACGCTTGCAAGCATGCCGCAGGTTGTCCCTGTCGCTTAGCTATCGCTAGCTTTATCAGTGGCTTCCATTCGCCAGTAGCCATTATCACACTTTTCAAGGCCAAAGAGTGCAACAAGCGTTTCGTTGTCCATCGCATCGATGGTTTCCTGCGACACTTTGCCTTTCTCTAAAACTTCATCGAAAAACTTCTTCGTCGCCTCTACGCAAACACCAAAGAGGAATTGAAACAACGCTGGTAAGAAGCGTAGGCACGAAAGCACCACAGCTGCTTTATTGCTTATCAGGCTTCTATCAAATATAACGCATAAAAAATCATTCACGCTTCAAAACAGCCTAACAATTCTTGCGCGAAGCTTATTGCGCTTTTGTTTATCTGAATTTCTTGATTGTTTTCTTATAGGGTTTTCTGAGGTAGAATATGTTAGGTGGACGCCTTCGGCGCTACATAGTAATTATTTCGGGGGAAAGGATAAAAATATGGAAAAAAATGAAAACGATCTGATTGACTTGGCTATGATTACAACATGTGGATCTGTTTTGTGTTCATTGGCCAATTCGGTTTTTTCAAAAAATAACAATCAACATGATGAAATTAGAATGAATAGCAATATTGATACCAAATTAATTAATCCAATGCTTGCTTTTTGGCTTCGTGCATGCATGTTATACAAGAGTTGTCTTGAAAAAAAATGATGGTAAGGCAATATCTCAAGAGGATATAATGCTAATTATTAGCGATTTAGGTCAATCACTATATACTTTGTTTGGTAGACACTGGATTGGAAAAACAAAAAAGCAATATCAAAAAATGATTGGTACTCCTCCGAAAAAGACTCCAGATTTAATGAAATTGCTAAAAGATTTTTATCCAAAAATCGGTTGGGATATCAGGAATGAAGGAACAGGATTATGGGATGAACTACAGGATTTTGTGGAAAATGTATATAAGGATCTGATAAAGCATTTTAATTCTGCAAAATTCATACGAATTAGTCAAATCAGTTGGGAAGACCTAACAAAATACATGAATATTGTTCGAAGAACATGGATATGGTTTATTGAGGCATATACAAACACAACGTATTCAACGGATAATAGTTATTATTCTTTTTTCCTTAATGAGATAGGTATTTTCTCTTAACACTCGCTTCAACCTGTCTCGGCTAATGTCACGAATTGTTCTTCTCACTTCGTTCCTGGGCAAACTATGCTGGGCTTAGCATAGTTTTTGCATGTCGAAATCCAAGGGAAACTTTCATTGTAAAGAGCCAATGGCTTCTTGTATATTTTTTGCGGGCTTGCTCTATTTCTTGTTTCATTATTGATTACATTATATAATATTTGTCCTCATGACCTATTAAAAACGCTCTATCTGAAGACCTTAAAAAGAGGCTTTAATGTTAAAGGAAAAATTAATAATAGCAAAAAACATAAAAAAGTTAGGGAAGCAGCGGTCTTTATTTCATGACAAATTATCCAAACTTGCCGATAATTCACATAATAGGATAATCAAGATTGAATCTAGAGCAATTCGAAGTCCGACAATGGATACTGCCCAAACAATCGCAAGGTTGTCAGGCCCTAGCTTAGACTATTTAGTGGGATAAAACTATGACCAAAGAACAAAAATTTTATAAAGCATTACAAGATGTATTCATCGGCGCCAAAATTGAAGGTCAGGGTGGTTTTGTTAATTTGATGAGGATAAAATCAAATTATTACCGCAAGATTGAAGATATTCTCAAAAAAGATATTGAAGAAGCTTTAAAAAGCCACCCCCAATTCAGAGATGAACTTTTTGACAAACTTTACTCTTTTTTTAGCCGATATTTTACCGAAAGCGGCTCAATTTATTTCAATTCAACTCCATTTCACAATAACATCTACGAAAAAGTTTATACCGACGAAAAAGATGTTATCCTGTTTTGGAAAACTCAGATGCTTTACTATGTCAAAACTGACCGGATTTTCAGAAGTTTGCCGATTGAGTTTGATGGATTAAAGTTTTATTTTGACGCTTCAAAGATAGAAAACAAAAAAGCTAATGAAAAACGCAGTTTAATTTACGAATTGAAAGAAATTAAAGATGACAAAACAATTATCTTTGATGTTCAATACTCCGAAAAAGGAACAAAAACAAAACAAGACGAGATATTGAAGGCCATAAAGAGAAAAGGCATTGCCATTACCGAAGAACAACTGGATCGCGCCTTTAAGGTTTTTGAAAAACAAAGCGAGGTTGACTTCTTTATTAACAAAAACGCTAGAGCATTTTTACAGGAGCAATTTAAACTCTGGAGTTACCAGTATTTTTGGGAGGGAGCTAAAGAATGGAGCGCCGATAGAGTCAACGAACTTCAAATCCTAAAGGATATTGCTTTTAAGATTATTGATTTTATTTCACAATTTGAAGATGAACTAGTAAAAATCTGGAACAAACCGAAGTTTGTCAAAAATTCAAACTATGTGATTACACTCGATAGAATTAAAGATATATCATTAGCAGAAAAAATTTTAGATCATAAAAATATCAATGAGCAAATTACAGAGTGGCAAGAATTAGGTATTGTAGATGCAAACTTCAAAGTAAGTGACATTTTTACAATTGATTTAACAGGCAAGCATTTATCAGAAAAATATCAGCATTTGCCAATTGATACCAAATATTTTAAAGATTTAGAGCTTGAGATTTTGAGTGAGTTTGAAGATTTAGACAAATCTTTGGATGGCTGGTTGCTAAAGAGCGAAAACTATCAGGCATTAAATACAATCCTGCCGAAATTTAAAGAAAAAGTGCAGACAATTTATATTGACCCGCCCTTTAATACGGGAAATGATTTTTTTTATGTTGATAGATTTCAGGATAGTACTTGGTTATCCATAATGGAAAATAGATTGGAATTATCAAAATATTTTTTAAATTTTTATGGAAGCTATTTTATAAATCTTGACGAAGATGCTGATTTTTTTGGAAGGATACTTTTGGAAAGATTAAATCTTGAGGAAATCAAAAAAATTACTTTTAATACAAACGCTACAAAAGATGAGGAGGCTGATCTCTTCGCGTATAAAAGTTTCGGCAATAATTTTGCGTTAAAATCTTCAACTATTTATTTTTGTAAAAATAAAGAAAGTAAATTTTTTAAATTATGGAAACCTAACAGAAATACAACTAATCTCAATATAGGCTGGTTAGATTTAATTGCCTTACCTAAAAGAGATAGAAATGAATTTAACAAGATAGAAGACTTTGACTATTTTGTAGAGAAGTATAGAAATGGGAATTTAGAATATCAAAAAGTAGATATTAACGAAAAAATTTATCCCGTAAGTGATATCTGGAATGATATTTATTCTTTTACTCAATCTGAAATGCGGACAAGTGAAAATTTATCTTTTCAAACTCAGAAACCAGAAAATCTTTTGCGACGAATTATACAAACTTCATCTATACAAAAAGATATTATTTTGGATTTTTTTGGTGGCAGTGGAACAACTTATGCAGTTGCGCATAAACTAAATAGAAAATGGCTTGGAGTTGAAATGGATAAATGTTTTTATGAATTTTATGAAGAATGGGATAAAACTCAAAATAAGTATATTAAAAAATTAGGTATTCTTGGTAGATTAAAAAATGTTCTTACTGGTGATAAACATTTTCAGGCAGTAGATAAAGAAAGAAGAAGTCATTTATCAAAAGATATTGACTGGCAAGGCGGTGGTTTCTTCAAATACTACGAGCTTGAGCAATATGAGGAAGCGTTGGCTAATTGCAAATACGAAGACGGTGATTTGTTTAGTGCGCCAGGCAAGAGCCCCTATCAGGAATATGTCTTTATGAAAGACGATAAAATGCTCAAAGCACTGGAGATTGATTATAAGAACGACAAAGTAGAAGTTGATTTATCAAAACTCTACCCAAACATAGATATTGCTGAAACTTTATCCAACCTTACTGGCAAATGGATTAAGAAAATCAGTGAGAGCGAGGTGGAGCTTGAAGATGGGACGAAAATCAATATCAAAGATTTGGATTATAAACTAATTAAACCATTGATTTGGTGGTAATATGCGACTTTATTTGCAAGATATTGTAGATGATATTCCCTTTGAAAATTTACCTGCAAAGTGGCAAGGGTTTGATTTTGCGCGCTTTTCAAAAGACAAGGCGCTTTTTGATTTTCAAAAGCAAGGGCTTCAAAACGCGCTCAAAGGATTATGGCTTTATTTCAAAGACAAAAAAGCGGACAAGCAAAGTTTTTTTAATCTTTATCAAGCTAATAGCTTTAAAGAGAATTTTGATTACGACTTAAAGAAAAAAGCTGAAGGCAAGACAGCAAAATATCTTTTAGAATATGACAAAGATTATCCCGCCGTAGATTCTAAAATTCCTTTCGCCTACTTTATCAACCGAATGAGTTTCTGGATGGCAACCGGTTCGGGCAAGACGCTGATCATCGTTAAATTAATTGAAGTTCTAGGCAAGCTTATTGCCGAAAAAGAATTGCCGGCTCGGGATATTCTTTTTTTGGCTCACCGGGACGACCTTTTGGACCAATTCAAAAATCATGTTGAGGAGTTTAACAGCTTCAATTTTGACACAAAAATAAGTCTAAAAAATTTGAGGGATTACGAGAGCGCGAAGCGCGAAAATGCCTTGCCGTTTGCCAAAAACGAAATTATCGTTTTTTATTATCGTTCCGATTTGATTTCCGATGAACACAAGGAAAAAATCGTCAATTTTCAAAACTATGACAATGACGGCCAGTGGTATATTCTTTTGGATGAGGCGCACAAAGGCGACAAGGAAGACAGCAAACGACAGATTTTATACTCAATCCTTTCCAGAAACGGATTTCTTTTTAATTTTTCCGCGACCTTTACTGATCCGAGAGATTTTGCGACTTGCGCGTTTAGCTTTAATCTTTCAAAATTTGTAGAAGAAGGTTATGGTAAACACATTTATGTTTCGGCTGAAGATATAAATGCTTTTCGAGATGATAATGATTTTTCGCTACTTAAAAAAAAGCAGAAAATCGTTCTAAAAACACTTTTGCTTTTGACTTATATCAACAAGTATTATGAAAAGATCAGACAGGTTGACGATTCCTCATATCACCACCCGCTCCTTCTGACGTTGGTTAATTCCGTCAATCTGCAAGAATCCGATTTGGAACTATTTTTTAATGAATTAGAAAAAGTAGCAAAAAATGATATTATAGCGAATTTACTTAATGAAGCAAAAGAGGAACTTGTCCATGAGTTTAGCAACCATCCAACATTTGAGTTTGAGGAGTTGGGATGCGTAATAAATACAGATTTGATTTCAAAATTGGATTACAAGGATATTTTAAAATATGTTTTAAATGCAAACACGCCGGGAAAGATTGAAGTTTTAAAAATCCCTGGTAATAGACAGGAGCTAATTTTTAAGTTAACAACAGCCGATAAACCATTTGCTTTGATCAAAATCGGCGATATTTCTTGCTGGCTGAAAGATAAACTTGAGGGATACGAAATAAATGAGAGTTTTGAGAATGAAAGTTATTTTCAGCAAATCAATTGTGATGATTCTGACATAAATATCTTAATGGGTTCCCGCTCTTTTTATGAAGGGTGGGATTCTAATAGGCCGAATATTATTTTATTCGTAAATATCGGAGTCGGAATCGACGCTAAAAAATTCGTTCTGCAATCAGTGGGTAGAGGCGTAAGAATAGAGCCACAAAAAAACATGCGGAAACGGCTCCAAGATTTGCATAATGCCGGAGTTGTAAAAGATCAGTTGTTTGAGAAGGTGAAAGATTTTATCTTGCCGATTGAAAGCCTGTTTGTTTTCGGCACTAATGCCGAAAACCTGAAAGAAATAATTGCAACACTGAAAGCAGAGAAGCAAGATAATAATTTGGGCGACGCATTCATTGTAAATCCCGAAGCGCAAAAACACTTGCTCTTGGTGCCGGTTTATAAAACCGCCGAGAGAATTTTTGCTGAGGAAAGTCAACCTCAAAAATATTTAGTCAGTCAAGATGATTTTAGATTGACAAAAAACTTTTATGAATTTTTGGGCGATAAAGTCGCTGTGGCTAAATATGATTGCGAGGTCAAGGTTTTGAAGAAGGCAAAAGAAAGTTTTGCTGAAAAAGAGCGATATTACGATTTTAGCGAAAGAAACTCGCTCTTAGAGCCAGAGTTAATTCTTGACCGGATTTTTGACTATCTCGGAATTAAAAGAAGAGAATTTGATAAATTTAAGGAGTTAGAAGACGAAATCGTGCATTTCAAAAAGGTCAGGTTCAGCGACGGCCAAAAATACGGCGAAATAGTAAAAGCTATTGGAAAAGTAAAAAATTACCCCCTGAAAGAAGTAAAAGAGAAAGAAATAGATGCGAATTTTGAGAAAACAAAAAATATAGAAGGATATAAACAAGCGTTAAGGCAATTAGAGTTAGATTTTTCAAGAGAAGTAAAGTATGACAGTCTGAAAATCAAGTATTTAGCTAACCATTACTATCTTCCGGTGATAGTTTCAGAAACAGAAAAAATTGATTACCTTAATCACATTATCAATGTTCGCAGCGAGGTAATATTTGTTGAGCAACTGGAAGAATATCTTACCAAGCCCGACAATTTATTCACACAATTTGACTGGTGGATGTTTTCAAAACTTGACCAAACGCTGGACGAGGTTTTGATTCCTTATTACAACCCAAAGGAAAATAATATCGCCAATTTCAAACCCGACTTCATTTTTTGGGCGCAAAAAGGCAAACGATATTTGATTTTGTTCGTTGACCCAAAGGGAACCGAATATGCAGACGGATACAGAAAAATTGACGGCTATTCCAGGATATTTGAAATTGAAAAGGCAGATCAAAAAGTATGCAAAGATTTTTCATACGATCAATTAACTATAAATACCAAACTACTCCTCAAACCGCGGCGAGGGATAGCCGAAGTTTTAGAAAATTACAGAAGATACTGGTTTGACAACTTTGATGATTTTGAAAATAAGATAAAATTCCCTGCGCTTATGGAGAAAAGGTAAAGTGAGCCCGCTTATATGGAGCAGCGCCCCTTTGTCAAGACCATTTGTTAATGGTTTTAAGGTGGATCATTCCCTTCAATCTACCTTCTACAAGAGGCACGTGCAAGATGCCGATATGCCCTTGTAGCTTAGTTTTTATCAGTAGCTTTCATTCGCCAGTAGCCATCATCACACTTTTGTAAGCCAAATATCGCCGTGAAGTATCCTCTAGGATCGCCTGTATCAAGCGTCTTCTGCGATACTTGCCCATCATCGAAAAGCTCATCAAAGAGTTTCGCCATTGCATCAACGCCTCGGCGGCTCCATACACGCCTTTCAAGCGTATCAATTCTGTGCCTTATCGCATCGTTCATGGTTCATCACCCGCCTTTTGTTCAAGCTTATCAAGCCGCACTTCGATATCATCCAGTTTCTCGTTTCTAAGTACATCAGCGGCGCTCGATAGAATGAACGTTAATGCCCGATAGAATTGTACCTTGCCAGGATCAGCGCCAGCTTTACGCGCCTCTTCATACACCCGCACGATCTCTTTTCTGATACTCGATAGCGTTGCAAGCCTGCGTACAAGTTTTTTCTTTTGTCCAACTTCCTGTTCAGCCATATCAATAACTCCGCTTCGTGGTTTTAAGTGTATCTTTTTGTATACACTAACTAGCCAGTTTATGTTACTAAGCGCCAGTTCTGCAAGCATTATTCGCCATCTAACGCTATTCGCATTCTCTTTAGTAGTTCAACGCTTGACTGGTCGCCACGCATCAATATCGTAGTTACTACATGGTCGAATAGTTCACTAGCCGAAAGCTTTACTTGTTCACGGCCAAGCGCTACATCAAACTCTTCTGCTAGCTCAAGCGCCAGTTCCTTTGCCATTGCATCAATTTCTTTCTTTTTCATCCTATCACTCCTTCATAAATCAATATCTCAGCTCCGCAAGCTAAGTCCTCAGCCTGGTATACTTTCTCAGCTTCCAGCCTCACTACTTGCGCATCATCATGCCATACGCGTATCTCTGAGAATACGTCCATGATAGCCTTCAGTAAGTTATCGATATCAGGCTTTGTTACTACATAGTGCTCTTTTCGCCGCGCCTTCGGCCTTGGTAGTATGATCTTTGCCTGTAAGTATATCGGAGCGGTTAGCTCGCGCCCTGCTAGTTCCGCCGCGGCCAAGCGTATCGTATCCTTCCAGCCATTCGCTGTTCCAGGTGTATATACCGCGGCGTGCTTCCCCCGGATACAACCTTTCACGCGCGGCTGTGCCTTCGGAGTGCCTATCACTTGAAAACTTCCTACTAAGTTCCAGTCGTTCATTCCAGGTCTCCTATAAAAGCGGCCAGCCGAAGCCAGCCGCAAGCCCCATCAAAATAAATACTCATCCCTAGTGGGAATATCTTCCTTAAAAGTTGCGTTCCCAGTATTCCCATCGTTCCCAGTTTTAATCTCATCAGGCGAAGTGGGAATGGTGGGAATGGTGGGAATGGTGTTTTTAAGGCTATATGTCCCAGTTTTGACAACTTTAAGGATCCCCAGGTCTGCCATAGCTTGCATCAGGTGTCCCACATTCGATCGATCCTTGCCCAGTATCTCCCCTATCTGTCCAGGCCGTGCAGTTCCCCCTAGCTCGCGTACAACCTCGACGATCTCTCGCCGCTCAGGCGTCAACCGAATTTCATCAGCAGAAGCGCTGCTCAAGCTAAAGCCCAGGGGATCGATATTGAATTGTAACGCGATTTTCTTCGATTCTATGTCATTCCCGTCGATATATAGGATAGCCTCGCTGTCTCCTCGCGTTCTAAGAAGTGAGAAAATTACATCACTATTTGCTGCGATTCCCACACTTCCAATAACACCGTCAATATAGTCTGCCGTTTCCATCTTGCGGCGGTGGGTAACTAAGACGATCATCACGCCTAAATCGTTTGCAAGCTGCCTTAGCGGTGAGAGCACGGCGTAAACATCTTGGTATGAGTTGGTATCAGCTTCCAGCGGCCAAAGCATTTGCAGAACATCTATTATTACTAGGCCGTATTCGTTCTCTTTAACCGCATCAGCGATTGTGTTCAATCCTTCTTGCCCTGGTGTCCAGCGGAAGGCAAAACTAAGCATACTGTCTGGTGTTATGCCCATTTTAAGTAGTCGCTGCTGTGTACGGCGCTCCGACAGTTCAAGCTCGACGAACAAGGTTTTTGTGCATCGTGTCGGTAAGCCTAAAAAGTCGCGCCCCTTGGCAATTGCGTCAGCTAGCTGTAGTAAAATCATCGTTTTGCCACTAGCTTTGCTCGCGGCCATTACTGCTATCCCAGCATCAGGAAGTATAGCGTCCCATAGATACTTCGGTTCTTCAAAATGTTTTCGCATAAGTTCTGCGCCGTTGGTGATCTTTACCTTAGCTAGCCGCTCCTGCCGCTGTTGTTTATCTTCTTTTGCCAATAGAATTTTAGCCTCGAAGGGGTCAATGCTGTTGTTCATTGTATCCCCCTTCTCGCAACGCGAATACGATTGCCAGCAATTTCGCACAAAACTTGTCCTCTGTTGTTGCCGCAACGTAACAATCCGAAACTAGCTGCCAGTCGTGAGCTGCAATGAGAATCGCGGCGCGTTCAATGGCTGTAAGCTCTTGAGGATCCTCTGATTTAATCCTCTCCAGGAAGGAAGTGGGAAGGCTGCCGGCTAATTCCGGCCAGGTGCGAAGGGCATGAGATAGTATGATAATTTCGTCTTTCTCAAGCTCAAAAATATCGGTTTTTTCGCTAATTCTAACCAATTTTTCAAGCATCCAGGCTGGAAGGTCGACATTGCTTGCAAGGCTAGCAATCTGGTCTCGCTCACTTAATGCCATACTTTGTAAGGAATTGTCATCATGTTTAGCCATGCTTCGGTCTGCCGCCTCGCCGAAGGCGGCTTGCGCCAGTTTGTGCGCGTCGATGAGGTTCATTTTGACACCTCCCACAACGCAATGGCCTCGTTCCACAAGGCCTCGTAAGAATATTGCGTACCCGTTGCTTCCGCGGCGTCCTCTGCCTGCACTACAAGAGTTGTGAAAACTTCAGCCAAAAACACCGCATTTTTTGAAGTTGTAGATGGTTTTCCTAGGAATAACTGGCGCACTTCATCGGGTGCAGAATCAAGCGCTAAGCGTGCACAAAAAACACTAAAGTTACGCCATTCATCGATGCTTAAATGTAGGCTCAGCCGAGTTTTAACTATAGTGCTATTGATAACATGTAGGTTTTGTGATATATTGTTTTTATGATATATCGCTTCTTTCTTATAGCCCGCCGCGCCTGGCGGGTTTTTTTCAATGGCGGCATTCATCTAGTGCCACCTTTTGAGTTTAGAAGCTCGATTGCGCGGTCGCTGAGTTCTTCTTTTGGGGGTTGTCGCGAATTTTCAAAAAGCGCTTCGAGTTCGCTTTTTTTGAAGAAGAGCCGGCCTCCGAGTGGCCGATATACTGGCAGGCGGCGCTCAAAAGCCAACTTTCTAACATATTTTACTGTTGTTTTAAGAAATTCCGCTGCTTCAGGAACGGTGAGAAATTGTTCATTGCACATGGTAGTGCTCCATATTCTCGCTTTATAGCGAGTTATTGGAGTCGCCTACCACATCGGCAACTCTTTATGAGAAAAGAATTTGGCGCGCGGTTCCATTGAACGCTATGGCGCTAAACTCTTAATTTTCTATATCTATGCAAGCTTTTCGCTTGCCGAATACTTTATCCAATAATTCGTTCGCGCTGCGCCAGGTATCCATATCATAGATAGAATAATCTCTCCTGGCTATCGGCATCTTGGCTCCTTTTATAGGCCTTGTGTCGCCGCGAATCGCCGCTTTTTGCATGCTGCGAATCATCATGGACTTGTGCCGAATGTCGTCTAAGTTCTGAATTTCTATTGAAGCCCGCAAAACCTGCAGGTCAAGCCTTGTTGGTATTTCGTTATTGTATATGATGTTGCTCCAGTGCCGTGTGCTTCCGCCAAAGTAATACCGCAGAATTTCCGCGGGCTTTGCTCCGCTTAGTTGTACTCTCTCTGCCTGTTCATCATCAAAGCCGAAGATATTTTTAAGATATTTCTTTTTGAACGCGCGAATTAAAGCAAGGGCGCATGCCCGGTCTGCAGTGTCCATTACAAAAAGAATATAACTATACGGGCGTTTCGTCAAGTAGTAAATAGTGGAATGTCGTTAAAATCCTAGTTATGCGTGAAAAGTGCTAATTAGCTAACGCCAATATATCGATATTCAAATAAAAGCCCATAGCGAAGCGTTCTTTCGTTACTTTGATACAATTATCCAAAACAAGTATCCGAACGCATGGCGGCCGTTTTTAGCGCACTAGTGGCCAAGTAGGCTTATGCTTACTTTAGCCTTCGGCTTGCTTCTTAAACGGTACAATGGTTGCTTGCTTCGGTGATATATCGATAGCCGGTAGGCTTGCTATCGCTGCTTGTGCGCGTTCAGTATCTGTCTTCAAATATCTAGCAGTATGTCTTAGGTTCGTATGTCCAAGAAGTTTACTTACCGTTGCAAGATCGCTGCCGCCTTGCAGGATCAGTGTTCCAAAGGTTCGCCGCGCGACATGAAAGCCTAGCGGCTTATCTAGACTAGCCGCTTTCGCCCACATTACTAGATACTGGTTCAAGGAAGTTTTTGTTGCCGCTGCCAGTGGGAATACAGGCTCATCAGCCTTGTGTAGGCCTCCATCATCGATAATGCCAAAAGCAAGCTCATGCAAAGGAAGTGTTACAGGCTCAGCGGTTTTCTGCTGCTTAACCGTGATACTAAGCGGTTCACGTTGTATCTGCCCCCAGCGTAGTGATCGAATATCGCTAACACGTAAGCCGGTGTACACGCCAAAGAAAAACATCCTCTTTACTTCGCCGCCAAGCTTACCGCCAAGCGGTGTTCTAGCTAGCTTCTCAAGCTCTGCTACAGTCAAGCTATAAGTAACAGGCTCAGGACTTCTGATATTCTTTACAGAAGCGCCAGGATCACTCGCAAGGATACGCTCCATCACTGCATGACGCAAGAGAGACTTCAAGGCTTCGAAATACTTTGCGGCGGTTGCGGCGCTAAGTGCAGGCTGATCTTTCAAGTATTGTTTATAGCGTTCCAGGAACGAAGGCGTGATCTCTTTTAAGCGGATATTCTTTGCGAATGGTCGAAGATACTTCATACTCTTTGGAAGCGGATTCTTTACGTGCTCATGCTTTTGCGCGATCACTTTCTCAGCATACTGGACTAACGGCATTTCTGCGGCGATCTTATCAGGTAGTCCGTTCGCCTGCTCGTATAGCTGCTCAATGCGCTTGCCTCTTGCGATCTCTGCAAGTATCCGCGCTTCTTTATCATGGTTTGCATCACCTGTCAGCCAAAGATCAAGCGCTTCCCAGTGCCGCGATCCTCTCTCGTATATGTCAAGATATATACGGCCTTTATTGACTCTAACCTTAACACTCATTTTGCTAATTCCTCCTCTAACCTACTATTTCTGCCTACAATATGCCTACAAAAAGACGTTTTGTCAAGTCAAAAAGAGTAAAAACAGGTATAATATATGGTATTCTATATAAAGCAGAAAAGCTTGTAAATAGTGCCTATTATCAATAAAAAAGGCTTCCTTTCGGAAGCCTAAAAACCGCTCTAGCAGGGGAAGGACTCGAACCTCCGACCTCCGGGTTATGAGCCCGACGAGCTGCCAACTGCTCTACCCTGCGGCGCGAGAAAGAATCTACAGTAAATCGCAGAATATGTCAAGGGATAGAAAAATT
>Ga0208461_1002824_pt1 | contig 13794 bp, 16 predicted proteins | sample AD_JPNTR4_MetaG_FD_184448 | JGI IMG/M metagenome (GOLD analysis project Ga0208461, IMG submission 184448) | Active sludge microbial communities of municipal wastewater-treating anaerobic digesters from Japan - AD_JPNTR4_MetaG (SPAdes) (version 2) | ecosystem: Engineered > Bioreactor > Anaerobic... | reverse complement strand
GGCATGGACCAACCGCGGGCCACACAGCTATATATGGCGCGAAAATTCTGCGGTTTTCGACGCTAGGAATGCGAGTGACATTGACAGTGACAATTGACAGTGACAACGGCATTACCAATCCCAATGACACTGCCACTGAGAGGGGGGATTCCCCCCCATGCCAAGCCTGACATCGCACGATAAGTAACCTACCCCATCCCTTCCATCTCTTTTTCCCATCTTACCATAACACCGACGACACGAGGCTTTGGCACAAATCCCCGCAGGTGGTATTCTTTTGCAAGTATTACCACGGTAGTAGTTCTTATTGGCCAGTGGTGGGCTTACGGTTCTAGAAATGCACCTTTTATGCTCGCGAGGCTTGGATTAGGTAATCTGCCTTTTCATTTCGGCATATCATTCTCGGTAATCAATCACAATGTCATGGAGTGCAGATAGATCACGAGAAAGGGCAAGAAGTCTTGTTTTTCTAGCTCGTTGATCACATCGAATCCTGGATTACCCTTTCTTTTGCGTTTATTTCGATTCTGGCGTGTTCTTAGGGGTCAACATGTGTCCTGAGTCATGTTTCGGCGTCGAATGCAACAGAAGCCGTTTAATCGCAAGGAAAGGGCAAATCGTCATTTCGCTTGGTCATTTCCCAGCTCATCCTTCGTTTTTCTCGTTGTACATCGGCGTTTTTCGCGTTTTTCGTTGTGTTGATCGTCTTTTCGTCGTGGTTTCTTGGTTCATTTCGTGGTTTTCTTCTGTCGTTGAGCATCTCAATGTCATTCTCATTGTTGTGCCTTATCATATTTTTGGTGGTTATGTTTGGTTTTGAGGCTTAAATTGGGTTTCCTGGGCGTGGTTTAGCGACTTGAACGTGAAAGAGCGTTAGCGAAAAATCAAGTCGCAAACCGCGCCCTAACTCCGTAAGCTTAAACTTAAACCTGAACTACCAGAAAATTATCCATAAGTATAGATCTTACACTACCAATAAATTGTTTAAGTTTAAGCTAAGGAGTTATCCCCTTTAACCCCCCCCTATTTATATAGGCCCCCCCCTTTTCCCCTTAAAACCCGGGGGTGTCAAAAATCGGTTTTTCCTGGGGGTTTTACCCCAGGTTTTCTGGTTACGTTTTGGACCTTCTCTTGACCCGGTTCTGGCAAAGGTTACAAAGACGGTAAGGTTTCTTTGGTTTCCGGTTTGGCAGGAGACGGGTCGATGGTCAATTCGAAACGTAAAGGAAAGGTTGGGGAACTTGACGCCGTGAAGGCGATCATGGACCATTTGTGCATTCCTGTTCGCCGATCTGTGCAGTACAAGGGCACGGCGGAGAGTGCCGACCTTGATGTGCTGGGGGGGTATCCGATCCATTTTGAAGTGAAGCGCGTGGAGAGTCTGTCGGTCTATGCGGCATTGGAGCGGGCCTTACAGGACGCTGGCCGAACCGGCGACAACGCCAAAGATCGCACCCGCCAAAGTAGTACAGACAACAACCCGTGTCCGAAGGAATCCAAGCCGGTCCTGCTGCTCTGGCGTCGCAACAGGAAGCCCTGGCTCGCCATCTGCCTCCTCGCCGACCTGCCCGAAATCGCCAATATCGTCAGCACAGCCAAACAAAATACCATCCCCCAAACCACAGTGGGACAAACTGTGGTATCGAGTCAAGCACAAAATGAGAAAAATCGATAAGGCAGGTAACTTTATGTCACGATCCAACTATGACGGTCGGTCACATGGCTTTCATGTTCTGTGTAGGGTGGCTGAGGTGAAGGTTGTCGATCAAGAGATTGTTTCCGTGACGTTTTGGCCAGAGGACCCGGTTGCGGCCTGCGCCGGCGCAGCCCGGACCTGTTACCAATCCCACTGCCAGCAAAGCGAAGAGGCGTTCCTGCGAAGGCTAATCAAGCAGGGCCATGAGTCCGTGATTGAGCATGCCGGGATGACCGTTCGCTTGATTACGGATCGCGGCATCACGCATGAGCTTGTCCGGCACCGTCTGGCCAGCTACAGCCAGGAAAGCACCCGCTACTGCAATTACACGGCATCCCGATTCGGCGACGGCATCACCGTTATCCGGCCTACGGGTATCGCGCCCGATTCCGAGGCTGCTGCCGTGATCCGCGCCGCTTGCGAGGCCGCCGATACCGCCTACGCAAAGCTCATCGACATGGGCGTTTCCCCGCAGATCGCCAGGGCTGTTTTGCCGACCTGCCTCAAGACCGAGATTGTCGTGACAGCCAACCTTCGTGAGTGGCGGCATGTCTTCTCGTTGCGTTGCGACAAGGCGGCCCATCCCCAGATGTGTGCCCTCATGCGGGAGCTTCTGCGGCGGGCCTGGGAACACCTGCCCTGGGCCTTTTTCGATCTGGCGGCGAGGTACCTGACAGAGGACGATGACATTCGCAACCAACCAAAATCAGACCACGCCCCCTTGACTTTTCCTTAGTATTTGCATATAATTAGTAATAATTAAATATCACCAGTATGTTGATCATGACCAAATGCCTCGGGTGTCAGCGCGAAATGGACGCGATGGAGGCGACGTTCTCCTACTACTGTCGCAAATGTCGCCGCCATGTGCCAAAGTCCGAATGGCGCATTCCAACCTACGTTACACCATCCGACGACCGGCGCCGCCGTAAGAAACGCCGAAAACCAAAGCCCAATTACTTCCCCGAGGACATTGACAGATACTTTTCCGACGACGACCAAGACGACGACGAAAATACCCTTGACGGCTTCCAGATTTACCGTCTCCCTGACGAACCATAATGCCGCTCCCCAGCCCGCAAAAACGCGAACGACGCCAAGACTTTATCAAGCGCTGCATGGCCGACCAAGTCATGCAACAGGAGTTCCCTGATACCAAACAACGCTACGCCGTCTGCCTCAAGCAAATTGTTCAACGACTCAAATCGCCCAGGAGAAAGTAACCCTATGCCCGCCCTCGACCTCTCCCCCCTGACCATCGTCAAGATCGTCCGTAAGGCCATCGAACTCTTTCCCGTCCCCGTTCTCGACGACGCCGACGGCGTCTATGAATGGCTCCTCAAGGTCATGGACCTTGTCAAGACCGTGGCATCCCTCACGGAGACAACGACCGACGACAAACTCGTTGACGCCCTCAACGAACTCGCCGGTAACAAACAAGTTGTCGTCGCCATCGTCAAACTGATCCAGCGCATCGTTGCCACGATGGGGACTGACGAGCACGTCGATGATCAGAGCATCTTCGGCTTCGCCGCCGAACAGGCCGCCGTCTCCGGCATCGATCCCTTGATCATCCAGCTTATTATCCAGGTCGCCGTCGCCATCTTTAAGCTCCTGACAGCATGACACGATCCCTCTACGCCACCGTTCTTGCCAAAATCATCGTCAGCGACCAACTCGACGACAAGACTCTGCCACACTTCAGTACCCGAACCCTTGCCATCTCCAACGTCGGGGCCGAGGATAGCCTGTCAACCGAAGAAGGCACCGTCACCGAACGGATCGTCGGTCGCTTCACCACCGATACCACCCTGGACCTGACTGCCGTATCCGATCCTATCTACACATCCATCGACCTGACAGGATACGCGATGATTGCCCTCCTCCTGGAAAATAGCGGAAACGGACCCGCAACTGTCGCTGCAGGCGCTAGCAACGGTTACACGCCCCTCGGCTCCGGCACCATTACCGTTCCGGCAGGCGGGGTCTATCTCGCCTACGACCCAGAAAACGCCACAGTCGTTTCCTCAACCGTCAAAAATATTGATATCGACGCCACAGGCGCCACCCTCGATGTCGTCGCCCTCTTCCTCAACAAGTCAACATGAAAACACCTATCACACTGATCGCTACACTCCACATCCTGGCGGCCTCAATATGCCTCGCCCAGACGGCCCCTCTTGCCCAGATCGACGGTCCTAAACAGGTCGAGGCGGGCCGACTGGCCATTCTCCGCATCACAGGTCCGGAATCCATCGCCACAGACTGGCTGATCGTCGCGCGTGACCGCTCCAAGGATGTCGTCCGCGATCAGGACTGGATCGTCTTCGACGCCGGAAAAACCGTCGTCTTCGCAACACCCAATACAGGAACCTACCTCGTCATCGCCGCTGTCGCCGATAAAGGTAACTCCGGAAATATCACTATCCTGACTCATGAACTAATGATTGGGCAGGCCCCGGAGCCAAACCCAGACCCGACGCCGCCGGATAATCCAACAAAGTCATGGGAAAAGGTATCCTATGATCTTGCTATGAAGTACGTCCCATCCCCGCGTCAGCAAGAGGCCAAGGCCGTTGCTGCCGCTATCCGTGAGGCCGTCGCCCAGCTATCGACAGTCCCTGACCTCCGCAAGGCCCGGGAGCTTGTTCGCGACTACACCCTCAAGGCCCTCAAGGGCAATACCGCCCGCTGGAATAAATGGTCTGACGAGATTGCCTATTCACTCGCCCAGAATGCTGGGACGATCCTTGATGTTCCCGTTTACAGCGGGATCATGAACGCTATCGCCAACGGCCTCGATAAAGTCACCGACTGAAAGCACGGGATACCCCATGAGTGAACCGAACATTACACCTTTATTCGGCTGGGCCGGTCCAGAACTTGCCCGCGAGGAAGTCGCCAAGGCCCGCGAGGCCGGTCTCGTCGTCTCATTCGATCAGGCCGTCGAATCGGGCATCATCGCCAAGGAGGGCAATACAGGAAAGCCAACCTTAACCGCCTGGGAGGCCTCCAAAAAAGTCCTCGGCCAGGTCCTTCCCGCCGGGCGTCAGGAAATCGGCGACTGCGTCTCTTGGGGCATGAAACAGGCCGGGGAATATCGCCACCTGATCGAGATCGCCTCCGGCCAGGAGGAACGATTCCGCCGCTGGTTCGCCCCGTGGATTTACGCGACCAGCCGCAACCAGATCGGCCAGGGACGCATCAGCGGTGACGGCAGCCTCGGCGTCTGGGCCGCCCAAGCCGTCATGAAATACGGCGTCCTATTCGAAGACGATAAAGATGTCCCGTCCTACTCCGGCTCCTTGGCCCGACAATGGGGCAGCCGGTCCAACGTCAGCCAACCCGTCTATCAGAAGTTTTTTGGGGTCGCCTCAGATAACCCGTGCTTCTGCGTCGAAGTCAAATCCGTCGATGAAGCCGTTAAGATGATCCGCGACTTCCGACGGCCCCTCACAATTGCCAGCTTGCGCGGCTTCCGCATGGAACCGCGAAACTATAAGGGCTATCACGTCTTCGTCCCCTCCGGTACATGGGCACACCAGATGTGCTGGATTGAATACAACGAAGACCTCGGAGCGCTCTACCGTCTTAATTCCTGGGGCGCGGACGCCCACGGTCAGCCGCTCAACGGCGAGGCCCCCGGGGGAGCCTGGAACCTCCTGGACGATATCGAATATGAGTTCAAAAACATGGATGTTGAATGCTTTGCCCTGGTCGAATTCGAGGGCCAGCCGACCGATCCCGATTGGCACCCCATCCGTGACAACGACTGAACGACTGAATGACCACCAAAGCGCTCCAGAAACTCATTCTCAAGCTCTGGAACCGCCTCCCTGTCATGCCGCATTTTATCCTCACGGCATGCATCACCAACTCTGTCCGCCAGCTCAAAAACTTCCCCGAAGACTATATCCTCTTTACGGACGGCGAGTCGCAGATTCGCTACACCTGCAAAGATGGACACGTAACCATCATCCTCAAGACCACCGGTGAGGCTGAAATCTACGTCTCGACCTACGAGTCCAAACTCTACAGCCCCGTCAATCTGAATTGAGGTCCCTATGGCAAAACGCGAGAAGCAGCCAGCAACAGACGAAAACATGTCACTCATCGACTACGCCCGCGAAGAAGACGAAACAGAAGAAGCTGCACAACCAGAAGAAGCAACGCAAAATGACGAGGAGATAGAAGAGGAGGAAGGCGGCGAAGAAGAAGAAACCGGCGAAGATGGAGACCAAGAAGAAAGTTGTCAGTCCGAAGAGTGTCAGACGGCCCTCATCAATTTCATCAAGGAAAACTTCGGCGAGGACCTCAGTCACTACAAAAACGACCTGGAGGCCATTAAGGGACTTCTCAACGCCCGTAAGGCCATCGGTAAACGGGACCAGGACGCCAAAGTCCTCAGCATGATCCGTCAGCGATATGGCGACGAGTTTCTCGAAATGCTCGTCTCCGGCCAGGCGACTGCCGCTATCCAGCAGGCCCAACAGCAACAAGCCCAGAGCAATGAACAAAATGAACAAGACGAAATCGAATGGGACGACCGCTGGCTGGCTATGGTCACACGCGACGATGAGGGCAACCTCGTCCCCGCCCGCGGAGCACCACCCGATATCGTCGATAAAGTCCTCCGCTTCGTCCGACACAGGGAGAATGTCGTCAATGAGTTCGCACGAAACCCACGCCGATTTATTGAGAACATCATTACAGAAAAGCTTTCCAAGAGCATTGATCAACTCATATCAAGAAAGATTGAACAGTCGGTTACAACAGCAGCCGAACAAGTTGCCCTCTCCGAATGGGCACAGGAGAACAGGCACCTGCTGTTCGAAGGGGGCGACCCGACCGCCCCGATGACGCCCCTCGGCATGGAAATCACGGAACTCGCCGATCAGCTCATGGAAGACGGTGTCAAATCACACACCAAGGCCCTCCAGCGCGCCTGGGAAATCGTCATGTCACGCCAGCAGGTCCAACCTAAAAAGGCCAAAGTCCCACGCTTGGCCTCCATGCATACACCCCAGAAGACCCAGAAGACTAAAAAAGTCACCCTTGAAGACCTCATCGACCAAGGCTACAGCCTGGTTGAGGCCTACAAAAAAATGCGCGAACTCTCCGAATGACCCCAGGAGCACCCCTCCCTGATGCGGCCATCCCTAGCGGCTCTGGAGTGCAAGCCTCCAGGATGGCCCTTAACGTCGGGTAGGCGGCTGGGCTGATCAGGGACACCCGCCGTTCTCCACCCTCATCTGCGGCCCCGTGGATCAGCCCGTACCCGACACCTAGCCGCCGGGCGCTGCCTGCAACAGGCCTCTCTGTTACATGGCAATCTCTCGTTCACCAGTCTCTAAAGGAGGGCATCCGATATGTCCGTTATCTCCGGAACACCGCGCATTACCGCGGTTGCCATCAATAAGTATATCCGCAAGCTGAGCGAACCGATCATGGTCAACGCCCGCTTGCTCGGCGTCCTCAAGGCGAAAGGGCGCATCACGTTTAACCACGATAGCTCCGATATCCGATGGCGTGTCCGCTATAAACGCGCCACCCCCACCGCCAGCGTCGGCTATCCGATTAACGTGACTTTCGACCTGCCCAACCGGATCACGACTGCCGTCCTACCCTGGCGGTCATACGTCCTCGGTGAAGCTATCCCGAAACTGGAAAAGCTCATCGGACGTAACGACGACACCGCCTTCCCGCGGCTTGTCGAAAATACCGTCAAATGGATGATGGAGGACTTCCAGTATTACTTCCAGCGGACCCTCTACGCCGACGGCGAAGGAGGCACCTACGATATACACGGGCTGGAATCCTTCTTCGGCTACAGCGGTCTGGTCTCCAGCAGCAAGGTCGGCAACCCTAACGATACCTACGCCGGCCTCTCTACCGCCCTTGGCGGCCTCGGCGGGGCACTGATCTCCGGCTACTACCCCGAAGGCGTCTTCGATCCTGAGTACGCCGCCTGGAGTCCGATCATCGTGGACTGGGATAACTCGGCCTTCGATGTCGGCACATCACCGACCTGGGGCTCCAACTGGCGTCGTGCCGTCCGTTACGGACGCACCTGGCTCCAGGCCCTCCAGGGCGTTGACCCCGATATCATGATCATGCACCCGGAAATGGAACGCGCTGCCCGCGATGCCACCGACAACATCGCCGAACTCCAGGTCACGGCCAAATCCCAGGTCGTCGATCTTGGGATCAAGACCCTCATGTTCGAAGGTCTTGAAATGCTCAGCGACCCGTTCGCACCGGCAGGGGCCGTCTACCTCCTGACGACCGACAAGATGGAACTCATGTCCATGCAGTCCCAGCTCGTCGAACTCCACAAGACGACAGACCCCTACGCCACGGATACCCTCATGCTCGACTTCTTCGGCAACCTCCGTGTCGATAGCCCGGCCTTCTTCGTTAAATTGGCCGACATCTCGTGATTGTAATATGACGATCCCAAAACACCTGACAATAAGGAGACGTTTCTATGCGTTGTGACTACCCGCAACTGCCGTTCCCCCGCGGCACGACCTATTCTCAGAGGGCCTTCACACCGACAGCCACCGACGGACTCCAGATCGAAGGGCAGGTCTACACCGTCTGGGATGACGACTTCGACATGCCCGTTAAACTCCGCGTCGTCCGTAACATGACAGGGTCCACCTTGACCCTCACCGCCGGTAAACTCATCGGCTTCAAGGACGGCAGCAGCACATTCGCCAATCTCGGCAAGCACGCCTACGCACTGGCCGCCGACGGCGAACCCGCCAAACCCATCGACGGAGCATACGCTGCAACCGCAACGGCTGCTGCCTACGACCTGTTCTACGTTGTCGAGGAGGGTCCCTGCGTAGTCCTTAAGATTGCTGCATCATCTGGACAGGCCATCACGGCAGGCGCTAAGGTCTATGGCGACTCCTCAACCTCTAAGGTCGATGCGACCGTCTCCAGTGGCTACGCCGTAGGCCGTGCTATGGAAGCCGCAGCAAGCACCGACACCTCGGTTGACGTTTACGTCTTTCCGGGATTCATTGGATGACCGATTCCTCCGGCGTCTTCACCGTCGATCTCTACCGACCACTCCCCGCATTTGCGTCGTTCCACCACGACCGCAATAAATGGCGGGTCCTGATCGGTTCCAATCGCTCCGGTAAGACACTCGCCGCAGCGGTAGAGCTTGCCCGGGCCGTGACCAATCGTGATCCGTATCATAAGTACAGACCAACCAACGGCGTCGCCGTTGTCATCGGACTCGACTACAATCACATTGGCATGCTCTGGCGCAAGCTCTACCTACCCGGCGCTATCAAACTCATCCGCACATCAAACAAATCCTATCGCGCCGTCCGCTTCTACACCGACGAAAACGACGGCCAGGCCCATTGTGACCGCACCGACCTGAACTGCCGCTCGTCCTGGATCGACGCACCGCCCCTCATCCCGCCGGAACAAATCGACCGATGCTCCTGGCACGACCGATCCCAATACATCCCCGCCGTCGTCTGCCTCCTTAACGGCTGGCGCATCATGTTCTTCTCCAGCCGCGGTCAGGTCAAGCAAGGTGAACACTACGACCTCGTCTGGATCGACGAGCAGATCGGTAACAATAGCTTCTACTACGAGGCCGTCCGTGGACTCGTCGATGTCGATAACTTCCGTTCCTACGGCATCTGGTCGGCCACAGGTCAGAAGCAAAATCCCCTCCTCTGGGAACTGACCCAGAAGGCCAAGAACAATAAGGAAGTCAAGGTCTATTTCAACGACATCGCCAATAACCCGTTCATCACCAAAGAGGAACGCGATTTCTTCGCCGCACTCCTCCCCGAAGATGAAAAACGGGTCCGCGTGGACGGCGAAATGGCCATCGAAGCTTGGCGTATCTACAGCGAATTCGATTACGCCAATCACGTCTGCACGCCGTTCATTATCCCCGACAACTGGACTCGCTACCTGGCCATGGACCCCGGCACCCTGCATTGTGCCACCGTCTTCGCCGCCGTTGACCCAACCAATAACCTGTACATCTACGATATCGCCGATGTCCAGGGAGGCGGCGCAGTCGCCTGGGCCAAAATGATGGAGCAGCGCGCCGATTCACGTATGTTCGAGGCGTGGATCATTGATAAGAGGGCGGGGCGCGTTCGCTCCATCAGTAATCGAGAATCCGTTGCCAATCGCTACTTCGCCGCTGCCATGGAACGCGATATCCGCCCCCGTACCATCGGGACACTCGACGGATTCGTCCCCGGCTGCGACGAACCCAGCGTCCGCCGGGAAGTCCTCAAGGAATACCTCTTGTCCAGTGCCGGACTCCACGACGGTCCCAAAATCAAAATCTTTGACTACTGTGGACGACTCATTCACCAGATCAAAACCGCCCAGTATGACGCCAAAAACCCATCCCGTCGCATCAAGGGGCAATTCGACTTCCTTGACGCCCTGGAATACCTCGTAGCCTACAGACCCAAGGCCATCGTCCGTCCGCAACCGTTTGGCAACACAAGCAAGACCATCCACGAGATCATTTATGAGCGCAACCGCATGTTCCGAACAGCACGCCAAGCAGGCGCCCGTGGCATCTCCTTCGGCTGACTACTCCGTCTATCACCCAGGCGATTTTATCCTGGTGACCTTTTCCCCTACCGACGAACCATCGATCCTTGGCATCATCACCCGCGTCGGAGTCGATTCCGTCGAGGCCTATCTCTTCCGTCACGACAGCCCAACAGCCGTCCGTCGCAGCGGCATCTGGTCCATTGACGACCCAAGACTCGACCCAACCTCAGCCCAGAGCTACTTCCGCGGGGCCTTCAAATTGGTCGCCACCAGAGCAGAAAAGATGTCACCTTCGTGCACTTGCAACTGTGAGGAGCTAACACAGAGAATTGCCACACTGGAGGCAAAGCTCGCTTCCCTGGAACGAAAGCTCTTGTCATCAAAAAGACCACAGGAAAGCGCATGACAATAGCCCATTCCCCAACTCAGATAGCCTTTAGGCAAACCACACAGTGGTTGCGTCTAACAAGCAATTAGTGGCTTGTTAGATGGGCAAGCATGTGTGGATGCCGGATGGCAATGGTTGGTCGGGCTGCATTGGAACTTAGCACGTCCTGCTGTGGGTATGGTGACCCGGAGTGATGATCCGATGTATGCACGCCTTTGGATGCATACAACACAGCGACGGTTTGAGATTGACGAGATGCTGGACCTTTTACTTGTGGATGGTGATCTGAGTTCTCGTCGGACCCGGACGTATGGGCGCCCACAGGCGTGCGTTGTTGTTATTTCGATGGTGTTGAGATGCCTGTGTCCAGGATCGACTACCTGGCCGTTGCCGGGGAAACTCCATTGGCGCGTCGCGTTACTGGAGAAGGTCCTTAACCGTCTTGGGCGTGTACCTACCTGGCCTGCTGTTGGCGGCGTCATCGGCTCTCTTTGGCCTGGCCGTTGTGGGATCGCCGCTGTCATCACGACGGTGGCAGATATCACCGGCAGGTTGTTGGAGGGCCGAGCCAATGCAGACGAATCTAATGGGCCGGGGCCTATCCGCGGAGAGGAAGAACGAAAGAAAACCGCTTCTGGGAGTCCGCGCCGATCACAGAACGACCCCTCAGTTGACGATCTTACCTTTTTTCCGGGGCTAAGCGCTAATACCAACATCCTTGGGAGACTCCTGTGCGCATGACATCTGCGCACGATAGGCCTTACGATAGGAATTATATACCACGGTCATTTTTTAGTCAAGGTCCGGTTGGATGAAGACGTGGTTAGCTGATTTAACGGCGTTATGGCGGCGGCGGATAGCGGCGGCGATACGGGCGAAGGAGGATCAGTTTGGTTCGGCGGCCCGTGAGATGTGGCGTTATTTAACGGCGACGTATGAGGATTTGTATGTTGTGGGGGCGGAGACGGGGGATATTGCTGTGTATGGGGGTGGTCCCTATTATCGTCCCCGGATCAACAAGTTTCAGGAGTTTGTTGATCTCTACATGCCGTTTATCTTAGGGCGGAATCCTGTTCGTCGTGTTTCTCTTCGTCGTCCGGTTTTTAACGAGGAGGTTATGAGCAGTGCCATGATTGGCATGGGGATGCCGGTTTCCTATGCCCGTCATGATCGGACGGCGCGTGCCTTGTATGAGACGGCGGCGCGGCTTTTGGAGTGGTGGTTGCAGTATTGTGCGGACGAGTATGACATTTTGCGGGAGGCCCGTCTTGCCGTGACGGAGGCCTTGGTTAAGGGTCGCGGGTTGCTTTGGCATGGCTTGATCAGTACGGCGAGTGGGTTGATGCCTGCCTCGTTTTATGAGAGTGTGGACAATCTCTTTATTGATCCGGCGGCGGTAACGTTACGGGATGCGGGGTACATTATTCGTCGTCGTCGCATGTCGTCCTGGTTGGCGGCGGAGACATTGGGGATTGATGAGAATAAGCTTTTGCAGTATGCCCGTGCGAGTCTGGTTGAGCGGGAGGCTGGTTCGGCTGGTGGGATTGACGAGCGTGACACCGATTCGCAGGTTGTGGAGTATTACGAGGTCTATTCGCGGATCGGGAGTGGTGTGGCGATGGCGGAATCGGACAGCGAGTTAAGGGACTGGCGGGAGGCCCTGGAGTCGCTGGGTCCGTATCAGTTTTATGCCATTGCCAGCGGCGGCGAGCATCCCTTGAATGTTGATCCCGAGCGGATTACGACCGAGTCTGAGTTACGGGCGGCGGTCGAATGGCCGGTAATGACTTTTGGGGATACGATTCATCCCTGGCCGGTTTCGATTTTGGACTTTTATCCCAGCACAACGAATCCCTGGGCGCGGAGTCCTTTGGAACCGGGTCTGCCGATGCAGGTCTTTCTGGATCATCTTTACGGCTATGTCATGTCGCAGGTCCGGCGTTCGACCCGTACAATCGTTGTTGTTCCGGACCATGTGGACGGTCGTTTTGTGGACGCCTTACGGAATCAGGATGCCGACTATGAGGTTGTTCCGATTACGAGTCAGCAGATTGGGGAATTGTCATCGAGTCTCTACCAGATTGTGGAGTTTCCGGCGATCCGTTCCGACCTGATTACGGTCATTCAGGATGTTGAACGTGTTTTCAACAAAGCTGTGGGACTGGACGAGGTACTTTACGGAGCCACGCCCGACAAGCAGATCAGGAGTGCCGCGGAGGCGCAAATTAGATACACGCAAGCGTCCAACCGGGCGATGGCAATGGCGGAGACCGTCGAGAAATGGATGTCGAGTGTGGCATCCAAAGACGGGATTCTCTCGCGACTTTACGTCCCGTTCTCGCAGATGGCGACGTTCTTTATGGAGCCGATCTTGGCAGGACCCGACGGGGAACCGGTCCCTGGCGGGCCGCTCACCGGCGTTTGGTCCACGGCGGTAACGGCTACGGACGCCTTTGAGGCCGGATCAGACTTCTGGTTCACGATTGAAAGCGGCAGTGGCATGCGAAAAGACAAGGCCCAGGAGATCAGCACGGCCCAGTTTATTGCTCAGACTCTGCTGCCGGTTGCCATGCAGGCTGCCGGTAAGACGGGCAACTTTGAGATGTTCAACCGCATCCTGGAACGACTCAGCAATGCGATGGACGCCGATCTGGGCCTCTTCCGAATGGAGCCTCAGCCGGTCGGTCCGCCCTCAGCGGGTGGTCCGCCGTCTGGTCCGGGTGGACCGTCGGAATCGCCGCAGCCGCCCATACCGCCCATGAGGTGATGCTATGAGTCAGGAACGGGAACGACTAGAGGAACTGATCCTCTCGATTGAGTCCCTTTTGGCGGAGGCTTCTGACCTATCCATGGAACTGTTGCACCTTGATCAGAGCGAGGAGATACGTGATCTGGCTTTGCTGATTGGCGACGCCGTCGCCCAATTGGACGTTGTGATGGACGAGTATTCGATTGCCCCAGAAGAGAAGTAACGAGGTGACGCATGGCTTCCAAAGGTGGAAAGAAATGGATTCAGAAGGCGATCAAGAACCCTGGCGCACTGACAGAGAAAGCGGAACGCAAAGGGATGACGATTGATCAGCTCTGTTCTCGTAAGAATCTGGATACACGGACCAAGCGGCAGTGCAACTTATCCCGGACTCTGCAGGAGTTT
>Ga0208461_1002821_pt1 | contig 13802 bp, 10 predicted proteins | sample AD_JPNTR4_MetaG_FD_184448 | JGI IMG/M metagenome (GOLD analysis project Ga0208461, IMG submission 184448) | Active sludge microbial communities of municipal wastewater-treating anaerobic digesters from Japan - AD_JPNTR4_MetaG (SPAdes) (version 2) | ecosystem: Engineered > Bioreactor > Anaerobic... | reverse complement strand
TGTGAATGTTTTCATCACTATCCAAAACTTTTACCAAACTTTCCAGATCGGCAAGTATATTTTGATCAACTATATAATCACTTTGTCCAAAAGGAATCATAATAGCTCTAGAAATTATAGTATCCAATATTTGAGATTTGTTGGATGTAGTAGCTATAATAATTCTATTTGCCAAAGGCTCCTCACAGGTTTTTAGAAAAGCATTTATAGCTCCAATAGTCATTCTTTCTATATTTTCTATAAGCAAAATTTTTGCTTCCCCTGATGGAGATTGTTGTAACCAAGAATTGAGTTCCCTAGTTCCCAGATCTTGATAATTATAATCACTATATAAAGTTTTTGCTGTTTCATCATTTTTCATCTCTACCTTGATCGTATGTTCTTTTTGAAGCTCAAAAGAAAAATCTTTTATATACAAAAAATCATTTCTAAAGTAATCTCACAAAAACTCTTTTGCCAAGCTTTCCACAGATTGAGACTTTCATATTCCTTGAGGTCAAGTAATTAGAAAAAATGAAATCTTTTGATCAGAACCTAATCACAATTCAATGTATTTTTTCAAAATATCTATACTTTTTTCTATTTTTTGCATAACAAAAATATTATATAAACAACAATATCTATTTATCTTTTTCCATCTTAGTTTCAATTGAAAGTTTTTTGAATTAACAATTTAGATTACAAGTTGTCATTTCAAACAGAGATTATCATTTCAACTAAGTAAACGAAGAGAACACACGGAGAAATCCTTTCCCCATTTCTTGCAGCCCCGCAGAATTGCGGGGCTACATTGTTTTTGTTTTATCATTTTATCATTTTATCACAAACGAAGTTTGTATTTATCATTTTATCATTCATCCCACTTAGCCACGTAGTACTACGTGGTGGAGCTGGGACAAGTTTCAACATTTTATCATTTTATCGTGAACGAAGTTCACCCCGCCAAGCGGGGGCGAACTTTTAACTTCTAACTTTCAACTTACTTCAATTGGTATTGAAATTCTTTGACTAATAATTAAAAATTATGGTACTTTATTTATCTTATTTTTTTTGTTATGAAAACTTTATTAACTATATTATTAGTACTTGATGGGATTATTTTCATTTGAGCTGTATTACTTATGTCACCAAAAGGTGGTTTAGGGTCTGCTCTAGGAGGGATTTGAGCTTGAGGTGAGTATGGAAGCAAAAAATCATTAGAATGAAAACTTAAAAAAATAGCATTAGTAACAAGCATATTATTTGTTATATTCGCTTTAATTTTACCATATGTAAAATAAAATGATTTCTTTCAAAGAAAAAAATACTTTAAAAAGATACTTAAGGTACACTTTTTTTGTAACTTTAATATTGTGGATTTTAACTAGCTTATATGTTATTTACCAATATCTGCGAGCATCTTCAAAGCAAGTAGTAAGTAAAGGTGGTACTTTTATTGAGTGAATTTTTTCAACCACATCATTTTTGCCATATCTGAGCAACGATCGACAAAGTAAATTCTATCAATGATTTATGTTTGATAAGTGTCTAGATTTCACCATTGATCAAAATGGTAAACCGGAATATAAAAACAAACTTTGTGAAGTCACTACAAGAGATTACAAAACTTACCATATTAGTTTAATGAGCGGGAGTATTTGGTCTGACTGAGTTCCTTTATCAATAGAAGATGTTTATTTCACATACAATGAAATAATCAAAAAAAACTCATTCAAACTTGCATATTTAGATAAATACTCTGACATTGGGGTAGAGATGGAATGAAATAAAGTAAAAGTAGTGTTTGAAAACAGTTCGGAAGACAACTCTCTATTTTTCGCAAACTATATTTTACCAAAACATGCTCTTTTGTCACCAAACATAGATATGTACCAGCAAAGTTTTGCGATAGAGCCTGTTTATAGTAATTGTGCAAAAATAAAATCCCAATCTACTGATCAGTATAGTTTAATATTTGATTTATCTGACTGTAAAGACACAAACTTATGATTTTATCAAATTAAAAACACCATTTCGTTTAACAATTTCAAAGAAAGCATCAATCAATTAAATTGATCTATTATAGATGCATATATTGGAGATGAAAATCTAAAATGATACCAAACCATAAACCTTGAGAGCAATAGATTAGTCACATTATTTTTCAACACAAAGTCAGAAAAAATGACAGTAAGGTTGAGAAGAGCCTTATGATGATTGATTGAAAATAAGTTTTTTGATTCTGATGAGGATGAATATATGAAAAAATATGATAGAGATATTTTTGTAAAATATACATCTACATGAGCAAATATATGAGAATTTTTAAATCGTATAGACACCAAATGAGGTTTAGGAAAACAAGAACTCATAGAAAGCTGAATTAACGAATTCACATGAAACCTAAACTTTTCCAACAAACAAAAAGCATATGCTTTTTATACAGAAGATAGCAAACAAGAATTTATGTTAAATCTAAAGTTTGAAAACAGTTATGATAAAATAGCTATACAACATAATAGTTGAGATTTATATTATCCAAGCACATATAGTAAAAAAAATCAATCTGCAAACTATTGAATAGCATCCAAAAACAAAAATTTAAATCTAGGATTAAATTCTTACACCATTTTTGGATTTAACAAAGACAAAAAAGAACAGATAGGAAGCATAAACCTTTACAATTTATACAACAACACAAACAATTGAGTTTGAATAAAAGAGGACTTAAAAATCTTATATTTTGACAACAACTTATCAAACTACATTATTGCAAAACTAAAACAAATATTCAAAGATATGGCAATTGAAGATAGATTTACATACAAAAAATCATCAGATATAAATGAATTAGAATGAATTTTGACTGCTTGAGAATACGATATATATTTAAACATCATAGACATGTGACTTACTACAGATATGTCTAAATTATTCTCTGTAGAAAACCCAAAAAACAATCCATCTCAATACAGCAATGCAAGACTAGTTTCATTACTAAAACAATATAATGAATCAAAGAATAAGTCAAAAATTATTGAAGAAATAAACAACATTCATTCTACTGACATGCCAATTGTTGTTTTATGAAGGCAATATATCAAGTTAAATCTAAAAGAATCCATGTTAAACAAATTAGATATTGAAAAATTAAATATGTATGAATATAACCGAAGAAACGAAATTTACAACAATTTAAGCCTAACAGAAAACATATACATAGATAAAGAAAAAGCGAAAAATTTAAAAAACTTTTGGGATTTTATAAAACACCCTAATTAAGTAAACTAGTTTATCAAGTTACAAGTTGAAAGTTATGAGGTTATAAAGAACTTTACAAACTTTATGAACCCCGCCCCGTAGGACTACGGGGCTGGAGCAGGCTTTACAAACTTTATGAACTTTACGACCTTTATGAACTTTAATGTGAAAAAAATTCTTCCCTTGGGGGAAGTTGCTCTATCGTAGTTGGGGGTTGAGGAGATTGTTGAGACTACTTACCCCCACCTACTCCGATAAATCGGAGGCTACAACCTCCCCCAGGGGAGGAACTAAATTTTAAATCTTACCAACTTTACGAACCGTAATGCTTTGAACAACAATTATAGATATAATAAGTTTGGCAATAATACTGCTAATTTCTGTATGATTGCATGAATATGCTCATGCATATGTTTCTTATAAACTTTGAGATCCTACTCCAAAATTACAATGAAGACTAACTACCAACCCATTCAAACATATGGATCCTATCTGATTTTTTATGATATTTTTAATAGGATTTTGATGGGGAAAACCTGTTCAAGTAAACCCAACATACTACAAAGATCCAGTAAAATGAGAGCTTATGGTGGCTCTAGCATGACCTGCTACAAATCTAGTTTTAGCTACAATATGAATTATCCTATTATTAATTCTTTCTAAAATATTTTCTTTAGGAATCAACGATATATTCTTGAACGAAACTAATGCTTTCATTACATTTTTTATAAATTTTTCTATGATCAATATTATTTTAGCAGTATTTAATTTAATACCATTACCTCCTCTTGATTGATTTAGAATAGTAAAAATGATTTCATACAATTTTGCTAGCTTTGTAGAAAGATACACCACATATATTTCAATTGTATTTTTAATAATAATTTTATGACCAGGTAAAAATGTTGTTTGAAATTTCTTACGAACAGTTAGTAACTCAATATTTCAATTTATATTCACTATCTTTGCAAATATTTTTTACTAGCTACGCTAATTAGTAAAAAGTTTATAAAGTTACAAGTTGAAATTTGTCCCCCTTAATAAGGGGGATTAAGGGGGATCAAATAAACAAACCTTCATTTATCACAAAATCCCCCCTACTTCCCCCCTTAAATTACGGAGTTCTCCGTAACGAGCAAGGGGCTATAACTTTATAAACCTATCTTGCCAACAGCCTGGGGTGCTGTTCGCGGAGCTATAACAAACTTTACAAAAAAATTCTTCCCTCGGGGGAAGTTGCTCTATCGTAGTTGGGGGTAAAACCCCCACCTACCCCGCAATACTGCGGGGGAACATCCTCCCCCAAGGGAGGAACTACCAACTTTACGAACTTTACAAACTTTATAAACTTTACAAACATTTTATTTTCAACTCCCTAATAAATGATTGAGAAATTAAAATCTATAGTACAAGAATACTTAAGACTAAATGAACTTGCCATAGACCCAGAAACTCTTGGAAATCAGCAAGAATCTATAAAAATAAACAAACAAATTTCTGATATGCAAGAAAAATATGAACTTGCAAAAGAATATCTAAATTACCATGGTCAACTGGAAGAAGCTAAAGAAATATTAAATATTGAAAGCGATGAGGATATGCTAGAAATAGCAAAAGAACAAAAAAAAGAATCTGAAGCCAAATTAGAAGAATTGGAACAACAAATCAAAATAGCATTATTACCTAGTGATCCAAATGATGATAAAAATATTTTCTTAGAAATCAGACCTGCAGCATGATGAGACGAATCTGCTTTATTTTGAGCAGAACTGTTGAGGATGTATTTAGCTTTTGCTCAAAAAAAGTGACGAAGAACTGAAATAGTTGAAGAGCAACTCACAGATATTGGGTGAGTAAAATTCGTTATGGTAAAAATATTTTGAGACAAAGTATATTCTTTGATGAAATTTGAAAGCTGAGTGCATAGAGTACAAAGAATCCCAGACACAGAATCCCAATGAAGAGTCCATACTTCTACAGTAACCGTTGCAATTATGCCTGAAGTAGATGAGGTAAGCATACATATTGATCCTAAAGATGTGGTAATGGATACTTATGCTTGATCTTCTTGTGGAGGTCAAAATGCTAACAAAAACCAAACATGAGTGAGATTAAATCACAAACCAAGTTGATTGATTGTAGATATATGAGATAGTAAATCCCAATTAAAAAATAAAGAAAAAGCGCGAGAGGTTCTTAGATCTAGATTGTATCAAATAGAGTTAGATAAACAGCAAAAAGAACAAAAAGATATTAGATGAAATCAAATTGGTAGCTGAGATAGATCAGAAAAAATAAGGACATATAATTTTCCACAAGACAGAATTACAGACCATAGGATCAAACAATCTTGGTCAAATATTCCTTCAGTATTAGCAGGGAATCTAGATGAAATTTTGAATACAATAATAATAGAAAATCAAAATATTCTTTTGACAAAAATCGAGTGACAAGATTCTACAGTTAATAATTAATAATAGAAAATTAAACCACAAACAGAGTGAAGCCAGTCATTTCAATTTCGAACATAATTACTGTCATTTAGAGCAAAATCTAGAAATCTATTCGCGACACGCGACAACAGCTTTTTATTTTATTAAGCTAATAAAAAAACTACCATAAGGTAGTTTTTTGTGAAGAACTTTATAAGTAAATTTAATGTCAAAAATTAGTAAAAATAAAATGATTTTTATCTTTACAAAAACTTTTATCTAAATGTTTTTTTTCATAATTATCTGCAACATTAACATCAGCACTTGAGCATAATACTAAATTCCAGGATCAATTTGATTGTAATTCATATCCATACAAAATACCAGAATTATAATATTTTATATCAACAACATCACATAATAATTTTTTGTTTTTCTTATAACAAGATTTAATAAAACCACCTTTTAACTTAGCAAAATGTTGTCGATGAGTATCTCATGCTTTCAATACAAAAATTCAACCCTCATTTTCATCAAGTCGCTGTACTCATAACATATAATCTCAAAAAACATATTCCTTACGTATCGCTGCTGAAACAACATCAAGTGGATTATAATTATGTACAAAATCTCAAAACTCAGATGATACCTGTTCTAACCTGTTATTATATATTGATTTATAAATTTTAGAATAATTTAATTTTGTAATTTTTATATCACTTCACACATAGTCAACCAAAAATAATTTACACACATCTCTCAGTTCTTTTATTGATCAAGATACAGCACACTGTTCAAAAAGTTTACTAGTCCACTTAGTTATATATGCCTTATCGTCTGCATTCTGATAAATTTTTGCCAATAAAGGAGAAATCCAATCATAAAGTAGCTGTTCTTTATCTCAAATTACTCAGTATTCCCAAACACCCTCTTCTGAATCAACAATATATTTTTCAAATAATTCATCTTGATTTGATTTTCAGTTATGAAACTTATCAAAAAATTTTTTATTTTGTTCACATAATGGATCTCAACGGTATCAATCAACACATTCCAAAGAGAACATTTGTGCAAATCAAAAAGAATAAAAGAAAAATATAAAAATTAACAATATTTTTTTCATAGCATAAAAATGATAATAAAAATTAGATATTTAACATCAATTCTATTAATAAGTTTTAACATCCAAAAATCAACAGCATAAAAAAGGAACGATTACAAAACCGTTCCTTATATTATTTTATTTATTACTTTATTATTTTATCATTTATTATATCCTACCACCCGCCCCGTAGGACTACGGGGCCGGGTGGTTAGACGAACTTCTACTCCTCATCCATTGATTTAACTTTTCCAGATCTCTCATCTATAATTTGTTTTGAAATATTTTCTGGAACTCTCTCATAGCTACCAAATTCCATAGAGAAGCTCGCTCTACCCTGAGTATTGGATCTAAGATCAGTTGCATAACCAAACATTTCTGACAATGGAACTTTAGCTTTAATTACTGTTGCATTACCTCTTGCTTCTTGTCATTGAATCATACCTCTTCTAGAAGACAAATCTCCCATCACATCTCAAACATAATCTTCTGGAGTTGTTACTTCTACATTCATTATTGGTTCCAAAATACAAGCTTGTGCTTCAGGTTTTGTAAATGCAGCTTTGAATGCTCTAAATGTTGCAATTTTAAACGCTATTTCTGAAGAATCCACATCATGATAAGAACCAAAGTAAGGAACCGCTCTAATATTTATAATAGGATATCATGCTAAAATACCTTGAGCCATAGTTTCTCTAGCTCCTTTATCAATAGCAGGTATAAATTCATTTGGAATCACTCATCATTTAATTTCTGATACGAATTCGTAGTTTTTATCTTGAAGTTTTTCAAGTCTAAGTAGTACATGTCCGTATTGTCCTCTACCTCCAGTTTGTCTTTTGAATACTCATTCTCATTCTACACTATCAGCCATAATTGTCTCTCTATATGCTACTTGTGGTTTCCCTGTATTTACTTCTACTTTATGTTCTCTTCTAAGTCTATCTACAATAATATCCAAGTGTAGTTCTCCCATACCAGCAATAATTGTTTGAGCACTTTCCTCATCAGAATAAGCTCTAAATGTAGGATCTTCATACATAAGTTTTGCCAACGCTAATCATAATTTTTCTTGATCATCTTTAGTTTTTGGTTCAATAGAAATGTTGATAACAGGCTCTGGAAATTCTATTTTTTCAAGTATGATAGGATTTTTGATGTCACATAAAGTATTTCCTGTTCTTGTATCTTTTAATCCTAAGAACGCACAAATATGTCATGCTCATATTTCTGAAATTTCTTCTCTTTTGTTTGCGTGCATCAAAAGCAATCTCCCTACTCTTTCCTTTTGACCTGTAATAGGATTTAATAAAGAGTCTCCAGATTTAATAGTTCCAGAATAAACTCTAACAAAAGTCAAAGTACCAACAAAAGGATCTGATGCAATTTTGAACGCTAATGCAGACACTGGCTCTGTAGGAGAAGCATGTCTTTCAAGCTTTTTCTCTTCATTGTCTGGATCTATTCCATAAATAGTTCATCTATCCAAAGGACTAGGCAAATATCTAGTAACATAGTCTAATGCCAACTGAACTCATGTGTTTCTCAGTGCTGTACCACATAATATTGGATACAATTCATTACTTACTGTACCTTTTCTAATAGCTTTTATGATTAATTCTTTTGGGATATCTCATCATTCCAAAAACTTATCTGCCAATTCATCATCAAACATAGTAGCAGCATCTATCATTTTTTCTCTATATTCTTCAGCTTTAGCTTGTAATTCTGCAGGAATTTCATGTTCTACAACATCTACTCCCATTTCTCATTCAAATGTATACAATTTCATATCCAACAAATCTACTATTCATTTGAAATCAGATGCAGCACCATAAGGGATTTGACATACAATTCATTTATCTGTAAGTTTTGATTTGATACTGTCAACAGCCATAAAAAAATCTGCCCCCATTTTATCCATCTTGTTTATGAAAGCCATTCTAGGAACCTTATATTTATCCGCCTGTCTTCGAACTGTTTCTGATTGAGGCTCTACTCCTTGAGAAGCATCAAAAACTGCTATAGCTCAATCTAAAACTCTCAAAGACCTTTCTACTTCTACAGTAAAATCCACGTGTCCTGGAGTGTCTATAACATTTATGTGATAGTCTTTCCAAAAACAAGTAGTAGCCGCAGACGTAATAGTAATTCATCTTTCTTTTTCTTGTTCCATCCAATCCATATCTGCTGCTCCATCATGAGTTTCTCAGACCTTATGTTTTTTACCAGTATAATAAAGAATTCTTTCTGAAAAAGTGGTTTTACCAGCATCAATATGTGCCATAATACCAATGTTTCTTACCCTATCCAAAGGAATCGCTTGTGCCATTTGTACAAAAACTAAATAATAAAAAACGCAAAAATCTTGCAGTATCGAACATTTTTATAATAAATTACTTACCTTTTTCAAGACAATTTTTCATAACAATTTTTGGGGAAATACCGTATAAGTTGGACTGATAGAAATCAAAAAATAAGGAATCCTTCCCCTACGGGGAAGTTGCTCTAGTGCTATACCTGTTTACCCTGTTTGAACAGCGGGACTGAATGATGAAATTGTTGAGGCAATTGAGGGTAAACCCCCACCTACCCCCGCCCCGTAGAACTACGGGACGAGGGAGAACTCCCTCCCCCTGGGGAGGAACTTTACCATGAAATTCTTCCCTCGGGGGAAGTTGTTCTGTCGTAGTTGGGGGTTAAATCCACTTTAAGCCCGCTTATCTACGGAGTTCTCCATAAGAAATAAGGAAGCTCACACCCCACCTAGTCCAACAACACCCCGAACATTGATCTATCAGAGCGAAGGGAAGAATTTTTTTATAAAAAAAATATTAATTCACTTGCAACTTTTAACTTTATAAACTTTAAGAACCCGCCTACCCCGCAGTACTGCGGGGCAGGCTTTATAAACTCTTCTATATCGCACCTTTTATTTTCACTGAATTATTTATTAACTCATGCTCTACATTATCTAAAATCTCTTTTTTATAAGGAAAATCTTGTGACTCTTTTATAGTTCTAAGAGTGTTTGAAGTATTTAAAGAAATATTTACATCCGATAAATCCAATTTTCACAAATTATCCAACATTTGAATTATTCATTTCATCTTTTCTAAAAAAACCTCCTGCTCATTTGAATCAAGATTTAGGTTTGATAATTTTTGCAAATGTCTAAATTGTTCTAAACTTAACATATTTTCTAAAATAACTATTAAATTTTTTATTTTACTACTATATTAATTTTCCCGTCTACAGTCGGCATGTTTTCATAGTAAACAGTTGCTGTGATAACAAATTCTCAAGGAGTTTCATATACTTGAGAAACATCTGTACAAGATCTTCATGGACATTCCAACTCATTTCCATTACCAAACTTCCAAACAATTTTTGAAGGCGAACCATCAATATTCAAAGACATTTCTACTTTATCTCAAATACTGGCTCTTTGAGTAGGATGAGAGTTTAGTACTATTTCTGCATTTATAATAGGTTTTGTAACAGAGATTCTAGTTCAACTTCATACAACTAATTCACGACCTTTTTTAGTTGTTAGAGTAACTGTAGGATAAAATACTCAGTTTTCTTTTGTAAAATCGTATGTATATGTATGTTCTACAATTGCTTGAGATAAATTCTCTTTTTTGTTTCCATCTCAAAAATCCCAAGAGAAATAAATTATTTTATCTTCTGGATCTGTAATAGTGGTCGCAGAAACATCAAACTTGACTTTGAATGGAGAAATTCAAACAGTATCCGGATCTACCAAAAAACTTCCAATAATATCGTCTCTATCCACGATAATTTTTATCTCTCTTTCTGAATAGTTGTTTGTATTTGGATCTCAAACCATAATTTTTATTGTAGCTCATTCATTTGAATCCACTACAGTTTGGAAAGAATTGTTTTCTATTAATGTAGCTGAACCATTTACAGTTGCTTTTATGTCTAAACCTGCAACATTTGGAATTATGTTTTTGATATTTACTTTTATAATAGTAGGAATTTCTGTAATTTTGATGTTTTCCAAATCTTCTTGTTTCTCAAATTCTGATTTTGTAGGAGTTTTTGCTAGAATATCATAATAAATTTGGAAATAAGATCATCCAACATCAATATTCTGACTTTCTGCTAAACCTTGCTTTCCATCCGTAGTAACAAATACTACTTGAACAGAATATAATCCATTACCAGGGAATGTATATTGAATTGTAGGGTTTTGAGAAGAAACTGATTCAATCAAACTATTTGTTTGTTTATTGATAATATTGAATTTATACTCAGAAACTGTCGGAGAAACTCAATAAAACTGTGCTGAAATGTTGTATTTTCATTTGTCTAATTCAGCAAAATCTACATAAGCAACAGGTACATCTGACTGCTCTATTCTAATTGGGAAAGAATAAGTATAGTTATTTAAAGAAGGTATATTAAAACCAAAATGGATAACACCAGCACCTGTGTATATATGTGTGTAATAAGTCAGTCCTGTTTTATCAAAAGCTCAATCTCAATCTACATCAAGCTGAATATTGTAGTCACTGAGTTGAAATTCTCTGAAAATGTCTGACGCATCGTATGTAATATTTACAGGATTTTTTCAAACAAATAACTCGCTATTATTTGTGGTAATATCTCACAAGTTTGAACTAATATTTATTTGAGATCTCACGACAACATTTCAAACTGAAACATCTTGATTGTTTTGTCATTGAAAGTTGCTGTAATTAACATTCAATTTAAGCTGATAATCTCACTTTGTTTGGTAAAAACAAGATCATTGGAACTTATCTCCATTTATTGGCAAAATTTGTCCATTTCAACAATCCAAAGAAAGTCATAAAATTTTTGGATTTCATAAACTTGGAGCAATCTCTCTATTGAACACTTTATAATTAAAATTGAATTCAATATTGACTGGAGCAATAATGTATAAATCGGGATCAACTCAAATTTCTTGTGGTCAATCTTTTAAAATCAAGTGACCATATAACAATTGTGTGGACTGATCTAAATCAATATTTCTGATAGCATTGATAACAGTTACTCATAAAACCAAAGTGGCTAGAAACAAAACACCTCATCATATCAATCACAAAATGGAAGATATTTTCTTTTTGTATGTCTTTTTTATGACTTTAAATATATTGATAGACAAGATAATTAACGATGTGACGACAAATATTCATATAAATATTGCTGAAAATATTTGTAAAAATAGCATTGCTTGATCTACTGTTAGACCAAACTTTTGGACCTTATCTAAATTTTGTAATAAAGAATAAAGAAAAAATGCTACTCATCAAATGATCAAAGTAATTCCCGCTCAAATTAAACCGAAAATCAATTTAGCAGGAACTTTCTTTTTCTTCTTTTTGTCTGAAGTTTTTGTGTTTTGAGTGTTTACATTTTCTTGTCAAACTCAGAGTTTGACTAAAGTTTCCTTGTTTTGAGTGTATAATGTATTTAATTTTTGCATTTGCTGATGCACAAGTTCTTTTTGTGACAAATCAAGCTGATTATTTTCATATAAATTTTTCAATTCTTGATATTTAGCCATTATTTGCTCTTGTTGTTCCAAAATTTTTTGGATTTGTTGGGCCTGTAAAATTTTTGGATCATTTTGAATATCAGAAAGTACTGAATTGTCTGGTGTTTGAACATTTTGTTCTGTCATTCTGTTTTTATTAAATTAATAAATGAATTTATATTTAATTTTTAAAATAACACAATCCTCCTTTTAACTCCAAATCATATCCTTATTCCCCTCTTTAATTCTAAATCACCCCTATCCCCTCTTTGAAAAAGAGGGGGAAAGTGTGTGTCTAAGCCCCTTCTTTTTTCGACTGAAAGGAGTCCCGATTTATCGGGAAAAGAAGGGGTTGGGGATGATTTAAGATCAAAGAAGGGAATTTATGTACAACTTGTCATTTCGACTAAGTGAACAAAGTGAACGCACGGAGAAATCTTTTTGTAATACCGTCTCCCTTCTTCGAAGGGAGCTGCTCTCCCCCGCACCGCCCCGCTTAAACCGCGGGGCTGAATAGCGGGGGTAGAGGGATTTTACACTCTCCCAACCTATTGCAACCCATCCCTTCTATCTCCTTTTTCCTACTTCACTGCTTTTTCTAAAGAATTCAAAACATTTCATATCTCCTTGTAATTCTTTTGCACCATATCAAATAACTCTTTTGACATATATTCACTATACATATGTGACATTAAGTTTCTAGCATCCAAAAAACTATAAAACAACTCCAAATCCTGTATAATTCATAATTTATATGTTTCTTTGAAGATATCTTTTGGATTTGGTGAAAAATTAACTCATTTATACAACAAAAAAAGTCTACAAGTTTTTCGTAATAACTCTATATTATATTCAAATCTCTGAAAAACTCCATCTTTTTCCAAATCAGACAACTTTTTGGAAGATAAAGCTTTGTCTAAAGTTGCATAAGCTTTTTTTGATAATTTTATTTGATTATTTAATTTAACTAATTCCACTTTACTATATTTTTAAGAGCTAAATCTTTGAATACTTTATCATTAACAACAGAAAAATCAACAAAATCTATAACAAAAGGCAACTCATTTAATTCCCTTTTTATTTTCAAAAACACAAGAAAAGGGATTTTTTCTTTTCACATAATTCAAATATCATAGTCTGAATTGTTGTGGTTGGTTCAGTCTGCACGACTTCAAAACAAAAAAACAACATAATCTCAAAAATTATCCAAGTTTTGCTTGATTATACTTAATATCTGTTCTTTTATTTTTAAAGGAACAGTCATCCTAAATTTCTACCCAAACTAAAAAACATATGAATTTATCATCTATCTTCTATCGTTTTACAACTATAAATCAAGTTTTTTTCACAATGAAACACGAAGGGTTTAAGCCATAAGTGAGAGAGATTTATCTACAGCTTGTCATTTCGACTAAGTGAACAAAGTGAACGCACGGAGAAATCTTTTTGCAACATTATTGTCTCCCTTTCGCGAAACGAAGTGAAGCCCTCTCCCGAT